>JAABUZ0100006584.1_pt1 | contig 14439 bp, 17 predicted proteins | sample 5562091 | NCBI WGS metagenome assembly JAABUZ01 (sample SAMN12813069, study PRJNA571459) | rock metagenome | isolation source: Antarctica rocks | place: Antarctica: Victoria Land, Linnaeus Terrace sud | collected 2015-12-21 | reverse complement strand
GTCTGCACGTCGGGCTTGATGAACTGCATCGTGTCGTAGATCGCGAGGCCCGCGTACACCGAGCCGCCCGGCGAGTTGATGTAGATCGAGATGTCCTTGTCGGGATCCTCGGACTCCAGGTGCAGGAGCTGGGCGACGATGAGGTTCGCGATCTGGTCGTCGACGGGCGTGCCGAGGAAGACGATCCGCTCGTTGAGCAGGCGGGAGTAGATGTCGAACGCCCGCTCGCCGCGGGAGGTCTGCTCTACGACCATCGGTACCAGTGGGCTCATGGTCCTCGCTTTGTTTCGCTTCCCCGGCTCGATTCCTTCCGGCGCGATCCGAGGGGTCCGACCCGGTACGCGAGCGCGAGTCTAGCAACGGCTCCGGGCTCGGATTTCGGCACTCCGCCGGGGTTCTGAAGGCCGCGCGGGCCGCTTCGGACCCCTCAGGAGCCGGGGGTCCAGAGCGCCTGGTCGGGCTCCTTCTTCGTCTCTTCGGCGGGGGTCCACAGCTGGTCCTTGGCCTCGGCGCTCTGCGCGGAGATCGGCGTGGCCTGCTCCGTGATGAAGTCGACGGCCTTGCGCGCGGCGATGTCCTCCTCGAGCGCCTCGGCGCGCCCGGCCTTGCGCAGGCGTGCGAGGAGCTTCTCCGGCGTGATGTTCTCGTGCTCCGCGGAATCCGACCCACCGGCTGCGCCGGTGTGTGCCCGGAGCGCCTCGAGGAGCTCCTCCTCGCTCGCCGCGATCCCCTCGGCCTCGACCACCGCGGCGATCACCGCCTCGCGCCGCAGCGCCTGCTCGGCGTCGGGCCGCGCCTCGGCGAGGGTCTGCGACTCGTCCTTCTGGGAGATCCGGAGGTAGGCCTCCCTGGAGATGCCCTGGCGCTCGAGCGTGGTCACCATCTGCTCCCACATCTCCGCGGCGCGGGCGTCGACGAGCGCCTCGGGCACCTCCACGGTGGCCTGGGCGGCGGCGGCGTCGACCGCCGCCTCGCGGAACTCCACCTCGATCGCCTGGCGATCGTGGTCCTCGAGCTTGGCGCGGATGTCCTCCCGCAGCTCGGCGAGCGTGTCCAAGCCGGCGGCGTCGGAGGCGAAGTCGTCGTCGAGCTCGGGCAGCTGCTTGCCCCTCACCTCCTTGACCGAGACCGCGAAGCTCGCGCTCTTGCCGGCGAGCTCGGCCGCGCCGTAGTCGGCGGGAAAGGAGACCTCGATGGTGCGCTCCTCGCCCGCCGCCGCGCCCGCGAGCTGCTCCTCGAAGCCGGGGATGAGTCGTCCCGAGCCGAGCTCGACGAGCTGGTCGCGCCCCTCGCCGCCCTCGAAGGGCTCCTCCTCCATCGAGCCGACGTAATCGACCACCAGGAAGTCGCCGGTCGCGGCGGGGCGCTCGACGGTCTCGAGGCGCGCGAGGCGCTCGCGCAGCGACTCGAGCTCCGCGTCGATGCGCTCCTCGGGTGCCTCGGGCTCCCGCCGGACGACCTCGAGCCCCGTGTAGGCGCCCAGGCGAGCGACCGGCCGCACCCCAATCTCGATGGAGAACCTGAGCGGCTCGCCGTCGCCCGGGAGCTCGCCGAGGTCGAGCTGAGGGTCGCCGACGGGCACGATGCCCGCCTCGCCGATCGCCGCCACGTACCAGGTGCCGAGCGACTCGCGCACCGCCTCGTCGAGCACGGCCTCGCGGCCCACGCGGCGCAGGACCACCGTCGCGGGCACCTTTCCCTTGCGAAAGCCCGGAATGCGCATCTCGCGCCCGAGCGCGCGCGCCGCCTCGTCGAGGCGGCGCTCGACCTCGGCGGCGCCGACCTCGGCCTGCACGCGTACGCGCGACTCGGGGAGCTCGGTGAGCACGGCGGTGACGGCGGGCTCGTCCACGAGGCAGGACGATACCGTCCCCGCCGTGCTCACCCGGCTCGCGGCGCGGCTCCTCACCGGCCCGGTCGGTCACCTTCTCGCCGGCCTCGTGGACTGGGCCGCGGTGCTCGGGAAGGTCCTCTGGGCACGGGTGCGCCGCCGCCCGGTCCGCTGGTGAGCGTCCGCTGCAGGTCAGGTGAGGATCTCGACCGCGTCGCCCTCGACGACCCGGCCCGGTCCGAGCGCCCGGGCGTTCAGACCGAAGAGCGTCGCGCGCTCGCGCGCGAGGAAGCGCAGGAGCTCGGGCCACTTGTCGCTCGAGTCGGGGTGCCGCGTGGGGATGACGCAGCGCTCACACGGGTGCAGCAGCTCGAGCTCCACGTCACCGATCCGCGCCCGCGCGCCTGTGAGCCGCTCTTCGGCGAAGGGCGCGAGCCCCTCGAGCTCGAGGTGCACGTTGGGCCGGAAGCGGCGCACGTCGATGCTCCGCCCGAGCAGGGCTTCGAGCGCGCGCCGCGAAGCCTCGAAGGTGATGAGCACCGAGCGCGGCAGGTCCTGCTGGCCCCGCACGTCCCGGCGCACCTCGACCCGGCGCCCGAGATCTGCGCTCAGGGCCTCGGCGAGCGCGGGGTCCTCGGAGCAGAAGCGGCGTCCGTCCGGCGCGGTCACCGTCGCCGGCGGCGGGGCCTCGACAGGGACGCCGTCATCCGGTAGGCTTGCGTACGCCGCTGACCAGAGGAGCATGCGCGGCGCTTGCCGCGCGGTCAGTCTACGCAGTGCCGTCCCGTCGGCGCGCAGCTCGAAGAGCGCGTCCGTGCGGTCTCCGGCGAAGCCTCGGCCGTCCAGCCGACTCGCTGAGATTCGCTCGCCGGCAAGGGATTTCACGGGCCAGCGGCGAAGTTCTAGGACGCGGCCGGGGAGGGCGGGTCCGGCCTGCGGACTCGATACGTTCGCGCGCCCCTGAGTCATTGACCTCGCAACCATCCTGAGATACAATTCCTAGCAATGAAGTCGGCATTGAGTAGAGCACCCACCATGGACACCTTGACGAATCCTCCCGTCGCCGAGCCGGCGACGCCCGAGTACGACACGAGCCTCGACTCGCTGCAGCTCCTCATGAACGAGGCGCGACGCTATCGCCTGCTCACGCCGGCCGAGGAGATCGAGCTCGCCAAGCGCATCGAGCGCGGCGACCTGTCCGCGAAGGAGCGCATGGTCAACTCGAACCTGCGCCTCGTGGTCTCGCTCGCCCGCCGCTACCAGGGCCAGGGCCTCTCGATGGGCGACCTCGTCCAGGAGGGCACCCTGGGGCTGATCCGGGCCGTCGAGAAGTTCGATTGGCGCAAGGGCTTTCGCTTCTCCACCTACGCGACGCTGTGGATCCGCCAGGCCATCCAGCGCGGCCTGGAGAACACCGGGCGGACCATCCGGCTGCCCGTGAACGTGGGCCAGCGCGCACGCAAGGTCGCCCGCATCCAGCGCGAGCTCACCGCGCGGCTGGGCCGCGAGCCGACCGAGCTCGAGGTGGCCGAGGCCGCCGAGCTCACGCCGGAGGATGTCGCCGAGGTGCGCAAGGCCGACCGCGCGCCGACCAGCCTCGACGCGCCGATCGGCGAGGACGGGGAGACGGCGTTCGGCGCCCTCATCCCGGCCGAGCAGCCCGAGCTCGACGACCAGGTGGCCGACACGTTGCGCTCGGAGACCCTGCGCGCGGCGATCGCCGAGCTGCCCGAGCGTGAGCGGACCGTGATCGAGCTGCGCTTCGGCACTGCCGAGGAGGAGCCGCACTCGCTGAGCCAGGCCGGCCGCCGGCTCGGCCTCACCTCCGAGCGGGCGCGCCAGCTCGAGGAGCAGGCGCTCTCCCGCCTGGCTCGACGCCCCGAGCTCGCGGGGCTGCGCGAAGCGGCGTAGCCCCCGCGCGCCGTCAGCCGATCAGCGAGCGGCGCAACGGGAGCAGCGGCCCGTGAGCAGGACGTCGGTGCTCGCGGCGTGAAAGCCCGCCCCGCGCGCGGCGCGGAGCAGCGCCGAGATGTCAAGCGCGCCGTCGAGGTCCTCGACGGCGCCGCACTCTCGACAGACGGTGTGATGGTGCGGCTCCGTGCGCGCGTCGTAGAGGGCGGCCCCCACCCCCGTCCCCATCCTCTGGGCCAGCCCGAGCTCGACGAGCAAGTCGAGTGTGGCGTAGATCGTGGGCAACGAGGTGCCCGGCAGGTCCTCGGCGACCGCCTCGCGCATCGCCTCGGCCGTCAGGTGGGTCGCCTGCTCTCGCAGCACCCGGTGGATGACGAGTCGCTGGGAGGTGACGCGCTGCCCCCGCGCGCGCAGCAGAGCGGTCAGTCGTTCGTCGTCGGGATGCGTCGTCATGTGAGCTCTTGTTAGGAGCTCCTTATTCTAACAGATGCGCTATAGTTACGGGATGGTAGAAGCGGTGAGTCGATTCATGGCGATCGACGAGCGTGCGCTCGTCCTGCGCTTTGTCCAGCCGGGGCTCGTGGGCCTCATCGACGGCACGCTCTCGACGCTGGCGCCGATCTTCGCCGCCGCTCTGCTCTCCGGCTCGCACGCGGCGCTCTTCGTGGGGCTCGCGACGGCGCTGGGCGCGGGCATCAGCATGGGCTTCTCCGAGGCGCTCTCCGACGACGGCAGCCAGACCGGCCGGGGCACGGCGTTCGCTCGCGGCGGGGTGACCGGGGCGATGACCGCGCTGGGCGGCACCGTCCACTCGCTGCCGTTCCTCATCCCCCAGGTGCACACCGCCCTGGTGGTCGCGGGCGTCGTCGTCGCGGTCGAGCTCATCGCGATCTCCCTGATCCGCAAGCGCTTCCTCGCGGTCTCGCTGCGCACGAGCCTGCTCCAGGTCGCCCTGGGCGGCGCGCTGATCGTCGCCGTCGGCGTCCTGCTCGGCAGCGCTTGATCGACCCGCCGGCGACCGGCGGCCGGCGAGCGGGGCCCCGCAGGTGGGACGATGCCGAACATGAGCAACCACATTCCCGCTCGCCGGACGCCAGGCAGTCCAGCGCGCCACGCTCAGGACGCGGCACCGATCGCCGACGCGATGCGCGCCTACCACGAACGCGGGATGCTCTCCTTCAGCATCCCCGCGCACGGCGGAGACCGTGGGCCGAGGCCGGAGTTCGCCCACTGGGCCGGCGTCGAGGCCGCGCGGTTCGACCTCCCGCTGAACCACGGGGTCGACACCCGCGACTACGCCTGGAAGGTGCAGTCGACCGCCCAAGAGCTCTTCGCCGAGGCGGTCGGCGCCAAGCAGACGCTCTTCTCGACGAACGGCTCCTCCATGAGCGCCCACGTGGCGATGATGACGGTGGCGCGCCCGGGGCAGACCCTCGTGCTCGGGCGCAACGGCCACAAGTCGGCGTTCGCCGCCCTCGTGCTCTCCGGAGCAAGACCCGTGTACCTCGACCCGAGCTACGACGAGGAGCTCGCACTCGCGCTCGACCCACGCGCAGAGGACCTCGCCCGCGTGCTCGACGCCCACCCCGAGGCCCGGGCCGCCATGATCACCACGCCGAGCTACTACGGCACGAGCGCCGACATCGGCGCGCTGGCCGAGGTCTGCCACGCGCGGGGCCTCCCGCTCGTGACCGACGACGCCTGGGGCCTCGACCACGAGCTCGTCGCGCACCCCGACCTGCCCGCCGGCGCGCTGAAGCAGGGGTCCGACCTGGCCATCGGATCGGTGCACAAGACGCTGACCGGACTGCTGCAGACCTCCGTCCTCTCCGTCGGCTCAGAGCGCATCGACACCGAGCGCCTGGAGCTGTGCTTCGAGCTCGAGGCGTCGACCAGCACCTCCACCCTTCTGCTCTCGAGCATCGACGGGGCGCGCCGCCAATTCGTACGCGAGGGGCGCGAGCTGCTCGATCGTGGGCTGGGGAGCGCCCGCCTGCTGCGAGAGCGGTTGTCCGCCGAGGTGCCCGAGCTGGAGGTGGTCGCCCCGGAGCGCCTGGCCGGGCACCCGGGCGTTGCCGGAGTGGACCCGACCCACGTCCTCATCGAGACCGCCTCGGTCGGGCTGACCGGCTATGAGGCCGACGACTGGCTGCGCGAGGAGCGCCTCATAGAAATCGAGCTCGCCGACCACCGGCGCCTCATGCCCCTCGTCACCTTCGCCCACGGCGAGGACGAGATCGAACGGCTCGCGCGGGCGCTGCGCGACCTCGTGGATGAGCGGGGCGGGGCCGGGGACGCCGCGGCTGTCCCCCGGGTTCCCACCGGTCAGGAGCTGCGCACGGAGCAGGTGATGCTGCCCCGCGACGCCTTCTTCTCCCCCACGGAGATGGTGAGCCCCGAGCGGGCGACGGGTCGTATCGCCGCCGAGCTCATCACCCCCTACCCGCCCGGCATCCCGGCCATCGCGCCCGGCGAGGCCTACACCGAGACGATCGTCGACTACCTGCGCGAGCTCGTGGACCGGGGCGGCTTCGTGGAGGGCGCGGTCGACCCCAGCCTGCAGGGGATGCGGGTCGTCGCGGAGTAGGCAGAGAAGCGCGGCTCGCGCCGCGTCGTCCGAGGGGTGAGCGAGGGGACTCGAACCCCCGACCGCCTGGACCACAACCAGGAGCTCTACCAGCTGAGCTACGCCCACCGTGGAGGGCTGAATCTAGCAGCGGCGTCGGGGCCCGAGGCCCGCTCTGCTCCAATGCGCGCGTGACTCACCACAACGCGATCGCGCTGCCCTCCACGCCCGTGCCGGTGCACGTGGTCGAGGAGGGCGCCGGTCCCGTCGTCGTGCTCCTGCACGGCCAACCCGGGAGCGCGGCGAGCTGGGCGCCCGTGCTCGTGGAGCTGCGTGACCACGCACGGCTCATCGCTCTGGATCGACCCGGCTACCGCGCCACCGGTGGGCCGGCGTTGGGGTTCGCCGCCAACGCCGCGGTCGTGGTCGAGGTGCTCGATGCCCTCGACGTCGAGTCCGCGGTGGTCGTGGGCCACTCGTGGGGCGGCGGCGTGGCGATCGCCCTCGCGGCAGCGCGTCCCGAGCGGGTGGCCGGCCTGGTGCTGGTGGGCTCGGTGGGGTCCTGCTCCTCGGTCGACGCCTTCGATCGGATGCTCGCCCTTCACGTGCTCGGGCCCGTGCTCACCTACGCGAGCTTTCGCATCCTCAGCCGCCTCCTTCCTCTTCCCGCCGCGCGCCGGCACCTGTCCGCGCTGGCCAACCTGGACGACGCCGCTGTGGCCGAGCTCGTCGCCAGCGCCGACGACTGGCGCTCGTTCGTCGTCGAGCAGCGGGCCCTCATGCAGGAGGTGTCCGACCTCGACGCCGTGCTTCACCTCATCGAGGCCCCGACCTCGGTGATCATGGGAGAGAAGGACTTCATGGTTCCTCCTCGCGTGGGCCGCGAGCTGGCCGAGCGCATTCCGCGCGCCGAGTGCACGCTCGTCGCCGGGGTCGGTCACGTCATACCCGTCGAGGCTCCGCGGGCGGTGGCCGCCGCGGTGCTCGAGCGGATCGGCGGCTGAGGACCGACGAGTACCCCCGGCAGGACTCGAACCTGCGACCCGCTGCTTAGAAGGCAGCCGCTCTTTCCAGCTGAGCTACGGGGGCCCACCGAACAGTGTGGCGCCTCGCGCGGGTGTCAGCGTCGCGCCGAGTCCGGACCGGGGCGCCGCCGAGATGCGGCGCCCCGATCCGGCCGGTCAGCTCTCACGCAGTCGATACGGGACCTTGCGCATAGCGCAGCGAGCCGGGCGTGGTGAGCGTCTCTCCGGTCTCGAGCAGCGTCTTCAGGCCGGAGAGGATCATCGGCCAGCCGCCGTAGAGCTCGCCGTTGGCGCCCTCTCGGAGCTGGTCGTGGGTGACGGTCAGCCGGCACGAGTCGCCGACGGGCTCGATCTCCCAGGTGACCCGCGAGGTCCCCTCGCGCTTCACGTCCTCGCTCCACAGCGCGAGCATGCTCTGCACGAGCCGGCGCGGCGGATCGACCTCGAGGTTCTCGCCCTCGTTGATCTTGATCCCCGCGCCCGGGTGGACGCTCTCGTACCGGGAGCCGGGCGTCCAGTCCGAGAGGACGCCGACGCCGAACGTGAACTTCTGCCTCATCTCGGTGTCGGTGATCGCCTCCCACAGCCGTTCCGGGGTCGTCTTGATGTAGATCTCGAACACCTTCTCCATGCCGTCCTCCTCGAGTGTCGTCTTGAGCTCGCTGAGCGTCGCGGCCCAGGGCTCGGCGTACTTGCTCACCCACCGGTCGTGGAGGAGCCGAATGGGAACGGGGTTCAGGAAGTGGAGCTTCTCGCGGCCACGTCTCTTCGTGACCACGAGCCCCGCCTCCTCGAGGACCTTCAGGTGCTTCATGACGCCAAAGCGCGTCAGTGGCAACCGCTGCTCGAGGGCGGTGAGCGTCTGCCCGTCCTGCCCGAAGAGCTCGTCGAGCAGGCCGCGGCGGGTCGGATCCGCTAGGGCCCTGAATACCTCGTTCATTCCTGCCACCATACGTTACCGATTGGTCACATGTCAACGGCCGGGCGGAGAGGTCTGGCAGCGCGCTCCGCTCCCTCGGGCGCTCAACCGGCGGCGAGCCCGTCGAGCCGCTCGACCTGCTCGGGCGTGAGGGCCACGTCGGCCGCGCCGAGGTTCTCCTCGAGGTGCGCGCGCGAGCTCGTGCCCGGGATCAGGAGCACGTGCTCGGCGTGGTGGAGCAGCCAGCTCAGCGCGACCTGCGAGGGCGTGGCCCCGACCTCGCCCGCTATCCGCTGGACCTCCGGATCCTCGGCCGGGCGCGGCGCCGCGCCGAAGGCCGACCCGAGCGGGAAGAACGGGACGAACGCGATCCCGTGCTCGGCGGTCGCGCGCAGGAGATCCTCCCCGCCGCGGTCCAGCAGCCCGTACTGGTTCTGCACGCAGGCGATCTCCGTGCGCTCGAGCGCGCGGTCGAGGTGGCGCAGCTCGATGTTGCTCAGCCCGACGTTCTCGATGCGTCCCTGCTCGCGCAGCTCGATCAGCGCCTCGAGCGCGGCGTCGAAGACGTCGTCGGGGGTGTCGAGGACACGCAGGTTGACCGCGCTGAGCCGGTCGATCCCTAGGACGCGGAGGTCGGACGCGACCGCCGCCCGGGTCTCGGGCGGCGAGAGCGCGGGCAGCCATGCGCCCGCGGCGTCGCGCCGGGCGCCGACCTTCGAGACGATGCACATCTCCTCGGGCCACGGGTCCAGCGCCTCGGCGAGCAACTCGTTCGCGACGTCGGGTCCGTAGTAGCTCGCGGTGTCGATGTGGTCCACGCCGAGCTCGCGGGCGCGGCGCACCACCGCCACCGCCTCCTCGCGGTCCCTCGGCGGCCCCATGATCCCGCGCCCGGGAAGCTGCATCGCGCCGAACCCGAGGCGGTTGACGGTGTGGCGACCGAGCGCCGCGGTGTGAGAAGGCATCCGGCGAGGTTAGGCGCTCAGCCGTTTCCCGAGGGCTCCTGCACGCCCCATGTGTAGTGCGAACTGCGCTACGCTGATGGCCAATGCCTTCGGCCCCTCATCCGCTCTCCTTGCGCCTTGGCTCGGACGGGGTGCGTGCGCTCGACGAGATCGCGCGGCGTCGGGGGATCACGCGTGCCGAGGCCGCACGCCGCGCGATCGCCGAGACGGCCGAGCGGGAGCGCAGGCGAGCGGGGCTTGCCGCCGAGGCTCGCCGCCTGATGAAGGACCGCGCCTATGTCCGCGAGGCCCAAGAGGTCGTGGCACTGATGGAGGAGATGCGTGGTCCGTGGTGACGTCCACTCGATCGCCCTCCCCCGCCGGCGCGGCCGGGTTCAGCACGGCCGCCGGTACGCGGTGATCGTTCAGGCCGACGATCTCCTTGCCCTCTCCACCGTCGTCATCTGCCCCACCTCGACCTCGGCACCCGGGGCGAGCTTCCATCCCGCGATCGCCTTGGTTGACGAGCCGACGCGGGTGCTGTGCGAGATGGTCGGCGCTGTAGACGCACGCGCCCTCGGAGACCAGCTCGCCCACCTCTCCATCGATGAGATCCGGGCCGTGGACGAAGCCCTAGCGCTCGTTCTGGGCTTGAGCTGAGCCTGGCGCCTATCGGCCCTTGCCGGAGCGGCACCCGCAAGCCGTCAAGTGTCCACGAGACCGGTTCCACTCCATTCCGACCTGCGACTTGGTTGCGACCGGCTCATCATGGACGCGGGGGGAACCGCCGGACGACTGAACGCAGCGAAGCAAGCACTCCCCCCAAGCGGCGCCGGTCGGTGGCGATGTGAGCGCCACACCTCACGCAATCGGGGCGGCCGGATTCGAACCGGCGACCCCCTGCTCCCAAAGCAGGTGCGCTACCAGGCTGCGCCACGCCCCGGGGTCGCGGGCGAGTATAAGCAGGGGCGCCGCCCGGCCCGGTAGCCTGCGCCGCCGTCATGGCCGACATCCAGCCGCTCACTGCGCTCCACTACGACCTCGCGAGAGCGGGCGCCCTGCGCGATCTCGTCTCTCCGCCCTATGACGTCATCGACGCCGGGCAGCGGGCACGACTGGTGGCTCGCTCGCCGCACAACGTCGTCGAGATCGATCTGCCGCAGGGTGAGGATCCCTACGCGCACGCGGCCAACGTACTGCAGAGCTGGCGCGACGACGGCGTCGTGGTCCGCGACGACGAGCCGGCGATCTGGGCGCTGACCCAGGACTACACCGGTCCCGACGGGCGCTCGTTCACCCGTCGCGGGCTCCTGTGCCGCGTGCGCGTGGAGGACTATGGGCCCGGCCGCATTCGGCCCCACGAGCGCACGCACCCCGGCCCCAAAGAGGACCGCCTGCGGCTCACGCGCGCTACGCGCGCCAACCTCTCCCCCATCTTCTCGCTCTTCTCCGACCCGGCCGACGCCGCGTGGAGCGCGCTGCGGCCGCACACCGAGGCCCCACCCTGGGGCGAGGTGACCGACGAGGACGGCACCGTGCACCGCCTCTGGCGGGTGTCCGACCCGGCCACGCTCGAGGCCGTGTGCGCCGCGGCGGCTCCGGCCGAGCTGCTGATCGCCGACGGCCATCATCGCTACGAGACCGCCCGGGTCTACGCCGACGAGGTCGGCGGCGAGGGTGCACATCGCTACGTGCTGATGTGCCTCGTCGCCCTGGAGGATCCGGGCCTGACCGTCTTTCCCACCCACCGGCTGGTCAGCGGCCTCACCTCAGACCAACAGGAGGCGCTGGCGACGGCGATCCGGCGGGACTGGGAGGTCGAGCCGATCGACGAGGAGCGGCTCGTGCCCGACGCCTCCGACGACCGCGTGCGCATCGGGTACATGGACGCTCACTTCAAGAAGCCCTTCCGCCTCACCCTCAACGAGGAGGCGCTCGCCGACGCCGCGCTTCCCGGACGCGCCGAGCCCTACCGCCGCCTCGACACCGCGGTCACCGAGGCGCTTCTGCTCAAGGGCGCGCTGGGGCTCACCGACGCGGACATCGACCATCTCGACGGCTTCGGGTACGCGCGCGATGCGGCTCAGGCGCGCGCGCTGCTGCACGACGGCACCTACGACGCCGCCTTCTTCATGGGTCCCACACCGGTGCGCCGCGTCCAGGAGGTCGCGGCCGCCGGCGAGAGCATGCCGCCCAAGTCGACCTACTTCTTTCCCAAGGTGTTGACCGGCCTGGCGTTCAACCCGCTGGACTGACGGCACGCTTCACTAGCATGGCGCCCTTCCTGCTCTGCCACGCCGAACAAGGACGAGGATGAAGGCGACCGCGCGACGCACCGGGACGTTCCAGCACGACATCGAGGTGCGCACCCACCATCTCCGGGCCGACGAGCCGCGCGACGCCGGCGGCGAGGACGACGCCCCGAGCCCGCAGGAGCTGCTCGCGGCCAGCCTGGCCTCGTGCACCGCGGTCACGGTCGAGATGTTCGCGGCGCGCAAGGGATGGGACGTCGGGAAGGTCGAGGTCGACGCCGAGTTCTCCCCCGGCGGGCGGGGAGCGCCGACGCGCTTCAAGCTCGTGCTGCGCCTGCCCGAGGGGCTGAGCGAGGAGCAGGTTCAGCGCCTCAGGGTCATCGCCGCCAAGTGCCCGGTGCACCGGACGCTCGACGGCGAGGTCATGTTCGACGAGTCGGTCGAGCTCGTCGGCTGAGCGCGACCGGCTTCTTCGCCGAGGCGCTCGCCCCGCGCCTGATCCCGGCCGGCACCGCCGCGTCGCTCGAGGTGCACGGACGCACAGACGCCGCCGTCCTCGTACCGCTCTTCGCCCGGGACGGGGAGCTGCACGCCGTGCTCACCAAGCGCCGCGACGACCTGCGCCGCCACCCCGGGGAGATCTCCTTCCCGGGAGGCCGCCGGGACTTCGCGGGGGAGGACCTCCGCCAGACCGCCCTGCGAGAGGCGAGCGAGGAGATCGGGCTGCCGCCCGACGCGGTGGAGATCATCGGCGCGCTTCAGCCCACGCCGACCTTCGTGACGAGCTACGCCGTCTATCCCTACGTGGGGATGATCGAGCCGGGGCGCGCCTGGGAGCTCAGCCCGTCGGAGGTCGCCGAGGTGCTCGAGCTCTCCCTCGCCGACCTCCGCGCTGGCTACGCACGCAAGCGCCTCGTGCGCCGTGGGGTGCCGATCCGCACCGACACCTACGCAGTCGGCGAGGAGCTCATCTGGGGCGCGACCGCGCGGATCGTAGCCGACCTCCTCGAGCGGACCGAGCTCCCGCTCCGGTGACCGTGACCGGCGGGCGCGCCCCCCTACTCCTACGCCCCCTTCTCGATCGGCACGTCGACGAGGTTGCCCCACTCGGTCCACGAGCCGTCGTAGTTCTTGACGTCGTCGCGGCCGAGCAGCTCGTGCAGGACGAACCACGTGTGCGCGGAGCGCTCGCCGATCCGGCAGTAGGCGATGATCGGGTCTCCGGAGAGGACGCCCTTGCCGCCGTAGAGCTGCTCGAGCTCGTCGGCGGACTTGAACGTGCCGTCCTCCTTGACCGCCTGGGCCCATGGGATGGACGCGGCGCCGGGAATGTGGCCGCCGCGCTGGGCGCCCTCCTGCTCGTAGCCGGGCATGGCGATGAGCTCGCCCGAGTACTCCTGAGGCGAGCGCACGTCGACGAGCTTGCGCCCGTTGCCGAGCGCCCGGCTCACCTCGTCGCGCTTGGCCCGGATCGCCTCGTCGGCCCCCCGGGCGGAGAAGGTGGTCGCGGAGTGGTTCGGGGCCTCGTTCGAGGTCGGCCGGCCCTCGGAGATCCACCGCTCGCGCGGCCCGTTCAGGAGCTTCACGTTCTCGTGCCCGTAGTACTTGAGATACCAGTACGTGTAGGCGGCGAACCAGTTGTTGCGGTCCCCGTAGAGGACGACCGTGTGGTCGTTGGAGATCCCGTGCGAGCCGAACAGCTCGCCGAAGGCCTCCGGCCCGAGGAAGTCGCGCTTGACCTGGTCCTGCAGGTCCTCCTTCCAGTCGAAGCCGATCGCTCCGGGGATGTGCTGATCGGCGTAGAGGGCGGGGTTCTCGTCCACCTCGACGATCCGGATCGAGTCGTCGTTCAGGTGCTGCTCGAGCCACTCGGGCTCGACGAGCACGTCCTTGGCGTAATCGGCCACGATGCTCCTCCTCTAATTCCTATCGCCTTTGAGCTATTTGAGAGCGCGAGTGTAGCTCATGGGGGTTCTACGCGAAGGAGAGCAACGTGCCGACGGCCGCGCGCGCGTCGGCCAGCCAGGCGGCTGCGTCCGCGGGATCCCCTCGGATCAGCGCGTAGGGAATCTCCGATGTCGCGTGCGCGTGGCGCACTGCTGCCGCGCCCTCCTCGAGCACCCGGGCGTCGACGGTCCCGGCGGCCTCGTAGACGATTCCGCGCACCGTGGTGTCGATGACCCGCTCGAGCAGCATCTGCAGGCGCGTCCCGTGGAGCGCCCGCACGCCGGCGTCCGAGCCCTGAGCCGAGCCGAGCAGCCAGCAGAGGAGCGTCGCACCGTCGAGCGCGTAGGTGAGGGTGCCGATGCGGTCGGGATCGCCCAGGTAGCACTCGGCCCCCGCCGCTTCGATGTCGGCGCGTCGGCCCTCGCTGCGGGTGGTGCCCCGTACGGCGTGGCCCTCGGTGCGGAGCTCGCGCGCGAGTGCCCGGCCGCGACAGCCGCAGCCGACGATGACCACGCGCGCCACCGCGTCAGGCGTCGTCGGCGCGTGGCGGGGGCGCGCCCGAGCTCGGCCCGGGGTCGGCCTCGGTGCTCATCTCCTCCGCCGTCAGCTCACGCTTGCCGTGCCGGCGCCGGCGGGCGTTCGTGGCGGCGAGCATCTCCTGCAGATCGTCCTGCCCGTGCTCGCGGCGGTAGGCATCCCGGCGCCGCTCGGCGTCGCGCAGGTCCCGCGCCACCTTGTCGCGCATGCCCTCCTCGGTCAGCTCGGACATCCCCCGGCGCCGGCGGCGCGCGTTCTGGGCCTCGAGCATCTGGTCCATGTCCTCGAGCTCGAGGCCCACCTGCGTCTCGATGCGACTCTGAGGGGTCTTCCAGTCGAGAACCTCCGCGCCCGACCCGGGATAGAACCTGCCGATCGCCAGGAGAGCGATGATGAGCGCGGCGATCCCGCCGAAGATGATGAGCGCGAACGGGTCCACGGAAGCGGCGATCGTACCCCGGTTGGGAGCGAGGGTCTACCTCGACCCGCCGCGCACGGCCACCGTGA
>JAABUZ0100006583.1_pt1 | contig 14439 bp, 15 predicted proteins | sample 5562091 | NCBI WGS metagenome assembly JAABUZ01 (sample SAMN12813069, study PRJNA571459) | rock metagenome | isolation source: Antarctica rocks | place: Antarctica: Victoria Land, Linnaeus Terrace sud | collected 2015-12-21 | reverse complement strand
CTGACCGTGAGCACGAAGGGCGCGCGCGGTGAGCGCGACGACGAGAGCGGGCGCGTCGCTCAGGAGTTGCTGGAAGCCAATAACTTCGATGTGAGCGCGCGTCTCATCGTCACCGATGATCGCGGTGAGGTCGCGGCGGTCCTGCGCCGTTGGTGCGACGAGGATGGCTACGCGCTCGTCGTGACGACCGGCGGCACCGGCCTCAGCCCGCGCGACGTCACGCCCGAGGCCACGGCCGACGTGATCGAGCGCCCCGTTCCGGGGTTGCCGGAGATGATGCGCGCGCTGACGCTCCAGAAAACGCCCACGGCGGCGCTCTCGCGGGCCACGGCGGGGACGCGCGGACGCGCGCTGATCGTCAACCTGCCGGGGTCGCCCAAAGGAGTGCGCGAATGCCTCGACGCTATCCTGCCCGTGCTGCCCCACGCCCTCGCCATCCTGCGCGGCGACAGCGGCGAACATAAGCCGTCGTGATACAATAGGCCTACAGTAGTCGTGAGTCGTGAGTCGTGAGTCGTGAGTCGTGAGTCGTGAGTCGTCGGTGGGATGATGAAACTTCCTGCCAAGGCATCCCCCCACGGCTGCCCTCCCACATGATTGCCGACCCTCGTCTTCTGACGACTCACGACTCACGACTCACGACTCACGACTCACGACTAGTTGGAGGGAATGATGTCCGGACACTCAAAATGGAGCCAGATCCGCCGCCAAAAGGGCGTCAACGACGCACGGCGGGGTCAGCTGTTCACACGACTGGGGCGTGAGATTACCGTCGCCGCGCGCTCCGGTACCCCCGACCCAGACGCCAACTTCCGCCTGCGCCTGGCCGTCCAGAAGGCGCGCGACAACAACATGCCGCTCGAGAATATCCAGCGCGCTATACAGCGGGCGGCCGGCATCGGAGAGGGCGCGCACCTCGACGAGATCACCTACGAGGGCTATGGTCCCAGCGGCGTGGCCATCCTCGTGGAGGCCGTGACCGACAACCGCAACCGCACCGTCGCTGAGGTGCGCAACGTATTTTCGCGCAACGGCGGAAACATGGGCGAGACCGGCTCCGTCGCCTGGATATTCGAGCCGCGCGGGGTCATCTCGATCGACGCCGACGGAACGAACCCCGAGGACATCGAGTTGGTCGCCATTGACGCGGGCGCGATCGACGTCAATGTCGACGGCACGGACATCACGGTCTACACCGAAACGGGCGCCCTCGACGACATACGCCGCGCGCTGGCCGAGCGCTTCAAAGTCACGGACGCCGAGGCCACTGTCATCCCCCAGACAACCGTCGAACTCGACGGCGAGAAGGCCCCGCAGGTCCTCAAACTCATCGAGCGGCTCGAAGACCTCGACGATATCCAGCGTGTGCACGCCAACGTCGATCTCAGCGAAGAGTTGATGGCCGAGTACGAGAACGCGAGTCGATAGGCGACGGGCGACGGGCGACGGGCGACGGACGACGGTAATAGCGGGAGGTAATGGTCGAATTTTATGAGATGTCTATCATCGCTCAACGCGGCTGGCTGCTTGAAGCCGACATCGCCTCGCGCCTACTACCGCCCGTCGCCTGTCGCCTGTCGCCGGGGGCGCCCGTGCTGACCCTCGGCATTGATCCCGGCACGGCGATCATGGGCTACGGGTTCGTGGCCGTCGCCGCGCGTGGCGGCGCGCTCACGGTCGGCGACTACGGCGTGCTGACCACGCCGAAGGGCACGCCCCTCGCGGAGCGCCTGTACTCGCTGCACACGCGGCTGGTCACGCTCATCGCGGAACACCGCCCCGACGCCGTCGCCGTGGAGGAGTTATTCTTCAATACGAACGCGCGCACGGCCATCGCCGTCGGGCAGGCCCGTGGCGTCGCGCTGCTCGCGGCGGCGCAAGCCGGGGTGCGCGTGTACGAGTATACGCCGCCGCAGGTGAAAGGCGCCGTCGTCGGCTACGGTCGAGCGACCAAGGAGCAGGTACAGCTTATGACCACCACACTGTTGGGCTTGCGCGCCGTGCCGCGCCCCGACGATGCCGCCGACGCCCTGGCTGTCGCCATCTGCCATGCGCACAGCGCGCGGCTCACCGCCTTGACAGACAGCGCCGCGCGATGATACGCCATATTCGGCCTAGAGTCATGCGATTTCGGCCTAGAGTCATGCGATTTCAGCCTAGAGTCGTGCGATTTCAGCCTAGAGTCGTGCGATGATCGAGCGTGTGCGCGGCCGCGTGGAGGAGCGCGGCGTCGATTGGGTCGTGGTGGGTATGGGTCCCGTCAGCCTGCGCGTCAATACGACGGGCTCCACTTTGAACGCCCTGGGCGAGCAGGACGCCGCTGTGACCCTGCTTACCCACTTATATATCCGCGAGGATATCATGGCGCTCTATGGCTTCGGTTCGCGCGAGGAGCGTGAGGTGTTCCTGCGCCTGATCGGCGTGTCGGGAGTCGGGCCACGCGCGGCCCAGCTGATGCTCACGGTGCTCTCGCCAGACGCCGTGTACGAGGCGATCGAGGGCGAAAAAATCGATGCGCTCACGCGCGTACCCGGAATCGGGCGAAAAACGGCCCAACGCGTTATATTGGAACTGAAAGGCAAGCTCGTAGACCTGGGACCATCCGGCGGGGACGCGGCCAGCGCCGGCGCGCCACCCACGCCGTCCACGTCGGGGGACAACGAGCTCGCCGCCGTGCTGGTAGGATTGGGATATTCCGCGGCGGAGGCGGTCGAGGCGCTCCGTAGTGTGCCGCCACAGGGAGGGCTTAGCGATGAGGACAGACTCCGCGCCGCGCTCCGATACTTCGCCACGTCCTGACGAGGCGCCCGTTATGTCGCTGACCGGCACGACCGCGCGACAGGTGGGCGGCGAGGAGGGCGCGCCGGCGCCACGCGCCGCCGTCGCGGCTGTGACGCCCGCGGCGGCGCGCGCCGCGCGCCGCCCGCTCACGCCGCGGGCGCGTCTCTACCTGGCGCTCGGCGTTGTCGTCGTCGTCGCCCTGTTCCTGACGGCGGCGCGCTCGGTCCTGCAGCCCTTCATCTGGGCCGCCGTCCTCGCCTACATCCTCAACCCGATCGTGGGCGCCGTCCAGACACGCCTGCGGCTGCGCCATGGGATCAGCGTGGGGCTGGTCGTGCTCGTGCTGGTTGGGCTCGCCGCCTGGGGCGTAACGGCGGCGGTCGGCACCCTACGGAACGACGTCGTCGCCTTCGCCAACAGCCTGGCGCTCATCAACAACTACATCACCACAAGCTATCTGCCGAACGCGGGGACACCAACGGTGCTGGGCATCCCCATACAGGTCACGCAGATCGTGCGCAACGCCCAAACGGCTATCGTCGACTCGCCGCGGCTGCTGCTCCACGGCGGCCTATCGGCGGTCACGGGGACCCTCGACGGCCTGTTGCAGTTTCTCACTTTTATCCTCAGCACCATCTATCTGCTGCTCGACGGGACGCGTCTGCGCGGGTGGGTGCGGTCGCGTATCCCGCCGGCCCAGCGCGACGATGTGGGGGGGCTCGGCCGCGACATCAGTAAAGTCTTGAGCGAGTACCTGCGCGCCGAAGTCATCCTGATCCTCATCATGTCGACGGCCAGCCTGATCGTCCTCTCCATCCTGGGCGTACGCTTCGCCATCGTGCTCGCGCCTATCGTCGGGTTCCTCGAGATCTTCCCGATCATCGGCCCCTTCTTCGCCATCGCCCTGGTGACGCTCACCGCCCTCATCGGTCCGCCTGGGTTCGGACTGCAACGGCCCGGCTTCGCCCTGATCGTCGCCCTCGTCTTCTTTATCATGCGCCAGATCGAGGACTATCTGGTCATCCCCAACGTCGTCGGGCACGCCGTCAAGCTGCACCCCGTGCTCATCCTGTTCGCGCTGCTCAGCGGCGCGACGCTCGGCGGCATCCTGGGCATGTTCCTGGCCGTCCCGGTCACGGGCGCGCTCAAAGTGTTAGGAAACTACGTCTATGATCGTCTCGTCGAACAGTAGCGCCCGCGCCGGCTCGCCCAGCAACCCCGGCGCCCCGATCCCCATGGGCCGACCCGGTATCCTGGCGCGCTACGGCCATCTCCTGCCGCTCACGGCGGCCACGCCCGCTCTCACGCTTGGCGAGGGCAATACGCCGCTCGTGCGCGCCCCCGCCATCGAGCGCCGGACGGGACTCGACCGCGTGTTCCTCAAGTGTGAGGGCGCCAACCCCACCGGTTCGTTCAAGGACCGCGGCATGGTCCTCGCCGTGGCCAAGGCGGCCGAGGACGGCGCGCGCGCGGTCGTCTGCGCCTCGACGGGCAACACCAGCGCCGCCGCCGCCGCCTACGCCGCGCGCGCGGGCCTCAGCGCCCTCGTGCTCATCCCCGACGGCTACGTCGCCCTGGGCAAGCTGGCCCAGGCCCTGGCCTACGGCGCGCGCGTACTCTCCATCCAGGGCAACTTCGACGACGCGTTGCGTCTGGTGCGCGAACTCGACGCGCACGGCGGCGTGACGGTCGTCAACTCGATCAACCACTACCGTCTGCAAGGCCAGCAGAGCGCCGCCTGGGAAATCTGCGACGAACTCGGCGCGGCGCCCGATATCCTGGCCATCCCGGTCGGCAACGCCGGCAATATTTCGGCCTACTGGATGGGCTTCCGCCGCTACCGCGACGACGGCTATATCCCCGCCCTCCCGCGCATGTACGGCTTCCAGGCCGAGGGCGCGGCGGCGATCGTGCGCGACACCGTCATCGCCGAACCGGCCACGCGCGCCACGGCCATCCGCATCGGCAACCCGGCCAGCCGCCACCTGGCCACGGCCGCGCGTGACGAGTCGGGCGGCCTGATCGAGGCCGTCACCGACGATGAGATAACCGCGGCCTACGAGCTATTGGCCCGCGAAGAGGGCGTTTTCGCCGAGCCGGCCTCGGCCGCCTCCGTGGCCGGCCTGCTCAAGCTGGCGCGCCTAGGGCGCTTGCCGCGCGGCGGGACCGCCGTGTGCGTGCTGACCGGGCATGGGCTCAAAGACCCCGCCTTCGCCGTCGAGCGCGCGCCCGCCGCCCCCGTGATCGCGCCCACCCTCGACGCGATCCTGGCCGTAGCCGGGCTGTAGCGCGTGACCGACACCGCCGCCGTCACCTACACCGGCCGTAAGATCATGCCATCGGCCAGCGCGGCTAGCGACGCCTTGACCGGCGCGCGCGCGGCGGACCAGACAATCGTGCTGACCAACGGGGTTTTTGACCTGCTGCACGCCGGCCATGTGCGCTACCTGCAGGAGGCCCGCGCACAAGGTGACCTGCTCGTCGTCGGCATGAACGGCGACGATTCGGTGCGCCGCCGCAAGGGGCCGTCACGCCCGCTCGTGCCGCTGGAGGACCGCATGGCCGTCGTCGCCGCGCTGGCCTGCGTCGATCTCGTCGTGCCCTTCCACGAGGACCTCGCGAGCGAGATCGTCGCGCGGCTACGCCCCGATGTCTACGTCAAGGGCGGCGACTACGACCCCGCCGCCCCGCCCGGCGCGCCCGGCTATCTGCCCGAGGCCGCCGTCTGCCGCGGCTACGGCGGCCGCGTCGCCGTACTCTCGTTCCTGCCCGGCCGCTCCACTACCGAGTTGGTACGGCGCATCACCGCACGCCCCGAGGCGCGATGAGCGATACTGTTAGTGAAGGTCGTGGTGAGGGAACTCTTACCCCTGGCGAAAGGATCGAACTTCAACGCATCGTTGACAAATACAACACACAGATAGTCGTAGGAGGGAGTCGCGCCGCAGGACGAGGGCGTAACATCTATACCGATCTCCCCATCGGCAAAGATCCAATCGACGCTCCCGGCACAACCCGTAGTGACATTGACGTCGTGATAGATGGACGCGCCGACTTGGAGAGTTACGCCAGATCACGGGCGCGCCATGACATTGATGGCTCACCTGTCGTTACGCTCTCCGACGAAATTAGAGCCTTGCCAGGTGGCGCCGGACGTATAGCCAGCACGACGTTGGGATTAAGGCCTCCGACCGCGCCTTACATCCTCTTTAGCCCTCGGCAGAAGGAGGTATGGGTCCGTGAATAATCACGACAATAATGACATTTACTGGCAAACTGGTGGTGCCACTCTAGCTGACGCGTTTAGCAATCTAAATACGGATAATCACGATAGTGTACTTTTACACATGGACACACCTTCCATCTCCCCATCAATACGACCGCATCCCTTCGCGTCTTTCGACGCGTTCGAGGATGCGTTGCGCGACGCGTGGAAAGCCGCGCTGTCCCAACTGCCGAAAACAGTAACCGGCCAACGACAAGGCCTACAGACATTTATCTTCTTGCTACAAGAAGACGAAAGCGGCGCGATCGCACAAGCACGGCGTGTTCTGGATGCTTTGGGGAAGACTCGTGGCTCCAACCTACTGGTCTGGCGTTTAGTGCTCTCGCCCATGGTTTGCCCTTGGGACCATGCGCTCACTCTAGCTGAATGGGTCGCGCTCGACGGCTCCGCGCCGGCGGACCACAGCGCTGTTCTGTGGGTCGAAGGCAATCTCGCATCCCCATCGATACGAATCGTCACGTCAGACATACCGCGAGAGGCGTTCGGTCGAGCGTAGGATGAGCAGTGTCAAGCAAAAACCAGAAAGCTAAGTCGACTATCACAGCGCCCCGGCTACCAAAGACGGCGCCCCAGACAGAACTGCCCGATGGGGTACTTGCCGATCACGGCATCTACTCCGAGTTCGTCCTCGCGCACGCGCAACTCGCGGGACAGGCCGCGCGGGACGTCACCTTCGAGGAGGCGCGGTTCGAGCGCGTGCGGCTGAATGGGTCGCATTTGAGCGCGCTACATGTGCGCGACGCGCGCTTCGACACCTGCGACCTGGCCGAAGCCGACTGGCCCAAGGCACAGTTGACCCGCGTCGAGATTGTCGAGAGCCGTCTGCTGGGCTTCAAGGCCGGTGAGGCCCGCATCCAGGACGCGGTCTTCAGAGACTGCAACGGCGCGTTCGCGCTGTTCTGGTCCGCGACGTTCAAGCGCGTGCGCTTCGAGCGCTGCGACCTGCACGAGGCGTCCTTCCGCGACGCGGACCTCTCCGGCGTCGTGTTCGACCGCTGCGACTTGCGCGACGCCGATATGCAGGGCGCGACACTGGCCGGCGCCGACGTCAGAGGCTCACAGGTCGAAGGGCTGAAGGTCGGGGCGGACGACCTGCGCGGCGCCATCATCGACCCCGCGCAAGCCATCGCCTTCGTCCAACTGCTCGAACTCGTCGTGCGGTGGGAAGAATAGCCCTACTACGTCTGCCGGACGGCCTGGGCCAACTCGCCCTCCTGAGCCGTCGGCGCGAAGCCGATGAGCTTGTCGTCAAGCTCCACGACCGTATCGGGGGTGGGGATGACGGTCTCGCTGCCGCGCATGATCAACGAGATGGTGCTGTTGGGCGGCAGGTGCAGGTCACCGATGCGCCGGCCGATAAGCGGCGAGTTGGTGAGCGCGTTGAGTTCGACGATCTCCATGCCGATCGAGCGCAGGTGTACCAGGGGAATAAAGGGCCGGCTGGGCAGTTCCTGCTCGATCAGCGACAGGATCAACTTGGTCGAACTCACGGTCACGTCGATGCCCAACCGGTGGAAGAGCTCTTCATTCTGCGGGTTGTTGACGCGTGCGATCGTGCGCGGCACGTTGAAGCGCCGCCGCGCCACCTGGCAGATGACCAGGTTGTCCTCATCGTCACCCGTCACGGCGATCACAATGTCGGCGCGATTCACCCCCGCGCGCTCCATCGTCATGGCCTCATCGGCCTGCCCGCGCATCACGGAGCCCTCGCCAAGCTGGCCGGCGGCCTGCTGCGCCCGCTTGTAGTCGCGCTCGATGACCAAAACCTCGTGCCCGTCGGCCAGCAATTCCTTGCCAAGGTAGTATCCGACCTTGCCGGCTCCGGCGATGATGATGTACATGTCTCCTCCAGTAGTCAGTAGTCAGTAGTCAGTAGTCAGAAAGAGTTAGCGCGCACGAAAGGACGCACTATATCGAACTAGTAGCAGTTCCCTCTGGCTACTGGCTACTGACTACCGACTACTGGTTACTCGTCACTATCGCTTCAAGCAAACGGGCGCCCTCTTCGGTCGGGCAGATCGTTTCGAGGCCAAGCTCGTGATAGGTATCTTCGCGGTCGTGATCGTAGATGCGGGTGATCACGCGCGGGACGTGGAACAACTCACGCGCCATCTCACTGCCCATGATGTTGGCGTTGTCGAAGTTGGTCAGCGCGGCGAAGGCGTCGGCCTGCGCGATGCCCGCGCGCGCGAGCACGTCCGGGTCGTCGCCCGGCCCGACGACGGTGCGTCCCGAGAACTCGGGGGACAGGCGCTCGAAGGCGTGGACCGATTGGTCGATGATCGTGATGTCATGCTCATGGTGCATGGTGTTGGCGAGGTGCGCGCCGACGCGCCCACAGCCCATAATGACGATACGCATAGCTCGATGATAGCACAGGTCGGGGTATACTTTAGCTGACAGCGATCAGCCCTCAGCCGATAGCTAAAAGAAAGCGTCATCAACGACCCATAACAAGCTATAATACCATGCGCGTCGCCGACTACGACTATCATTTACCGTCCCGTTTGATCGCCCAAACGCCCGTCGAGCCGCGTGACAGCGCGCGGCTGCTGGTGCTGGACCGCGCGACGGGCGGCCTGGATCACCACACCTTCCGCGACCTGCCCGACCTGCTGCGCCCCGGCGACGTGCTCGTCGCCAACAACAGCCGCGTGCTACCAGCCCGGCTCTACGGCCGCCGCGCGGGGTCGGGCGGCGCCGTCGAAGTACTGCTGCTGCGTGAGGATTTCGGGGCCGGCCCCGACGTATGGATCGCGCTGGTCCGTCCCGGCCGCCGCATCCGCCCCGGCGAGGTACTCCTGCTCGACGGCCGCCCTCCCGCGACCGCCAATACCACATCAGGAGCCGTATCTACTGGAAGCGCAGGCATCTTGCCGGCACACGGTCGCGGTGAACCCGGCCCGCGGGCGGCAGACACGTTGGGGACGAACGTAGGTTGGCTGGACGGTCAGCGAACCGACGGTCAGCGGACCGATGCCGGCGCTCCCAGTGAGTACGATACAAGCGCGCCCGACGAGCCACCCTTGCTCACGGCCACTGTCCTCGATAGCCTGGAGGGCGGCGAGCGGCGGCTGCGGCTGCGCGCCGCCGAGGGTACAGTACGCGCGGCTATCCACCGCGTCGGCGTGACACCCCTGCCCCCTTACATCCACGCGCCCCTGCGCGACCCCGAGCGCTACCAGACGGTCTACGCGCGCGACGAAGGCTCGGTCGCCGCGCCGACCGCCGGCCTGCACTTCACACCCGACACGCTTCAGCGACTTCAGGCGCGCGGCGTCACGCTGCGCCACGTCACGCTGCACGTCGGCGCCGGCACCTTCAAGCCGATGGGCGGCGAGGAGGTCGCGGAGCACGTCATGCACGCGGAATGGGCCGAGCTCGACGCCGCGACCGCCGCCGCATTAAACGCCGCGCGCGACGAAGGCCGGCGCGTCATCGCCATCGGCACCACCAGCGTGCGCGTGCTAGAGAGCGCGGCGACGCCCGAGGGGCTGCGCGCGTACGCGGGCTGGACGGATATCTTCATCACGCCGGGCCATACCTTCCGCGCCGTCGACGGCCTGATCACCAACTTCCACCTGCCGCGCTCGACCCTGCTGCTGCTCGTCGGCGCCTTCGCCAGCAAGAGGCTCATCGACAAGGCGTACGCCGAGGCCATCGCCAAGGAGTATCGTTTCTACAGCTTCGGCGACGCCATGCTCATTCTTTAGCGCCAAACACGTTAGAATAGATCATGCCGAAAGCGTCGCAGGTACTTGCCACACTCAAGCGCGATGGGTGGATCGAAGATCGCCGTCATGGTTCGCATCGCGTCCTGGTTAAGGACAGTGTTTCTCGTACGTGGGCTCATCATGACGGCAAAGACCTTGGCCGTGTGCAGCTGGCGCAGATCGCGAACGACTTTGGATATACACTTGAACAACTGCGCTCGCTTTAACCAGATGGGATGTAGCGTATGAAGATCCGCATAGAATATCGCTATGACGACGAGAGCAATAACTGGAACTTTCGCGTGCCGGCCCTAGGTATCAATGGAAGCGCCGATACGCGCGGGGAAGCCGAGCGGGAAGCGCTCGACGCCATAGACTTTACGCTTGAGGCTGAAGGTGAGCGCCGGGCGATGCCGGGCGCGGAGGTCTGCTACGTCGCGCTTACTCCGCACGTACAGGCGGGTGTCGCCTGATGAAGGCCATTTATTTAAGGAAGCTGATGGGCACACGGCAGACGATAGTCGAGCCATGTTGAGCGCGACCGACGATCACGCGAAAGCGGTCGACCTACAGGTCGAGCGCGCCCGCGAGTTGCGCTTCTTTCAAGAGCATCCCGAGCTAGAGCAGCAGCTCGTGGGGCAATGGGTCGCGCTCGATGGGGACGAACTCGTCAGCCACGGGACCGATTTACTGGAGGTGGTCCGGCGTGCAGCGGGCGTTGGTCATCCCAATCCCTTCATCACGCGCGTACTCGACCCCGCCGTCACATACGTCTTCTGAGGACCGTACGCGATGTCTCTACACCCCTTTACGGTGCAGGCAACGAGTGCTCCGACCACGCCGCTCCCGGACCCGGCGGCCTCGGGCATCGAGCACGTCGTCGTTGTGATGGCCGCCCACTGGCCCTACCGCCCGGTCCCTTCGGAGAGCCGTGCGCACCCAATCAAGGCCGCGCACGGCGCCGAGTGGGCCACGCTGCGCGACCTGGCCCAGGCACAGGGTTGGTCTATTTGAGTTTGCGCAGGGCCGCGAGCGCATCGTCGACCGTGTTGACGGGGATGAGCGTGATGCCCTTGGCGTAGGGCAGCGCCTCTTTGTAGTTGCAGGTGTTTGTATCGCAGTAGGCCGGCACGAAGAAATACTTCGCGCCCACCTGGCGCGCGCCGATGACTTTCTGCTTGACCCCGCCGATCGGCCCAACGAACCCATTGGCGTCGATCGTGCCGGTGCCCGCGATCTTATAGCCGTGCGTCAGGTCGGTCGACGAGAGACGGTTGATGATGCCGAGCGTGAACATGAGTCCCGCCGACGGCCCCGCGACGTTGCCAGTGTCGAACGTGATGGTATCGGGCAGCCGCGGATTGGCTTGCAGCGTGATGTTCTGTGGCACGATGCCGATGATCGCCCGCCCACCGTGCGCGATCGTCGGCACGGTCAAGCGAAAGGTCGACGTCCCCTGGCGCTTGATGCGCAGTGAAACGGAGGCGCCCGGACGCACCGGCTGCAGCACGTCGATTAATTGCTGCGACGAGTGCACGGCGTGGCCGTCCGCGGCCAGGATCACATCGTTGGGCCGCAGCTTGCCCGCCGCCTTGCTGTCCTTGTACACCTGCAGCACGGACACGTACTCGTCCGGTACGACTTTCCCCAGCGCGTTAAAGGCGGCCAGCGCCGCCGCCGTCTTGCTGTCCGTCATGTCGACGATGTTCTGCTGCTGCACCTGCTGCTGGACCTGGTTCGACGGCGTATTCGTGCCAAAGATGTCCTTGTTGGGCAGAATGGTGGCGTTGGGGTCGAAATACTGGTGATAGAGCTTGGTGAGCAAGGTGGCCGGCTGCTCCTGCACGAACGTGAAGTAGAGCGTGCCGCGGCGCGGCTGCACGGGGTGGCCGGCGACATAGAGCACTTGCGCGGTGATGGCTTCGGCCGGGAGCGGGAGCAGGATCTGCTCGTTGGTCTGGATATTCCCAGTGACCGCCACCACCATCACCACGAGAAAGGCGACGATGGCGCCAGTCCCCGGAAGGAAGCGCCGTATATTCACGAGTTGTTGGTATCCTTTTTTTAAGCTGTCAGCTATCAGCCGTCAGCAATCAGCTTCGAGTCGCCTGTTAAGCTGTCACCTATCAGCCGTCAGCTATCAACTTCGAGTCGCCTGCCGTCATGCATGGTTGTAGCAAGACAGAGCGCGGGCCAGCAGGCGCTGCACCTGACAGCTGATAGCTGATAGTTATTTCGTCCGGGCCTCCGACTCGGCGATGATGCCCTGCACGATGTGCGGCGGCGCCTCCTCGTAGCCCTCCATCTTCATTGTATAGACCCCGCGCCCTTGTGTGATAGAGCGTAGCGCGGCGGCGTAGTGGGTCATCTCGCGCATGGGAACCTGCGCCTGGATCTGTGTGCTCGTGTCGCCCGCCGGTTCCATGCCCAGGATGCGCGCGCGCTTGCTGTTGAAGTCGCCCATGACGTCGCCCGTATACTCGTTCGGTACACGCACGTCGACGTGCATGATCGGTTCCAGTACGACCGGCCTGGCCGCCTCGGCCGCCTTCTTGAAGGCCATCGAAGCGGCGATCTTGAAGGCCATCTCGCTCGAATCGACGGGGTGGAACGAGCCGTCGTCGACCGTCACCTCGATGTCGACGACGGGATGTCCGGCCAGCAAACCCTCGCGCAGCGCATCGTGCACGCCCTTCTCCACCGCAGGGATGAAGTTGCGCGGGATGGACCCGCCGACGACCTTGTCGGTAAATTTGAAGCCCTCGCCGCGCGGGAGCGGCGAGACGCGCAGCCACACATCGCCAAACTGCCCGTGCCCACCCGTCTGCTTCTTGTGGCGGCCCTGTGCGCGCGCGTTGGCCGTGACCGTTTCACGATAGGGCACACGTAGTTCGCCAAGCGCCACGTCGACGCCGTACTTGCGACGCAGGCGGTCCAGCGCCACCTGTAGGTGCGTCTCGCCCATGCCCGCGAGCACCGTCTGCGCCGACTCGGCGTCACGATGCACATGCAGCGTGGGGTCCTCCTGCGTCAGGCGCGTCAGCGCCGGTCCGAGCTTGTCGAGGTCGCCGCGCGTCTTGGGCTCGACCGCGGCCGAGTAGGCTGGCGCGGGGTACTGGACCGCCGCGAGCACGACGGGATGATCTTTGGCGGTCAACACATCGCCGGTGAGCGTTTCGGCCAGCTTGAGGATCGCGCCGATGTCACCGGTGGGAAGTTCGGGCACGGACTCACCCTGCCCGCCGCGCATCACCAACAACTGCGATACGCGCTCGTCCTTGTCGCGCGCGGCGTTCCACACATGCGAGTCGGCCTTCATGGCGCCGCCGTAGACGCGGAAGTAACTGCGCCGGCCGAAGGGATCAGAGACCGTCTTGAAGACGAGCGCGGCGAGGGCGCCGTTGAGTGGTTGGCCCTGCGCGTCGGCGGCCTCCCGCTCGGCGGGACAGGGGCAGTAGTCGACGATGGCGTCGAGCAGGCCGGCCACACCAACGTTGAGCGCGGCCGAGCCACACAGCACGGGCACGAGTTCGCCACGCGTCACGGCGGCGTGCAGAGCGCGACGCAGGTCATCGGCGTCGATGTCGCCGCCTTCCAGATACCGTGTGATCAAATCGTCGTCGGTCTCGCAGATCGCCTCCATCAGCTTTTCGCGCAGGTCGGCGCGCCGCCCCTCCAACTCGCCCGGCGCCTCAGACGGCGTTCCCTCACGTGGCGCGCCGTTTTCATAGATGGTGGCTTTGCCAGAGAGCACGTCCAGCGTCCCCTGCAGCTCAGACGCGCCGCCGATGGGCAGCTGAACGGCCACGGCGTGCTTGGAGAGGCGCCCCTGCACGGCCTCGACCGTGGCCAGGAAATCGGTGTTCTCGCGATCGAGCGTATTGACGAAGACGAGGCGCGGCAAATTGTACTCGTCGGCGTACGACCAGGCCAACTCGGTCCCCACCTCGACGCCGCCGGTGGCGTCCACCACCACGACCGTCGCGTCGGCCACGCGTAGGGCCGCGCGCAGCTCACCGATGAAGTCGACGTAGCCGGGGGTATCGAGGATATTGAGCTTACAGTCGCGCCATTCCACGGGGACCACCGACGTACCGAGCGATATCTTGCGCTCGCGCTCGTCGGGCTCAAAGTCCGAAACCGTCGTGCCTTCCTCAACCTTGCCCAGGCGCGTCGTGGCGCCTGTGTCAAAGAGCGCGGCCTCGACGAGGCTGGTCTTCCCGGCGCCTTCGTGTGAGATAAAGGCAACGTTGCGCAAATTCTCCGTGGCGTAGCTTCTCATCGATATTCCTCCATCGTCCGTCGTTGGCAGAAGGGCGTCGCGTCGATGTAGGCGCGATAAGCCATTATAGGCGCGAAAGGGGGAGTGGCGCAAAGAAACGCCCTTATCCCCCTCGCCTCCGTCCGGGGTTCTAGCGCACGGGAGCGGGCAACTGAAGGAGATGTAGAGGGCTCGTGACCGAGAACGCGACTTATGATCGTGGCGACGACATCGGCAGGTAGGGCGACGGGCGACGGGTACAAATCTTTACACGCGCCAGCTACCGACAACGGAGAGAGTACCAGGCCGGGGATTGGCGTCCAGCACAGCCAGGATTGCGGGGACGAGCGGGCGTATGGTGTCCAGCTTCTTGTCCGGCACGGCGAGCACAACGAGGG
>JAABUZ0100006582.1_pt1 | contig 14442 bp, 13 predicted proteins | sample 5562091 | NCBI WGS metagenome assembly JAABUZ01 (sample SAMN12813069, study PRJNA571459) | rock metagenome | isolation source: Antarctica rocks | place: Antarctica: Victoria Land, Linnaeus Terrace sud | collected 2015-12-21 | reverse complement strand
AGCTTATAAATAGTAAGAGCCGCACTGAACGTATGGCAGTTGACGATCTCGCTTACCGTCTAGGCCTGTATGCCGAAACGGGGCAACTAGAGGTGCCGAAGCAGCTCAACGTCTTGGTTCCTAACGAAATATGGGAGTTCAAAGCCGGTACGCTCCGAGCTCCCTTCTATACGAAGAACGCTGATGGGTGTGGAGACATCCGCATCACTCACTGTTTTTGGAAGGGCGCCGTGCTCACCCCACTCCCCGAAATCGACAAGGCGAAGGCTATCACGAGAGAGGACAAGTCGAGATGAGTCTTTATGACTCGATCCGGAACACCCCTGACGGGGAACGGCGGCTTGCTGCTGCCGAAGCGCGGTATTCAGCGCTCCAATTACTCCACTCAGCCGCGAAGGCTTGTGGTTTATCTTACTCGCGACTCGCCGAGGAACTCGGCATTAGCAAGTCTGCAGTGGGTCACGTGTTGAATGGTAATGGCAATGTCCGCATTACCACCCTGTCCGATTACCTTCACGAGTCCGGACACCGATTGCGCATATCGGCTGAGCCGGTCACCCCGGCACACCGTACTAGCGCCGCGCCACGACGCAGCTATAGCGAGGTCGACTGTCACTGGGCGAGCACGGGCGGCGTATGGACTACGCGAGAGAGGGTTCATCATGAGGCAGGTTCGACCCTCATGTCCGTAGTTCAGTCCGACGACGATTCGGGCACGGTGACTTACGGATCTGTCGCTGGCGCTCACGTGAGAGTAGACGAGTCCGTTGACACAGTCGTTGCTTGAAGGCGCGGCAGGCGACTCTCCCGGCACCTGGCGTCTCCTCGATATATCGCTCACGGAATGCTCCGCCGCGCGACTGGAGGGTGGCGATGCTACGCGACCGAAGTCTGCGAACCAAGACGACCTGAGCATTGCTGCATCGTTCTCCGAGGGAGTTTTGGGGTTTCTTGTCCGGTCTTCATTTTCATTTAGCGATGCAGATGATCAATTGGTCGCACGCATCCAGCTAGGGTACAACGCACGCTACGATGTCGGCGACCAGGCGCCATCGGAAGTTGATGTATCCAAGTTTCATAAATCAGTGCTTTTGCAGCTCGTGCCGTTTATGCGCGAACTGGTAGCGTCGACCATCTTCAGGATGGGCCTGCCGGCATTTTTCATCCCACTGATGCGGCGATCTGAGTTTGACGTCACGTCGTCTGTAGATTCCCACAGCAGCGATGAATAGCGACAAAACGATTCAGTTTGCCTGCAACGCCTGAAAAGCGGCCCGCCCTCGCGATGGGGACGGGGCAGTGTGCTCGGGGTCGATCAAGTGGGGCGCCCCGCCGAGAAACGTCCATGCGGATGGGCCTCCTGGCAGCCGGCGGCCTACCCGCGCGGCGCTTGCCGCTTTGTGATGTGCGTGGCGCCGGTCGTGGCCGCGACGATTGACGGGACGATGATGAGCGCGCTGAGCCCGTCTGCGACAAGCCAGTAAGGGTTCCCGCCGAAGGCAAGGCCGATCGTGCCTGGATCAGTACTCGGGCTGGCAAGCCGTTCCGAATGTGACAGTGAATCGCTGGCCGCCCAGTTCCCACTTGGTGCTGGCCGCGGACCAAGATGCGTAGGTTTGTTCCATGCTGGAAGAGGGTACGCGGGACTCATACGTTGGACGCCATCTGCTGGCGGCGGAAGATCTCATTCGCTGCCTGCTGCGGGTCCATCGCCTCGTGGAAGTTGATCGTGTCCGCGATCTTCCCTGAGCCGGACGCGCTGCCCTTGTTGTTGGCGAGGGTGTTCCACTGCTGGTCGGTGAACACGGGCTCGGGTCGGCCGGTGCCGTTGTAGACCTGCGTCAGACCGGGTGGGAGGTACCCGCCCTGGTCGTACTTCAGCTGCGACAGCAGGGCATCCGCGTCACCCCGGCGTGCGGAGTAGGCGTCCGGGAAAGCCGACACCTGCACCGTCTGCGCCGCCACCCCCGAGTCGATGCCTTGGTAGCCGGGGACCTTCCGCAGCAGCTCATCGAAGAACCTGTGCGCCGTGTAGGCCGGGTTCATCACCTGGGCGACCGAGCCCCAGTAGTTCCCGAACGGTCCGGTCTGCTGCTGGAACAGCCCGGCGGAGAAGTGGTCGCTACCCACCGCGTCGTGCGGCAGGCGCAGCGACTCCGGGATGTTGGCGTTGGCGTAGTTCCGCAGACCCGACTCGACCAGCGCGGTCATCAGCCCGATCTCGGCGCCCTTGGCCCCCAGGTTCATCGACTTCGCCTGCTGGATGATGATCTTCGCGTAGTCCAGGGATGTTCCGCTGTTCGGGCCGGTCACCGTCGCACCTGATGCGGACGGGGCCTGGTGGGAACCCATGTAGGCGCGCACCGCCTTGTCGATAATGCCGAACGCGCCCGTGCCCAACGTTTTGATGATCTGCGGTGACAACTGGCCCAGGACTGCCTTGATCGGTGCCTCTGCCAGGTTCAGCGCCGCGTTCTCAGCGGCACCACCGAACAAATGCCCGGCGACGCTGGCCAGCGGGTTCAGGGCCGAGAACACGTCCCCGGCTGCGGCCTTCGCCCAACCGGGCACACCGCCGCCGGCGAACGCGCGTCCCGCCCCGGGCCGGCCGCCGTTGAAAGGTGCGTTGAGAGCAGCGATCGCCGAGGCACCGCCGATGGCTCGGACGACCTCGGGTCGGAGGATGCCCTCGCCTCCGGACATGTCCAGCACGCCGCCGGTCGGTGAGAAGAACCGGTGCACGTCCCGGCCTGGGGTGTAGCCCGGCAGTACGCCACCCGTCGCGTATGCGGCGCGCCCACCGGGCATCCGCTGCACGTTGACCTTCGACCCCGCATACGGGTTGGGTGCCGACGACGACGAGCCACCGGGCATTGGGATATCCGGAATGGCGGGGATTTTGAAGACGCCCGTGACCGTGTTGATCGCGTCGATGAGCTTGTTCAGGACGTTCCCGATGACGAATTTCAGCCCGCCGCTGAAGATGTTCTTGATATCGGTCCACACAGCGGACAGGCCGTCCCGGAACTTCCCGAACGCCTTGCTGACCGAGTCGAAAGCGTTCGGCATCGCCTTGCTGAAAATGGGGTGCAGGAGGTTGTCCCACACCCACTTCATACCGGTGGTCATGTCGGACCAGTGCTTCGACACCCACGAGAAAATGGGCTTGGAAACATTCGTCCAGAGGAACCCGATCGCGCCCCCGATCGTGTTGAGCATGGGGCTCAGGATGTTGTTCCACGCCCATTTCATGCCGGTGGTCATGTCGGACCAGTGGGCCGACACCCACGAGAAGATCGGCTTCGAGACGTTGTTCCAGAGGAACCCGATCGCCGTCCCGATCGCGTTGAACGTCGGCCGCAGGATGCTGTCCCACGCGAACTTCATGGCCGTCGTCACGAGGTGCCAGTGCTCGCCGATCCACTTGAACATCGGCTTCAGCACGGCGATCCACAGATACTCTGCGTAGACCTGGATATCCTTCCAGACTTTGTTGACGAAGTCCCGGAACCCCTTGAAATGGAAGTAGGCGTAGACCAGGCCGGCAACGATGAGTGCAACCGCGAGCAGGATGGGGTTCGCCTCAAGAAACTTGAAGGCGGTCTTTAGCCCCTTGAAGGCATCCGAGAGCCCCTTGACTGTCCCCGAGACGTCCTTGATGACCTTGTAGCCGGCGAACGCTGCGAAGACTGCCGCGATCTGCCCGGGGGACAGCTTGCTGACGAAGTCAATGGCCTTGACGATCAGCGACAGCTCACCCCCGCCGCCAGCGGCGAGGCCTTTGATCAGCTTGCCCACGGTCTCTGCGACGCCCAGCAGAATGTGTCCGACCTTCGGAGCATTATCTTTGATGTACTGCAAGAAAGCTTGAAAGCCCTTGTTGGTGCCCAGGTGGGTGGCCCAGTCGGCGAACGCCTTGGTGATCTTCGTGAGCCCACCACCCATGCCGCCGGCCGCGGGCGCGAGCGCCTGGAACAAACCAGCGAACCCGGTGGCCAAGTTGCCGATCACAGTCCCCAGAACCGGCAGCGCCTTCAGCGCGGTGTCGCCCAGGAAGGTGAAGAACTGCTTCCAGAACGGGCTCGTCAACGCCTTCGCGGCCGACTGCGCCATGTCGCCGAGGACCTTCGCCACCTTGCCCACGAACCCCGCGAACATCGGCATGTACGGCATCAGGGTCTGGAGTGCTTTCTGGAAGCCGGGTAGGAAACCGGTCTGGGCGCCGTCGGTCAGAGTCTTGAAAGCTGGCCGGAGTGTGCCGTTGACGAACATCGCGAACGCCCGACCTGCCGGGGACAGCCCGGCCATCGCCGTGGCGACCGCATTCGCCGCCGTGTTGCCCTGGGTGCCCGCCGCCGCATGCGCCTGGCCGAGCGCTCGCCGTGACGCGGTGATCGCCTGCTGAGCGGACAGGATCGCCTGCTGTGACGCGACTGCCTGCTGCGCCTGGTTCCGCAACGCATCCGTCACGCCCTGCTCGGCTTTCGCGACCGACTCGGCACCGGCGCGCCGGGCCTCGACCGACGCGGCTTGCGCCTGCACCAAGCTCCGCTCGGCGTTGCCCACCGATTCGGCCCCGGCACGCCGGGCCTCGGTCAACGCGGCCTCGGACTTGATGAGCGCCTGCTGTGCCTTGCCGATCGACTCAGCACCGGCACGCCGCGCCTCGGTCAACGCGACCTCGGACTTGATCAGCGCCTGCTGTGCCTTGCCGATCGATTCGGCCCCGGCACGCTCGGCCTCGCGGACCGCCGCCTGGGACCGGATCAGGGCCTGCTGGGCGTTGACACGCGACTGTGTGGCGTTGCCCATCGCGTTCTCGGCCGCCAACACCGCCGGGGCGTTCGACACACCCAGCTTGTCCGCGGCTGCTTTCTGCTGCGCCGTGCGGGTGTTCGCCAACTCGACTTCGGACAGGTGCTGCTTCGCCTGGTCCACCGCGAGCTGCGCCTGCTCACGCTGCATCATCGTGGAGTGCGGGTTGAAATCAGTGACCGCCAGCGCCGTCTGCGCGTTCTGCAGATCAAGGGTCGCCTGCCGCTGGGTGAGCGCCCCATCCTTCACCGAGTTCGACAGGTCCTGCAACGTCTGGGCGGCCTGCTTGCGTGTCAGGGTGAGGTTGATCTGTGCCTGCTGCTCGGTGTACTGCGCCGACGTCAGCGACTGCTCAGCCGTCACCACACCCTGCTCGGCGCTGACCACCGACATCGCAGCGGACCGGCGAGTGTCTGCCAAAGATTGCACGGAGGACGTCACGCCCTGCTCTGCGCTGAGCACCGACGCCGCAGCCGCACGCCGGGCGTCCGCGAGGGACTGCACCGACGATGAGACGCCCTGCTCTGCGCTGAGCACCGACGCAGCAGCAGCCCGCCTGGCGTCGTTGTAGGACTGCTCAGCGGACGCGACCTGCGCCAGAGAGTTCCGCACCGACGCCGCAGCCGCACGCCTGGCGTCCGCGAGGGATGTCTCAGCGTTCTTCACCGACTCCGCCGACGAGATCGCCTGCTGGCCCGCCTGCGTCTGCGCATTCGTCAACGCCCGCACACTCGACCGAACCGCGTCCTGGGCGTTCAGGATCGCGTTCGCCGACGACAGTTGCTGTGCCGCTTGGGCCTTCAACTGCTGACCGGTCTGGGACGACTGGGCACCCAACGCCGACACGGCACCGCCGATACCGTGAAACGCCAGGGCCAGCACACCGATACCGGCACCGGCACCGACCGCAGCAGCACCGATACCCGCGATCAGCGGAATGGCGGCACCCGCGATCGGGATCAGCGCCGGCCCGAGAGCCAACGCCGCACCGACCATCGCACCGATCCCGCCAGCACCACTACCGGCGTCTGACGCGCCACCCTTGGCCTTGACGTCGCGTGCGGATGCCTTCAGCTCATCGATCTTCGCCCGCGCCTCAGCGGTATCCACATCGACCTTGATGCGCTTATCGTGCGTAAGCTCGTCCAGTTTGGCCTTGAGTTCGGCCGTTTTCCTCGACGCTTCGGCGGTGTCAATACGGACCTGAGCCTTCGCATCGCGGATGCCCTGGATCTCGCCCTTGATCTCAGCAAGACGCGCCTTTGCCGTGTCGGTATTGATTTCAGCCGCAGACTTCAGGTCGTCCCGGAGCTTCTTCGCCTCGGCGTCCAGCTCGAGCAGCTTCGCCGACGCCTCCGCAGTGTCCATGCCGACCTGCGCCTTGACGTCACGGATGCCCTGGATCTCGCCCGCGATCTCAGCGAGGCGCGCCTGCGCCGCACCGGTGTCGATCTCGGCCTTGGACTTCAGGTCATCCTGAAGCCGCCTGGCTTCCACCCCGAGCGCGAGGAGCTTCGCGTCCGCGCTGGCGGTGTCCACCGCCACCGTCAGTTTCTTGTTCTGAATCTCGGCGAGCTTCGCCTTGACAGCGGCGATCTTCGCGTCGAACTCGCCCGTGTCGACCCGGAGCTTCTGCTCCAGCGCCGCCTTGATAGCGGCGATCTTCGTCGCAACCTCGCCCGTGTCGACCTTGAGCTTGATACCCGCGCCGCGACCCAACGCCTGAAGGCGAGCGCCGATCGAGTCGACTTCGGCTTTCGCCTGTGTGGTGTCGACACCGATCTTCGGGCTACCGATCGCGGCCTGCATCCGGTCGGAAATCATCTTCCCGACCTCGGACCCGATCTTGTCAGCGGCGGGGAGCAGGTCTCGGCGGAGTCTCCGGGCGAAGTCCGGGACGACAGGAACAACCTCAACGCTGGCACTGCCGACGATCGCCTCGCTCATTCGGGCACCTCCATCAACACCGCAGAGATCTCACGAAGCACCGCCGCGCCGTTCTCACCCGTTACGGCGCACAAACGGTCCAGCAAGGCTTTGGCGACCTCCACCGCGACGACCGCGCCGTTCACGATGCGATCAGCGGCGAAATCGAGCGCCTGATCCACCGTCAAACTGGCCTGCGGTAGCGGGATGAGGTCGGTCACCAAACTCGCCAAGTCCCTGATACCCACGCACCCGCCGGTCGTCGTCATGTCGCCGCTGATCAGCACCGCGTCGACCAGCGTCGCCAGCGCCGCCGCATGTTCGGACTCATTCAATGTCAGGTCTCCTTCGTTGGATCTCGTCCTTTGGCCAGGACGAGATTGGTCAGCCCGGTGCTGCCGGTGCCGCTGCTGCGCCAAGCGCTCCAGATGCAGCTCGCAGTCGGCGAACCCGCCACTGGTGTGTCCCACCGCTGCGCAGTCCGGGTTGAAGCTGTGCGAGTCGATCTCGTCCGCGCTGACCCAGTCCTGGACGAAGCAGGTCCGGGTATCGGTCGGCGGGGTGAGACCGCCGGTCATCACCTGCTGTGCACGCCTACGCACTGGGCACCGCCGAGGGGGCCTCGCATGCATTGATTGACCCGTCAGGCGCGAGGCGAATGTGTCCGTGATAGCCGCGGAGTTCTGGGGCGTACCGGCGTGGGATGTAGAACGCCGGAAGGATGATCGGGTCACCCGCTTCGAGCGCTGCGACCTTGGAACGGTAGTAACCGCGACGCGTCGGCCCTGAGTCCCAGCCGCCCCCTACCGGGGCTGAGCCGGCGTTGAGGCGGCGACACAAGCTGGCCAGCAGAACGGCGCGAATCTCCGGCTGATCCGTCTGTGCGGCACGCCTACGCACTGGGCACCGCCGACAGCGGGCGCGGCCTGTACGGCGCACGGGACGCTCCGCGGCGCTGTGGGCGGTCCTCCGACTCACCCGACGGCATGCGCAGCGACGCCAGCAACCGCGACAGCACGATGGACTGCTGCCGTGATTCGACCATCGCCGGGTGCGCGACCTGGTCACCCTTGAAGTTCGTCACCGTGACCGAGCCCCCTGCGGCTTCCTCCGCGAGCCGGTCCAGCCGGTCAGCGCACCGGCACGCCTGCAGCAACAGCAACTGCTCGTGAAAGTCCAGCTCGAACACGTCAGCGACCGAACGCCACAACTTGTCACCCGACGCGTCAAGGCCTTCCGGGACCGGGTTGCCGTGCGCATCCGTAACGGGCTTCCTCGCCATGCAGGGCTCCTCTATCAGGCCTCGCGCGTGCGCGCGCGTAGGGATCGTTTCAGGGGTCAGCCAGCCCTAGCCGCAGCACGTTCCGGTGCTGGCGTAGGGGGTGGAGGGGGGTTCCGGCACCCCCCTAGCAACGAGAGCGACGAGGTGGCGCACGCTCATGCCGCTCGTGGTCCGTCGTCGGCTGTGTCGCGGTGGTGTTCCTGGGCGATGTGGCGCAGCGCGCGGTCCAAGTCGGTCAGCGCTTGCCTGGCTGAGTTGTTGTCGTGGTAGCGGGCAGCGGCGTGGGCTGCGCCTCGCGCGCCGTCCTCGTCGAGCAGGTCTTCCATGCGCCACTGGTGGCTGCTGTCGGCTGGGATCACAGCGTCACCGCGGTCCGGGCTCGGGTGCGTTCCTTGGCTGCGGTGATCTTGTCCTGCGCTTGCTGCACGACGAGCGCTCGGTCGTTGGCCCGCTTGTCGGCGGCTGCCTGCAGGAGCTTGCTGGCTCGTGCGAGGGCTTCGCCGGGCTCAAGGTCGGGCGTCTCGGCGAGGACGGCGTCGCCCAGCGCACCGAGGGCGGACGCGGGGATCGGCGGTTGCGCCTGCTGGGCGTTGCGCAGATCCACCTCTGCGGCGTTGCGGTCGTGGATCTCCATCACCGGGCCGGTGATGGATTGCAGCAGTCGCCGGTCTGCGGTGGTCCCGGTTCCACCGCGCATCGATGAGGTCAGCGTCGCCAGCGTCTTCGCGTCCTCGAACGAGACCTGGCTGGGGTCTCGCGGGAGCCGGTCCAGCCAGGCCAGCTCGGCCGGCGTCAGCGGGGTGGTGCGCGCAGGCGCGTAGCTGGCCGTGGCTGCGGGGTGGGTGTACCGCTCAGGCGGCGGCGTCGTGTCCTTCGCCGTGTCCTGGACTTCGCGGACCAGCCGGGTTTGGTTCGGCGTCAAGGTGCTGCCACGCATCGGGGTTCGGTGCGCGCGCCGGATCGCTTCGAGCCGGCCGTCCATGCCGGGCGACCTCTTCAGCACCGCGTCGACGAGGCCGAGCACGTGGTGGGTCTGCATCACTAACTGCTCCTAGGGGTTTCGTTGATGGCGGCGTCGATGTCTGTCACGCGGAAGCGGACGATGCGGCCGTTGCGGACCGGGCTCAGATGCCCGGCTGCCACGCGCCGCTGCAGGGTCCGCTCGCTGCACAGCAGTCGGCGCGCGGCCTGCTTCGCGGTGAGTAGCAGTGGGTGCATGGCTTCAGTCTCAGCGATGGATTCGAGCTGCTCAAGTTCTGTCGCCTCAGGTCGTGCTATGGCGCGCTGAGACAGCAACTGCTCAAGCTCGGTGAGGGCAGCGGGGACGGCGCGGCCGTCGCGGCGGGCCGTGAATCGGTAGTGCCGGATCGCCACCGCGACGTGGCCGCACACCTCCGGAGGCAGATCCATCAGCATCAGGGAGCCGCTCACCCTTCATCACCGGGCCATGTGACGACCCCGCGGCGCCGATCAGCGCATGGCCAGCAGACCGACTGGATCATGGTGCGGACCCGATGGCAGTTAGCGCAGCGGCGACGTGGACGAGTTCGGCGCGGCATCAGTCGGACCCTTCCGACCGGCTGACGGGTGCCAGGCCGAGTGCGCGTGCCAGGGCATCAAGGTCGGAGTCATCGGGGCCAGTACCGAGCGGTGAACCACCTTCATCGGTAAGGAAATGCGTCATGTCATGGCTCGATTCGTTGAGAGAAAATGCGGGCTGTTGCCCGTATTTGTTGGGGCGCACGGGGTTGAGGTAACGCATGTAACGCATCTATCCCTAACTTCTCCATGTGTGTGCGCGTGGAAAGTCATAGCCAAATGCGTTACATGCGTTACCGAGCCGCTCATCGGGGCGCCTCGTCACTGCCGTCGCGGCCCTCGGCGAGAAGGCCAATCCCCTTACGCTGGCGGGCGTCCCTGCCTGTCCCGCCCTTCGTTGGGTAGCCGTGAGCGTCGAGTGCCATGCCGAACTTCTTGAGGCTCATCGACTCGGCGCCGTCCTCGATCGCCCATCGGCACCACCGCTCGAACAACTCGCCGGTAACCGCGGAGGCGTGCGGACTCAAGTAGCAGGACTCGGCGACGAACCGCGCCACGGCGTCGCTAGAGTGCTGGTATTCATCAGTCGCGGCAAGTACACCGTCGGGCTCTGCTAGGCCGTTAGCTTGATACTGACGGAGCCCCGCGAGTGCCCAGCCGAGCACCGCGTCCGCGTCCAGCTCCAACTGCTCGCCCAGCAGACCATCGCGCTCGGCCGGCGGTATCACCACATCGAACGGAATTACCCGCACCCGCCGCCAGACCGCCGGGTCATCGCCCGCGACCTTCGGCAGATAGTTCGTCACCATCAGCGACGTGTGCGACGGGGCGAAGGTGACCGGCTTGCCGTACAACGGGCGGGCGGTGACCGGATCGCCTCCGGTCAGATTCTTCATCAGCGCGACCGCGAGTTTCTGATCCCGTTCCGTTTCGGACACAACGATGAGGCGCTTGCCGCGCAGGCCCATGAGTGCCGGGCTCGCTGAGTTCGGGTTGGACTTGGCCTGCATGAACAGATCCGACTCGGCGGCGTGGCCGTAGTCACCGAAGGACCACAACAGCGCGTTGTATGTGGTGCCCTTCCCGTTCGCTCCGGTGCCGGTGGCGATGGTGAAAATGTGCTCGACCACCTTTCCCAGCAGCGAGAGACCGGCGAAGCGCTGGAGATAGTCGCGCACGGCCGGGTCGGGCAGCACCCGGTCGAGGAACGGCAGCCACCGTGTGCTGGTCGCCTCGAGCCGGTACGCGGCACGGGTTACCTTGGTGCACCGGGCGAGCGGGTCATGCGGTGACAGCTCGAACGTCCGCAAGTCCAGAATCCCGTTGGCCACGTTGAGCGAATAAGGGTCGGCATCGAGGTCTGTCACCGTGAACGCGAACGGCGCCAGCGCGGCTGCCAGCTCCAGAACCCCGGCCACGCCGTTGGCCGTTTCGCACTTTCGGACATCGGCAATGAGCGCGTCCCGGTCGTCGCGGCTAGGCATCTTCACCGCCCGGTCAAGCGCGGCTCGAAGTGTCTCGGCTACCGCCCGCGTGGCCTCGCCTCGCACATCCTCGGCCCACCTGGCGCCGTCCCAGGCCATCCAGCCGACGCCATACACGTGCATGAGCCGTCCGGCGAACAGGTCGGCCAGCAGGTACGCCAACCGCAGCTGTCCCCGATGCCGCTCGCCCACATTGGTTGAGCCCGCGCTGTCCTCGGCGTACGGGTCCGGGTAGTCCTGCCCGTAGCCGATCAAGCGCCCACCCCCGGCAGTCGAGCCTCAACGGTGAACCCGGCCGCGACAAGGCGCGCCTCAATCTCGGCCGCGAATTGGACGGGCACCCCGAGGGCTCGGCGGGCGTGCGACCACTGGTACGGCGCCCGTGCGGCCCGCACAACGGGCATCAAGTCGCGCTGCAACACCCCATAGAAATAAGCCGATTCGCGCACGAACACGATCGATACCACTGGCCTGCGCGTGCGGGTGCTCAAGACGCCACCGGCTTGACCGCTAGGACAGCCTGAACCTCGTCCACGGACCAGCCGAGCCGGTGCAACTCATTCGCATGCGCGCGGAGTTGCTGATCCGTCAGGCCGAAGCTCGCTGGCGGCGGCAATGGTGATCCGCCGCTGTCATTGGCAGATGCCCGGCGACGACCGGCCAGATACTCAAGTTGCGGTCGGCGCATCCGGCGAAATTCTGACGGCGCGGCTGGCCACCGGCGGGGGAAGATGCAGGGTATCGTTAGGTCGCCGGTAAGCGTGAGCGATTCGGTGGCCGGTCCGTTGCCCGCGGGCCGGCTTCGCTCGTCCGAGGCGTCCACTAGGCCGCCCCGCCGGACTGTGTTAGCTCAGCGTCCGCTGCTTGAGCGATCTCATGGAGTTCGCGTGCCTTTCGTCGGGCTTGGGCTGACTTCAGCGCGAGGCGCTGGAAGTGCGCCTTGCGCAAGTGAGCAGCGCGGCACGGGTCACCTTCGGCCGCTTCGAGGAACTTGGATTCGAGTGCGGCACGGGCTGGCGCGGTACGTGCTGCGCGGTCAGTCGTGTTTGCCCACGACAAGTGGGCACCGATACGACCGATGGCCGAGAGTTCAGTCGGGGTAGGACCGGGCATTGGACAGACTCCTCTTGCGAGGAGCCTGCTGGCGGCCCGAGCGCCCTGGGGGCGCAATACAGACGGTGGATTCGCCGTACCCGTCTGGCGGCGCCGCTAGCAAAGAGCGATATACCTAGGCTACCAGCAACAGCGCTTCAGTAGCCCTCGATGGAGAGCGGGACACGCCGCAAACCTGATAGCAAGCCAACCCGGTACATCGCGACAATATGCTCCGGCCGGTAGCCGCGCGGCTCCGACCAACTGCACGTAGCCAGTCGGCATGTCCATTGCCGCCGCGAGTTGATGTCCGACGCGGTGGGGGCAGTGCGATTCTGGCCGCCTACCAGCTCCGCATTTCGCAGGTGGGCCGCGAGCGAACGCCCAGCCGTCAAGCGCAAGCCGTAGGGACTGGGACCGCCGTCGAACTCCATGCGGACCGGGCCGATGTCATGCCCCTTGCCGCAGGCAAGCACGACCCACGGGCCTTGTGACGCCAGGTCTCCGGGATACATCGTCCGGCTTACCGGCTGCAAGCAACGCATAAGCTGCTCATCGGCAAAAAACGCGGAGAGCGACTCGTGCCACGCTGCGTTACGGCCATCGTAGGCGGCTTGCTGCTGGGGAATACCTAACGCTACCTCCAACAGTTGGGGGAATTCGTCGTCGTTCACGATTCGTCGCTCCGTTTCGGGAAGCCTTGGCCTCGGTGGGCACGGACTCGGCACTCGGAGCTGCAGTACCTCTTATCGGCTCGGCCAGTAACTTGCCGACCGCAATCCTCGTAGGCACACGTGCGGGTGTTGCCAGCCCGTAACGCCTCTAGTCGTTTCCGAAGCAGGCGGAGGGCTGTCTCGTTCCGTCGGAGCGTCGCGATCCAGTGATCGAAGTTGCGCGGGTCCAGCTTGGAGAAGTCGCCTGGCGGGAAAACGCGCTGGTCTGCTCCATGACGCCGTGCATCCGCCGATCGGGATCGTTCTTGAGGAGTGGACCGCGAACGCTCATGTAACGACTATAGCCGTTACATGACGCGGGCACCCTGTCGGACGCGCAGTCACAAGTCCCCCAAGTTGAGCTTGCGCGCTTCGTCGGCTGCCCGTGCGGACGCCTGCGCCTTGGTGTATCGGAGCAGCATGTCGGGCCGGGTCCAGCCAGCGACAGCCATCAGGCCACCCTCGGAGCCGCCGGCCGCGAGCCAGCGGTGCGCGGCGGTGTGCCGGAGCTTGTGCGGGTGGAAGCCGATGACGCCTGCCCGGGCCGCGCGCATCGCCAGGGATTTATGCAGCGCGTCATAACCGAACAGCTTGCCGCGCTCGCCGAGCCAGAGGTCGGGGAAGTCGGCGAGGATGTGCCCGCGCCTCAACCGGATGTAGCGGTCAATGGCTCGGATGGTCTGGGGGCCGAACGGCACGACCCGGCCCTTGCCGCCCTTGCCTCGACGGATGACGGCGGTCCCAGCCCTGAGGTCCACGTCGGCGAGGCGCATCACGGCCACCTCACCCGCCCTGCCGCCGGTCTCCAGCATGATGCGGATGAGCGCCTCGTCGCGGCGGTCTCGCATCTCCGGTCCGGCGCACGCGGCGATGAGGGCGCGCAGCTCGACGTCGGTGAGCGGCTCCACGATCTTCTGGTCGAGCTTCGGCGGCTTGAGCCCGACCAGCGGGTCGGCGGTGATCTCGCCCTCGTCGGCCAGCCAGCCGGAGTAGCGGCACAGTGAGAGCTGGCGGGCGCGGGCGGTGGCCGGCTCGGCGCCGCCCTTCAGCAGTTCGGCGATGAAGCTGTTGACGGTGGGCCGGTCGAGCGTCGGCGTGATGCCCTCGCGATCGCACCAGCGCAGGAACTGCCGGACGCCGTCGGTGTAGGACTTCACCGTCTGCGGTGCCTTGCGCTCGGCGCGCAGCGCCAACTCCCACGAGTCCAGGAGATGGGAGAGGTCCAGCGGATGATGCGGCACGGGCCGACTATAACCGATATCTGGACTACAAGCGCTGTGCTCTGTTACTGTTCGGCGTGTTGGACGCCCCAGCCCCGTAAACACGGGAGGCAGAGCGTCCTTGACATCAAGCAGCTAGTCCAGGTAGTCGCGCAGCACCTGGGACCGGGACGGGTGCCGCAGCTTCGACATCGTCTTGGACTCGATCTGGCGGATTCGTTCACGGGTCACCCCGTACACCTGCCCGATCTCGTCGAGGGTGCGCGGCTGGCCGTCGGTGAGACCGAACCGCAGCTTGACGACGCCGGCCTCACGCTCGGAAAGAGTGTGCAGCACCGACTGCAGCTGGTCCTGCAGCAGCGTGAACGACA
>JAABUZ0100006581.1_pt1 | contig 14442 bp, 15 predicted proteins | sample 5562091 | NCBI WGS metagenome assembly JAABUZ01 (sample SAMN12813069, study PRJNA571459) | rock metagenome | isolation source: Antarctica rocks | place: Antarctica: Victoria Land, Linnaeus Terrace sud | collected 2015-12-21 | reverse complement strand
GAAGGCCGAGACGAGCAGCAGCGCGAGCACGATCTGGGGGAAGGCCATGAACACGTCCGCGATCCGCATCAGCACCTCATCGACGAGCCCACCGGAGTACGCCGCCATCAGCCCGATGATCAGGCCAACGCCGATGCCGACGATCGTCGAGGCCACCGCCAGGCCGAGGACACTGCGGCCTCCGTAGAGAAACCGGCTCCAGACGTCGCGACCGAGGCTGTCGCCACCGAACAGGGCATGGGCCGAGGAGGGGCTGTTGGGGGCGGTGATGAACTCGGTCGGCGCGTGGGGCGCGATCAGCGGTCCGCCCAACGCGACGAGCACGAGTGCGACGACGATGACCAGCCCGATCCGCGAGCGCCACATGCCGAGCGTCGCGCGCACGAGCGCGGTCCACTGGCGGCTGCGCATCGCCGGCGGGGCGCCCGCAACCTGCTCGACGGTCATCGCCGGAGTGCTCATCGTCCCGCCGTCCGCAGCCGGGGCGTGACGAGGATCGTCGTCACATCGGCGACCAGGTTCACGACCACGTAGACCGCGGCGATGATGATCGTCAGCGCCTGGACGACGGGCACGTCGCGGTTGCCGACCGCATCGACCAGCGACGCGCCGATGCCCGGGAACGAGAACACGTATTCGACCACCACCACCCCGCCCGCCATGTAGGCCAGCTGCAGGGCGGATACCTGGATCGCGGGAACGATCGCGTTGGGCACGGCATGGCGCCAGATCACCGCGCGGTTGGAGAGCCCCTTCAGCCGCGCCATGGTCACGTAGTCGGACTCCAGCACCTCGACCATCGAGCCGCGCATGATCCGGCTGATGTACGGGGTCACCGCCAGGATCAGCGTGGCGGCCGGCAGCACGACGGCGTTGGGCACGTTCCACGCATGCCCACCCGGCGGGATGATCGAGACCGCCGGGAACGCGTGCGAGAGGTTGGTGGCGAACAGGAGCACCAACCCGATGCCGATCACGAACTCGGGCAGCGCGGCCAGCGACAGGGTGACCATCGAGAGCACGTGGTCGGCGGCCCGGTCACGGCGCACGGCCATGATCACCCCGAGCAGGATCGACAGCGGCAGGGCGATGATCGCGGAGACGAGCACGAGGAAGGCCGAGTTGGCGATTCTCCCGCTGAGCAGCTGCGTGACCGGCTGCTGGGTGGCCGCCGAGGTCCCGAAGTTGCCGCTCACCACCCCGCCAAGCCAGTGGAAGTACTGCGTGACGACGGGCTGGTTTAGGTGCAGCTGGCGCGTGAGGGCAGCCAGGCGCGCCGGCGTGGCGTTGCGGCCGAGGATCGCCCGCGCGGCGTCGCCCGGCAGCGCCTGGGTCGCCGCGAACACGACGATCGAGACCAATAACAGCGTCAACAGCCCGAGCAGGATGCGGCGCAGCAGGAACCGGTTCATGGTCGCGGCTCTCCCTGGCGGCTCAGGCCGTGAATCCCACGTTCTTGAACCAGTAGTTGCCCAGCGGGAACCCGGATCTGGCCTCCACGAAGCCTCCCAGCTTGGTGCTGTAGGCGTCGATCTGGTTGGAGAAGTACGGGATGATGTAGCCGCCGGTCTCGTACTCGATCTTCTGGGCCTCCTGCAGCAGCTGCGTGCGCTTGGTCGCGTCCAGCGTCGCTCGGGCCTGGTTGATGAGCTTGTCGAACATCGGGTCCGCCCAGTGGGTCTCGTTGAACGGCGAGTTGGGCAGGCTGCCCTGCGCAACCTGGGGCAGGTACTCGCGGGTGGCCCAGAAGTCCTGGGCGAAGGTCCACTTCAGGTACTGAGCGCCGTAGAAGGTGCTGGTGTCGAGCTTGCGCAGCTGGACGGTGACGCCCGCCCCCGCGGCCTGCTGGGCGAACACCTGGGCCGCCTGGACCACGCCCTGGAAGACCGGGGCAGTGACAAGCTGGATGGTCATCCCGGCGTGGCCGGCCGCCTTGAGCAGCGACTTGGCCTGCGCGAGGTCCTGGTGGCGCTGGGGCAGCGAGGAGTCAAAGGCGGGATCAAACGGCGCGTACAGGTCGTTGGCCACCCGGCCCTGGCCGCTGAGCACCTGCTCGACCATCTGCGGGCGGTTTACGATCAGCCGCATCGCCTGGCGCACCCGCGGATCGTTGAACGGAGCCTGATCGACGCGCGTCGTGAACGGCTGCCACTGCCCGGTGTGCGAGATCAGCGCCTTCAGGGCCGAGTTGCCCTGGACCTGGGAGATCTGGCCGGTGGGCAGGTTGTCGATCGCGTCCACCTGACCGCCGAGCAGCGCGTTGACCCGCGCGGTGTCATCGGCGAAGTCGAGGATGGTCAGTTGGTCGACGTAGGGCTTGCCGGCCTGCCAGTAGTTGGGGAACTTCTTGAACACGCTCTGCTGGCCGGCGGTGAAGCGCTCGAACATGAACGCCCCGGTGCCGACCGGCTTGGCCGGGTCATAGCCGATCGGGACGATCGCGTTGAAGTACTGGCCGATGTCGTCCAGGAAGGTGGCGTTGGGGAACTTCAGCGGGATCCGCAGCGAGGACTTGGAGAGCTTCTTGACCTTCTTGATGTCGATATAGCCGATCGATGCGGCTCCAACCTTGGGCGCCTTGGCGTCGAGGATTCGCTGCAGCGAGAATATGACGTCCTCGGCGGTGACCGTCTTGCCGTTGTGGAACTCGATCCCGGGGCGGAGCTTGACCACCCACGAGTCGGCCTTGCCGTGCTCGGCCTCGATCGACTCGGCGACCATCATCTCCAGCGGCCCGAAGCTCGGCGGGCGCACGGCGAGTGGCTCGTAGAGGTTCCAGCAGCGCATGATGTCCGGATCGGCGGTGGGCAGGTGGGCGTCGATCGTGTCCTTGGCGCCGCCTCCGGTCGCGCCGATGCGCAGCAGCCCGCCACTCTTGAGCTTGCCCGCGGCCGAGCTCGTCTGCGCGCTCGAGCTCGCGCTGCTCGAGCCACCGCAGGCGGTCAGCAGCCCCCCCGCGCTCAGCACCATTCCAGCCGCCGCGGCACCCTGCAGGGCCTCGCGCCTGGTCAGTCCGTCCCGTTCGGGCTGATGCCCTGATCGATCGCTCACGGCAGCTCTCCTCCTGTTGACTGTGTGCCCGGCTCGGCCGTCCGCAGGCGAGTGATCTCGGCGACGATCAGCTCATTGGACGGGCGAAGGTGTTCGCGGACGCGTTCCGAGTCTGGCCGCCGAAAGTTCGTTACGGGGATCACGAGCGTGCGTTATCGTAACGCCCCGTGCAGCAAATGCAACCTGCGCCCACGTCGCTCCTGCGCACCGCGGACCGCGCGCTGCAGGTCCTGCAGCAGTTCCGCCGCCCCGGGGACACGCTCAGCGTCTCGGAGATCGCAGAGCGGATCGGGCTGCACCGCAGCACCGCATCGCGGCTCGTCGCCACCCTGCTGACCCGCGGCTTCCTCGAGCGCGTCGACGACGCCGAGAGCCTGCGGCTCGGGCCCGAGACCGTGCGGCTGGGCGCGATCGCCCTGGCCGGCAGCGAGCTTCTCGCCGGTGCCGCTCCGGTCATCGAGGGCCTCGCCGCCGAGACCGGCGAGGCGGTGACGCTCGCGGTCGCCTCGGGCGGTCGTGTGCTCACCGTCGCCGAGGCTGACGGCAAGCACTTCGTCTCCTCGGGGGATTGGATCGGGGTCAGCACCGCCGCTCACTGCACCGCGGACGGCAAGGTGCTGCTCGCGTTCGGAGCGCTGGCGCTCGAGAGCGGCGCGCTCCCACAGCTCAACGCGGCCACGATCACCGATACCGCCACGCTGGCCGAGGAGCTCGCGGCGGCCCGCCGCAACGGGTTCGCCACCTCCCACGGTGAGCTCGAGCCCGGGCTGCACGGGATCGCGGTGCCGGTCCGCGACGGCGAGCGCTGCCTCGCCGCCCTGTGTATCTCCGGCCCGGAGTACCGCCTCGGCCGGGACGCGCAGGACGAGCTCGCCCCCGCCCTGATCGCGGCCGCCGGTGAGCTCGAGCGACGCCTGCATGCCGGGCGCGAGCACGCGACCCGGCGGCGGCCGTGAACGGAGCGCGCCGCGGCGGCAACTTCGTGCTCATCATGGTCGACCAGCTCGCGGCGGGCTGGCTGCCGGCCTACGGCCATGACGCCGTGCACGCACCGCAGCTCGACGCGCTCGCCGCCCGTGGGGTCACCTTCGAGTCGGCCTACTGCGCCTCCCCCCTGTGCGCGCCCTCGCGCTCAGCGCTGCTCGCCGGGCGGCGCACGTCACGGGTCAGCGTGTTCGACAACGCGGCCGAGCTGCCGGCCGCGGTGCCGACCGTGGCTCACCATCTCCGCGGCGCCGGATATGACACCTGCCTGAGCGGCAAGATGCACTTCGTCGGCCCCGACCAGCTGCACGGCTTCGAGCGCCGGCTGACCACTGACGTGTACCCGGCCGGGCTGGACTGGACCCCGGACTGGACGCGGGCGGTCAGCGATCGGCTGCCCTGGTATCACTCGATGGAGAGCGTGCTCACCCCCGCCCGCACCACGGCGAGCATGCAGACCGACTACGACGACGAAGTCGCCTTTCGCTCGGTTCGCCACATCCATGACCTCGCCCGGGCCGGCGGCCAACGTCCCTTCCTGCTCGTCGTCTCCTTCACCAACCCCCATGACCCGTGGGAGATCCCCCCGCGCTACTGGGACGGCTATGACCCCGCGCAGATCGATTTGCCCGAGGTGCCCGAGATTCCGCTCGAGCAGGCTGACCCGCACAGCCGCCGGCTGCGGGAGATGTGCGGAGCCGACGCCCTCGAGCTCGACGCCGAGCAGATCCGCCGCGTCCGCCACGGCTACTACGCGGCGGTCAGCTACGTGGACGAGCGCATCGGCGAGGTGCTAACCGCGCTGCGCGAGACCGGCCTGGACCAGGACACCACGATCGCCTTCACCGCCGACCACGGCGAGCTGCTCGGCGAGCGGGGGCTCTGGTACAAGATGTCCTTCCTCGAACCCTCCGCCCGGGTCCCGCTGATCGTCGTGCCGTCCGGGCAGGCGCAGGCCCGAATGGCCGGGGCACGCGTCAGCGAGCCGGTCTCGGCGCTCGACCTGACGGCGACGTTGATCGAGCTCGCCGTCGGTTCGCAGGCCACGCTCGCCGCTGATCTGGACGGAGTCAGCCTCACCGGCCTGCTCGGCGAGGCCTCTGGACACAATCGCTTGCGGGATGAGCCGGACTCGGGCCGCGCGCCGGTCATCTGCGAGTACCACGCCGAGGGTGTGACCGCGCCAGCGGCGATGATCCGCTCCGGGCCCCACAAGCTGATCGTCTGCGCCGGCGATCCTGACCTGCTCTATGACCTCGCGGCCGATCCGCTCGAGCTGACCAATCTCGCCGAGCACCCCGGCTACGCCGACACCGTGAGCAGCCTGCGCCGCGCGCTGGCGCAACGGCTGGACCTGGACGCGATTCATCGCCGCGTGCTCGTCAGCCAGCATGAGCGCCACCTCGTGGCCGCTGCGCTCGGCCGCGGCAGGGTGACGCCGTGGGACTTCCAACCGCAGGTCGACGCGGCGATGCAGTACGTCCGCAGCCGCGCGGACCTGTATGACGTGCAGCGCCGGTCGCGGCTGGAGGCCGGGCCGGCCTAGGCGCCGGCGACGGCCGGCTCGCGGCTGACGCGACCCGCCGGGTGGGGCGCACGAGCAGCCAGGTCGCCACCAGAGCGCCGGGCAGCACCGTGCTCGCAACTGCCATCTCGGTCCCGAAGGCCTGATCGATGAACCCGGCGAGCAGCGGGGCGAGCACGAGGCCCATCGCCCAGGTGCCGTTGAGCAGCCCGACGACCACCCCGTCGCCGAGCCCGGCCAGCGCGGCGGCTTCGGTGGCCACCGGATAGGCGACCGTGCTGGCCACGGCGCGTGGCACGGTGGAGACGACGAGCACCGCCACCAGCACCACCGTGCTCGCCGACAGGGCGGCGGGGAGCAGCGACAGCGCCAGCGCGAGACCGGCCAGCGCCGTGGCTCGCAGCGTGGTGACCCGACGGCCGAGCCGGACGACCACGGCGCTGACGACGATGTACACGCCGGCCGACGCCGAGAAGGCGATTCCGGTCGCGCCGGCCGAGAAGCCCGCGCCGTGCAGCGCGAGCGGGACGAGCAGCTGCGTGACACCGCCGACCGCGCCGGTGATGGCCAGCACGCAGGCACCGTTGACGACGCCGGGCGAGCGGGGGGCTCGGCGGGTGAGCGCAGCCAGGGAGTCGCGCGCCAGCGTCGGGACCCGGTTCACGCCCGGCTGGCGCCACAGCACGGCCGCCATCGCGGCGGCCAGCCCGCTGACGATCACAAACGGCGCCGCGATCCCGACCTGGTCGGCGAGGATCCCGCCGAGCGCTGGCCCGGCGGCCATGCCGACGGCGGCGCTGGTGGCGACCGCCCCGAGCTTTGGCGAGCCGACCTCCTCGTGCGCGCTCGACAGCCAGGCCACGCCGGTCGTCCAGATCATCCCGAAGGCCAGCCCGAAAGCGAGCCGGCCGAGCACGAGCATCGGATAGGAGGGCAGGGCCTGGGCCAGGGCGGCCAGCGCGGCGAGGACGGTCGCCGCGACGGTCATGCGACGGGCCCCGAGGCGGTCGGCGAACAGTCCAGCGGGCAGCGAGATGGCCAGCGTGGCCACCCCGGGAGCGGCCAGCAGCAGCGCGCTCGAGGTCGGCGTCAGGTGGTAGAGGTGACTCAGGCGCGGCAGCAGGGGAACGATCGCCGTCTGGGTGGCCGCCAGCACGAAGAACAGCGCGTGCAGCAGCCGAGCAAGCCATCGCCGGCCTCCGCGCTGCGGTGATGGAGAGCTCGTGACCACACCTTCAGGTTATGATGCTCTCCGCCAATCATAAGGTGAAACTCTTGCCGTGAAGCAATCACTCTCATCGATCACCAAACCCCTCGAGCTCCGCTCGCTCCGCGCCCTGGTAGCGGTCTCTGACTGGGGCTCGTTCCGGGCCGCAGCCACACACCTGGGCTACACGCAGTCGGCTATCTCCCACCAGGTGGCCGAGCTCGAGGCGACGCTCGACGCGTCCCTGTTCACGCGCCCGGGCGGTCGCGGTCAGGTCGCGCTTACCGCCGCCGGCGAGGCCGCGTACCGCCATGCGCGCCGGGCCCTGGCCGAACTGCACGCCCTGGAGGCGAGCGTGCACGCCAGCGGCGGGGAACCGACAACCGTGCGGATGGGCGTCTTTCAGACCGCGGCGGCCGAACTGCTGCCGGCCGCGCTCACCGTCCTGCGCGAGGAGTGGCCGGCGGTCGAGGTCGTCCTCTCGGAGACCGACGAGGACCCGCGGCTCGTTGACTGGCTGGCCGACGGTCGCCTCGACCTCGCCCTGACCCTCAACCAGCAGGCCGATGACCGCATCGAGCTGATCCGCCTGTTCGAGGATCCCTGGGTGCTGCTCACCCGTCGCGACAGCCCGCTCGTCGCCGAGGCTCCCAGCTTCGACCTGTTCGACGGCGCCGATGTCGTCGCCTGGACGTCGCGCTGGAACATCCAGGCCGAGCTGGAGCAGGCCTGGCGGCGGCGCAGCATCTCCCCCCACGTCGTGTACCGCACCGATGACAACCTCGCCCTGCAACGGCTCGTCGCCGCCGGCCTCGGGCACGCCTGCATCGGCCGCCTCGCCGCTCAGCGGGCGATCGATCCCTCCCTGACCTGGCTGGAGCCCCCTGACGTGCTCTCGCCGCGGGTCGTCGCCCTCTGCCATCCCCGCCGGCGTGACCCGCCCGAGGCGGCGCTCGCCCTCAGCTCGGCCCTGCGGGCGCAGTTCGGCGCCTGAGGGGGCGTGCGCCGACGGGGTCAGGCGGCGCCGACAAGGGCAGGTCCGCCGGCCCGGGTGCGGCCTTCAGGGCTGCGGCTTGGTCAGCAGCCCGGCGCGTTTACGGCCCGGGCCGGGGAGGCGCTCGGCGAAGCGTCCGAGGCGCTCGGTGGCGGTCTCGAGCGGCTCGATCACCTCGCGCAGCTCCTCGGCGCCACGCACCAGCGGCTTGAGCGTCTCGCGCAGCGAGGCGAGCTGACCGGCGAGCAGGGCGCCCATCTGCTCGACTTGTGCCTTGAGCTCGTCGATGGCCTCGCGCTCGAGCCGGACCTCTTCGTGCAGGCCCTCGGCTGCCGTGCGGACGCCGGCGAGCTGCGGCGTGACGTCGTGGCGCAGGAGCTCGAGCTGGTCGTTGGTCGCGGCGAACGCGGCGCGTAGGGCGTCCATGTCATCGCTGATTGGCTCAAGCGCGCCCTGTAGCCCCGCCAGGTGATCTCGTGCCGTGATCAGGATGCTGGTGATCTCCTGCACCCAGCGCACGGCCTGCGGCACCCGCGCGGCCAGCTCGCCGGCAAGCTCGGCGACCGATCCGCCCGCGTCAGCGAGCCGGTGCAGGTCGTCGAGCACCCTTGCCGTCAGGCGCTGGGGAAGCAGCAGCGGGTCAAGTAGCCGGGTCATCCGATGCTCCTCGCGTTAGCTCTTGGCGCATTAGCTCTTGGCGCCTTATTGGACTGCCATGACGACGATCGTCCCGTCATCCTCGAGCGGCTCTCGCCAGCCATCGGTCACCGCTTGCTGGATTGCCAACGCGGTTGACGCCGCGGTCTGACTCTCGGACCGCGCGAGCGCCCGCTCGACGCCCTGCGCCCCGAAGGTGCCCCCACCCTCCACGTGACGGTTGATGATGCCGTCGGTGAGCAGGATCAACCGCTCTCCCGGGAGCAGCTGGCGGCGGGTGATCTGAAAGGAGCGGCGCGCCTTGCCGACCCCGAGCGGCGGATGCTCGGGTCCCTGCAGCTCGTGCAGGGTGTTGTCGGTGTCGGCGAGGTAGGCGGACGGATGCCCGCAGCTGACCCAGCTCAGCGTGGCGATCGGCGCGTGCCAGCGGGCGATCCACAGCGGAACCAGGAACTCGGGGTGCTCCAGGCGCTGGACCGTCTCGTGCATCAGCTCCAGGGCTTGCTCGATCTCCTGTCCGCTGCGACGCGCGGCGCGCAGCGCGCCGAGCGCGGCGGCGCCGAGGCCGGCCGCGGTGGGGCCGGTGCCGGCCGCGTCGGCGATCGCGAGCCACGCCCCGTCGCGGTTCTCGACGAAGTCAAACCAGTCGCCGCCGACCTCGTAGCTGGGCAGCAGCACGCCGGCCAGCTGCGCCCCGGCGATGCGAGCGATCCGGGGCGGGAACAAGTTCTGCTGGATCTCGGCGGCGGCCGTGGTGGGTTTGCGCCGCCGCGCGGCTTCGATGAAGTCCGTGTAGTCGTTGGCGAGCTCGAGCGCGGCGGCGCCTTGCTTGGCCAGGTCCGCGAGTGAGACGACCGGTGTTCCCACGCACAGCAGCAGCCCGAGCACGCGGCCCCGGAGCCAGAGCGGCTCGGCGCAGCAACCGGGGAGTCGTTGCTCCAGGCGCGTGTAGAACTCCGGTAGCCCCTCGGGGACGATCTCGGGTCCGATCGCGGGCGGCGCCTCCAGCTCGGCGGGAAACTCCTCGGAGCCGGCCAGGCGCAGCAGCTGGGAGCCATCGATGTCAACCACGTAGAGAGCGACCGACACGCCCCCGAGCCGCCTGGCCTCGGCCACCAGCTGATCAGGGACCAGGTGCGGCGGAACCTCATCGAGGATCCGGGTCACCTCCAGTGCCAGCGGCGCCTCTCGCCCGAGCTGCCCGGGGGCCCGAAACGGCATCGGAGCCACTTGCCAGCTCACGCGCCGCGGGCCCTCCGGCGAGAGCTGGCCGGGGTCGGCGTGGGGCGCCGCCAGCGCCTGGTCGAGCGCCTCGCGCGAGGGAAAGTGGCGATACAGGGTTGAGCGTCCCACGCCTGCCGCCGCGGCGACCTCGCCCATGGTGACGAGGCGATCACCACCGAGCAGGCCGGCGGCCTCGAGGATCCGCTGGCGGCTGGCGCGCGCGTCAGCGCGCCCGGAACCCGCGCCCGACCGTGGCGCCCCTCCCTCGTCTTCGGGTTGAGCGGGTTCAGCCATCTCACCACTGTAATTACCCGGTGCCCTGCCGTTCAGTCGTCCGACCACGCGGTGGTGTCCCGGCGCTGTCCCACATGGACGGACGAAGCCTCGCAATTCGGGGGTTTAGGATGCCGCACAAGGGTAGATACAGGAAGGCAACGTCCTATTTCGTGGGACAAATCGAGTGGAGGTGGAGTAAATGCCCGAGACAACCGAGGCGTATGACTTTCGGGGACGGACCGTGCTGGATCGCGAGGGCGAGAAGATCGGCAAGATCGACGAGCTCTACTTCGATGACGACGGCGGTCAGCCCGAGTGGGCGCTGGTGAACACAGGCCTGTTCGGCACCAAGAAGACGTTCGTGCCGATCAAGGGCGCGAGCCCGACCGGCGAGGACCTGCGGGTGGACGTCACCAAGGCGCAGGTGAAGGATGCGCCTTCGATCGACGCCGATGAGGAGCTCTCAGAGGCGGAAGAGCGGCGGCTGTTCGAGCACTACGGCGTGCCGTACACCACTGAGGGCAGCACGACCGCGACGGGGACACCCCAGGGCGGCGGCGGCCAGGTCAGCGGGCGCGGTCGCGATGACGCGATCGGTGGCGATGACGCGATGACGCGCTCTGAAGAGGAGCTGCGGGTCGGGACCGAGAAGCGCGAGGCTGGCCGGGCACGGCTGCGCAAGTACGTGGTCACCGAGCAGGTCCAGAAGACGGTGCCCGTCCGCCACGAGGAGGTGCGGGTCGAGCGCGAGCCGATCACCGACGCAAACCGCGACCAGGCGCTCTCGGGAGCGGAGATCACCGAGGACGAGCACGAGGTCGTGCTGCACGAGGAAGAGCCGGTCGTCGAGAAGCGCACGGTGCCCAAGGAGCGGGTGCGTCTGGAGAAGGACACCGTGGTCGACGAGCGCGAAGTCTCCGAGGAGGTCCGCAAGGAGCGGATCGAGGGCGAGGGCTTCGACCGGCGCGGTTGAGGCCAGAGCCGTCAATGGACAAGCACTCTCTGAGAATGGAGCGGTAGATGCCGACACAGACAAACCCGTCGAGCCCGCCCGGGAGCGGTCCGGGCGGCAGCAGCACCTCTGGCGCGCAGGCCATGGCGCAGGAGAAAACCCAGCACGTCGCAGAGCAAGCCCAGGCGAAGGCGCAGGCGGCCAGCGGCCAGGCGCAGGCCAAGCTGCGCGAGCAGCTAGACCAACGCTCGTCGCAGGTCGCAGGCCAGATCAACGAGCAGGCGTCTGACCTGCGGTCGGTCAGCGAGGCGCTGCGCGAGCAGGGCAAGGACGGCCCGGCCAAGGCGGCCGATCGTCTGGCCGAGTACGCGGAGAAGGTCGGCGGGTATCTCCGTGACCGGGACTCCGAGGCGCTGCTTGGTGATGCTGAGGACTTCGGACGTCGCCAGCCGGCGGCGGTTGCTGCGGGCGGACTGCTGTTGGGGTTCTTGACCTCGCGGTTCTTGAAGGCGTCCAGCAGTCAGCGGTACTCGTCGCGTAGCGCCGGTCAGCTGCCGCCGCCGCGCCCGCCGGTGCCGCCGCGCCCGCCGGTGCCGCCACGCACCCAGCCAGGGGGCGGCGTTGGTGGTAGGCCACCTGGCGCGGGGGTTCCGCCGGGTGTCGTTCCACCGGTCAGGCCAAGGGTGTAGCGATGGCCACTGGCTCAAATCCCGACGGAGGGTTGCGAGAGCAGCCGATGGGCGAGCTGTTCAAACAGCTCTCCGACGAACTGTCGACTCTGGTTCGTCAGGAGCTGCGCCTCGCACAGGCCGAGATGACCGAGAAGGGCAAGAAGGCCGGTCTCGGGCTCGGGATGTTCGGCGGCGCCGGGGTCATCACGCTTCTGGCGCTGCAGACCCTCACCGCCTGCCTGATCGCGCTGCTGTCCGCGGCGATGGATGTGTGGATCGCGGCGCTGATCATCACCGTCATCTACGCCGCCGGCGCGGGCTTTCTCGCCCTCACCGGCAAGAAGCAGGTGTCTGAAGCAACTCCACCTGTACCCGAGCAAACCGCAGAGACTCTCAAGGAGGACGTGCAATGGGCGAAGACCCAGCTGCCATCCGGGAAGAAATAGAACAGACGCGCGAGCGGATGGGCGACACCGTCGACGCTCTCGGCTACAAGGCCGACGTTCCCTCCCGGGCCAAGGACTCAATCAACGAAAAGGTCCAGGGCGTCAGTGACAAGGTGCAGGGCGTCAAGGCGAAGATCACCGGGGCCGGCTCGCAGGTCTCCGATGCGACCCCGAGTGCTGAGGACGCCAAGGCGGCCGGAAGGCAGGCGGTCGGCGTCGCGCAGGAGAACCCGCTCGGGCTCGCCATCGGCGCGGCTGCGGTCGGCTTCATCGCCGGCATGTTGATCCCGTCGACGAAGATCGAGGACGAGCGCCTCGGCCCCGTATCTGACCAGGTCAAGCAACAGGCCAAGCAAACCGGACAGGAGGCGCTCGAGCACGGCAAGCAGATCGCCCAGGACACCGCGCAGGTCGCCACGCAGAAGGCCCAGGAGGCCGCATCAGAGGTCAAGGACCAGGCGCAGGACCAGGCTCAGCAGCACGCCGAGGAGCTGAAGTCAAGCGCCCAGGACAGCGCCCAGCAGGTCAAGCAAACCACTCAGCAATAGTCGGGCACGATCACTGAGCACGGCTGGAGCACGATTACCGAGGCACGGCATCAAGTCCATCTAATTCGTAGGGGGATGCGGAAATGCGCACGACCATCAACACGAGAAGCAACCTGCCACCGAACCGGCGCCAGAGTCCACGCGAGCTACTGAGCTCGCGGGCGGCCGGTCCGCCGCCGGGTCGCCGTCCGCGATTTTCGGGGCCGAGCACGACCCCGGCCGTGAGCGGGCCATCCGGGTTGGTGGGGCGGGCGCGGACGAGCCTTCCTGGACGTAAGCCCCCGAGCAAGAAGAGCCCGCTGGAGGGGGTTCTGTCGAGCCTCGCCTCAGCCAAGAGCAACGCGGCCGCTCGCAAGCCGCCGACGAAGGGCGTAGTCGGGATCGTCGCCGGTGGGCTCGGGGTGGCTGTCCTGGCCCGGCGCCGCCGGGCCGCCGGGCAGGACGAGATGCTGGCGACCTCAGCTGCCGGGGCCCCCGAGGCGACGGCCGCCGAGCAGAGCCCGGCGGTACTTCCTGCGCAGCCATTGCCGCCGGATGCGGCGGGCGTCACCCCTCCGACGCTCGCGTCGATCACGCCAGACCGGTCCGGCGCGACGGAGGACATCACGCCGCAGGGCTGATCCAGACGCCCGCACACTCAGACCTCGAGGACAAGGAGAAGATCGTGGAAATCCCCAAGGACCAGATCCTGCAGATGCTGCGCGATCAAGGTGATCACGATAAGGCTGATCAGGCCGACCAGCAGTTGCCCGACCAGGTTGATCCCGAACAGCACGGTGACCTGCTCGGCAAGGTCGGCATCAACCCGAGCGACCTGCTCGGCGGCGCCGGCGGAAAGTTCGGGCTGTGAGCAACTCCAGGTCAGACAATCAAGGCGGCGGGCGCCACCGCCACGATTATCGTCCCGGCGGAACGGCCAAGGGCACATCGCCGTTCGCCACGCTGAAGCGAACGCTGACGGAGTTCAGCGAGGATAACCTGAGCGATTGGGCGGCGGCCTTGACCTACTACGGCCTGCTGGCGCTGTTTCCGGCGCTGATCGCGCTGGTGGGGCTGATCGGCCTGGTCGGCGACCCCGCATCGACCACCAAGTCGATCACGCAGATCGTCACCAAGATCGGACCGAGCTCCGCGGCGCAGACGTTCGCCGGGCCGATCCAGTCGATCACCGCGCACAAGAGCACCGCCGGGATCATGGGCATCGTCGGGCTGGTCGGCGCGCTGTGGTCAGCATCGAGCTACGTCGGCGCCTTCATGCGCGCCTCCAACGTCATCTACGAGACGCCGGAGGGCCGGCCGATCTGGAAGTTGCGTCCCCTGCAGATGGGCGTCACGTTGGTGATGCTCGTGCTGCTCGTACTCGTGGCAGTCGCGCTGGTGCTCACCGGCCCGATCGTCACCGCGGTGGCGGGCCCGCTCGGAGTGGGCACAACCGCCGTGAGCATCTGGGACATCGCCAAGTGGCCGGTGCTGCTGGTCGTGGTGATCGTCATGTTCGCGGTCTTGTTCTACGCGGCGCCCAACGTCAAGCTGGCCGGGTTCAAGTGGGTGACTCCCGGGGCGTTGTTCGCGCTGGTGGTGTGGCTGCTCGCGTCGGTGGCGTTCGCGTTCTACGCGTCGAACTTCGGCTCGTACAACAAGACCTACGGCGCCCTCGGCGGCCTGGTGATCTTCCTGGTCTGGCTGTGGCTCACCAACACCGCACTGCTGCTCGGCATGGAGCTCAACGCCGAGCGCGAGCGCAGCCGCGAGCTCGACGCCGGCGTCCCCGGTGCCGAGCGCGAGTTGCAACTCGACGCCCGCAGCGCTCCCAAGACGCAGAAGACCACATGAAAACGAAAACGAGGAGGACGTATGGCTTTGAGTGACCGGGCGGCTGCAGTAGCCCCGTACGCGCAGCAGCTGCT
>JAABUZ0100006580.1_pt1 | contig 14444 bp, 14 predicted proteins | sample 5562091 | NCBI WGS metagenome assembly JAABUZ01 (sample SAMN12813069, study PRJNA571459) | rock metagenome | isolation source: Antarctica rocks | place: Antarctica: Victoria Land, Linnaeus Terrace sud | collected 2015-12-21 | reverse complement strand
GACGACATGGAAAAGATAGATTAATTTGTGCCGAGATTGCTGGCAACGAGGTACAAGATGTCAATACTCAAGCCCCTGACTTTAGGTATGGGGTTTGCTCAAGAGAGCTCCTCTTCTCCCCCTGCAACGCCAGCTCTCTGACTTGACTTAGAGCCAATGCTACCGGCAACCCCTGGATTAGGCTCGGCCCCGCCATCGAAATAAATAGTCGCCCACCTCGAAAAATACCCTGCGATTTTTGTTTGATGCATAGCTCTATTAATTTGGTCAATACTTATATCCTGATTTAAATTTTACCAATTTAATCGGCTTGATTATCCAGGGTAAGCGCAAGAAAAAAATGCCCAAAATATGATATATAGGCAATGCTAATCCCAATAATGAAGTTTGATTCTTAGCTTTATTGCGATTATTCTCAGTATTATTGAGAGCCAAGTACTTTTATTGCTTCTTGCGCTTACCCTGCTTGATTATCAGAGCATTTATGTTAACATTAGCTTAATTGGTTGGCAGATTATAACTTATTTGCGAGTCCTAATAATATGGCAACTTACGCACTACCAAAAGTTCCAGACGTTCTTGTTACTGTTCGCGGCAAAGATTCGCTTTCTACTCGTCATAAAGCCCTAGACAAGATTGCTGAGATGTCGTCATCAGGAGAATTGTCTATCGAAGTATTGAACGGTCTGAGTACTGACCAACTCATATTATCTGAAACTCCAGCTAAAACGACTGAACCAGAGAGCGATGAAGAGCAAGAGCCGTTGTCAATGGCAGTGCGCGAACTCCACAAGTTCTTACTTCTCAAGATAAAAACGCAGCGACTCAAGCAACTTGCTGTTCAGGCTCGTCAAAATATTGATACCATTTTGACCCTTGAGTCAATCGAGCAAGACCTAGACCAATTGGAGGAAACGGTAAAAGGGGACTACAAGACTCTCAAAGAATTTGTTCTAGCTCTAGGAGAATATCGCCAGGCAAAAGCGGGAGCAGAGTCAGCACTAGCCATCTTGGATGAAGCACTTCAGTTCAAATTGTCAATTACGACCACTCCTAGCTCATTAGCTGAAACTGAGGGATTTGGCTCTAATACTAAGGAGAAAACGGCTAAAACTGGGACAACTGACACTGAAGGTGAGGTCACAAACGAAAGGAGTAAAAATGGCTTCAACAGAAAACTCGAACGGAATGGCGCTCTTCTTCAATAAGTCTTGCTGGCATGACTGTATCAAGGAGTTTCCCCGACGAAAAACTCTGACATCTTGACCGCACCCGAGAGATGAATCGGTATAAACACAGACAGCCTTAAAACCCCGGCATTGTTTATAGCGAGAGATAGTTATGTAGATGAAGGCTGTCTGTGTTTATACAGATATCGTTGTAGCACTTATTCCAATCAACTATTGGGAGGCGAGACATTAATGTAGATGAGGGTGCGGTCAAGATGTCTGGGTTCATTGTGACCCCTCGGGGAGATTAACAGTTTCCCCTTAAGGAAACTCCTTGATACAGAAAGTCAACGAATTTCCACGTTGAATTTTCCAACTTTTTTCGGCTTTGACTCAGCTTTTGCGGTAGAAGGTCGTGCCAACGGGGTTGGGAAGGCAACAGAATTTTGTCCAGACTCGGCAGTCGCCGTTTCTACTGACTGGGGGTTTGCCTGGGAAATTTTGGCCTCGGATGCCGCAGATGGCTCGCTTGTCAAGTGGGATAGCTCTGTTGCTGCTACCTGCACTTGAGGCGCTGCCAGAGATTCTTTGGGTCGCTCCATCTGTTTCGACTGCTGGCGTTCAAAGACCTGAATGTTTGGCTCTTCCAAGACAAACCCATCGGTGGTGGCAGCACCCAATTTGCCTGCGATTGCTGCTACCCATTGGTCATAATTGACGCTAGCAGTTTCTAGCTTCGCCCACATTTTTGGCTTCACGGACACCTGAAACACCTGCCCATCACAATCAATTTTGAAGTGACACCGCCCGTTCACTTGCTGAACTTGTGGCAGGCTGTTAATTTTTATACTTATTTCTAATTTACCGCTCACAGGCGTGATGTCCTCCCAATTGATTTTTTTAGGTTTTGCTGCTGCTGGTTTGGTAACGGGTGGCTTCTTGTCAGTCCCAACTCGTTGCTCCTTTTGATACAATTGACGAAAATCAGGCAGCTTTTCCAGTCGTGGCGGGTGAGGAAATGGCCCTGCTGCTTCCACGATCTTCAGAGTAGCGTCAACCAATTGGGCTTTGAGTTGCCAGAAGGCTTCATCGGGAGCAGGTGCATTTTGCCAGTTGATGGGAAGCCGTCGCGGTTGCCAGTTGTAAGCATTGACTTTCCCCGCACCGGCATTACGCCAAATCTGAAGCCTATTCGACTCAATCCAGTCACCTTGAAGTTTAAACTGTCCTGGCCCAAAAATCGGTTCTTCAGCCAGCGTAACGACATCAAAGGCTAACCCATGCTCCACTGCTTTTGGATACACTCGCCAAGAGACTTGCTGCCCTTGATATTTCTCCTGGTATTTCTTTTCCACCTGATGGGGGATGAACACTGGGTATTGGTTTGACCCAGTTTGTAAAAACTTAGTGTCATTATCTGCTACTACCAGGGTAGCCAAAAGCTCCCCTATTGCCTGATAGATGTGTTGTGTTTCAGCCATTCCTTTTCGTTCAGGATGTAATTTAAATAACTTAGCAAACCTTGGTACTCCGAAGTTTAATTGTGCTATACTTAGCCTCCAAAACTATTTTAAAGTCAGGTTGATAATTGTCTGGATTATGCAGCGTTGCTACACGGATTAGATGACTTCTGACGCCAGAAGTTGCCCTCTGACCCGTTCATATTCATCCTCAAGGAGCCACTCTTGGGCGGCTTGATAGTCTGGGTGAACAACTACCAATCTGTAGTCGGATGTTGGGTTGAAGATACGACAAGTGCCATCTTGATCACAAACCAGCATGAGAATCTTGGGAGGAAAAATAACTGGATCAACCCAAAGCTCTAAGAATTTCCAGGTCTTAGCTTGTTCGGCGAGGGCTGGTACGTGGGATAACATGGTACTCACCTGTGGTTTTCACTATTTTGATTTCACCGTAGAAAAGCGGCGTTTTGCTTCGATCTGTTCTAATTATGTAACCAATCGCTGATGAAAAGTAGAGTCCATACCGTTCGTAGTCATCCGACTCATCGTCTATCCCGGTTCGTTCTCCACCTTCGATGATAGCCTGCGTGACTCGTTCCAGGGTTTCGCGATCGTTAAACACATGTGCTCTGCCTTCTCTTCGGAGCAGTCGTTGGACTTGGGGCGTATTAGGCAAATGGCGATCAATTAGGCTCGGTCGGGGATCTGGGATGATTTTTCGGTCAACTCCGCTCATGAGTTAGGCGAGCGCGCACTATATCCGAATCGTTATTGTAGGGGATGGCGATTGGTAGAAGTAGTAAATTAAAGCTAAAGTATATAACGCGATCCACTAGTTTTAAGATTTTCCCAGAGCTAAATTTATGGCTAAACAGAAAAAAACCTCCGAACAGAAAAAGCCCGAACCCAAAAAGATTGAACCACTAACAGGTGAAGCTCTCATCAATCGCGTAAAAGAGCTAGACAACATCAGCAAGGAGGAAAAGGCTAAAGCCTGTGGCTACTATACCATTACCAAAAACGGGAACGAGCGCGTGAACATGATGCAGTTCCTCAACGCCCTGATTGATGCTGAAGGCATCGATTTAGAAGGCAAAAGCACGGGCAACGGGCATGGGGGGCGCAGTGCTAGCTATCGAATTACGGTGCAGAGCAACGGCAACTTGCTGATAGGTTCAGCTTATACAAAACAGTTGGAACTCAACCCAGGGGATGAGTTTGAGATTAGTTTAGGACGCAAGCACATTCGGCTAAACCATCTGAGTCGAGAAAAAGACCAAGCTGTTGGCTCAGCCGCCTGACTATTCCTCATGCATCTGAAACTGGCTCAAGCCCCTCAGCCCTACACTTGAAGCCCCTACCATCTGCCTGTGAGCAAAAAATCTCGCGACAACAATTGATCAAAGCTGAAAGGCTTCAGTGCTAAAGCGCGATCACATGAAGGCACTGCTTAAAGGGCGATCGCTCTCCTCCCAATCCCCAGTCGCGTTGTTCGCTTAAGCACTTCCTCGGGTGATCTGGCAATAGCAGTGATATCTGCCGCTCGGCAGATCGCCAACAATGCAATCCTCCGATGCCTTGTTTCCTCTCATGATCTGGGGGTTGTTAGGCGATCGCGTATCACCGAGAAATCGTTGGTCGCCGTTGCCATGTGCCGCTTGGTTTTTGCAACACAACCATGCCAGGCTCTCAGAAGCCACCAAACTCATTCATCAGAGTCGCCAAACTCCAACCGCTGCCATAGACTGACTCATCTCTGGTGGGTTCTGCTAGAAACTCTAGGGGGACTACCGGCTCTAATTGTTCTGGTTGCCCTATCTCTGGTTGCTCAACAAGAGCTTGTTTAGCTGGTTGGGATAGTGATTCGGGTTTTTCTATGGATTTGTTAAGGTATTTGACTTTGACAATTTTGTTTGAATCCATCTGCCCTTGAAATCTCTGCCTTTGTACTAGGATATTACTTCCGATTGGCACCTGAAATCGTAGCTCAGAGGCTAGTGGCAGGAACAAGCATCGAAACTCGCCTCCAAGTCAACCCCTAATGCCGTCTCAATTTTCCAGACAATCTTTTTTGTAGCAGCAAACGTAAATCTTTAGTCTCTAACTGATACACCCAGCACTGGTGGGAGTTGCTCTAGCTGTTTTAGTGGCAATGATGGTCGGGTGAGTGGATCAATTGTTGTGAGGGAAAGTATGTAAGTTATGCCGTTTCCCTGGCTTCAGGAGGAACAACGGTGAGAACAGCTCTTGGTAGCGGCTGCTTGGATGGAGCTGGGTCGAATTGAGACGGCTCTTCTAACGGTTCTTGCTGTTGTTCGCTACGAACCTCTTTCTTCAGACCAACAGAGTCTTTGTAGAGCTTATCTGGCTTTGGTTGAGCCGATGATTCGGAATGGGCTAGCGTTTTCGCCAAGTTCTTCTTAGGAGGATGCTCCTCTTTCAACACTAACAAGTCCGACAGGTCACACTCCAGATACGCGCACAGCTTTTCTAGTGTCTCGGTGTCCACTCGCTTGAAATCATTATTGTAAAGGCGATTAACTGCCATCGCACTCACCCTAGATTTTTCCGCCAACTCCCGTTGACTCATTCGAGGGTCTCGTTCCGCCATCAATATAGCTAGTCGGCTTCTCACACGTTTCATGCCTCCTAATGTACGTTATTTAGTCTAATCGAGCTTTTTCTTATATATAAATAGATATAAATTTATTACTAATATTGACAATGTATCGGAAGTGAGACAAAATAAAGATATCAAAAGGCGGTCAGCCCTTTAGCTTGGAACCCTAAAGCTGAACCGCCCCTACTCCCTGAAACAGGAGATTCAAATACCTATGGTACAACTGCTTTCGCCAGAAAGGGTAGCTATTGCTTCCAGAAAGCCAGACCAACACGCAGACAGCGTAGGAGCGATGCCTGCCGATGACGCAGCTCCAGGCATCGCCCCCCAGATGCCCTCGCCTACCCCAGATCTCCTTCAAAGCATCCGTATCGGCTGGCGAGATGTAGCCGGTGAAACTGCCCGGAACATTCAACGTCTATCGCAGGCGACGGTTGAACAGGCTTTAGAGATGGGGCAACAGCTCTGGCGGATGCAACGCGACTTAAAGCGTAAAGAATACTCCACATTTTTGAGCGTCCTGGGGTGGGCAAGTGCAAAAGCCCGGAAACTGATCAATTTAGCGAAAGTATTCGATGGCTTCGAGTCGTCACAGCTAACTAGAGTCGAGCTAATAACGCTGCTGAGCCTGTGTTCAAAGAGATATCAAGCAGTGGTGGATCAACTGCGAGAGGTGCAGGATATCACACAGCATCTGGTTGAGCAGCTGATCAAAGAGACGAAGAAACATAGGTTTGCGAAACAAGATCCAATCAGCGGCTGGAAACAAAATCGCTCGGGCGGAGCGCGGCGCTACGAGGTTTACCTGAACGATGAGTCAACCGGGCTATCGATTGAGCAACAGGCACAAGCAGAGGCGATATTGCCGCAAAGAGTGATACAGGAAGGGGTCGCGCTCAGGTTAAAATCCAAAACTGGTCAAGAGGGCGACAGTGCAATCAATGTTTTGCAGGTGCTGGAGCAACAGGACGAGCAAGAGCGGATCAGCGCTATGCGTAAGCAAATAGAGGCAGAAGCCCAGCAGCAAGCTCGTAACCGCTTTGAAATCCGTGAATTCGCCTTAAAGCGGGAAATAGCTGACTTAAAAGCCCAATTGTTGCAGTCTGCTAGCAACTCCTTGGGATTGGTGGAGAAAATCCCTGCTAGCACTGTGATCCAGGAAACTCAAGCATCAAAGACTTCTGACGAAATACCTGCTACTACCGTTTCCGATGATGCCGTTGCATCAGAGCCAATAGAGTCAGCCATCGAACTTCAACCATCTGATGATGAGGTGGCTCTAGCCCCAGAACAGGCGAGTGAATATAAGTATGATCCGACTGAAGCATCTGATGATTACTTGGAGCCAATCTCATCTGATGCTGAAAAGCAAAGAAAAGAAAATGTTGCCCAAAACCTGGAAGCAGAAGACAATAGTGTCTTTCAATCGGGCGATTTGGTTCAAATTAACGCCACTAGCGATAAAACCTGGAATGGCCTGCGCGGATACATCCAAAAGTTGTCTGCTGCCACCGGCAAGGCTGTTGTGCTACTTCAAGGTGACTATCGCAGCAAGCACTTCTTCTTGGATGAACTCAAGTTGGTTTACCAGGTCGAAGAAGATTTGTCGGATGCAATACAAGCTTCTGCTGAGCAAAAGGAGCTAGTAGAAGCTTACGCCACTACCACCGTGACCGATGATGCCGTTGCACCAGAGCCGATGGAGGAATTCCTAGCTACCAGCATTCACCAGTCATCCTCAGCAGAGCCAGTCTCTGATGGCAGCACTACCACCGTGACCGATAATGCCGTTGCATTAGAGCAAGTTCAGCCAGCCAGCCAACCTGAAGCATCTGACGACTCTGCTACCGACTGTCACATCTTGGCGGCAGATTGGGATCTGATCCAGGAACTTCGAGCTGCTGAAAGCGAGCTGCGAAAAATAGATGCTTTAATCCAAGATCTAGATTCTAAGTTAGCTCAGTCTGGTTTAAATGTTGTCGAGCGCGAAATTAAACCTGTTCTAAAAAAACAACTTGGCCCGCGCGAACTCAAGGTTTCTGAAATAGTTGCTCTAATTGACAGTAGTGGGATCTCAGCCTACTACGAAGAACAGCAAAACAAGGGACGAATTGTTCTAGACCCCAAGTACGCATCAGATTTGCTGATGCAAGCCCAGTCTTGGACAGATGTGGTACTGGTTAGTGGGAGCGATGGCTCTGCATTGGTAAAAGCTGTCAAAGATTGGACGTTTGAATCCAAACTGAATCTGGTTCAGTTGCTTTCAGCATATCTGGAGACTGACCAAAAAGGCGGAGGGGCAGGGGGCAGGGGGAAAGAAGGAAATACCCCTGGAGCCAAATGGTTTCAAGCCCCTGGATTTATCCATGGAAAAGATAGATTAATTTGTACCCAGTTCGATTGCAACGAGATACAAGACGTCCTTGTTTGAAGCCCCTGCCTTCAGGTATGGGGTTCTCCCCCCTGCTCCCTGCCCCCTGCCCCCTGCCCCCTGCCTCTTGTTGACCCCTCCGCGCTGGAGCAAATCGATTGGATTCCCAAAAAGCTTATAGCCAAAGCTCTGTCAACCCTATCGTTCAAAATCAGAAAGATAGGCGGTCCTAACAACTTGGTAGATGAACCAAAGATTGAATATATTTCTTGTGACTTCGTATCTTTAGAGCAGACTGGCACTGACCGCGAACGATGGCTCTTTAGGGATTGCAACAACAACAACCACGCCGTTTTTGGCAGGGATGAGATTGAAGTTGAAAAGTTTTGAGTCTGCGCCCAAATGTGGTATCAGCACTAACCCAATAACCTGACCCCAGCAGAGAAAAGCAGGCTCTCGTTGGCAATCAATGCTCGATTTTTCTGTCTAGTCATTGTGACAATTTATTTTGTCTTATATTAGAAGTTTAGTTAGTCGTTAAATAAGAATAAAAATATGATGACAAATGACACCCCGGCAAACCAACCCAACAAAATTAAAATTTTTGGAGTTAAGACACTTATCATTACAGGGGTTGCAGCTTATGGATTTGGTTGTTATCAATCAATGACTACGTTAACAAAAGCAAATGCCGAATATGACCAGTATACTAATAATTGCCAAGTGTTTTTGTCAAGAGCTAAATCGGCTGGGACCACTGGTATTGCTAGAGCAGAACTGGATAAAGGTTTGTCATCGCTGAAGCAGAATTATCCTCAAGATTCTTTTGAGTATCGAGACTTAAAAGCAGATGAGGTATATCTGGAATCACAAAATCAGAACTCCCCTTTACCTACTAGCATCAAAGACTCAATCGACAACAGTAGGAATTTGATTGACAGTAGAGAATTAGGAAAGTTTGAAAGCGCCCAGTGGGGAGCAATAATAATTGTGTTATCTCCTCTTTTACTTTTAACTTTACTTTTAGTACTATATTTTTTGGCACTATTGCTGGGAATAGATGAAGAAGTTGATGGAATAATAGGAGTACTGGGAATCGACGTTCTTAAAATACTAGGAATCGGCCAAATCTAATTGGAATTGTCTTGGGTAATTGTTGAGCCGGAACATGCTCTGACCCAGAGCACTTGGTGCAGGGCAAAGGGAAAAAGGGGAACCCCCTTTTCCCCTGCCTTTTTGGTCAGTTGTGCGATCGCGCCTGACGAGGACGCGCTTCGCTACTCCTTTAGGAACTCCAGGGCGGTGTCATTTATTTCGTCTTGGTCATCCTTATATTCCAGGGAATGACTACTTCTTTCCTCATAGAAAGAAAACTTCATTAGCCTAGAATGTTCTTCTAGAGGACTGATAAAATCAGCAAATACATCTCGTCTTTCAAGTTTTGTTTGGTCAAGCTGAAACTGTTTTTCTGACACTAAATTACTCCGATTCTACAAACTTTGACGGTTAACTCCAGAAGGGTGACTTCCTCCCTATATATAGAAAACAGAGTTGTTCCACCCGATTCCAGAAAAAAACGGTGAACCACTATGACATGATGTCCTTGAGTATGCAACTGCTGAATCGCTGGCGGAAGCAGGCATAATCCAGCCTTGATTCAGCTGCATGAGAAAAAAAGGCAATCGGCTAGTGCTCAAGCATCAAAAATAAGCGGCTGTACGATGCAATGCGGATTCAATGCGCCCGACAGCTAGCAGGCTTAATTCAAAGTGGTTGCTGGATACTTACTCTGCTACCGATGAGCGGCTCAATTTTACGCTGGAGATTTGCCTCGTCTGACAAGGTTTTCTAGAGAATCTATAATTTTCATAGATTCTAGAAACAGCGGGGTTAAACGTCATGGCTGGAAAAACAATATCTGCCTACACCGATGAAAAGACAGCTCAGAGCGTGGCTCGAATCGCTCGTATAGAGCAGCGCCGACCGAGTCAGATAGCTGGCATGGCACTAAAGCTGTTTGTTGAATTGCCATCAGAAGCACGTACAGCTCTGTGGCAGATTGAAGCACTTGGCTCGGCTAGCGAGTTTGAGGAAGTGATGAAAGAAATTGCGCGTACCCTGCTTAACGCTCAGTACAAGATGGCGCAGCGGCAGGTGATGGAGCAAATTAAAGTTGAGAATTTAGAGCAGATAGAAACTGAAGACGACATCCTATCTAAGGCTGTTGATTTAACTCGCTAGCTGACTAACATGAGCAACGTGCTACGGCTATGCCTTGACCTGAATATTTGGTGTGCAGCGCTATTGGCGGATGTGAAAGGAAGGCAAAACACATCGTCTCAGTACTTAGTAGAAATTGCTCGACAGGGGGATTGTACTCTAGGTCAAGTACATCTGATAATATCTTGGGGAATGCTCAACCGTTTACGTTCGGTGCTAGAGAAAGATTTTCAGGTGTCCCATACTGCTGCCCAGTTGTATATCGATGCGATCAGAGGATATGCCGAGTTGGGTACATTCGGCGGTGGGCCGCAACTAACTTTGGGCGGGACTGGTATAATTCCACTGTCTGACACTGAAGATGCTCATGTGCTGGAAACCGCGCTTGCAGGTCGAGCAACAGTTCTAGTGACAGCCAACTTCAAAGATTTTATCTCAAATGATACAGCAGTCATTGTACCAAGACGACACGCCATCCATACTGCACCAGCTCATGTTTTCCATATTGCCCACCCTTACCTCATGATGGACTGGTTGCGGGTTGGTCACATCCCAGAACCCGCCACCTCTAATTAAGCGCAATCAGTCGGATGCTCTAGCCGCCATCCAACTCTCCAGCAGTTGCAGTCAGACCAAAGAGAACCCTACCGTGACGACTTGGCGAGGCATGTTTCAATGCGCCCGACAGATGGGAGGCTTAATCCAAGGCACTGAGGGCGTATATGTGGGTGCCTGGGCAACAAACTCGATTTGTCCTTTGGCATTGCGGATCATCCCGGTAGCTTCCACAAAGTCATCGTCATCGGGATCGGAATGGTGCGATTTTTTAGGGCTAGAGCTACTAGCGCGGTTCTCCCCAACTGGAGCAGTTGTTTCAACCCAATCTGCCTGCACTCCTGTATCACCAGTTTGAAGATCGGTGGGCTCGGGGGGCAATCCGCCGCTTCCCGTGACGACGAATTTGTTGCCTCTTGGTCCCGTATTCTCTCCACAACCTTGGGCGATTAGCTTGGCGGCATCGACTGGCACTATTGGTAGGCGAACTAGCCCCAACGTGGAATTGTTGACCAGGGTGTTAACTTGTACGGTGCCGTTTATCCCTAGTTGGGAACTGGCGGTAATAAGGCTATCTGGAGAGCGAAAAATGCCTTGAGCGTTGATTTGGATATTGCCGCCGCGTCCCTGATAGGCATCGGCAGTGATGCGACTATATTCCAGGTTAGCTAATGTGCCTGTGTTGATGGTGATATTGCCGCCATTGCCACTACCGCCTGCGGTGGCAGTAATGGGACTGTTATGGCGTAATTGCAAATTCTGCGCATTTATGAAAATGTTGCCACCTTCACCTGATGCTGTAGACGCTGTGATTCTACTTGTATTATCTAAATTGACATTGTTTGCATTGATGTGGAGATTCCCGGCATTCGCCTTTGCTGGTTCTACACTGCCTACAGATATGAATGCACCATCCAAAACAGATAACTTTGGAGTTTGAATTGAAAGATCTCCACCTTTTGGGGCTCCTTTACCTTCAGCTAGAGCCGATATTCTACTAAAAGAATAAAGCCCTTGGCCACCCAGCGACTTTCCAATTACTTCCACCGAATCGTCAGCCCTAATAGTTAAGTTACCTCCCTTACCTTGACCATATGTAGAAGCTGATAACGCTCCGCCATCCCGAACAGTTAACCGCCCAGTCTCAATTTGAAGGTTGCCGCCTGCTCCAGTAGAGCCCTCCTCAGTAGTGACTGCTATGGAACTGCCGTACAGAGTATTTGTAGGGGTAGATTTTCCACTGACTTCCACTGCGCGAGCGTAGATGTTCACGGAACCAGCATTGCCCATACCATACGTAGCAGCAGATATTTGTGCTTCATCCCGAACAGTTAACTGACCAGTCTCAATCCTTAAGTTCCCTCCTGAACCAGAAGCTCCTGGGTAGATGTCAGTTGCTATACCAGTGTTAGTAAACGGATCGCCTCCCGGTATTCCCACTACTTGCACTGAATCTGAAGCTTTAAAAATCAATGTTCCTCCCGATTTTGCCCCTAAAGTACTCGCCTCAATCTGAGCACCACTTTGTAGTGTAAGCTGCCTAGCTTGTAGTTGAACATCTCCACCACCTGTGCCACTAGCATCTACCGCTGCTGCGTTAGACAGCTGGATATTTCCGAAGGTGGGAACATCTTTATATCCCAATGCCCATCCTTTTTCTATAGGGGTTAAGCTAATTAAACCAGGGCCACCAACACTCCCCAGTACAATCTGTCCCCCTGCTGTCTTCAGTGTTCCACCCTCAAGAGCTACATCACCGCCAATCATTGCCAAGGTTTGATTGGGCTGCACATGTAGACCAGTGGTTGTATCAATAAGGTCGGACGTTCGCCTTATTCCCTGACCATCTCCCTGTACCAAAATCCTTCCCGGAGCTGCCCCGAATTGCAAACCAATAGGTACACTTATAGTCAACAACGGCATGTCTTGGGGTGCAGTCGCGCTGAATTGTGTGCCATCGGCAAATTTCAAACTACTCGCCGTACTTGCCAGGAACGAGCCACCGATGTTAAGAGAAGCATCGCGATTAAAAATAATTCCGTTAGGATTGAGTAGAAACAGATTGGCTGCGCCGTTAGCTCGAATCAAACCATCAATGTTAGAAATAGATGAGCCTGTGACCCGACTAATAATGTTCTGAATGTTCACAGCATTATTGAAGAAAGCTGCGTGTCCAGTCAAGACAGAAAACTGCTCAAAGCTGTGGAACAGATTACCGCCTGCCCTGGTTCCTCCATTAATGATGATTGTATTGCCCTGAGCTGTGACGTTGGAATTGTTAGGCAAGGTATTATCCGGAACAATTTGAGCATGAGCAAGTTTGGTCGTGATTAAAACGCACAGGGCAATCCCACAAAAACTCCAGAATTGACTAATCTGTTTCATGATTCACGCCTTGTAATCTTATAGAAAATGGATTGAGTAAGCAAAAATGTTGAAAGCTACAATACAACTTTACAATTACAGATGGATGTCCTCATAAGCAGCCGAAAAGGACGATTATGCAGAATGCGGCCTATCCAATGCACATAAGTATTTTTTTGATTCATACACTCTTGAAGATAACACAGGTTACCTAGTAGCTTGTCTTCCAAATCTCCGGATTATCAATCAATAAAAGAATCAAATAGGCAATGAAAAGACTATACAATTGAATGGTGAATACATTCGGAATTTTACTAATGAGATGGTCTAGCTTTAAATTCATTTTCAAGAGTTTACATAACAGTTCAATCTGCCACCGTTGGCGATAAATTCATGCCACCTCTTCATTGCTGATAGTCTGTGGCTTCTTCGTGAGAATCCGATACTCCGTCTTCGTCTCTAGGTCGCAGAACCAAACAACCCGATGAATCCCCCGCTTTTTCCTTGTTCCTACTTGCCATTCGCCACTCGACAACGGCTCTCGATGGTTCTGAGGATTGAGAGGGTTGAGCTGAACTAACGAAGGTGGAGGAAGCGTTCGACCCGATATATGCCCAAACGCTGTCAGAACTTTAAAGCTCGCTGGAACTAAGAGGCCATTCGCCAGTCCCGGTAACGATGAATTTGCTGCCGCTTGGGACTGCTCCGCGATCGCAGGCTGATGCTATTAGCACAGGTAGGATTGACTGTTGATGTTGGCAATACCTGCAAGTATTCACCGGAGTTGTTGTCCAAGATTTTGATTCGGACTGTGCCATTTATCCCCATTTGAGAACTGGCAGTAATTTGACTATCTGGAGAACGGAAGATGGCTTGAGCGGTAATTTGAATTATACCGCCTTTGCCTCGGATAGCATTGGCAGTGATCGGACTGTTCTGTAGTATGACTAATGTAGCTGTATTAATTTTGATGTTGCCGCTGTTGCCGCTGCCACCTGCATTAACAGTGATGGGACTGTTATGGCGTAATTGCAAATTCTGCGCATTTATGAAAATGTTGCCACCTTCACCTGATGCTGTAGACGCTGTGATTCTACTTGTATTATCTAAATTGACATTGTTTGCATTGATGTGGAGATTCCCGGCATTCGCCTTTGCTGGTTCTACACTGCCTACAGATATGAATGCACCATCCAAAACAGATAACTTTGGAGTTTGAATTGAAAGATCTCCACCTTTTGGGGCTCCTTTACCTTCAGCTAGAGCCGATATTCTACTAAAAGAATAAAGCCCTTGGCCACCCAGCGACTTTCCAATTACTTCCACCGAATCGTCAGCCCTAATAGTTAAGTTACCTCCCTTACCTTGACCATATGTAGAAGCTGATAACGCTCCGCCATCCCGAACAGTTAACCGCCCAGTCTCAATTTGAAGGTTGCCGCCTGCTCCAGTAGAGCCCTCCTCAGTAGTGACTGCTATGGAACTGCCGTACAGAGTATTTGTAGGGGTAGATTTTCCACTGACTTCCACTGCGCGAGCGTAGATGTTCACGGAACCAGCATTGCCCATACCATACGTAGCAGCAGATATTTGTGCTTCATCCCGAACAGTTAACTGACCAGTCTCAATCCTTAAGTTCCCTCCTGAACCAGAAGCTCCTGGGTAGATGTCAGTTGCTATAC
>JAABUZ0100006579.1_pt1 | contig 14447 bp, 7 predicted proteins | sample 5562091 | NCBI WGS metagenome assembly JAABUZ01 (sample SAMN12813069, study PRJNA571459) | rock metagenome | isolation source: Antarctica rocks | place: Antarctica: Victoria Land, Linnaeus Terrace sud | collected 2015-12-21 | reverse complement strand
TGAGCGTCTTGTCGCGGTTCCAGTCCCTTCTTTGCCGGCCTATTTGCCTCCCGGCGACGGCATCATTCAAGGACGTCCGGGCCGGACCGTTTCGATCAAATCTTCCCTTGAGATTCCCGGCAATGACAAACGTCTCCTCGTGGCAGGCTGCGATCCGGCATTATCCGTGCTGACGGAATTGCTGGCTCCTTCGGGAATAGAAATCATCACTGTCCCGTGTCCCAGCCGGTGCGCTCTGCAATGGTTAAAGCAAGGACGCGTCCATGCAGCCGGATCTCACTTGCTGGACCGTGCGACTGGGGATTATAATGTCCCCTTTATCCAGCGCGTCTTTCCCGAAGGCTCGGTTCGCGTGGTGACCTTTGCCGTTTGGGAGCAAGGACTCATCGTGGAGCGCGGCAATCCCAAGAAAATTACATCCATCGCCGATCTGCGCCGCCGGAATGTGAAAATTATGAACCGTGAGACGGGATCAGGAAGCCGGGATCTTTTAGACAGGGGTCTGAGCGCCGCCGGCATTGCTACAAAGAGCATTAAAGGTTATGGCGACCTTGCTGACGGCCATCTTCCGGCTGCTTATGCCGTGGCGACGAAAAGAGCTGATTGCTGTATCGCCGCTCAATCGGCTTCGCGCCGCTTCGGGCTGGATATCATCCCGCTGGCCACCGAACGCTTTGATCTCACTTTTTCTCAAGCGTCTCTCGAACTTCCCGCAGCCAAGGCGTTTTTGGAGACGCTGAACCACGCAGCATTACGCCAGAGGCTGCAAACGATGGCAGGGTACGAAACGCGACAAACCGGCATGGTTCAGTTGTGACAAGGCTGCTGAGCGGCAGCGAACTACTTGACCAGGCTCTCTTCCTCCCGCCAGCCCATGACGGCCTGAACGGAAGAAGCCTTGCGCTTGCTTCGCCAGGTCTGGAAGCGATCCAGGTAAAGGTAAACCACGGGCGTGATATACAGCGTCAGCAACTGCGAAACCACCAGCCCGCCGACAACCGCGATACCGAGAGGACGCCGCGCTTCGCCGCCCGCGCCTGTTCCAAACGCAATCGGCAATGTGCCGAGCAGCGCCGCCATGGTCGTCATCATAATGGGCCGAAAACGTTGTAAACAGCCTTCGAAAATTGCTTCTTCCGGAGATTTCCCCTCTTTTCGTTCCGCTGCAATCGCGAAGTCGATCATCATGATGGCGTTCTTTTTCACAATGCCGAGAAGCAGGATAATTCCCACAAACGAATAAAGATTCAGATCTTCTCCAAACAGAAGAAGCGTCAGTAATGCTCCTAATCCCGCCGCCGGCAAGCCGGAAAGAATCGTAATCGGGTGAATAAAACTCTCATACAGGATGCCCAGCACGAGATAGATCACCAGCACCGCGATGACCAGCAAAATACCAAGGCCGCTAATAGAGCTTTGGAAAGCCGCCGCCGTGCCTTGAAAAGTAAATCCGACCGTGGACGGCATATTGATTTGACGCGCTGCCTGTTCAACCAAAGTGGTTGCCTGACTCAGCGCCACGCCGGGTTTTGTATTGAACTGAAAATTAACAGCCGGCAGTTGCCCAATATGATTGACGCTCAAAGGCGCGACTGTCTGCTTCACCTCGGCCACCGCAGACAGCGGAACCATCTTTCCCTGAGGGGAACGTAAATACAGGCGATTCAGCGCCGCAGGATTGCGCTGATACTCCGGCATGACTTCCAGCAGCACGTCGTACTGATTGGAAGCCGCCGTAATCGTTGTCACTCTCCGGCTGCCATAGGCATCGTAAAGCGTATTGGCAATGGCGTCAGGCGTAATTCCTAAAGCCAGCGCGCGATTACGGTCAATTTGAATATCCAGTCTCGGGCTGCTGAGGCGAAGATCACTATAGATGTCTTGCAACTGAGGAATGGCGCGCAACTTCGCTTCCAATCGCGGCGCCCATTGATAAAGCTCCGTTACATCCGCGTCCTGCAACGCCAAGGAGTACTGAGCACGGCTTTCATTCTGCCCCAGTGTGATTAAAGGACGCTGCTGCAGGAACACCATTAATCCCGGTATGGTGGCGAACTGCTTTTGCAGTTGGCCGATAATGGCGCCGGCCGGCGGCCGGTGTTTGTCTTCTTTGAATCCGGCAAAAATAAATCCGGAATTTTGGCCTGCTCCCATCGGCGTGCCGGAACCAAAAGTTTCGACCCACGGATTCTTGCTGATGATCGCATTCGCTTTTTGCTGCAAGCGGACCATCTCCTCGAATGATGTATCCTGCGCCGCTTCCGTGCCGCCGAAAGCAATTCCCTGGTCAACCGTCGGCATGAAGCTTTTCGGCATCACGACAAATAGATAGATCGTCGCCGCCGACAGAATGATGCTGGTGAGCAGAGTTACCCTGCGATGGCGCAGAACAATCCTAAGCGTGCGTTCGTACGTTCTGTTAAGCCAAACAAAGAAGTGTTCCGACCAGCGGTAAAACGCGCCCGTCGGATGACTTTCATGGCGAAGGAAGCGGCTGCACAGCATGGGCGTCAGGGTCAAAGAGATAAAGCCGGAGATCAGCACCGCCACGGCAATTGTAATCGAAAACTCCCGCAACAGCCGCCCAATAATTCCGCCCATGAACAACACGGGAATAAAGACCGCAACCAGCGAAATGGTCATGGAGATGATCGTGAATCCTACCTCGCGCGCGCCTTCCAGCGCCGCCTCTATGCGCGATTTGCCCATTTCCATGTGCCGGACAATGTTTTCGAGCATGACAATCGCGTCATCCACGACAAACCCCACCGACAGCGTCATCGCCATCATGGAAAGCATGTCGATAGTAAAACCAAGCAGGTTCATCACGGCAAACGTTCCTAAAAGCGACAGCGGCACCGCCAGGCTCGGAATGATCGTGGCCGATACATTTCGCAGGAACACGAAAATGACCAGGATCACCAGGCTGATGGTCAGAAGCAGCGTGAACTTCACATCGGTAATCGATTCACGGATATTCCGCGACGCGTCAAAAGCGTGTCCTATCTCAATTCCTTGCGGCATCGATTTCTGCATCACGGGAAGCAGCGCCTTAACCGCGTCAGCCACCTCCACCGTATTTGAGCCGGGCTGCTTCTGGACGGCCAGAATCATGCTTCGTTTTGCATTAATCCAGAACCTCGCCTTGTCATTGCTGACGCTGTCGAGCACGCTGCCTAGTTCATCCAGATGGACCGGACTGCCGTTCCGGTATGTCACGATCAATCGCGCAAACTGCGGCGCTGTCGTAAGCTGGCTGTTCGATTGAACCGTGTACGCCTTTGTGGAGCCGTACAGCGAACCGGCCGGCAGGTTCAGGCTTCCGCTCGATAAGGCATTCCGTACTTCTTCCAAGTCGATCTGCCGCGCCGCCAGCCTTTCGGGATCGGCCTGCACGCGAACCGCGAACTTTTGCGCGCCAAATACTTGCACGCGCGCCACGCCATTCACCATGGAAATACGCCGCGCCATCATACTTTCGGCATATTCATCCAGTTGCGAAAGCGCCATGGTCTTCGAGGAAACCGCAATATAAAGAATCGGCTGCTCCGCCGGGTTCACTTTGGAGTACGAAGGCGGCGCGGGCATGTTGGTGGGCAGATTGCCTTGCGCGCGCGAGATAGCGGCCTGCACATCCTGTCCCGCTGCATCAATGTTCCGGCTTAAATCGAATTGCAGCGTGATGGCCGTGGAACCTGATGAACTGGTAGACGACATGCTATTGATTCCCGCAATCGTCGCGAACTCTGATTCCAGAGGCGTTGCCACGGATGCCGCCATCGTGTCCGGATTAGCGCCCGGCAAGCTCGCGGAAACCTGAAGGGTCGGATACTCCACCGCCGGTAGGTTGCTGACGGGCAGAGTCGTATAGCTCAGAATGCCAAAAATCAGGATGGCGGCCATCAGCAACGTAGTCGTGATCGCCCGGCGAATAAATAAATCAGTAAATCTCATAGGATGCTCACCCCGGCTCTTGTCATCCGCTACGTCTTCCCGGACGGGACCGCGCCACTCGATTCTCCGACCTGCGACTCGGCCTTCAGCAGTTGCACCTTCATGCCGGGGGCCAAACGCATCTGGCCTTCTGAAATCACCATTTCCCCCGGCTCCAAACCGCTTCCGATAACCGCTTCTTCGTTTGACTTGGACGGCTGGTAATTGCGCAAAACTTGAACGGGCCGCATGGAAACCGTGGCGCTATTCCCATTCATCACCCACACATACTTGCCTTGCGGGCCGGTCTGTATCGTCCGGCTGGGCACGACGATGCGGTTACGCTCCACATTTAATTGCGCCTGCACATTGACAAACTGGCCCGGCCACAAACTATGATCCCCATTGGGGAATTCAGCTTTTAACTTAATCGTGCCTGTCGTGTTGTCAACTGAGTTATCAATAAAGCGAAGAGTTCCCGTCACATTGGTTTCGGCATCCGGAAAGGCTTGCACCAGCAAGGGACGGTGAGCATTGTATTTCCGCACCTCCGGCAGCATTTGTTCCGGCACGCCGAACGAAACATAGATAGGCGATATCTGCAACAGCGTCACCAGCGTTGTATCGTTATCTTTCACCAAGTTTCCGGCCTTCACCGCAATCGCCCCGGCGCGTCCGCTGATCGGCGCCGTGAGCGTTGTGTAGCTCAATTGCAACTGTGTTTGCGCCAGTCGCGCCCGGTCGGATTTGATGGAAGCCACCGCGCTGTCCACGGCTGCTCTGTCCGCGTCGAGCGACGCTTGCGACGAGTCCGCCGTCGCGACTACCTGTTCTGTCTGCTCCCTGGAAAAAATGCCTTCTTTGGAAAGCGCCAAACCCCGGTCCGCCGCCGCGCGTGTCTGCTTCAGGGTTGCTTCATCTTTCGCCACATTAGCCCGCGCTTGTCTTTCCAGGGCCGCGTCTTTTGTCAAATCTGCTTGAATTTGCGCAAGCTGCCGTTGCAGCGGTTCCGGATCAATTTCAAACAGCGGCTGGCCACGGGTGACGTTCTGGCCTTCCTGAAAATAGACCCGGAGAATTTGACCGGCAACCCGCGATTTCACGTCAACGCTGGCCATTGCCTCCACATTCCCGACCGCCGAAACGGAGAGCGGGACATCCGCGGCCGCGGCGGGAACAACGCGTACGGGCGCTGCCGTCGCCATCATGGCCGCCATGGGATTCTGCGCTTGCTTCTTCGCGCAGGAAGCAGAAATAAACACGCACGCACAAAGTAAATAAAAGAATGGACGAAACAAAGTCAGGGAACCTACTTACACAGAGGCTAGAATTCATCGTCCCATAAAGAGCGCGAATTTGCAGCCTACGTTCCTATACGGCTCAGGTTGAAAAAGGTACCGTTACCAATTAACCGCATGCAGAATGTCATCCTGTTGTCATTGACGGATACTTCAAGCTTCCTCCTGGAGCAGGCTTCTGCCCTCTTGCAAGAGCATTTCGGCTCAGGGCCGGGAAATTGCAATGTCTTTGTTCCCGGCCGGGTAAACCTGATCGGCGAGCACATCGATTATTACAACCTCCCTGTGCTTCCAATGGCGATTGGGCGCGGCATTTGCATTGCTTACCGGCCCCGGCCCAATCCAACCGTGCGCGCCTTCAGCATCAGTGAAAATGACGCGTGTATTTTTCATCTCTCTCATAACGAAGCAACAAGGGAAGGAAGTTGGGTAAATTACTTACTCGCCGCCAAGACGATTGCTTGCGATGGCTGGAAGATTAAGAATGGAATTGACGCGGCCATCGCTTCTGATCTCCCGCCCGCTGCCGGTTTGTCCTCCTCTTCCGCGCTGCTTGTTGGCTTCACCATTGCTCTTTTACGAGCAAACGGCATCGAGCCTTCAATAGAGGAGCTTATGAGAGTGCTGCCCGAAGGCGAACAACTTGTCGGGACACGCGGCGGCGGCATGGATCACGCGGCGGTATTGGCCGGACGCTCGGGATGCGCGCTCCACGTCAGTTTTTCTCCCTTGCGGCTTTTGCCAGTTCCTATTCCCCAAGACTGGCATTTTCTGGTAGCGCATAGCCTGACTACGGCGGAAAAATCCGGAGCCGTGCGTGAGAAATACAATGCGTTACGGGTCGCCGGCGCGGGCGCGCTGGATAAGCTCGGTCTGCCGTCGTACGCAGCCGCGCTGAATACTGATTCGCATCTTCCTCTTTACCAACTGAGTGAAACGGAACAAATGGTCTTCCGGCACGTTTGCCGGGAAGCTCTCCGCGTCCACCAGGCTATTGAAGCTCTGCAAACGAGCGATTTTGCCCGCTTCGGCGCGCTTCTCCGGCAATCTCACGAAAGCCTGCGCGACCAACTTCACATCAGCAACGAAGCTGTTGACGCGCTGGTCGAAACGGCTTTGGACTCAGGCGCGGCAGGCGCTCGCATGACCGGCGCTGGTTTCGGGGGCTGCATCATCGCTCTTTGTCATGCCCGCAATGTCTACAGTGTGCGGAACGCCATCCGTAAACGATATTATGCAAAGCAATTGAATCACTTCGATCCTGACAACCATTTATTTATTGCGGAGCCGTCCGCGGGAGCCCTCATTGAATAACATCACTGTTCGTCGCGCCGTGATCCTTGCCGCGGGAAGAGGCAAGCGCATGGGAAGCATCACGGAAGACATACCGAAGCCGATGCTGCCCATTAACGGAAAACCCATGCTGGAGCACATCATTCATCGGCTCTCCCAGGCAGGAGTCAAGAAGTTCCTTGTGATCGTGGGCTATCGCGGCGAGATCATCAAAAAGCATTTTCAGAATTCGCCATACAAAATTAAATTCAAGACGCAAGATACCGTCAACGGAACTGCTTCAGCGGCGCTTTTGGCGGAAGACTTTATCGGCAAAAAGCCCTGGCTCCTGACCTACGGCGATATCCTGTGCGATCCCGCTGAATACACCCGCTGTATTTCCGTTCTGGACAGGCATCCCGCCACCTCCGCCGTCATTGCCGTTAAGCAGGTGGACGACCCCTGGCAAGGCGCTGCTGTCTATGAAGTAGCTGGTGTTATCAGCAAAATTGTCGAGAAGCCGCCTCAAGGCACTTCCCTGACTCGTTGGAATAGCGCCGGATTTTATCTCTTTCAGCGCGTTATCTTTAACTATCTCCATCGTGTGCAGCCCTCGCCGCGCGGCGAATACGAATTGACCTCGGCTCTCGACATGATGCTGGCGGATCGACTGGAACTGCGCATTTCCTCCATCGAGGGTACTTGGCGCGACGTGGGCCGCCCGGAAGACTTGGAAGCTGTCAACTCCGGTCCCGCGTAACAGCAGGAAGGCGGAGCCATAGCTGCCGGTCGAATGCGATCTTAAAAGTAAGACATTGGTTCGAAACTTATTCTTTCTCCTCCTTCTCTTTTCCGGTACAGGAGGCTTTGCCTGCGGCGCGCCCGCGCTCGTGGTTGTTTCCGGAGTGATTCTGGATCAGACCGGAGCGGCGATTGCCGGCGCTGAGGTGATTCTGTCCGCCGCCAAGACGCCGAGCATCACGACGAAAACCGATCAGCAGGGTGTTTTTGCGTTTAAGAATGTAAAACACGGGACGTACAACCTGGGTGTCCGTTATGAGAAGTTCTCCCTGTATAAAACGGCGCTTCAAATCGGGGCTCAACCGGTATCGCCGCTGCAAATCACCCTGGATCTCGATCAGCTTCGGCAAAGAGTCGAGGTCGTGGCGGAAGCGCCCCAAGTGAGCACCGACACCAGCCAGAATCGTGACGCCCTCACGGTAACCACAAAGAGCTTGAGCGCTCTGCCGGTTTTCGATCAGGATTACGTCACCACCCTTTCCCGGTTTCTTGATCCTGGAGCAACCGCGACGGGCGGCGTTACGCTGGTCGTGGATGGGGCGGAAGCGAACGGCCCGGGCGTATCCCCTTCCGCCATTCAAAGCGTAAAGATCAATCAAGATCCGTATTCCGCCCAATTCTCGCGACCGGGCCGAGGCCGCCTGGAAATCGAGACCAAGCCCGCATCCCCTGATTTTCATGGCGAGTTTAACTTTTTGTTCCGCGACTATCATCTGGATGCGCGAGATCCGTTCGCCTTACAAAGAGCGCCGGAGCAGAAGCGAACATTCGAGGGGTTTCTGACTGGTCCACTCGGTAAGGGTAAAAAAACTTCCTTTCTTCTCACCGGAAGCCGGTCTGACGATAATCTGCAAGCCGCGTTGTTTGCGCAAGGGCCGAACGGAACTATCCGGGAGAATATCCCCACTCCGCAGGACAATCTTTTCACGTCGGCGCGAGTCAGCCGCCAATACGGCGTCAGCAACGTTTTCTGGGCCGGTTTTTCCGTCGAGGATGACATCTCCAGAAACAAGGGCGTCGGTGGAACGGTGCTGCCGGAGGCCGGAACGGGCACTCGTTTCCGGGAGTACGAGTTTACCTCCAGTGACACGCGCGCCCTCAGTCCCCGCTTGCTGAATCAGTTTCGTTTCCTGGCCGGCCATTTCCGGGCGTCGGTAACCAGCAATGTGGATGCTCCGCAGATGATCGTGAATGGCGCATTCACCAGCGGCGGCGCGCAAGCGGATTATCTTCGGACGGAGTACCATGTCGAGTTTCATGACATGCTGTCCTGGACGCATGGCAAACAGTTCTGGAAATTCGGCGTGGACGTGCCGGACATCAGCCGCCGCGCCATCGACGACAATACGAATCGTTTAGGAACCTACTCGTTTGCGAGTCTGGCTGATTACGGGGCGGGAACGCCTTACGCTCTTGTGTTGCAGCGCGGCAATGGGCGGGTGACGTTTCTTGAAAAAACGGTGGCCGGTTTTGCCGAGGATCAAATTCAACTTCGCTCCAACCTTTCCGTTACTCTGGGGCTGCGATATTACTGGCAGAATTTCTTCCACGACGTTCCGCATGACTTCGCGCCGCGGCTCGCTTTTGCCTGGTCTCCTGGCTCGCGGAAGAAGACCGTGATTCGTGGCGGTTCCGGATTTTTCTATGACCGCACCGGACCCACGCCCATTGCTGATGTTCTCCGCTTTGACGGCCATCATCTGAACCGGTATGTTTTGACTGATCCCGCTTACCCTTTCTTTTCTCTCAACCCGTCGCTGCTCAATCAGCAACCCCTTAGCCTGGTGCAACTCGATCCCGGCCAGATCATCCCTTACTTGATCCAATACAGCGCATCGGTCGAACACCAGCTTGCCCCATCGCTAACAGTGAGCGTCGGATACACGGGCTACACCGGCGTTCACTTATTTCGGTCTCGCGACGTGAATGCGCCGTTGCCTCCCTCCTTCGGCTCACGGCCTGATCCGGCGTGGGGGCAAATCCGGCAAATTGAGTCAGCGGGACGGTCTCTCTCGAATGCGCTAGATTTCAACCTGCGCGGAAATATCACGAAGCGCTTTTCCGGACAGGTGCAATACACCTTGAGCCGCACGGAGAACAACACGGCAGGCGTGACTTGGTTTCCGGCCAACAGCTTTGATCCGAGCGGCGAATGGGGACTCGCCGACACGAACCAAACACACCGTCTGAACGTGGTTGGCAACTTGGAAAAAGGGAAGTGGCTGAAATTTGGTCTTCTGTTTGCCGCCTATTCCGGCAAGCCCTACAATGAAACGACCGGGCAGGATGAAAATCAGGATGGGCTGGCTTATGATCGCCTCTCTGGAGTTGGTCGCAATACGTTGACCGGCGATCCTTATCTCTCGCTCGATCTTCGCTGGTCGCATGATTTTTTCCTGACTGCGCGAGGAGAAAAGGGACCGATCCTCAACACCGGCGTGGATGCTTTTAATTTGACGAATCACGTGAACTATCTAACGTACGTCGGCGCGCTGACATCCCCATTTTTCGGCCAGCCCGTGTCGGCTTATTCGGCTCGGCGGCTGCAATTCGGCTTGCGGTTCACATTTTGAGGAGTGATCGTGGTGAGCTACTTCAGCAAGCTTAACGTTCTGTTTTTTCTGCCGCTGTGTTTGATTCTCGCCCAGAATCCGTGCTCGGGGGCCGACGCGCCCGTTCAATCAGGATTGGCTGCTCACTACGTCGGATCAACGGCCTGCCAAACCTGCCATCCGCAAATTTACCAACGCTGGAAAAAGACCAGAATGGCAAATGTTGTCGTTGATCCGAGAGAGCATCCCGAGGCGATTTTGCCGGATCTCACCAAGCCTGATTCGCTTGTGAAATTCACGAAGGACGACATTGCGTTTGTTTATGGCAGCAAGTGGAAGCAGCGTTACTTTACCAAGGTAGGGGATGATTATTTCCCTGAGCCCGCGCAATGGGACATCACGAATCAGGTGTGGCGGCCTTACTTCGTCAAGAACGGCACGGACTGGTGGGCTTCCCTGTATCCGCCGGACAACTTCAAGCGGCCCACGGGTCCGCTTTGCGACGGTTGCCATTCCGTGAATTACAACATCAAGACGAAAACCGTGACGGAATGGAACGTCGGCTGCGAACGTTGCCACGGACCCGGCGGTGAACATGTGAAACGTCCCTCGCAGGCCACCATCACGAATCCGGCTCGGCTCGACTTTGTGAGCGCGAATGACGCTTGCATTCAATGTCACTCGCAGGGCCAGCCGCTTCAGAATCCCATGGAAGGAAAATACTACGACTGGCCGGTGGGTTTTCACGTGGGTCTAAAGCTCGGTGATTTCTGGCGCTTGGAGGAGCACAAATTGGGTGAACCGACCTTTACTCATTTTCCGGACGGAACCGCCCACAAAAACCGTATGCAGGGCAATGATTACGTGCAAAGCCTGATGTACAACCGTGGCGTGAAGTGTTCCAGTTGCCATGATGTTCACGGCACGGACAACAATGCGTTGTTAATCAAACCGGCGAATGTGATGTGCTTGGAATGCCATGGCCCTGGTTCACCCAATGGGCCGCACACGGCGACAGCGGAAGAACACACTCATCACCAAGCGGGAAGCACCGGCAACGAATGCGTTTCCTGTCATATGCCGAAAATCGAGCAAACCATTGCCGACGTGAACGTGCGAAGTCACACCTTTCGGTTCATCAGCCCGGCAATGACGGACACGTACAAGATCCCTAACCCATGCACTAGTTGCCATAAGGATAAAACGACAGCCTGGGCCGCGCGGCAGATGAAAAACTGGCCCAATGTTTCTCCCTGGAGAGTCGCTCAGTAAGGGATCTTTTCTGTCCGCGCAAAAGCAGACCGAAAATCACCTCCAAAGCCGCTTAACCACCAAAATCAAAACACTGCCGCTCACGATTGACAATCCTAATAACGCGTACGCATAACCCATACGCCCGTATAAGAAGTTGCCCACCGTAAACAGCGCCGCCCAAATCAGCACGCTGCCCATGAGCCATCCCATCATGGCCAGCGGAACATTATCGGTCTTGGCCCAGCCTGCCGCTTCCGCCTTGGAAACTCCGGCCAGCGCCCGCACGGGCTTCCAACCCGGACCAAACGGCCGCACTTTCAAGTAAAAGTTAATCAGTGTTTGCGGATCAGTTTGCGGCCCGAGGTAGGCCATGGTGATCCAGCACACCGTTGTGGCGGCAACCGTCATGATAAGCTGCTGATCCGCGCTGTAGATAATGCCGTTTCTTGTTAAAAGCAGAAACACCACGGAGATAACAAATGAACTGACCATCGCCACGATCTCGCACCAAGCAGTCACGCGCCACCAGAACCACCGCAGCAGATAAAGCAAGCCCGTGCCCGCGCCCACCTGCAGAATCAGGTGGAAACTTTCCTGCGCCGTTTGCAGCACGAATACCAGCGCCGAGGAAAGCACAAACAGCAGAACTGTCGCTATTCGGCCCGCCCTGACATAATGCTTTTCGCTTTCCGTGGGCCGTAAAAAACGGCGATAGAAATCATGCACCAGATACGACGCGCCCCAATTCAAATGGCTCAAAATGGTGGAAGAGTTCGCTGCGATCAAGCCGCCCACCATCAGGCCGATCCAGCCCGCGGGCAGAAACTTCAGCATCGCGGGAAATGCAATATCCGGCCCAATCAAGGAACGGTCCACTTGCGGGAAAGCCCGCTGTATATCGTCGGTGGTCGGGTATACCAGCAGCGACGCCAAGGCCACCAGAATCCAGGGCCACGGGCGCAGGATGTAGTGCGCCAAGTTGAAGAACAGCGTTCCGCCCAGCGAATCCTTCTCTGATTTCGAAGCCAGCATTCTTTGCGCCACATAGCTGCCGCCGCCCGGCTCCGCGCCGGGATACCAAACCGCCCACCATTGCACCGCCAGCGGCATCACGAATACCGCGACCGCCAGTTCCCAGTTATTCCGGAAATCAGGCAGCATGTTGAGGTAGTGCAACCCGCCGGGACCGGACCGCGCCGACAGCTTGCTCACTAATCCGCTCAGCCCGCCGACCTGCGGCAACTCCACCGCGAAATAGGCCGCCGCGATCACCGCCGCCATCTTGATAAAAAACTGGAACATGTCGATGACCAGCACGCCCCACAAACCCGAGTGCGCCGCGAAAATCACATTCAGCAGCCCGATAGCCAGCAAAGTCTCCCAGCGGCTCAACCCAAACAGCACGCTCGCAATCTTGCAGGCCGCGAGGTTTACCGTCGCCATAATCATGCAGTTGAAAAGCAGGCCCAGGTAAATCGCCCGAAACCCGCGCACCGCCTTTGCCGACGTGCCCGAGTAACGCAGCTCGTAAAACTCAAGGTCCGTGAGCACCCCCGACCGCCGCCACAACCGCGCATAGAAAAAGACTGTCGCCACGCCCGTCAGCGTGAACGCCCACCATTGCCAGTTGCCCGCCACACCTTGCGTGCGCACGATGTTGGCGACCAGGTTCGGCGTATCACTCGAAAACGTGGTCGCCACCAGCGAAATACCCGTTAGCCACCAAGGCACCGAGCGCCCGGACGCAAAAAACTCCGACGTGCTCTTGCCGGACCGCTTCCCAAACGCCAGCGCCGGAAGAAAGCAGACCAAAAGACACGCCGCCGCGATTATCCAATCAATAAGATGAAGAACCATTCAATTGCAGCAGGATATCCTACTCGTTAGTTTTTTCCTGCTCCGGCTTTGTTTCACCATCAACCCTAATTGATCGGTCGCCAAGCCCGCCCATCTCGCGCCAGTAGCTGATCCGCCGCCGCTGGACCCTGGCTACCTGCTCCATACAGTTCCAGATCTCCAGGACCATTTTTTGCCCAGTTATCGAGAACCGGCTGCACAACCCGCCAGCCCGCTTCAATGTTGTCCGCTCGCTGGAACAGCGTAGGATCGCCGATCATCACGTCGTACAGCAACGTTTCGTACCCGGTTGCCGGCGCGGTTCCAAAGTAATCACGATACTTGAAATCCATGCGGACGTCCCCCAGCTTCACGGCTGGTCCGGGAATCTTCGCTCCAAATTCAAGCGCAATCCCTTCATCCGGCTGGATGCGCAGAAGCAGCCAGTTCGGCGGAGAAGTTTTGATTTGAGTGTTACGCAACAAAGCTCCGGGAAAGCCCTTGAACTTGATGGCAATCTGAGTTTTTCTGTGCGCGAGCCGCTTGCCGGTGCGTATGTAAAAAGGAACACCCGCCCAGCGCCAGTTATCGATCAGCAATTTAAAAGCAACGTACGTCTCTACCGCCGAATCCGGCGCGACATCGGGTTCCTGCCGGTATCCCGGAACTTCTTCCTCGCCAAGTTTCCCCGCGCTGTACTGCCCGCGCACCGCGCTACAGTTGATGTTCTGGTCACAAACACGAACCGCTTCAATCACTTTTGCCTTTTCGGCGCGAACGGCATCCGCGTCAAATGAGTTCGGCGCCTCCATAGCAGTCATAGCCACTAGCTGGAACCCATGATTCGGTATCATGTCGCGCAGCGCTCCGGTGCTTTCGTAAAAACGCCCGCGCTTCTCCACCCCAACCATTTCCGCCACCGTGATCTGCACGTGGTCAATTCGATCCCGGTTCCACAAGGGCTCAAACATGCCGTTGGCAAAGCGGAGCATCATCAGATTTTGCACCGTTTCCTTGCCGAGGAAGTGATCGATACGATAGACCTGTTGTTCAGAAACAATGCCGAGAATCTGGTGGTCGAGATCCTGGGCCGACTTGAGATCATGGCCGAACGGCTTCTCGATCACAATTCGCCGCCAATGATCAGGCGTTTCACAGCTTAAACAGCTTTTTCCAAGCTGCTCCACCACGGTACCGAAAAACCGGTCGGCTACCGCCAAATAGAACAGATAATTCCCGCCCGTATGCCGGGTCTTGTCCGCTTCTTCCAGCTTCGATTTCAGTTGTTGATAGGATTCCGGCTTCGTCAGGTCTCCTTTCATGTAAGACATGCGGCTTGCCAGAAAATTCCAGGCATCCCGGTCAAAGGCGGATTTGCTGTCGCCCGCGTTAATGAACTGCTCCACCATCTCCGCCAGGCTATTGCGCCAATCATCGTCGCTATGGTCAGCCAAGTCAAAGCCGATAATGGCAAGCTCTTCCGGCAGCAACTGCGCGCAGG
>JAABUZ0100006577.1_pt1 | contig 14450 bp, 14 predicted proteins | sample 5562091 | NCBI WGS metagenome assembly JAABUZ01 (sample SAMN12813069, study PRJNA571459) | rock metagenome | isolation source: Antarctica rocks | place: Antarctica: Victoria Land, Linnaeus Terrace sud | collected 2015-12-21 | reverse complement strand
ACCACCGACACGAGGCCGAAGTGGAAACGCCGGGCAGACCGGCGGACCGCCGCTGCCCGGACACCATCAGAGATCCGAAAGCCTCAAGCCCGAAGATCAACTACCGGGACGGTGGATCCAGGCTGAGCAGTTCGGCCTGACCGGTACCGCCGTAGATGTAGCTGGTGGGGGTGCTGGTGACGACACCGGTGCTGTCCCGGGTGTTCTTGGTGGCGGTGATGCGCTGCCCGGCCAGCGCCGCCGCCTTCCCTCCCGGCCGGTCGACCGCGCCCCAGCTATACAAGTCGATCGGCCTCACCGGGGATCCGCGTTCGAGCTCGCGGAGTCGGGCCCGCTCGCTCACGTCCAGGCCCGGTTCCTCCCCGACGTGGTCGCGGCGATGGACGAACTTCACCTAGACAGCCGAAGACCCAGCTGCCTCACCGACCGCGAGAACCTCGTTAAACCGGCTGGCTCCTATGGGGTCGGTTGAGCTGCTCGGACACTCGCCCGACGGTGCGCTGTTAACCGGTCGCTGCCGCTCGAGGAGGTTTGACGCTGTCAGTGCGACCCCGAGGTCCGGTCGGCGTCCTTCCTCGTTCTTTCAGCCGGATGGCTGCGGTGATGACCATGCCGACGGTCGACGTGTACTCGCCGCAGCAGAAACACGAAACCGATGAGGCACGCCAACCCACAGGCCGCGGCAGCGGCACCCGCGAACGCCCCCGCGCTGTCCTGTCGTGTGAAGGCAGCCCTGGCCCCGGCTGCAACTAGGTACGCACCAATGCCACCGATTAAGAAGACGGGCCAGTACTTTGCAGCGGGACGGGTTCTTTGGCTATCAGTCACTGCCGACCACCCCGGTCAAAGATTCGAACATGCGTCGCCAGCTAGGAAGCCGGCTCCGACAGCGCCGAGGGTAGCGAATGCGAGCACTCCAACTCCGGGCGCGAGGGCGACTAAGCCGATAGCACTGACGCCTACGAGCCCCGCGCCGATGCACCCACCCACACTGAGTCCGGTGGGGTCGATGCCGTTGATGGGGTCGCCGCCAACATAGGTGTAGCGGTTGGCGTTGGCGGGGTCCAGGGGGGCGTTGAGGGTGTCCTGCTGGGTCCAGGTGCCGGTGGTGGGGTTGTACCAGCGGGCGCCGTAGCGGATGAGTCCGGTGGCGCGGTCTTGCAGGCCGCCGGCGAAGACGTAGGGGTTCTGGGGGTAGCCGGTGCCGCCGCTGTTGGTGGTGGTGGTGGAGCTGCCGTAGGGGTCGAAGGCGTAGAGGTAGGCGACGGCGTTGAAGTCGGTGACCAGGCCGACGGGGTTGTTGCGGCCGTCGTAGACGTAGAGACCTTCGGTGCCGGTGCTGGTGCGCAGGGCGACGGGCTGACCGGTGGGGTCGTGGGCGACGTAGGCCTGGTAGGTGGTCCCGCCGGTGGTGAGGGAGAGGCTCTCGATTTCGGGGACGCCGCTGCTGTCGGCGCGGCCGTAGGTGTAGCGGTAGGTGTCGCCGCCGGTGGTGGCCTGGCTGAGCAGTTCGGCCTGGCCGGTGCCGCCGTAGACGTAGGCGGTTGGGGTGCTGGTGACGACGCCGGTGCTGTCCCGGGTGGTCGTGGTGGCGGTGGTGCGCTGCCCGGCCGTGTTGTAGCCGAAGGTGGTGCCGGTGGGGAGCTTGGTGAGGTTCCCGGCGGCGTCGTAGGTGTAGCCGCTGGTGCTGATCTGGTTGCCCGGGTTGTAGGCCAGGGTCTGGCTGGTCGGGCTGGTCCCGGTGGTCGCGGCGGTGAGCCGGTTCCCGGCGGCGTCGTAGGTGTAGCCGTAGGTCCGGGGGCTGGAGCCGCCGGTGATCGCGGCCTTGGTGAGCCGGCCGTTGGTGTCGTAGGTGTAGGTGGTCGTCTCACCGGTCTTCGCGTCGGTGACCCACTGGATCTTGGTGCGGTCCGCGGTGGTCGCGGTCGAGCACGCGGGCGCGACCGATCCGGCGGCGTAGCAGGTGGTCTGGTCGGTCACCGTGGTCGGGCCGGTCGCGGGCCCGGTCTGGGACAGCACCCGGGTGACCCGGCCACTGGCGTCGTAGCCGAGATGGGTGTGCGCGGCCCACACGCTGTGGTCGGCGTTGGTGGCCAGCCAGGTGTCGGTGCGCCGGCCCTCGGCGTCGTTGGCGAACCCGATCGTCGCGGTCCCGCTGCCCTTGGGGTAGGTCATCGCGGTCAGCTCATGCGCCGGGTCGTAGGCGTAGGTCGTCTTTCCCGTGGCGTCGGCCTTTGACACCAGGGCCCCGGCGGTGTCGTACCGGTAGGTGATCGTCGCGCCGCCGGCGGTGTTCACCGTGGACAGCAACCGGCCCAGAGAGTCCCAGGTGTTGGTCGTGGTCCCGGCCCCGTCCACCCGTGAGGTCACCCGGCCCAGCGTGTCGTAGGCGTAGGTGACGTCGTGGGTGGCGGTGTCGGAGTAGTCGACCCGGGTGATCCGGTCCGCCGCGTCGTAGGTGTAGGTGGTCGTGTTGCCCCGGCCGTCGGTCGCGGTCGCGAGGCGACCGAACCCGTCCCAGGTGTAGGCGCGCGCACCGAGGCTGCTGCCCGAGGGCGCGGTGGTAGAGGTCAGCTGATGAGTCGTGTCGTACCCGAACGCGGTTTGAACGCCGGCCGCGGCGCCGGGGCTCGCCGAGGTCGCCGGAGTCCCGTCGGCGTTGTAGGTGACCGACGCCGCCGGGCCGGTGCCCTGCGCGGTGCTCAACTGGTTCCCTGCGCCGTTGTAAGTGTACTTCGTCGCGTTCCCGTCATCACCGGTCCGCGAGGACGGCAGGTACTGGCTGGCACCGGTGTTGGTGTACGCCGCTGAGCTGGTCGCGCCCCCCGGGGACGCGACCGAGGTCAACGACTCCCCGCCGTTCGCGCCGTAGGAGAAGCTCGTCGCACCCCCCGCGGCCGGGGTGCTGGTCGCCAGGTTCGACAGGCTGGTGTAGGTCGCGGACCGGGCGTGCCCGTCCGGGTCGGTCGCGGAGCTGACCAGCTGACCGCCGGTCAGCGCGTACGTGGTGTGCGGGACCACAGACACCGCCTGGGTCTGGTCAGTGGTCGGATCAGCGACCACCGTCTGGGTGGCGGTGGCGTAGGCCAGCCGGGTGGTCGATGCCCCGGGTGATCCGGTCGCGGTGTTCGACTGCGCGACCTGGGTGGCCTTGGTGCCGCTGTAGGTCAGCGAGGTAGTCGCGCCGCCAGGGTTGGTGACGACCGCCAGCTGCCCGGTGTCGGCGCCGGACACGCCGGCGAACTGGGTCACCCCGCCCGCGGTGTCGGTGACCGAGGCCAGATGCCCCAGCGAGCTGTAGCCCAGCGTCACTTTCCGGGTCAGTGAACCCGACGTCTGGGTCAGCGAGCTGATCCGACCACCGGAGATGCCGACCGCCACGGTCCGCTCCGCCGTGGTGCCGCGGCTGGACACGATCGACGCCGGCAGGCCCCCGGCGGAGTAACCAAACGTGGTGGCGTTGCCGTTGCGGTCCTTCACCGAGGTCAACCGCCCGGCCGCGGTGAACTGCAAGGTCGACGCGGACCCGTGGTCGGTCAGTGTCCAGCCACCGCCGGTGGCGGCGACGAGCGTCGAGCGGAACTGGGCCGGGGTCACGTACGTGCCAGCGGTCGCGCCGGCGGTGAACACCCCGCTCAGCTCCGCCGGGCCCTCATAAGTGACGCTGCCATCCGCGTTGGCGACCAGCCGCTGGTCGAACCCGCTGATCGACCACCCCGAACCGGTGTCACCGGTCACCGCCGACGGTGTCGAGGACCCGAACAGGCTCGAGTTGTACGCCAGCGCGACCCCGACATCGCCGGTCACCCCGGGCAGCGTCAGCAGCTGGTCGGTGAACAGGGCGTTGCCCGTCCCGACGTCCACCGACAGGTTCGCTGTCCCCGACCACCCCGAACGGCAGCCGGGTCGCGCTGCGCCGCGCCCCCGCCGCTGGCGCCGGGTTCGCCGTCACCGCACCAGCCGGTGGGGCCACCGCGGTCAGCCCCGCACCGATCAACGCGGCCGCGGCCGCTGTGGCACCGATCACCTGGACACCGGAACGTCGACGGACAGGACGGGCACGAGCAGAGGACACGGTCACGAGGAACCCCTCCGCCGCCACGGCTAGCGCGCTCCCGATGAGCGACCTCGACCGTCAGTCGGCAGCCCGATACAAGCGGTAGCCACCGGGGCACGGCAAGGTCCCCGAGATGAACTGTGGGCGTATAGGTGGCCTACCCATCGGCTGCGGTCGCTCCCGGCTAGGGATCGGTCGTGACGAGGGTCCACTGGGCCGGCGCGCCCTCCTCGTCAGCAGCGACCGGGTCCGGGTCCGGGTCCGGGGTCAGTTTGAAGCGGCGTGTCAGGCGGCGTCCACACCGTCTGCGGGTTCACCCGGTGACCAGACGTGGAAGTTCTACCCGTCGCCGGTCACGTACCAGCCGGGCTACGGGGGTCGCGCCGTGGCAGCAGTCCCGGCCGCCGTGGTCGTAGACGCAGCACCGGCAGGCGTCCCGGCTGCGGCCGGTACAGAACACAGCCGAGTACCGGGGCACCGCTCCACCACTCGGCCGGTGGTGAAACTTGTCTCGACACGCCCGATCACCCCATTTTTGGAGTCGTATCGCTGCATGATCGTGCGCATGCCACGACGAGCACCCGGTGGGTCGCGCAGCGTGGGCCGTCCAAGTAAGGGCAAGCGCTGGGCAGTCATTACTCGCCTGCCGGTCGAGCTCGAGCCGATGGTCCGCGGTCGCGCGGAGTCCGAGGACCTGTCGTACAGCGAGGTGATCGCGAACGCGGTTGCCGCGTACTTCGACCAGTCGCCTGTCGCCGAGCCCCGACGGCCCGACGCCCAGGAGCGGTTGATCGCCTAACCCTCGGACACCAGCCGGTGCCCGGACAGCACGAAGCCCCACACCCCCAAGTCACTTTGGCCGGTGCAGGTGGGATGTAGGGCTTCGAGACCTTGCTGGAGGAGACATTACCTCGCCTCGTCGGGGCGGGCACGGATGGTGCGCCGTTGTGTTGGCGTGCCGTGAGTCCGGTGTCCCGTCCTCTCTCTCAGCGCGTGGCCGGCGCCGCCTGAGGCGGTGACCGCCCAGGCGGCCGTTGGCCGTCTGACCAGCGCTGTTACCGCAGCGAGCGCCGCTGAGGCCCGAGTTCGGGCGACGGCCGCGCGCCGCGCCCGCCGCCGCAGGGCAGGGTCCTGGACCCCGGCGTGTCGGCGTGGGCAGGGCCCCGCCGCGTACCGCGACCAGGTGACGCCGCTGCGGGTGCTGCGCGCGGTTCCGGCCGGGCACCGCACCGCCCGGGACCTGCGCGCGTGGACCGCCGCGGTCCGGGAGGCCGCGCTGGCCGACTTCCGGGTCGACGCCGCGGACCGGCGGATCTGTCTGGCGGCGATTCTGGCGACCCACACCGACTGGGGCACCTGCACGGTGCGGACCGGGTGGGGCCTGCTGGCTGACCGGGGCTGTGTGTCGCGGTCCACGGTGGCCCGGTTCCTGGCGTGGCTGCGGTCCCGGGACCTGATCGGGGTGGTGTCCACCGGCCGGGTCGGGTCCCTGACCCGCCCGATGGCCCTCACCGGTCCCCCGGGCAGCCCGTCAGCCGGGCCTGGAGCCGGCGCCGAGCCGGGCAACGAGGCCGCCGTGTACGTGCTGGTCGAGCCCCGCCCGGTCCAGCGGCCCGTGGTCGACCCGGATCCCGGGCTGCTGGTCCTGGACCCCCGGTGGGCTGCCGGGCGGCTCGGTGTCGACGAGTACGGCCGGGCCGTGGACCTGACCCGCCGCGGCCCGGTGGCCGCGGACGAGCTCACCGCCGACCAGGTCGCGGCGCTGCGCGCGGGGACCCACCAACCGGTCCGGTCCCCCGGCGGCGGTTGGGCTGTGGAAAGAACTGACACCCCCAAGTGGTCCCGCGAAGCGGGAACCCAAAACGCGCGCGAGCAGACCTGCTCACGCTGCCACCGGCCAGCCACCGGGCCGCTGCGCGGCCGGAATATCGCCACTTCGTGGCAGCACCTACCAAGCCGAGCCAGGCCGACCAGTGCCGAACGGCCGGAATTGACCCCCACCACTCCCCCACCGACCAGCCCTTGCCGATGCCGCCAGCCGTGGCCGGCTACCGCACCGGCGACCACCGGCCGGGACCGGCTACGCCTGGTCGAACAACTGCGCGCCACCGCCCCCGCACTGACCCGGGTCGGCTCCACCCGCCAGCTCCGCCACCTACTCCGCCCCTGGCTCGACGCCGCCTGGACCATCAACGACGTCCTCACCGCCCTGGACCAACACCCCGAAACCGGATCCCGACCCCACGCCCCCCTCACCGACACCCCCACCACCGGGCGCGGCGCCGTCCGCAACCCCGCCGGGTGGCTCCTGTCCCGGCTACGGGACTGGACCCACCCCGACGGCACCCCCCTACCCAGCCACGCCAACCGCACCACCGCCCACCGCGCCACCCGCGACGCCGCCCTCCGCACCGCCCGCGCCACCGCCGCCGACGACCGGGCCACCACCACCACTCCCCCACCCGCCTGGACCACCGCCCGAACAGCGCTCCAGGACAACGCGGCGCGACGCCGACGGCGGGAACCCGAGTACGAGACGACGACACCGCCGAGCTGAGCCGATAGTGAGCGGCCTACTCGCCGTCCTGCACGACCCAGAACGGGCGCTGCTGCGGGGTGGCTGGTCCCGGTCGTCGGCTCCCCCGCCGCCCGACCGGCCCGAGGGGTGCCAGACCGCACCGAGCCGCCGCCAGGCCACCCCAGACCCACCAACCAGCGCGAGTAACCCGGTACTGCAAATACTGCACTGCGCCCAGTGCGCGCAGTGCGCCAAACATGCGGCGTTAGCTGACTGCGCCCACCGTGCAAAGTGGGCGCAGTGGGCGCGACACGCCCAGCCGCATCCAAGAAGTTGGGCTGGCCGCCTTCTACCGTCTTGCGTGTGTCCAAGATCGTTACCGTCGCCGCTGGCAAGGGTGGGGTTGGCAAGACGACGCTCGCCTACGAGCTGGCCTACCTGCTTGACGCGCCCCTCGTCGACCTGGACTGGAACCGAGGAAGCAGCACGCGACGGTGGGGATTCCGGCCCGAGGCCCGCGTCCGAGCCCCGCTCATCGACGCAGTGACCTCCGGTCAGACGCCCGCGCTCGTGGCCGGCAAGGGGCGGAAGCCCGATCTGCTGCCGGGTCACCCCGATTTCGCGGAGCACCAGCCACCGGATGAGGAGATGGCTGACCTGCTCGCCAAGTGGGCGGGGGAGTGGGGGCATGACTTCACGGTCATCGACACTCACCCCGGCGCGGCCTCCGCGGGCCACGGCGCGATGGCGGCAGCCAACGTGGTCGTCGTGCCCGTTGTGCTCGCGACGAACGAACTCAACGCCCTCGAGGAGACCCTCGAGGACGTCCCGGACTATCCCCTGCTTCTCGTCCCCAACATGGTCGAGCGTTCGGTACCCCAAGCCGAGCTCAAACGGCTGCGCCGCATGGTCGAGGACTCCCAAACCCAGGTGGGGCCCGTCGTACCGCTGTATCGGCCGTTGCGCACCCGCAAGCGCCACGCCGCGCTGTGCGCGGAGGAGCCCACCCCGGTGGCTGCCCGGGCTTTCGTAGCCGGGCTGCGACAGGTCGCCGACGCTGTGAGGAGCTACACCAGTGGCTGAGATCGAGAACGGGCTCTCGCAGCTGGAAAGCAGACGACGGTCGCGGCCGGCTCCCCAGCACCCGAAGCGCCCTGTCCAGGTCCCGCCACTGGTTACCGCGCCGGTCAAAGCGGTTACCGATCGAACGGATCCGGTGCGCCTGCCCGCGCCGGCGACGCCGTTGGCGTCGCGGCCCGCACTTGCCCCCCTCAAGGCCACGCAGGTGTACCTCGACGAACCCACGATGGACGTCCTACGCAGGTGCGGGGCCGCGGGGCTGATCGCGGGTAGCCGAGACGTCACCAACAGCGGGGTCATCCGGTTCGCCGTGGCCCGCCTCGTCGAGCAGCTCAGCCCTGAACAGATTGCCGAAGCGATGCTCGACGACTCCAACACCGCCCGTCGCAGCCCCGGTCGTCAACGCCGCTAAGGCGTCGGCCACATGCCGCGGTAGGACTCAATCCAGCGACGTGGCGCTCAGGCGGCTCTGTTCCAGTAGGGGAGTCCCGCCAGCAGATGTTGCGTGACCGAGCGGAGGGTTTGGCGGTGGGCGACAAGTTTCGGATCACCGTGGCTTTACACAACGACGAGTACGACGGCAGCCGCGTGGACGCTTCCCAGGTCCCGGGTCTCCGCAAGCAGGATCTTCCCGAGGTGCAGGAGCTGCTGCCCGGAACGGTGCTGTCTACCGAGCCCGGTGAGGTTGGGCGCGGAGCGGCCGGCCCCGGCGCCACCCTCGTCATCGAGGTCATTGAGCGAACCGTGAACGACACGGCGTCGCTGTTGGCGTGGGGGACGGCCTTGCTGGCCGTGATCCGTCGGCTGCGCAGGCGACATGCCCGCACGGTCAATCTCGACGACCCTGGAACGGTCGCTGCGGTTGCTGCAGCGCAGGTCCCCACGCTGCACGACCGGCTGCGAGGGTCCCGCTTCGTCAGCAGTACCTGCCTGGGCGGCGGTGACCCCAGGACGGGTACCGATTCCCGCGACGTGTGGGTCTCGACATTCGCCACCGGTGACGGCTGGTGGCTGATGCTGTTCAGCTCCCCGACGGGACTGGTCCTCGGCGAAGTCGCCGTACCGGCTGAGTGGTCTGGCCACCATGTGCGCACCCCGGAGCAGGTGCGGGAGCTGTTCGACCAGGCCAACCGTCCCGAGAAGTAGAACCCCGGACACGCGTCGCACTAAGGAACCTCGAGCGACACACCGCGCGCATCGCGGCATGAGCGGGCGGTTGCCGCCCTTCGCTGTTGGCCGCGCGGCTATGCGGGGAACAGCTTCCAGCGCCCTTCGGAGACAACCTCAACGCCGCTGTTCGTCACCGTGATGGCGGTCTGGTCATCGATGGCGTAGGCCGGCCACCCGATGTCGGCGGCCCAGCGCTCCGCCTCAGCCAGGGTGTTCTCGGGGAAGCCGTCAAGGTGCGGGAAGATCGAGAAGTCGACGAGTCCGAGTGTGTCGTCTCCGGGTGCGGACGGCCACTGCACGAACTCGCCGCCGATGCGGGGCGTCATCACCATGCTCCCGGCGCTCACCCCCACCCACACGGTCTCGGGCAGCGACGGCAGGAGGTCCACCAAACCGGACGCCCGCATCCAGTGGCACAGGTACGTCGCGTCCCCGCCGTCCACCAGCAGCGCGTCGGCCTCTCGAACCCACGGAACCCACCGCTCGGCAGCGATGGTCGGCAGCGCGGTCAACTCAAGAAGACCCAGTGACTTCCACGGCAGGGCGGTCATCCCACCCCACGGCGGCATGCCGCTGACGAACCCGCGTGCGGAGGCAGGCCCACACATAGGGTGCCCCCACTGCGCCGTGGGAATGCAGAGGGCACTGGAGTCGGCGATCGGCTTGCCCAGCAGGTCGACGAAGGCATCGTTGATGCTCGGGTTGGTGACGCCTCCCGACGTAAGAAGAAGCCTCACGGTTGCCTCCTGTCCATCCGCGCAGAACGCCTTCGTGGACAACTGCGAGACGCGCGCACAGAAGCGACCGTAGCGGGACGCGTCGCCGCCGCCCGACCTTGGCGTCCGCACGCACATCGGCAGGAGCGCGTGTCTCACAAGCCGAACCCCTGCCGGGACACCCGCCGGTCGGGGTTGGCGGCGGCGTCGGCCCTGGTGGCGGTGTCCCAGCAGACCCGCCCGCGTGTCTGTCCCGGCGAGGGTGGGCCAGCCGGGACAGTGGCGGCATGAACGAGGTGATGGTCGGGTACGCGCGTTGCTCGACCGACGAGCAGGACCTGACCGCTCAGCGCGACGCGCTTGCCCGGCTCGGGGTCCCGCCGGCGCGGGTGTATGTCGATCACGGCCGCACCGGGACCAACCGGGACCGGCCCGGGTTACGCGAGGCCCTCGCCGCGGTCCGTTCGGGCGACACCCTCGTCGTGACGAAGCTCGACCGGCTCGCCCGGTCGGTCCTCGACGCTCGCAACATCATCGACGAGCTCACCGCTGGTGGGGTCCGGCTGTCGATCGGCGGGTCGGTCCACGATCCGGCCGACCCGGTCGGGCGGTTGCTGTTCAACGTGCTGTCGATGGTCGCCGAGTTCGAGGCCGATCTGATCCGAGCCCGGACCCGGGACGGGATGGCGGTCGCGAAGGCCAAGGGCCGGCTGCGCGGGGGAGTACCGAAGCTGTCCCCGACGCAGCAGCGGCACCTGGTCGAGCTGCACACTGCCGGTGGGCACACCAGCGCCGAGCTGGCGGAGCTGTTCGGGGTGGCCAGATCCTCGGTGTACCGGGCGATCGGACGGCAACGCACCACACTGGGGAGAAGTGTCGACGTCTGACATGGTCAGAGGTAGGAGTGGCGCTCGGCGCGTCCCTCGCGGAACCGCATCGAGATGTCACTCCGTAGGCCGTCTTCCATCTGGCTGTCTCGGTCAACCGACTCCGCAATGACGCCGGTACGGGGTACGGCAGGCCCGATGAAGCGTCGCACTAGGCAGCGGCTTACGACAGCGGCAGTGCAAGTGCCACCTTGCTTTTCAGAAGATGATCCACGCTCGGGTCGTCCGCGCACGATCGACCACCGCAAGATTGTCGCGGTGACGTTGAGACCGCCACCGAAGAAGTACGGCGTGACGCACTGGTCCTCGCGGCTGCTGGGCCGGCACCTGGGAATCAGCAACGGCACGGCGGCCAAGGTGTGGCGCGACTACGGCGTGGCCCCGTGGCGAGTCGAGACGTTCAAGTTCTCCACCGACCCCGAGCTCGTCGCGAAGGTCATCGACGTCGTCGGTCTCTACCTGGCGCCGCCGGAGAACGCGGTCATCCTGTGCATCGACGAGAAGTCCCAGATCCAGGCGCTGGACCGGACCGCTCCGATGCTGCCGATGCAGCCCGGCCTGCCCGAGCGGCGCACCCACGACTACAAGCGGCACGGCACGACCACGTTGTTCGCTGCGCTCGAGATCGCGACCGGGAAAGTGACCGGCGCGGTCAGACCGCGCCACCGGCACCAGGAGTTCTTGACGTTCCTCAAGCAGGTCGCCCGTGCCTACCCCGAGGGTGAGCTGCACCTGGTGATGGACAACTACGCAGCCCACAAGCGGGTCGAGGTCCGCGACTGGCTTGCCGCGAACCCGCGGATCCATGCCCATTTCACCCCGACCTTCGGGTCATGGCCAACCTCGTCGAAATCTGGTTCGGGATCATCGAACGCCAGGCGATCCACCGCGGCACCTTTACCTCCGTACGGGACCTCAACGCGAAGATCACTTCAAACACGGACCACTAGCTTGGCCAGGTTTCACATCAAAAATGGCAGCCCGTGATCCACCGGCGAGGACAGGAGTAGGATTATGGAAAGTGCTGCGACCGGAAGGACATAACATGCAACACTTGGACAAGAACCGGCTGCACAGGGCCGCCCGCATTCATACCCTACGGCTCGGGGAGGTCATGCTAAGTTACGTGCCGGACGGTGCGGTTAAGATGGTTCCGCGCAGCCTGTTCCCCGAATCCTCAGACGCCGAGTGGGTAGACAACGGCCAGTACCTGGACGAGGCGGGCTCGCTTACGGTCAGCGCTGGAGGTTTGCTCATTGAGTACGGCGAACGGGCCATGCTCGTCGACGCTGGCTTCGGGCCTTTTCCGGAGCCGGTCTCAATGCTCGAATACGGCATAGCGACCATGTACGGTGGTGCGCTGATAGACAGCCTCAAGGAACTTGGGCGCACCCCGGAATCCATCGAGGCAGTCGCGCTCACCCACCTGCACATGGAACACTTGGGCTGGGCCGCGCATCCGGCACGGGGCGAAACCACACCAGCTTTTGCGCATGCCAGCTACCTGATCTCTCAGACCGACTGGGACAACCGGCTTACCACACATGGGGTGACCAAGCAGATCGCGGATGCCCTCGCACCCCGACTCCAAATTGTGGCCGACGGCGACGAGGTCTTCCCCGGAGTGCGTGCAGTGGCCCTGCCCGGCCATACGGCTGGGCAACTCGGCTACACGGTGACCTCCGGCGACGGCCGGCTCATCGCCTTCGCAGATGTCATGCACTCGCCGGTGCAGGCGGAGAATCCAGACTGGCCGATCCTAGGTGAGCCGGCTGCCGAAAGGTCCGCCGAGCTCCGGCGCCGTATCCTTGGCCAGCTCGCCGACGAGCAGTCGATCGGCTTCGGCATCCACTTCGCTGACGTTCCGTTCGGCAGGGTCCGCCGCACCAGTGAGGCGTTCGCCTGGGAACCCCTGCCATAACTTCACGGTGTGCGGGGTCTGGCGAGGATCGATGCGACATGGCTGTCGACTTGGTTTCCCGGCTTTAAAGGTACGGTGACGACACCGCCCCGTCCGACAGCACCGATCTCTAAGTCGACCGTTGGACGGCTGGACCCCAGCAGGAACTGAGCTACCTGCCAGGTCGCCGACGAAGCGGAGATGACCAGCGCAATTATTCCTACGCCGAGAGCCCCGGTCATGGGACCATCCTGCACCCCATGCGGCCGGCGAAGCGCAGATACTCCTTATCTGAAAAACGTGGTCGTCCACCTCGTCAGCGGGTCACCCTCCGAAAACGCGGCGGGCCAGCTCTGGAGCGAGGGCAGCGACGACAGTGGTGGTGAACTGTACCGGCGCGTTCAGGAGAGCTTGTTTGGCGCGATTCTGCCAGCCGGGCTGTTGACTGATGACTTCTGCCTCCGCCGCGTCGAGCGCTTCGACCACGACTGTTCTTTGTGCGACCGACAGCTGTGCGCCGCTGGCCTCGGATCTGATGGTATCAAAGACGAGGCCGAAGTCGTCAGCCGTTGCTACCGACACAGACTCAGTGGTCTGGCTGACGTCACCAGTGCTGTTGATGACGAATGCGTTCGCTGAGCCCTCCACGCGGACGTAGACGGGGGCGGGGGCAGTGCCTCGACGTTGAATATCGTATTCGTGAAGCGGCATCGGGCTTTCCGCGGCGTCGATACCGAGCTTAGTGATGGTGCCCTGGGTGATCCGTGACTCGTCTCGCTGCACCATTATGTAGCCGCGGGCGGCGAGCCACTGAGCTGCAGCCTGGTGCTGCCGGTCCGTCGGTTGAATGACGCGTCCCTCGCGGATGGCGGGAGGGCTCATCAAGATGACCCCATCGTCGTCTGTGTGCGCGCGGTACGCGATGGTCAGGATGAGCTGGGTAAGTTCCCGTGGTGCACGGCCGGGCTCGTTCCACCGATCGATCCCCTGCTGGACCTCACGTTTGCCTGCGGAGAGCAGCTTGACGTGCGGGTAGCGGGCACCACCATCGAACTGTGCATCGACGTAACCCGAGTCAGCTAAATCGTCGGCAGCGCTGTGGATGTCGCCAGTAGACGCTGTCTGGATGTCGGGACAATCTTCAGTGGTAACCCATCCCGCCTCGTGCCTGGTGAATACCCACTCCAGAATTGCGGAAGCCACATCGATAGATTGACCCGCTGGGTCGCTGTCCGCGTGGATGAGTCTCAACTCGGGCACGGGGCCCCCGCATCGCTGAAAGCTCGCGCCTCAAGGTGACGCATCGGGTAGATCGCCAAAAAGTCGAGGTAGTGGTCGAGGTCGGCCAGATCGTAAGCAGCTTCATGGTGGGCCACGTGTATTTCGATGGCTGCCCGGACAAACTCGGCACGCGTGACCGCTGCCGATGCGGCGCCAGTGTCGATTCGGTTGAGCAGATCAGTTGGAACCCGGATCGTTATCCGTGGGGACTCACCCTGGTCACCATCGGGGTGTCCCCGGCGGCGGGCCAAGTTGGGCCGGCCGGGTCGCGGTGCTGTCAGCGGGCTCGGTCGGTCGTCGTTCTCGAACGCATCGGCCCAGGCGTCGAGTTCCTCGACGGTTTCGGTGGTGCCGTCGGCGAGGTAGACGACTCCGGTGACGATGGCGTTGGCGTTGGCGTCTCGGCTCGGCGCGGCGGGGGAGTGGGTGGTCACGGGCGGTCTCCTGTCTGCCGGTCGTACATGGTCCGGTGGGGGTGAGAGTGGGATCGGTAGCGCAAGGGCATCGCGTGGATGACCAGCCACCGGCCCCCGACCTGGGGGACGAGGACGATCTCGAGCGGTTGCCCGTCGTCGGTGTCTCCGAGGACGAGGGAGCGGTTCGGACTGTCGGGGAGGGGTTCGTCGTAGACGGCGGCGCCCAGCGCGGCGAGGATCTGGCCCTGGGTCAGGCCATGTTTCGTAGCCCTGTCGTCGAAGTCCACCCACGGCATCATTCGGCAGCCAGAATACACCTGACGAGTACTCGAGCGGATGGCGACCCGAAGCAGGGGCTGGTCAGCCGGGTGGCGGATGTGCCGGGGTCCCTGGGTCGGGGCTGGGTGGTCAGGGGTCGGAGGGGG
>JAABUZ0100006576.1_pt1 | contig 14455 bp, 15 predicted proteins | sample 5562091 | NCBI WGS metagenome assembly JAABUZ01 (sample SAMN12813069, study PRJNA571459) | rock metagenome | isolation source: Antarctica rocks | place: Antarctica: Victoria Land, Linnaeus Terrace sud | collected 2015-12-21 | reverse complement strand
ACCAATACTCATCTAGTTGTGGTTTTTACAGTCTCTCTTCTATTGAATCTTTGTGAGTGTAATACGAAGCTCTTATTATGAGGAGAAACAGGAGTGCACATGGTGAATAGTGATAAATTTATACAAATATATGTGTCTTATGTTGAAAATGATATAAAACAATTCGGAAAATTAATAAGACACTTAAAAAATATTTCAAAAACAAAAAATATTAAATTCTTGAGTCATAAAGATGTTATTAGTGGTGCTACTACAGATAACGAGATTAGTAGGTTTATACAGGAGGCTTCAATTATCCTTATTTTGATGAGCACTAATTATCTGGCATCTACCAGCTATGAGCAAGAAGAGGTTCAAGAAAGTTTAAAAAGACCGAACGATGTACGTATTATTCCTATCATCGTTGCCCCTTGTTTTTGGAAAGAGTCTCCCTTTCATCATCTCACGCCGCTACCAGAGCGGGGCGAACCTATTAGCCAGTATCGAGACAGAGAGACAGCATGGCTTGAGGTAGAAGAAGGTATTCGTCAAGTGATCGATGATATGAGTGGTAATAGTACCAGGCGAACAGAAAACTCTGATAATAATAGTTTCCCTGTAGATCCTTCTCAGCAGACTTATAGAAAGGTGTTTGCTCGCGTTAGCCCTCCAGGATCGCCAGATAGGGTTTCTGCGCGGGATGAAGAGGTCAATTTCGACACAAATCACTCTCATTCATCTTCAAGTCAGGAAGAACAATCTAAGACTGAGGTTGTTCCCCCACTAACTCGCCCCATTCCACCTATTCTACAGGGAGAGAAATCATTTCTCACACGGCGGAGACTTTTAATAGGTGGAGGTGTAACCGCTGTGATAGCAGGCATAGGTGGTGCCACTCTCTACTCCATAAGCCACTTTTCTGCTTCATCTTCATTCAAAAGTCACTTATCATCTCCGACGAACACCAGTGCAACACCTTCTAGCACGACTTCAACAAATTCCTCCCTCCCATCAAGTAAATCACCGGCTGCTTCGTGGACATCCTTTGGTTCTAATGCTCAGAATACTCGTTACAAAGACCAAGAGCATGGCTTGCATCCCACACGAAAGATAGCTTGGTCTTATTCCACTGGCGGTGCAATTCAATCCTCAGCCGCAGTCGCCGATGGTGTAGCTTATGTTAATTCATTTGATGGATTCTTACATGCTATCAAGGATGGAAAACCTTTATGGTCATACGACACTTCTCAAGACGTTGTCTCAGGGTCTTGGGAATCTAAGCTGAATTGTTCCTCTCCAACTGTCATCAATAGTATCGTGTACTTTGGTTCACGTACTGGTTTTTTGTATGCTCTAGATGCTAAGACTGGGAAAGTGAAATGGAAGCAAAAAACAGGTGGTCTTATTCTTGCCTCACCTATCGTTGTCAATAATATTGTGTATATTGTCTCGTTCGATGGGAAAATTTATGCATTTGATGCTATATCGGGGGAGCAGAAGCAGTCGCCTGCTCATGTAGGTGATGATAGATATATAGCTTCTCCAGCAGTTGATGGTGATAGCATCTATATTGCCTCACAAGACACCCATGTTTATGCATTAGATCTCGGCTCATTCGGACCAAATTGGGTTTCTCCACAGCTAGGAATCATCAGCGCAACTCCAGCTATTGATCGTGACCACGTCTATGTTTGCGCTCGTTCAAAGGCTGACCGTACTAGTCAAACACTCTACGCACTTAAAAAGAATGATAAGGGACGTATTGACTGGCCTTTTCACATGTCGGGAAGCTCTACTTCAGAAAGTGAGGAGCAAGCAAATAACATTTCCTTTGACTCATCACCAGCTATTGCTTATGATAAAGTGTATATTGGTTCAAATAATGGAAATCTCTATGCGATAGATACAAAGACAGGAACGCAGGCTTGGTCTTATAAGACAGATGGAAGCATCTACTCCTCTCCAACTGTTGCAGATGGCGTTGTTTACGTTGGGTCAAATGATGGGAACATATATGCAGTAAATGCACAAACAGGCGATAAGCTTTGGAAACTCCCAATGCGCATACTCAACTCACATAGAAACCTGCTGATTGCCTCTCCAACTGTCGTTCAAGGATGGCTTTATATTGGTTGCACTAACAGTGAATTTTATGCTCTCCCGCCTTCAAGCAACTAAACTAGCTTTTAAGGGAGTGTACATTCTGTATACCCGTTGTGAGAAGGGGTATACACCTATCTCAGGAGACCATCATTGGAGAGACATCGGGTTGATGTGTGGCAGTATCCAAATATGCTTGTTGAACGATATCTGTGTACTCCTGGGCCGATGGGAGATGTTGCTCGCCATGCACATGAGGAGTACCAGTTCTGTTTGAGTGCAGGTGTTGCGTGCGTCTACGATTATCGGGGGGCGCGTCATGTTGTGCCGCGTGGAGGGATGAGCATTATTCATCCTGGCGAACTTCATGCGACGAGTGATGCAGAACCTCGTCTGCCAGGGACAACCTATCATATGCTCTATCTTGATCCGGTTGTCCTGCAAAAGATTGCGGTGGAGCTTCGCGGACGGCCAGCGAGCCAACCATATTTTCCCACGCCTGTTATTAACAATCAGTATTTTCTCGGCCTCTTCCGGACGCTCTATGAAGCATTGGAAGGTAGTGCCGACCGACTTGAGCAGGATGTTCTGTATTATACGACGCTCTCGCAACTGGTCGCGCAGTATGCTCAGGATCGTGTTTCTGCTTCTCCCCTCATCTCAGCTCGCCCTGCTGTGTTGCGCGCCCGCGATTTCCTGCATGACAATCCTCTACGCAACGTCTCTCTTGAGGAACTTGCGCAGGTTGCAGGGCTCAGTGCCTTTCGCCTCTGTCACGCATTTCAGCAGGAGATCGGACTTCCTCCTCACGAGTATCATCTACAAGTAAGAATTATGCAAGCAAAAGTCTTCATTGCTCGCGACCTACCTCTTGCCCAGGTTGCAGAACAAACAGGCTTTTATGATCAAAGTCGGTTTGGCCGCTACTTTAAACGCTACATAGGCACCACACCGGGCTACTACGCAAAGAACTGTAAAAGATAGCAAGAATTGCCTAGAAACGAACGGCCGAATTTCCATATACTTAAACCTGTTCAGATCCGCACAATTAAGACGAACAGGAAGAGGCAGACGATGTACAATCAACTCGAAGGAAAAACGGTCGTGGTGGTCGGTGCGAGTTCCGGTATGGGACTTGCCGTGACAAAAGAGTCGGCAGCATTAGGGGCGCATGTTGTGATGGTGAGCCGTTCCGCAGACAAGTTAGCTCAGGCTCGGCGTGGAATCTCTGGTGATATCGAAACAAGAAGCGCAAGTATGCTCGACGAGGAGTCGTTGAGACAGCTTTTTATCCAGATCAAGACGCTTGATCACCTTGTTGTTACTGCCGTTGCCGATGAAATGCAACTCTTCTCGCCACTTGCAGATATGTCCACGGAAGTCGCGCAACGAGGCATGGAAAAGTTTTGGGGTGCTTTCTTTGTGACACGTGCAGCAATTCCCTATATCACCTCGCACGGATCAATCACACTCACGTCCAGCGTCTCCATCTTCAATCCCTCAAAGGGCGGGCTTTCGGTAATGTCAGCGGCCAGCGGTGCCGTCGCGGTGTTTGCCCGCACCTTAGCCGCCGAATTAGCCCCGATTCGCGTCAACGTCATCGCGCCAGGAAGTGTAAATACGGGCGTGTATACAACGCAATCTCCCGCCGAGCGCGCATCCTCAGAGCAATGGGGACGCGAGACGCTTCCCGTAGGACATCTTGGTCAGCCGGAGGAGCTAGCGCAAGCGTTTTTGTATTTGATGACGAATACTTACACAACAGGAGCTATCTTGCCGGTGGATGGTGGCTTGTCCGTGCTATAACATTGACAAGCGAAAAGTAACATTATTTTCCGCGAATCTCGTAAAATTGGGGCGTTGGAGGACGTTATGAACGTTTTTGTTCTTGGAGCAACGGGATGGATTGGTGGCGCGATTACTGATGCATTGCTTGTAGCGCATCATCAAGTGGTCGGTCTAACGCGCACTGCTCAAGCAGCATCTACGCTTGAGGCAAAAGGGGCTGCGGCCGTGCAAGGTGACATGAGTGATGCCAATGTGCTGCTCCTAACGGCGCGAAATGCTGATGCGGTGGTTGTGGCGTCATCCGCCTCGCTTGACGCTACCATGAAGGCTCTACAAGCACTCGTCGCTGCACTGCAAGGATCGCAGAAACCGCTCATCTATATCAGTGGATCATCGCTCTACGGCGATATCGGGCAGCGAGAGGAAGTGGACGAGCAAGTCTTTGTGCAGCGACTCACTGAAGCTTCTCGTCAGCAGTCTCCGGAACAGATCGTGTATCAGGCAAGAGAGCAAGGCATTCATGGCATGATTATCATCGGGGCCGGAATTCTCTATGGTCGAGGGGGAGGAGCAACCCCGAACTTTCTGCTGGATGATGCACGTCAACGCAATGCCGCGTGGTACGTCGGCGCGGGAAGCCAGCGCTGGTCAGCCGTCCACGTCAAGGATATGGCGCGCATGACTGCCCTGGCACTTGAGCAGAAGCCCGTTCAACCAGTATTCAACGCGGTTGCCGAAGCACTCTCCCTTCATGATGTTGCGGAGATGATTGCTCAAACGACGCATGCGAGTGGAGGGGTGCAAAGTATTTCAGAGCACGCAGCACAGAACGCGTGGGGATCATTCTGGGCAAGAAGTCTATCAAACAACCTCTGGCTGTCACCCAGGCGGGCAGAGCAAACTCTAGGCTGGAAACCTTCAGCTCCATCGTTTCGTGACGATCTACTTTACGGCTCCTACAAGAAATAAGCGTTGTGTACATGATCAGAGTTTGTTTCTTCCACAGTTCTCATTCTTCCTCACAAGAACGCGAAAGAATTGCACTGCCAAAAGATTTGCTGGGCAGTGCGATTCTTTTCCAAGAACCTCTTTTGAACGAGCATAACTTTTAGTAGAGGAGACAACTATCTTCACAACTCAGTTACTCACAGCAGCATTATCGATCGGGAATGATTCAGCTTTCAGCGTCTGCTCAAGCGTATTAAAAAGGCGTTCGGCCGCCTTCTCATCCTCAAAGACGAGAGCGACTACAGTACTATCAGCCATACCGTTGTTCCTTTTTTCTTCTGCATATTAAAGTTCACCCTTAACACTACAAGGAAAGCTTACACAGAAACGCTTTTTCTTGCAAGCTCAAAAGGTATGTTACATAAATATTACAAAAATAGATACGGTGAAAGGCGGTGAATTTCATGGATCGATGAGAGCTACACGAAAACGCTGCTGAGTGGGTATCATACCGAGCAACTGGAAATGAGAAAAGAAAACCTCTACGGCGATCCATCAGCTTACATGAAGGTTATTGCTCAAAAGGTGTGATCGTACGCTGCTGGAATAACCATAACCTACTCATAAACTTTGTTCCATGTCCTTTGATTCCCTTGACAAGAGAAGATTATCTCGGTATACTGTTATCAATTGATAACAGTATACCGAGATAAAAATAGTAGAGATATGCTGGATCGACGACTATGAGCAGCGACAAATCCTCGTAATTGTCGGGAATGACCTGATACAGAGGAGCATATTAGAAAGCTAGCAACAGGCAGCAATTACGAGGGTTTGTCGCTATATGGATGAAGCAGAATGAAGTATCCAGGGCAGTATTTTACCCGTATGCTGTGTCTAATTTTTATCCCTACGTTATCAAATGATAACGTAGGGATGCGTTGAGAATGATAAGAGCTTTTGCTCTTACTTGTAGTGGTACATAGGCTTATATTGATATGAATAGCCTGTCATCTGTATAAGATGGAGGCAGGCGTTAGGAGGAAAAGAGATGATGCATGGTTTGCCGATGTCGAAAGAGACGGTGCGATCTGGCAATAGTATGATGATTGAGAATATATTGCAGATGCCGGTGCAGGCGTACGAAGACGGGAAGGGCGTGTATCGCGTGGTCGAGATGCGGGGACGCCAGAGTGGACAGATGCGCCGGGTTCCGCTTGCGGTAGCGCAGTATGAGGGAAAGCGCTATCTGATTGCGCCCAGTCGTGGGCGGGATTGGGTGTATAATCTCATCGCGGCGGGTGAATGTACTCTACTAACAAGCGCAGGGCAAGAGCACGTTCATGTGACACTTACTCTAGATGATGAGGCTATTGCAGCAATTCAATCCTATATGGCGGGACTGGCGGACTGGGCGCTACAACAATTCTCCTTTCCGGCGACCGCGTCTGCCGAAGAGATACGTGCGAAAGGCGAGACCTTTGCAGTGTTCCGCCTCTCCGCTCTAAATAAACTCTAGCCAGGCAGGATTATACTGCTTGACATCTCAATCCACCGAGAGCATGCAGTGCTGAAGCTACCTGAAGGGATTATAGCGTATAATTTTACTCTTTCTACATTTTAAGCTTCGCTTAAAATGTAGAAAGAGTAAAATTATACGCTATGCAACGAGCGCCGAAGGCGCGAGAATGTGGTGGTGATGGAACACGGACACTCGCTTAGTCGGTGTGGAAGACTTCTTTTGCGACAGACCACCACTCGCCCGGAGCGGCGTCTTCAACGGGTTCTTGCATGGGGTCGGTATGGGTCCACCATTCCTGCGTCTTTGGATCGGCGGCCATCTTCTGCATGTCGGCGGCGTAGTCGTCGCCGATATACTCAAAATACGCGAAGAGGAGGGTGCCGTGGCGGAAGATCGAATAGTTGCGGATGTTACAGGCGTGGATCGTTGCCAGCACCTCCGGCCAGACCGCTGCGTGGATACGTTCATAGTCCTCAATACGGTCGGGCTTGACTCTCACGATTTGTCCAAAACGACGCATACTATCAATCTCCTTTGCTTAAATACTGAGTGAAAAGCTTTTCTCATTAAAAGAGTAAAATAAACAAAGATGTTTTGTCAAACAAGACATTATTTCTTATCAAGCACGACACTGACCATTCTCCACTATACACTCACTGATAAAAGCATCTTCTAGGCAATTTGGGGAAGTTCTCTATCATACCCTTGACAGAAACCGGTTTCTGATTTACATTTTACTTATCGACGTAGACGCGCTTCGTACAGACACGGAGCAATGATTTTTCTGTCCAGATATTGCAGAGGAGCAAGGAAGCAGCATGGACAACAGAATGACTATTCAGGATATTGCACGTCTCGCGGGTGTCTCAAAAGCAACGGTCTCGCGGGTTCTCAACCACAATCCATCCGTCAATTCTCTCCTACGTGAACGCGTGCAACAGGTCGTGCAAGAGTATAATTTTGTTCCCAGTGTCACCGCTATTGGACTGGCTGGTGGTCACACACGCTTGATTGGTGTGCTTGCTCCCCCATTGACGTGGCCCTCTGTTCCCGAAATTATGCATGGTGTTGCTGAGTTTATTGAGCGTACCAACTACGAGATGGTGTTATATAGCATCGGTTTTGAACGCAACCATTCTGATGTGCTCGACCATATTCTGAGTATGAATATGGCCGCCGGTCTCCTGGCAATTTTTCCCGGTGAGCTTTCGCGTCATCTCACTAACCGCTTCCAGTCTGGCTTTCCTGTGGTTACGATTGATGACCAGGCAGAACCCGCAACTCTTCCGTGGGTTGGTGTTGATAACGTTGCCAGTGCTTATGAAGCCACTCGCCATCTACTCGACCTCGGACATCGGCGCATTGCTCATATTTTGGGGCCCCAGAACTACTACTGCTCCGTTGAACGCTATCAGGGATATTGTCAGGCGTTGCAAGATGCCGGAGTTTCCGTTGACCCGACATTGCTTCTGCAAGGAACGTTTACGCCTGCTAGTGGGCGTGAGTGTGCCGAGATGCTCTTCTCATGGAATAGACGTGATTGGCCTACGGCCATCTTCGTTGCTAATGATCAAATGGCGTATGCGTTTTTAGAAGTTGCGGAGCAACAGGGCATCCATGTGCCAGAGGAGATCACTGTTGTTGGCTTCGACGATAATAGTTTCTCTGCTCACATACGTCCCTCTCTCACCACTATTCGACAGCCCTTTTCCGAGATGGGACGCAAAGCCCTCGAAGTCCTTCTAACGATGATTGATCAGAATCATCACATCGAGAATGGAGCGCAAAAACGATCTACGCAGCAAGGACCGGCGCGTTCATTTGAGGATATTCAAGGGGACAACTCTCTCCGTATTCAGATACCAACACACCTGATCGTGCGAGCATCCAGTGGAGCACCCCGACCTCTTGAGATCGGTTTGTAGCACTGTCTCTATTCTCTTTCAAAAGAAGTCGTATACGCGTTTTTGCTTTCTCTTTTTTACAAACCAGTACATACAGTTGTCATGCCATCTTGTTGTCCTACCTTTGGTACTCTTTCTGTGGAAACTGAACATCAGTTTTCGCATTTAATAACTTTCGTCTCTGTAGGAAGTGGTAAGGATATCCTTACCTCATTAAGTCCATTTAGGATTTATACAGAAACTGGCATTGGTTTGTGTATAAGCAGTTAATGATTAGAAAGAGACAATTTATGCACACATTTCATCGAAGAAATCGGGCAATCTGTTCTCAGTACTACCGTACATCGAGAAGTTTTCTCGTCGTTACACTACCATTCATCGCGTTGTTGATGGCTGTAGCTGTAAGTGTTCTATCTCCAAATGGCATCCAAAAAGCCCATGCAGATCCCACCTGGACTCCGGTGTGGAGTGACAACTTCGACGGAGCGGTCGGCAGTGGCCTTAATACCAACAACTGGCGTTACGATACCGGAACGGGTTGGGGTACCGGAGAGATTGAGAACATGACAAATAGCACGGCGAATGTGCAGCTCGATGGCAACAGTCATCTGAAGATTACCGCCATTCGCGACGGCAGCGGAAACTGGACATCCGGCCGCGTTGAAACACAGCGTGCAGATTTCGCAGCGCCCGCTGGTGGTCAATTACAGGTGAGCGCCTCAGTTCAGCAACCTAATATCTCTGGAGCCGCAGCAGCTGGCTACTGGCCCGCGTTCTGGATGCTCGGCTCACAATTTCGGGTAGACAAGAACTGGCCTAATGACGGCGAGATCGACATAATGGAAGATATCAATGGACGTAGCTCCGTTTTCGGCACACTACACTGTGGTGTCAATCCGGGTGGTCCCTGTAATGAAACAACTGGTATCGGCAGCGGAGAAAAGCCTTGCCCCGGTTGTCAAACTGCCTTCCATACATACTCGATGATTGTCGATAGGAGCGTTTCACCCGAACAGATTCGCTGGTACCTGGATGGCAACAACTACTTTACGGTCAATGCTAACCAGGTCGATCCTACAACCTGGACGAACGCGGTGGATCATGGCTTCTTCATCATTTTTGACCTGGCTATGGGTGGCGGCTTCCCGAACGCCTTCGGCGGCGGCCCAACTGGCGCAACCCAGTCCGGCGCATCGATGCTCGTCGATAACGTGCAAGTATCTGTTTCTGGTGGCTCTACGGGTGGTGGTGGGACATCACCTACGCCTACGCCTGCACCTCCACCTCCATCTGGGAACGGCTTTAGTCAGAGCGCAAGCGCTGTTGGCACGAATCAGGCACAGTTTACCTTCCAACCCAACGGCTGGACGGCGGACTATGTTATTCTGCATTATACAGTTGCCGGTTCTAGTGCTGGACAACAGAACGTCAACATGACATATAACAGTGGAGCTTCGCGCTGGGAGTATACGGCAGGAGGTGTAAATCCAGGCAGTAATGTCTCCTACTCATTCACCTATTCGAAGGGAGGACTTCAGACCGATACTGGATCGTACACGTGGACGCATCCATAAATCGATAGATGCTTTTTATCTAACGCGATGAACTTCCTGGAAAAGGGAGGCGAGTCCTTTGCTCGCTCCCCTTCTTCAGGAAGGGAACTTATACAAAAGGAGTATCTATCTTTATGGAAGATGTAAACACTACTAGACGATCTTCTGGCAAGAGAACTGTACTCATCACCTGCTCGTTCCTACTGGCTCTGTGCATCACTCTAATAGATGTATCAGGAAGCTCTAGAGCATACGCTGCTTCTAACAGTGCTGCTAGAGCCAATGACGCTGGAACATTCCCCTTCATCCTCCAAAACAATACTCATGGAGCCTGGACGGATGATCAGGTTTATGTCTTGATCCTGGGCCAGACAACGCCGGGGCAGTGGTCGTATCTGAAGCCGGACGGCACTCCCACTCACATCAACCATCTGGACGCCAATGCCTCTGGTCATTTGACCAAAAATGGCGTGAACTATGCGAATATGTCCTTTACCCTGTCTCAGGCAAGCACGGTTACTATACCAACTCATCTTGACGGGGCAAGAATGTATATCTCGCTTGGATCGCCTATGTATTTTCCAATTGCGCCGGATGATAGTGGCTGGGGCGGTCCGAACCTCAATAATCCCAGCGATCTAAACGCCGATGTCTACTTCGACTGGTACGAATTCGCCTATCAATACGGCGTAAAGGCATTTGGCGGCAACACCACTCAGGTCGATATGTTTGGGTTTCCAATGGTTGCACGCTTGCAACAGGCAGCTATCGGATACGATCAATCGGCCGGTATTACTCTCAGTAGGGGTCAAATGTACTCTCAGTACGCCTCTGCTGTTGGTCCAGCATTCAAATCTCTTGCTACTACCTACCGGATTCTGGCTCCTCGTTCATCTGCTTCTTTCGCGCCGAGTGGTAGCCAGGGGAACTCTATGCAAGCACCTATCGATCAGATGTGGAGCTACTACACAACCAACCCGTTTACGCTCACTCGTCGGGGTGTTACCTTCGCTGGAGGTATAGTGAACGGACAATTGCGATTTACGCGCAATGGTGCCGGTCCATTCTTTTTGGATAAGCCTACCTCTAGTGATGTTCTGGCATGTTCAGGTGCTCTGGCAGCCGGAGGCTCTGAAACACATGAGTTGGGAGCAGAGGTTTGTGCAGCCTCGAATAGAGGCGTCGCGCTGAACACCGCAAATTGGTATAATCCCGCCGCTTATTATACCAATTCGACTCAAAACGACTATGCCGGATTCTGGCATCAGGTTGGCATCGACCATTTAGCATTGGCTGGTGACATCCTCTGACCGTGCCTGACCATATCTAGTCTTATAGCTCAAAGTCCGCAATGGAATCGCGTATCCAGGTGGGGCGATAGGGGAAGCGCTCTACCTGCTCACGCCTGGTAACGCCGGTGAGCACCAGGACGGTGCGCAGGCCACTCTCAAGCCCAGAGATAATATCGGTGTCCATGCGATCGCCGATCATAACGGAATCCTCGGAGTGGGCACCTAGCGTACGCAGAGCGGTGCGCATCATCAGCGGATTTGGCTTGCCAACAACATACGGCTTGACACCGGTGGCGGCGCTGATCAATGCCGACACCGCCCCTGTCGCTGGCACAATGCCTCCCTCACCAGGACCCATCGCATCGGGATTGGTGGCAATGAAACGAGCGCCAGCAGTGATCAAACGGATGGCGTGTGTGATGTGTTGAAAGCTATACGTGGTTGTCTCACCCAGCACAACGTATTCCGGGTCCTGCTCAGTCAGCACATAGTCGATGTTATGCAGGGTGGTGGTCAGCCCGGACTCTCCAATCACATAGGCTCGCCCACCCGGCCGCTGATCATGCAGAAATTGCGCGGTCGCCAGTGCGGAGGTGAAAATGGCCTCCGAAGGCACATCCAGCCCCATATACGACAAACGCATCCGCAGATCCCGTTGCGTGAAGCGTGAATTATTCGTCAAAATCAAGAACGGAATCTCCCTCGTCCTGAGCCGCTGTATAAACTCCGCCGCCCCCGGCAGCAGTGTATTGCCCTGAACAATGACTCCATCCATATCCGTTAAGTAGTGCTTGATTCCATCCATAGGATCTCCCCTTTATGTTCTGCCTGATAAAGCATCAGTACTGCTTTGTCAAACATCATGGCGACCCTCTGCGAAGCAGAGGCGCCGATTCATCGTGCGCATGCCCCCTTTAGGGGGAGGCCACCACCCATCTTGCTCCAAAGCGCTTTGTACCCTTTGTTTCGAGTCACCATGAAGTTTGATAGAACAGTACTTTGTACACAATTTCTATAGGTCCACTCAGCCGCCCGGTTTTTCAATCTTCCACCCCTTTAAACGAATAACAGAATATCCGAATGACAGAATAGCGCTTGAAAATAGACCAGGCTCTAAGAATATGTGCGAAGAGCACACCCTACTCTTTCTTCCTTCCAGGGAAGAGCAGAATGAGCGCCATAGCAACAAGCAGTACGAAAGCGCCGAGCAGGCCGAGCAGACCAAGCTCCTCATGAAAAAAGATCCAGGCCAGCAGAGCCGCCGCCAACGGCTCACACAGCGTCACGATACTCACTACTGTGGCCGACAGCGAACGCATACCGATCTGAAAAAGTCCATAGGCCAGCGCCGTAGGAACACAACCGAGATAAAGCAAGAGCAGCCAGGCCCAGAGCGGATACGACAGCGTCAGACCCGTCGGCAGCGCCAGCACAAGCAGGAGCAACGCCCCCATCGTGAACGCCACCGCGTTGACGTGCAAAGGATGATACGAGCTCGTAAGCAAGCGACCACACAGAATAAAGCCCGCATAGCCACCGCCAGCACATAGCGCGAACAGAACGCCCAGCAGCGAGACGCCCCCTCCACCCGTGTGCGGACGCGCCTCAACCAGCAAAAAGGTTCCGATCAATGCGCAGACCAGCGCGATCAGCGTCAAAAGGCTCAGCCGCTCGCGCGTCACTAGAGTAGAGAAGAGGGCGACGATGATCGGAGCGGCGCAGAGCGCGACCAGCGTAGGAACAGTGACACCGGCGTAGGCAATGGCAGCACTATAGCTGGCCTGGTAGAGCGCTTGCATAACGCCCATGAGCAGCATGATAACCAGGTCGCGGAGCTTGACGCGAAAGGGACGGCGACTGGGGAGCAGTCGGCTAGCCAGAACGAAGAGCGGGGCGGCGACAAGCAGGCGAAAGAAGGCTAACGAGAGCGCATTGGTCACAACATGCGCATAGATCGCCTGATTCGCCACGCCCACCGTCCCCCAGGAGAGCGCAGCACCGACGATAAGCCAGAAGTCACGGCGAGACGAGGTAGCAGTAGACATAAAAACATCCTTTCCTCAAAAGGCAACTGTGTGAATAGGGTGAGTGAACATGTGCGATGAGGGCAGGATGAGAACACGAGGAGTATGCGGCAACGAGATGTCGCATGCATAGATTCAGGCTATAAGAAGTGCAACCGTTCTACCTGCCCTAGAGGGAGGCGACGGGCGGGGGCAAAATGGAGTATGAAATATAACAGGCAAGCTCAACCATACTAATTATTCCTTCTTTGTAAAAACCAAAGATCGTCTTATCCCCCTTTATTATACTAGAGGATGTTCCTATTTACCAGAGTTATCTTTACACAGGCGTTAGCAGGCAAACTGCTTTTTATAATTTGCCTGCTCGTGACTATGGTTCCTCTCCATGTATGTTCATGTGGTCGTTGTCAAGCCGCCACGTAGTACGCGGATTGGCACGCGGCCCATACAAGACAGAGATGCCGGAGCCGCGCTGGCGGTAGAGCGGACAGTTCTTCGCGTGATTCTCGCTGACTATCGGTTGTTGTAACAAGCACATACACTTTTCTGCATGTGTTTGTCGCCGCCGTCCCTTCACATTTCTATGCCTGATGCGCTTTCCCATCACAGAATGCTCCACTCTGTACTGGTTTGGAGTGTAGAAGGCAGGCGAAAGACAAAGGTGTCCCAATCGGCCGAGGCGAAGAGCGGCTCATATCTGGTGCTCACACCTGGATAGTAAACGTTGTAGAGATATTGCTTCTGCTCCGTCACCAATGCATGATAGATCGCTGGCCGATAGCCCTCATGCGCGGGCAGATCCAACTCTAGCGTATGTCCTACCTCTAGAGCGGCTTTTGCTTCCTGGATCGTCATTATACTCTCTCCTCCTCATGAATTTATTGTCACTTGACGATATCTACTCGTTGACGGAACGTTATGCAGCCGAATATCATCCAATGTATAATACATCCCCGAAAGCTTTACAAACGCGGCGATGACGCGCCTTGCAATATCCTTCTGAACAAATCCTCCAATCTCCACCACATACGCCTCCGTCAGATTCACTCCCGCCACCTGGGCAAGCTGCTCTGTGCTGATTTGTGTACGTTGCCGGATACTCAACAGCGTTGGTTTCTTTTCTTTCATCTCGATTTTTACCTTTCAATACATTCCGAGAGTTAAAAATAACAGTCTTTCTATCCAAAGCCCAAGTTTTATTCTTAGCATTAGCAACAATATTTCATTGGTACGTACCAATTATATCATTTCATATTCTTCTTGTCAATCACTGGTACGTACCAAAATTTGGAGAGTGGAGAACGAAACGTGTAGCAGTTTACCATCAGTTATGATAAAATTGGTA
>JAABUZ0100006573.1_pt1 | contig 14461 bp, 14 predicted proteins | sample 5562091 | NCBI WGS metagenome assembly JAABUZ01 (sample SAMN12813069, study PRJNA571459) | rock metagenome | isolation source: Antarctica rocks | place: Antarctica: Victoria Land, Linnaeus Terrace sud | collected 2015-12-21 | reverse complement strand
GAGAGGAGGTATTGGCTTATGAAAGCCGAACCCGAAAGCCGTATGGAGAAAGGCAAGGAAGTAAAGTTCAGCATTGACGATCTCTGTGCTCAAAAGACGAGTCCATGGGACGGCGTACGTAGTCACGCTGCTAAAAGGCACATGGAAGCTATGCATGTCGGGGATCTTGGCTTCTTCTATCATTCGAACTGCAAGACTCCTGGTATTGCTGGAGTCCTGAAGGTCACGAGAGAAGCCTACCCCGATCATACGGCCTGGGACCCTGCGCATCCGTACTACGACGCCAAGAGTGACGCGCAAGACCCCAAATGGTGGATGGTGGATGTTGGCTACGTAAGGCACCTACCAAACTTTATGCCACTAAAGACATTGAAGGCAAATTCTAACCTACTGGACATGGCTATGCTCAAGCAAAGTAGACTGAGTGTATCCCCTGTTCGACAGAGCGAATGGGATCTCATTCTCTCGCTTGCTGAGGAAGACCAAGCATCTTAGTCTAGGAATGCAACGCAGGTTGGTTTACTGACCTGTACCGTTGAAGCCCATTCCAAACTTCCGTCTTCTAATTTCTTAAAGGCGTCTAATCTGTCGGATTGTTGGTTGCTTACAATCACACATTTCTCTTGAGGATCAAAGGCGATGTGGCGAGGAACCTTGCCCTTTGTGTCGTATAGCTTGAGATCGGTTGGGTGTCCTTTCGAGTCAATCCGGAAATGTGCGATCGTATCTGAACCTCCACGGTTGGTGACGTAGAGATTTTTACCATCGGAAGAGATAATGATTTCCGCCACGGTGGTGCCTTCAAAGGTAGCTTCTGCCGTGAGCGTTGACGTGCTACTATGCTCCTTTAGGGAACCACCTGCAGCAATATCATACCATGCAACGGTACAGTCCAGTTCATTGGCGACGTAAGCGACAGAATGACTTGGATGGAACACCATGTGTCGCGGTCCGCTTCCCGGCTTGGTGTGGACGGTTGCATTAGCAAGCGACACAAGCGATTTCCCTTTGATTTCCCATAGGAAGATGCGATCTTGGCCAAGATCGCAACCATACACAATGTTGTTCCGAACGAGCATCATATGGGGATGGGGCATTTCTTGCCGGCCCTTGTTTGGGCCTAGAACAGGAGCCGGATTGGATGGTGATTGACGGGACATATCTATCTTTTGCAATGGATCGGAGCCTGCCTCTCCGATAGAGAGGACCGAGAACCCACCGCCAGAGTAATTAGCCACCAAAGCAAGTCCTTCTTTTTCCGCAAGTGCGACGTGGCATGGGCCTGCGAAGCCTGTTGATTGCGACTTTGTCTGCTTCAAACTGATTGCGTCTGCAGCAATCTCGTATGTAAGAAGACAGCCATTTCCTGGGCTGCTTTCGTCTGCCACATAGAGTTTCTTTTTCCCTTCATCCACCGAAACCCACGACGGTGTTTTCCCCGCATTGACGGCGTGGGCAATGCTCAATTCCTTGCCATTCCACGACCCGGAGTACACCTTCCCAGCATTCGTCCCAACAAAGAACTTGGAAGCCATCTTGTGCGCGAAGCGACGAAAATGGATATTGTATATGATGTGTGTGGTTGTTTGGTGTGAGTGTCTGACAATTGCGGAATTGCCGAGCACGTGCAGGCGTGGGGAACAATAGTCCGCTGTGAAAATGCCCGAGGAAGTGACGCGACTTTCCATCTCGGAGGCCTGGCTGGTTTCTGGCTGTCTGCTGGCAGAGGGCCCCCTCTACGACGCCGCACAGGAGGCCATTCTCTTTGTCGACATCAAGCGCAAGCAGATCCACGTGGCGGAGATCAGCCACTCCAAGGCGCACAAGCTCATTCAGCTCGAGGATGCAGTGGGCGTAATGGCGCTGATGGAGTCGAGCGACGAGCAGATTATAGTCGCTGCCAAACGAGGATTTGCGACATTAACCCTCGCAGACGGCGAGCTGACGTACGTGAAGCGCGTGTATGAGAATGATCCCGCCATGGAAGAGCAGATGAGGTTCAACGATGGAGTTGTCGACTCCAAGGGCCGCTTCTGGGCAGGCACCATGGCAGACTTTCATGCAAGCGACGTGAAGCGCCAAGGGACTCTATTCCGCTACGATCCGGATGGGTCGCTTCATGTCATGATTGAGCATGCTATCTGTCCAAATGGTATGGGATGGAGTCCCGACCGTCGGATCTTCTACTACACAGATTCAAGCGACGGGACGATATATGCCTATGATTACGAGGAGCAGTCCGGGCAGATTAGTAACCGGAGAGTGTTCCTGGAGGTAGACGAGCCGCAATTGCCTGGTGCAGGCGCCAAACCCGTGCCCGATGGCTGTGCCATTGATGCAATGGGCGGGCTTTGGATCGCATTATGGAATGGAGGAAAAGTAATTCATGTCTCTCCGAGCGGGGAAAAGCTTGGTGAGATACACTTCCCAGCACTCAAGATAACCTGCCCTGCATTTGGAGGTCGCGATTTCGATGAATTATTTGTGACCACGGCTGCTTTAGATGACGAGGAAGCAGAAGCGAAGAAGCTGTATCGTGGTAACGGGGATGTCTATAGGGTGAAAGCAGGTGTCAAGGGATTGCCACGGCATAAATTTGGAGCCTAAAAATAAATATTTGGTGCATGGAATCACGTCATATTGACATGCACTGCTTTTGCTTGAGAATAGGATTGTAGTGCATATTCTCCAAGTTCTCGACCAATGCCAGACGACTTGTAGCCTCCAAACGGAATTCCATGGTGCGAATCTCCAACAGAGTTGATCCACACCATACCCGCTTGCAATCTTCCGGCAACGCGATGTCCCCTTGTGATGTTCTCGGTAAATAGAGCTGCAGCCAGACCATAGCTGGTATCATTGGCCTGTCGAACCACTTCATGTTCTGTTTGAAAGGACTTGATCACTGCAACAGGTCCAAAGACTTCCTCGCGTACTATTCTCATGTCATTAGTCACGTTGGTGAATATCGTTGGCTGCACATAGTAGCCATCCTTTGGCAGCGGCAAACCAAATGTTGTCATCGTGGCACCCTCACTTTTGCCAGATTCTATGTACTCGAGTACACGCTTTTGTTGAACGTCGCTCACTTGTGGACCTTGAAACACATTCTCTTCAAATCCAGAGCCAATTACTTGACCCTTGACGCGCTCGCTGAACGCTTCCACGAACCTCTTGTAGATACCTTCCTGCACATAGATTCGCTGAGTGGCCGTGCACACCTGGCCCATATTGTAAAGAGCCCCAGAATGTGCACTTTTCACGGCTTTTATGAAATCTGCATCCTCGAAGATAATCAACGGGCTCTTGCCACCACATTCCAAAGTGATATTTTTCAGATTGTTTGAGGCGAGTTTCATGATTTGGCGACCAGTAGCAGTGGATCCAGTGAATGCCACTTTATCTACCCCCATATGTCCAGCCATGGCAGCCCCAGCCACTTTACCCAGACCGCTGATTAGGTTGATGACTCCAGGCGGAAATCCTGCTTCTTTAACAAGATTTCCCAGATAGAGCGCGCTTAATGGAGTCTGCTCAGCAGATTTCAGTACAACCGTGTTGCCACACGACAGAGCGGGTGCGACTTTCCATGAGAGCATCTACACATGAGTACATCAGTGGGCCATTCATTACCAGCATTGGAAAGTTCCAAGGAATGATTTGAGCACAGACGCCGAGAGGTTCATGTAAGGTATACGCAAATTTGGCGGGAGACGTCTCAATCGTTTTTCCAAAGTTCTTGTCAGAAAACCCTGCGTAGTATCGAAACACATTGACCACCTCAGTCATATCACTGTGGGCAGATTCCAGGGGCTTGCCATTGTCGAGGGAATCAATTGCTGAAAACAAATCGATGTCTCGCTCAATAAGATCTGCCAACTTATTGATCAACCTCCCCCGTTCATTTGACGCTAGCTCACGCCATTCGCCTTCAAAGGCAGCGCGAGCAGCTTTAACGGCAATATCAACGTCTTCCTCCGAGGCAGCCACAACCTTAGTTACTTCCATATTGGTAGCGGGGTTCAGTACGGATATCGAGTTGCCACCTTTGGAGTTGATGAACTCATTGTTGATGAATAAACCCAGCGGCTGAGAGTATGTCCTACCATGCAGTAGTGATATTTCCTGAGCTAAAGACATGATTTTACGTCGATGTAAGGACAGCGCAGTTTGTCTGGGTGCAGCGCGGTGAACGAGTCTCAAGACGGTGGTGGCCAGATTGAGATTTGGCTGTGTGGGGCGATGTGGGGAATTACGTGTAGTGTAGATTTATCAGAAGACCAGCCACAACGAATTTCTTTTCGGAATTGTTTCGCCGTTTGACTATCAAATGGACAGCATTATACGTTATTGCCGATTGGAGATCCAAATAATTTCCATACGTTTGAGGAGGAAGAATTAGCGTACAGGAATGGGGAGGGTTGCATCAAGCGCCGGATAACAGCAATTCGTTAATGATAAATGAGCAATGTAAAGAAAGGCCATTCTAAAGACCAGTCACAATGAGTTTCGTTCCAGACACACCCTTCTCTGCGTAATCATCCAAAACCTTTTGGATTGCAGCAAGTCCACCGCTAATCTCTTGAACTGGGGGCAACTGAAGTGTACCTTTAGCAAGGCATTCCTCCATGAACGGACGGAACCAGTCCTTCGTCTTATCTTCTGTTCTCACGGATAGGGCCATGCCCTTGCTAGTCGTCACGTTGGACGGCGCCTCAAATTCCCAAGGCAGCACAGTCGTCACTCGACCCCCATTGGGTTGCATAGCCTCAGATACGATCTTTGCTGCATTTCCCTCGCTAATGCAATCAAAGGCACAATCAAATGGGCCTGCCTTCTGCAGAAGGTCACCGAGATTAGGGTCGTTGCGATCAATGACTTGGTCCGCGCCGCACCTCTTCACCAAAGCTTGATTTTTAGCTGATACTGTACTCACCACCTTTAATCCTGACTGCTTTGCAAATTGAATCACAAACTGACCGACAGAACTCGACCCCCCATATACAAGGATGGTCTTCTGTTGACTGCTTTCATTTCCAGGCAAGGGTAAATTCAATTGCTTTTCCGAATAAAGGCCTTGTGCTGCAGTAGCGGCACACAGGCCAAAGGTAGCACCTTGACTGTAGCTGTACTTCTCTGGCAACTTGAAGATTGTTGATTGTGCGGTGAGGCGGACGTACTTTTGAAATACGCCGGCATCAGTCCGCCCGTTGAAGAGCTCCGAGATATACACGGAGACTCGATCTCCAACCTTCAAGCGAGAGACATCCTTCCCGACAGAATACACTCTGCCTCCTGCATCCGAACCCAGGATGAGTGGGAACTTCTCAAAGTATATGCCATACTTCTGGATCTTCCAGTCAAGTGGGTTAAACCCGACTGCAAAGTTCTCAATGACAACTTCACCCGCACCAGGCTGAGGAATCTCAGAGTCCCTGACCGACAGAGGATGGGATTGTTTGGAATCGAGGAAGGCAGCTTGATTGGTCATTATTTGTCCGAGATAGGAAACAAGTTGGAGCGGCGAAGTCCTCTATTTATTGGATCTCTCGGCTGTACCTAGCATCACTTGACAATGGCGTGCGCCGGATAAATATTGAGCCTGTACGAACCACGGAATCACGGATAGAAATAATAGACACACGAACAGAAGCACAGATAGATTCGGGAACGGGCCGTTTTACGTAAAATTCGTCATTTGCGGCATATTCCGCAGGACCAGTGGAGTTTGAAGTGGATCGCGGTAAGTTTGTAGACGTCTAGCTCGCGCTCAGTACGCCATCCTGTCGCATTCCGGCCCACCAGAGATAAGGCGCTTTCACGGACTAATTGATTTCCGGACGCCGCTTCTAGTATATAAAATTTGCTCAAAACCCACCAACGATGAATAACCACCTCAGCGCGCACTATAAAGCGAATAGAAAGCCTTCGCTACGTCTGCGGTACATCATATCACGAAACACGCTAATCATGAATCGAACCTTGGACTAAAGCTAGCAATTTTTTAACGCGAACTTCTTTATTCGTCCTTTAATCAGCCTGCTACCAAAATAACCAAATGATTAAATCACTTGCTCGATGTCTCATACATACCTCCGGATCGTGACGCGGTCGCGGGCGCGTTGATGAATGAGCTGTGCAAATCCATTGGGTGAACGTGGCCCGGCAGATCATACGCAGATTTTCAATAGACAGTAGTACAGTAGTACTTGCGTATCTTTATAATCTAGAGAACAGCCATAGATAAGTATACTCTACTTCGATAGATGTGAATTTTCACATTGTCATTCATACTCAATTTGGTTGCTGGAGAAACGCTGGTTGTTGTGTTTTTTACCCGAAGGGCAATTTCTCAACCAACGCACGGCACGCCATGGCAGCGAGACCATCCAACGCAGCGCCAACCAGTCGTATGGCGCGTCCCTCGGCTCCGGGAAGATCGGTCACAGGCAGCCGTCCGACTTCGAGAACTGGAACACGTCCTGCAGATGCCCCCGCGCCAGCACAGGCGATAGCTAATCAAAATAACCAGGCTGTTCGCCAGAAGCGAATTGACGAGGAGGATTTTGAGACGAATATAAATGTGGTTGTTCGATGCAGAGGTCGCTCGGAACGTGAGGTCAAGGAAAACAGTGCTGTTGTCCTGTCTCTTCCTGGTGGTGTGCGAGGCAAGGAAGTCACAGTCCAGACGGGTCCAATGACATTAAACAACAAGACATATTCATTCGATCGTGTGTTTGGGCCAGAAGCCGATCAAGCTACAATATACGACGATGTGGTGGGTCCTGTTCTCAGTGAGACACTATCCGGATACAACTGTACGATTTTTGCCTATGGACAGACTGGCACCGGCAAGACGTATACGATGTCGGGCGATGCATCAGACAATGGGGGCACTTTTAAAGACTCGGCGGGAATAATTCCACGAACGTTGTATCGCATGTTCCACACACTGAATGCCGACAAGACAGATTACTCTGTCAAGTGCTCATTCATAGAGTTATACAACGAAGAACTTCGCGATCTACTGGCAGTGGAAGAAGAAAAGAAGGTCAAAATATTTGAGGACGTAGGAAAGAAAGGTATCATCATACAAGGGATGGAGGAGGTTTTCATTAATAGCGCTGGTGAAGGAGTCAGTCTTCTCCAGCTTGGGTCTCATAAGCGCCAAGTTGCGTCAACAAAGTGCAACGACCTTTCGAGTCGAAGCCACACGGTTTTCACAATCACCGTCCATATGAAGGAAGTTACGGACGGCGAAGACCTCCTCCGGGTTGGAAAACTCAATCTCGTTGATTTGGCTGGGAGTGAAAACATTGGACGGTCGGGGGCCGAAAACAAACGGGCTCGAGAAGCTGGCATGATCAATCAAAGTCTCCTCACACTTGGTCGGGTGATCAATTCACTTGTTGACCGGTCCCCTCACATACCTTATCGTGAGTCAAAACTAACTCGATTATTGCAAGACTCGTTAGGTGGACGCACCAAAACTTGCATCATTGCAACCCTTTCGCCTTCAAAAATGAATCTTGATGAGACGCTAAGCACCCTTGAGTATGCCAGTCGGGCTAAAAATATCCGCAATAAGCCCCAAGTCAATCAAATGATGACCAAGAAGACGCTACTGAAAGACTATGTCGTTGAAATCGAGAAACTGAAGGGCGACTTACAAGCATCCAGGCACAAAAATGGAGTATATATGACACAAGAGTCCTGGGAGGAAGTGACTGTGGAGAGTGAGAGCAGACGCATACTAGCAGAAGAACAATCGCGCAAAATAGAAGTTTTGGAGACATCTTTAAAGTCCACAAGAGAGCAATTTGAACAGAACTTGCGCTTGTTTTCAGAGACCAAAAAGGATCTTGAAAGAACAGCAAAGACATTAGACACCACCCAAAATACCCTGTACTCAACGCAAAATGACCTAAATGGCACCCGGCAGAACCTTGAAGCCGAGACTGTACTGCGAAAGGCGCACGAAAGTACAGAGTGGGAGCTGGATACTATTGCCAATGGTTTGATAGATACCCTGTCGACAACGGTCGCTGATGTTGATGGCCTACACGGTAAAGTTGGGCGCAAATCCAATGTGGAGGCAATCAACCGTAATATATGGTCCTCGTGTCAGCGTAGCATCACAGATGGCAGTGCTCACATTGAGACAAGACTGGCGGAATTTGCAGATCAGCAGCAAGGCTTTGCGGATCAGATTGTAAATCGTGTTTCTGCTTTTCTGGTGACAGAGATGAAAAGACTGACAGACATTCATGGTTCGCTCGACCAACAGGCGCAAAAGTTGCAGCAATGTGGACAAGAATTTGATGCTTCTTCCAAATCCTCCAATTCAAGTATGTTTGAAGTCTTAGAAGAGATCAAGGATCTGCGGGAAAAGGTGAAAGCCAGTGTCGGAAGTGGACTTCATGGCCTGAACATTGCAGCAGAGACGATTGTCGAAGAGGTGGGCAAAGAACTTGTTGTATATCAGCTTAATGTGAGTTTAATTGGCATCCAGCTAATGACAGATCCACAATTCCTACAGCGAGCTCGGTGTAAGTTTCAAGACCTTTTTCTCGGAGACGCAAAAGCACCTGCTTCAACAAGCCAAACAGATCAAGCAACTAAAAAGCGATATTGCAGCCAGCCAGGTCAGACAGACCTCTGCTTCCGACATCATTGCCAGGAGCATGAATACATTTGTGGAGGACGAGAAGATAAAGGCTGCTGCCGCACAGAGCGTGTTGATGACGCGCATTTCGAGTCTTCTGAATGACTCGGCAAATGAACAAGAGCAACGGCTGGCCTTGAAGATACAGGCAGTACGTGAAGACATGGCAGGCGGTCAGCAAAATGCTCTGGCCGAGACGGGCAGGATTCAGGACTGCCTGGATGAGTGGGGCCGTGAAGTCGATGATTTTGGAACGTGTGCGAGGACTTCACGCGACACCATCAAAGGCCGTCTGGTTGAGAGTGTGCGAGAGGCGGAGCAGCGGAGTGAAGCCATTCAAGCCAGTACTCGTGCCGTGCATGCTGAGACGGTTCGTATTGTGGATGAGCAGATGCAAAGTATGACGCACCAAATGCAAGCCCTTGATGACTATGTACAAAGCGCACAAGCGCAGAACACACAACACCACGAGCGGCAGAGTGGTCTCGTTCACAGTATATATAGCCAGGCGTGTGCAGCAATGCAGGCACAGCAGCTGGAGCTCACAGACACCAAAAGCGGCGTCGAGCGCTTTGGCAAAAGCCAGGTCGAGCTTGTCGATGCAACGCGTCCCGGGAGGGAAGACTTTTGCGTCGAGATGGCCAAGCTGGTGCAAGGTGTGCGTGATGTGATGGCCAACGATCTCGACTACGACCAACCCACTGGGAAGACGCCCAGGAAGCGGGAGTATGAGTATGTCAAGACGCTTCCGCGTACCAAAGCTCACAGCGAGTTGGTGCAGCATCTTCATCCCCTGCGTGACGTCTCTGTCAACCGCGTGCCGACACCAGGCGCGGAGCCAACCGATACTACTATGGAGGAGGTGCGGGGTGTGTCCAACCAGCCGGCCGTGCCTGCGCGAACGAGTGGCGAGAAGGATGCGAAAGACCTGCGGGAGCAGGCTGAGGGCAGGGAGAACAGCCTGCCGATGCCAAAAGCCCGCAAGAAGAGGCCGCTGGCGTGAGAGAGATGTATATACTAATGCTCCTGCTGTCGCTTTGTGAGTGCATCGAGCTTCGCATTGACCTGGTGGAAGCGGCGCTCCAGCTCGGCCAGCGAGAGGGAGCCTGACGGAGGCGGCGAGGCAGTCGGGGCGCCGTGCAGGGTAATGACGGAGCCGTGTCCCTGCCCGCCAAAACCAGGGATCTTCTCCTCCTCCACGCGCAGCAGCTGCCAGTCCTCCGCCAGCGACGTGGCGCTCTGCACGCTGCGGGCGTCCTTCATCTCCACCACGATGGTGCGCACGCCCTCCTCCTCCTCGTCCAGCTCCACGTCCCACTCGTCGTCTTCAAAGACACACTGCGTGCGCGGATGGAAGTGGCGCTCGCCTTGGCGCACCACGACGAGGGCATTCATAGGGATGGGATGGGATGGACGACGCGTGTTATCTAGCACGACAGAGCAATCTGCCTCCTAATCCCCGCTCCACCGCCTCGCGCACCTCGTAGATCTCGTCGCGGGCGCCAACGAAGAGACACTCGCCCGGCTGCAGCGGGGGCACGTACTCGGTCCAGCGGCCCTTGGTGAGCGCAGTTAGCTGGGCGTGCGAGAGCCGCACCGCCTTGCTGGGCCTGCTGACCATCTGCAGCGCCCGGAGCACCGGCTGCGAGTCGCTGAACTTGAGCGTCAGCCAGAGCCGCCGCGTGGCCACATTCAGCTGCGTCGTCGGGGTCCAGGCGGTGTCGGGGCCGAGGGTAGACCCGCGCTGCAGGGCCGTGATGAAGCCTTGGCGCAGCAGGTGCGTGCACAGGGCCAGCCCGGCCTGGCTCTCGGGGATGCTGGTCAGGCCGAGGCGGGCGCGGCTGGCATTCTGCAGGTGCGAGCAGAGGTGGCTGAGCGTGAGCAGGCTGATTCTCATCCCACCATGCGTTGTCGTCCACGATGAAGGAGGAGAGGAGGCCGCCCACGATGATGCAGCTGGAGAGGATGGGGCAGCCGGCGACGCTGGGGGTGCGCGTGCAGACGATGGCGCGCGGAGGAAGGGAGGTGCGACTGGAGCCAGGCCACTCGCCGCTCGACTGGGCCCGCCTGCAGTCCTCGCGCGCCAACCTGCGTGGGCTGGCGGATCCGCAGATGCTGCGCGTCGACCCGGCCACGCTCCGCCTGCACCGCACACGCGCCACGGGGCACTGGACGGCGATCCGCGGCAGGGTCTACCACATCACGCCCTACCTCTCCTTCCACCCCGGCGGCCCGGGCAAGCTGATCGCGGTTGCCGGGCGCGACGGCACAGCGGAGTTCATGGAGACGCACGCGTGGATCAATGTGGAGACGATGCTCCAGGCCTGTCTGGTCGGCTTCATGCACTACTCCTAACCTAACCTACTACGTTACTTCTGCTCTTCGCTGGTCTACCAAGACGCGCAGAGCCCGTACCTGCAGGCCTCGCTCGTGGGAGAGCGCACCCGCCTCATAAATGGCAGTTGGATGGAGCCCCTCATTCAGACATGCATGCAGTGCCTCTTTGACCAGCTTCGCGAGGAGTGGCAGCTCGTAGGAGAGTGCAGGCGGGAGCAGGGCCACCAGGACGTCAATGCCGAGACCCTCCGGCAGCGTGGTGGTGTAGAGGTAGGTGAGGATGGCCCCGACAATAGGAGAGGGGTGCGGCAGGTAGAGTTGGCGGGGGCGGGCAGAGGCTGGAAAGGTGGGCGAGGCCGGGGCTCCCGGGACCAGGGAGCTCGAGGGCGGGAGTGCCGTGGTGAAGCGGAAGAGAAAGTACGTCCCCCATCGCGAAGACAAAAGGCGTGAGTTGACGGGAAAGGCAACGCGGTCGAGAGAGATGATCTCCATGTCGCCGCCGTGCGTGGTATTGAGTAGGTGCTTGCCCAGCTCGACAGCTGCTGGCGATGGCACAGGGGAGGAGAAGGAGGCAAGTCCATGGGCCTCCAGGTCGAGGAAGAGAAGATGCTTAAAGTTCAGCCGGCGTTGCTCGTAGTCCGGGCTGAGGCGACGGTGCAGGTCGCCGAGGATGACGAGCTTGTTTTGGGCTGGCCAGGCCACCGCACGATTCCAGGAGCCGTTGGCAAAGACCTTGCCGCCGTCAATCTGCTGCCATTCGAGCTTGTCGAGCGACATGGCCCACACGCTGTAGCTCTGTGCCGTGCTGGTGAGGAAGGTGCCGGAGAGGATGAGATGGTTTGCACACACGTCGCCGCACGGGAAGCGGAGCCCCGGGGGAAGCGGCCCAGGCATCAGCCTGGAGCAGTCGCGCACCTTTAATTCCTCCGCCGCGGGGTCAGCAAGGCAAAAGCTCAGCTCGCGGCGGACGTCGGTGAAGTTGTAGTTGGAGTAGATGCACACGCCTTCTGGGGTGTCTGTCACCACCGAGCGGTAGGCCCCGCATTGTTGGGCGAAGGGCCCGTGGAAGGTCCAGGTGGAGGTGGCGAGGGAGAAGACAGAGACCTCTTCCACATACTTGTTCTCCATGTCCTGTCCGCCAATGATGTAGAGCTCCTCTCCGCGCACGCAGCCCAGATGCGCATACCGCGGCTGCGGGGCTTCATGCTCGCCGCCGGCCGCCTGGCACGTCCATCTGCCCGCCCGAACATCAAACACCCAGACGTCGTTGAGGGCCGAGAGAGTAGACTCGCTGGTCATGCCGCCAAAGAGGACCAATTGCCGATCGCCGCGGGCGCAGGTGGAGTGAAAATACCGCGGGGGCGGGGTTGGCGAGGCAGCGGCCTCCTGCAGGAAGGTCCACTGACGGCTGTGCAGATCGAGGGCCCATAGGTCGGAAGTCATGGTCTGCGAGGAGACGCGCCGGCCGCCAAAGACGTAGACTGTATCCCCCAGCACCGTGGTGGAGGCGCCAATGACAGCGGGGGGACAGGCACCGCTTGTGCTGGCTACCGTGGAGGAGAGGTCTGCCAGAGGCATGGTCATCCTGTCTGCTGGTCCAGGCTGCTCTCCGACAAGACTACGAATCATGGATCTCCAGAGATATGGGAATACGAGAAGATAGATCGCGCATACTATAGGCGCCACATTAGCTGTTGCACAGATGGGGAACAAGCAAACAGGGGATGGGAGCAAGGCGTGGGACCATGGATACCCGATTTTCCGTTTTCCACCATTCCATGCTTTCCATTGTTTTTACAATTTGTTTTCAACGAGCATATCATATTTTCGTAACATTCCTCGTTCCTCGTTCAGCCTCGGACCCAACCGAGCATAAGCGATGGACGCAAGGGGGCCCACAACAAAACCCCCGTTTCCCACACTCTCGCCCCGGCTCTTGCACCTGCCAGTCGCTCTTCCATCGACTGTGTCTGCTATTTCTTCCCTCTTATTCTCCGTCTTCTTTTCGCTCCTCGCTGCACTTGAGCGCTCGCACGACTCTTGTCGTGGGCACCGCTTTAGGGCAAGCCCTTTCCGGTCCCGTTGATCATTGCCACGTTGGGAAATTGGGTTCAGGATTTAGCCAATCACAGGGCAGGGATACTTGCTTGCGTGGGTCAGTCTCCAAAATGAACTTCCCCATTCGGCGACTGTCCGGAGGATGCCGTCCCCTATAAGAGTTGGGCGCAATTTCGTACTTCCGTATTCTTCATCCCACACCCACATCACACACACTCTCTCGCACACAACATACACACTATGAAAGTTACTCTTACCCTCATGGCTGCCTTGGCTGCGGCCCAGTCCTCTATGATGTCCTCATCCTCGATGATGATGTCCGGCTCGATGACCGCCTCGTCCATGATGCCCTCTGGCACCATGTCGGCGGCTATGGGTCGCCCAAGCAACACCAGTATCTGCGACTACTACACCACCGCCCTGCTGATGAACAACACTGCTGCCAACCAGTATAGCCTGTTGCAGCTCGTTGTCAACACTGCCCTTATCGGCAACTACACCATGCCCAACGTCGGCATTATGGTCCCAGGAATCTTGGCTGACGGTATGGTCAACGGAACCGCAGTTTCCCTCGCCCAGTACTTCAACGGTAGCATCGACTCTACCAACAATAACGGAATGCCCTCAAAGATGAGCTTCCTTGACGGAGGTGGTGCCACTCCGCTCATGAACAACAAGCTCCCCACTGCCGGTAGCAACCAGTTCACCCTCTTGACCCATCTCTACGAGTACTTTGGTGACTTGCTCGGATGCTCGATGCAGGGAAACGCTGTTTATTCCTCCTACAAGGGAGACACCAGCATGTCGAGTGTCCATCTTTTCATGAACCTGACGTACCCTCAGGTCACCTACTTTATCAACCAGGTCGCGTTGTCGGCTGCCTCTTTCGGTGTCGCCAAGTCTGACTTGACCGCTGTTGGAACCGCTTTGAACGGACTCTTCAACGTGCGATGTGCCCCACCCGTGGCCTTCCCACCCGGAAGCATGCCTGCCTCGCAGTCTATCTGCCAAGAGCCCGACTGTCCTCTTGCCCCGATGGCTATGTGCATGAACACCAATGGAGGTCAACACAACACCACCGGAACCGCCACTGGAACTGGTTCAGGTTCGATGTCGAGCTCTGGTTCGATGTCGAGCTCAGGTTCGATGTCGAGCTCAGGTTCGATGTCGAGCTCTGGTGCGATGTCGTCTGGATCTGCGTCTGCTGCTGGCGCTAGCTCAAGTGCCAAGGCCTCTGGCAGTGGTGTTGCACAAGCCGCCGCTAACGCAGGCACCAAGGCCAGTGTTGGAGGAATTGCCATCTTTGCTGCTGCAGTTGCCATGTTGTAGTGGAGTCATGTAGCGAATACGATGTACCCTAATTAAATTTACAATTTCGTGTCTAGCTATATTTTTCATTCT
>JAABUZ0100006570.1_pt1 | contig 14463 bp, 11 predicted proteins | sample 5562091 | NCBI WGS metagenome assembly JAABUZ01 (sample SAMN12813069, study PRJNA571459) | rock metagenome | isolation source: Antarctica rocks | place: Antarctica: Victoria Land, Linnaeus Terrace sud | collected 2015-12-21 | reverse complement strand
GGAGCCAGTGACATGGATGTAGCGGGCGCGAGGGTCCAAACAGGTGTGCTGGTCCATATGATGCGTTACACCCAGTGTGCCGATGCCCTCCGGCCAGCAAGGAATTCAAGCAGAGCCTTGCCGCTAGGCGCGTGATGCGGCCAGCTGGTGGTGCCGGTGTCCTCACAGGTAGCCTGCGCGATCATCGTTATTAGGGGCGCGATCGCGCGTGTTGACGAAGGCTGCGAACCCGGGCATGGTAGCGGGTGCCATCGTTCATCGGGTTGCGGGGCGATGACGATGCGGCGACCCGCAGCGGCAATCATACTGTGAACCGCAGATACACCTCGACGGCCCGCTCCTACCGCATTCGCCGCCGAACCTCGGCGCCTCGACGTCTGCGTCGGGTCTGAGTCACTCGGCGTTTTTCCAGCATCTTTGGCAACAGTTCCCAGGTGTCCCGCACTGCCACCAGAGAGCCGCGCTCTAGAAGCAATATGCCTCCCAGTACTTTCATCTGGTAGGGCAGTATCCATGGTAGGTCAACAAGGAAGGCGGGTACGGTGTCGTTCTTGACCATCAACAGCCAACCGTTCTTCACTGACTGACGCTTCAACTCGGCGGAGATGTGACGGCGCCCCCGGCCTATGTGAAAGCCGCGTACGTGGTATCCGACCGCATCGGGGCAGTAATAGGTATCCCACCCCAGCCACTGCGCTCGCCACGCCAGGTCCACGTCTTCACGGTATATAGCGAAATCTTCATCAAAGTACTCTTCACCTATGGCAACGTCCTCGAGCATGGCGCGCCGATAGGTCGCGCACGCACCATCAGCCCCGAAGATGTATTGGGATTCGAGGCAATGTGTCGCGGAGGGCATTCGGTTCCCGCGCAAGTGCGGCCGCCGGCTGCGTCGCAGCATCAAGCCCGCGCCATCGATCAGGTCCGCCACCGATGGTGGAGTACGAACGAGGTAAGACCCAAATTGGTCTGGTCCAACCAGGAGCAGCTTCCCGTTTACGGAGCCTATTCTCGGTGAGCGGCGAAAGGCGGTTAGCACTCGCGATACGTAGTCGGGGTACAGAACCGCGTCTGGATTGAGCGTGAGGACAAATTCCGAGTCTGTCGCGGCTATCGCCCGGTTGTGCGCCCGGGCGTAGTACAGATTCTTCTCGTTTCTCAACACCGTCATGCGGGGATCTTGCCACTTCTGTGCCCGCGTGACGCTGTCGTCAGTTGACGCGTTGTCGACCACAGTAACGACAAAATCGGTAAAATCCTGATCCAGTACCGACTGCAAGCACGCGTCAATGGTGGAGGCGCCGTTGTACATGACAACGTTGATGGCGATAGCGGGCATATCAGTTGTTCACGGGCTTGACAGTCTGAACTCGAATTCCTTCCGCTGCTCCCCGGAAGGGCAGTCCATCTCCTCGCGATGGGTTGAGGTTCGAGTTCAGGAATGGGTCTGGGTTCGTGTGGCTCGGCCAGTCCCCGGAGTCCGTGTGCTCCAGCGGATCCAGCGGCGTTGACCGCTCGAACCGGGCCCACGGGGTATAGACGATTGAATACCCAGCCTCCCGCGCCCGCAGTGAGAAGTCGATCATAGCGAGCGACGGCGGAAGGGTAGTATTCCAGCCGCTAAGGGCGCTCCACAACTCCGCCGTTGTTGCGCAGTATCCGACCCATCCGGCCGCGACTTCGTGCGGCAGGTTTTTCAGGTTGGCGTAGAAGTTACGGTAAGGAAGTAGGGAAAGTCCCGCGTAGGCGTACGCGGGCTGGTTGGAGCGGTCCAGCCACATACCGGCTTGCAGCACCTGGCCCCGCCGGAGGGTCAGACCGCTCGCGATGCCGGTCCCCGGTACCTGTAACTGTTCTATCAGGGCTGTGACGCTGTCGGAGTGCAGTGACCGTGAGTTCGAGTCAATCCAGACGAGATACTCTCCCTTGAGGGATCCTATGCCTGATGCCCCAGGAACGCGAATCGGGTCCAGAGGTTCTCCGTCGACGTACACAACATCGGTAATTTCGATGTTGGAGAGGGACAGTAGGTGCTCCCACGCGGTGCATTGTCCAAGAACGATGAAAGAGACTCGCGGCGACTCTACGGCGTAGCGAACCGCAAAGATGCCGTTTAGCTCCGTATCACGCACCGTGGCAGCGAGCCCCCGTCGGTGCACTGCGTCCGTTATCGCGCGTCGAGCCGCTTCGACTGCATACGGCTTGGCGGACGTGGAAACGGCAGTGGAGCCTGGAGCCGTTCTCCATGAATACAAGACGAGTGGAATATGGGCAACTGAACGAGCGACCTCAGCGACTCGCAGGAAGAGGTCGTGGTCCTGGCTTCCGACAGTTTCGTCGCGAAAGCCACCGAGCTGGCGAACCAAAGTCCGTCGAATGGCGGCGATGTGTGTCACATAGTTACAACTGGTCAGTAACGTCGGTGACCACGCGGGCTTGAAGAAGGGGTCGCTGCGCACGCCCTCGGGGCTAATCTTGTCCTCGTCACTGTAGATGAAGTCAACGTCCGGCTGACTGACTATGACTGCCGCAATCTCTGCCAGTGCGCAGTCGGCGAGTATGTCGTCGTGATCGAGAAGCACGACAAATTCACCGGACGCTAAAGAGACGGCGGTATTGCTCGCCGCGGAAATGTGGCCCGCGGATTCTCGGTATTCCACGCGTATGCGCAGATCGTGCGCTGCGTACCAATCGAGTGTTTGTCGAATGTAAGGACGCGTAGACGCATCGTCCGCAATGCACAACTGCCAGTGCGGATAGGTCTGCCCGAGAACGCTCTCGATCGCTGCTCGCAGGAAGGCTTCGTCGACATCGTGCACCGGCATAATGACACTCAACAGCGGTCCGGTCTCCGGTGGCCCGCACTGGTTTGCGATAGGCCGGCGCGAGATGCGCATCCACTCAGCGTACGATTCGTCCACCTCCTTGTGAAGGCGGGCAATTGACATGAGCGCTCGGCTTCCCTGCATCGGGCGCCGAATCAGCATCAGGAGTCGCTGAAGAAAGATCCGGGGATTTGATCGCAGCAGCCTCAAGCCCCGCAACAGGAGCGCGTACATGCTCAAGCGTAGTATGATCCGCTCTTCAGAAGGCGCCGTCACCTTTTATGACGACTTTCAGCGTGCGCAACAATATCTGCACGTCCAGCAGGATCGAATAATTCTGCACGTAAAACAGGTCAACCTCCGTGTTCAGGTGCATTGACCGGTCGGCGCGCCCGTTGACTTGCCACCAGCCCGTCATCCCAGGAGGCACGTTGAACCGTTTGCGCTGCCAGGGTTCGTACTGTTCCACAATCCCGGGAAGTTCGGGCCTCGGCCCTACCAGGCTCATTTCACCGATGAACACGTTCCACAGCTGGGGAAGTTCGTCCAGACTTGTTCTGCGCAACACGCGTCCCACTCGGGTCACCCTGGGATCATGGCGGGACTTGATCGCTGTGGACTCGAGGTCACCTGGGTTCCAGGTCATGGACCGAAACTTGTGCATCCTGAAGACGTTGCCCCCCGCACCTACGCGTCGCTGGTGCACCAGCGCGGGGCCAGGCGAGTCGAGACGGACCCACACCGCAATAATCAGCATAGCTGGAAGGGTAACGAGGATAACCAGACTGGCGAGGACAATGTCGAATGCCCGCTTCACCCTCGCCTGCACGGGATTCATACTCGCTTCGCGAAGACTGATGAGTGGTAGGCCGTAGAAGTCTTCAACCCGGGCTCTCATGGCCACCATCTCGAATACGTCCGGAAGGATTCGCACGCTGACGTCCGTGTCGGCGAGCTCGCTGTTGAGGCGAAGAATCTCGGCATGTGCAGAAGCGGGTAGGGCGACGACAACCTCGTCTACTTCTTGGTCGCGCACGACTCGGAGTAAATCGGAAACGTTGCCGTAGCGGCGAAACTCCCCCATGCTCTCATCCTCGGCGTCCCCAAGATAACCCAGCAAAGAAAGGCCCGTCCGTTCCTCTCCTTGCAGCCTGACTGCGACATGTCGCGCCTGCACTCCCGTTCCAATGAGCAGCACGCGACGAAGGTCGTGGCCCTTTCGACGGGCGACCGTGAGTACTCGGGAAAAGGCGAGGTGTACAACGGCGAGCCCCACTATGTCCAGCGCGTAGAAGTACAGATAGAAGAGGCGCGATGGAGCGACTGGAGGCTGGAGGGCAAGGAGATAGAAGGTGCTGGCCAGAACCAACATCGACACCGTGATGGACAGCCAGAGCTTTCCGATGTCCAGCATCGTAGAGTCGCGGCGTCGAGTTTCCAGTGGCCCGAAGAGGATGAAGAAGCACACCCAGATGATGCATATGAGGACGTAGACCCACGGCTCGACTACGAAGTTCTGGACCCGTCCCTCTCGACGTTCCAGCCCCGTGGTCACGTGGAGTCGGATCAGCTCCGCAGTTTTGACGGCCGCGAGTGTCAGGAGAACGTCAATCAGGAACTGCAACCCGAGAATGAGCGGGCTGAAACGTCGAATCACGAGATTCTACGTCGACCCGACATCCATACCGGCAGTGGAGCGCCCGTGAGCACCGCTGGCTCCCGCAAGCCGCTCAAAGAGTTCCTCATACTGGTCGACAACCTCCTCCCAGGAGTAGCGCGTTCTGGCTCGCGACTCTGCGAGCCGCCGATATGTCTCAATTTTCTCCTGGTCACCGAGCGCATGTGTGAGAACGTCAAGGAGGCCGTCAGCCCCTCGATAGCCGGCGTAGAGGATACCCGCTTCTCCCACGACCTCGAGGTTAGCCGGTGTGTCGTTCACGATGACGCAGTTACCGGCTGTCATGGCCTCTACAAGTACCGGGTGGGTACCCCCGACCTCCGAGCAAAGCACCACGGCGTGGGCGTTGTGGAGCAACTCTCGATATGCCTCGCCGAAAAGATAACCGGTGAAGAGAACGTTGGGTCCCCGGCGATGCAGATCCGCGATGTACTCGTGCTGATACGGGGCATCCCCCACAATCACGCACTGGAGATCGGTCTCTAGTCGCTCGAACGCATCCACCAGATGATGGACGCAGTTGTCCGGAACGAGCCGACCGACGAGCAGAAGATAGCCCCGCGGACGTAGCCCGAGAGCAGTCAGCGTAGTCGGTTGGGGCGGCGACGGAACATCGGCGCCATATGAAATGCACTCTGTCTCGGCCCCGAACCGCTCGAGGTAATATCGATGCATTACTCTGCTGTCCGTCACCGTGGCATTCGGCAGGTGGAGCGCCAGCCGCTCGCATATTTTGATGTACGCGCGTGCCGGCTTCCCCCACTTTTTCCGTCGCCAGTCAGAACCGTCGACATTGAGAACCACCCTGGTGCCTCGCAGGCGAGGAATCCAGGCAAGCGGGCTGTTCCCGGCGATGCATATCACCGCGACGTCGTACGGATGGAAGAGCGCATGCAGGCACGAGACAAATGTGTGTGAGATAGTGTCGAGGTGCTTCGTCGCAATGCCGTCAACTTGGACGAGACGCATGCCCCGATAACCCCGTTTAACGCTATCGGAGTGGTGACGTCTGCAATAAACGGTCACCTCGTGGCCGCGCCCGACCAGCCGGGAGCCGAGCTCCTCAACAAAGGTCTCAAACCCACTGTACCTGGCGGGGATGCCCCGGGTTCCTATAAAGGCGATACGCAAAGACGACGTCCTCGTTTCGGCTCGGGCGTTCGACTACCGTCCACCGCCAGCGTGATTCCACCCAATGAACGATACGCCATCCGCGGCCACCCGTGCTAGGCAAACACCGGACTCAGAGAGTTGACCGCACGACCGCAACCCGGCGATGCCCTCCTGATACGGAGCGTCAAGCGCCGTGACGCTGCGGTCGCTACGCGGTGAGATCGACCGAGTTCAGGCCCCGGCACGTGATGATACGATATGTGGATGGGAATGTCAGTGCAACGACTCTCTGTGCCACCACACAGATGACAAGACAGAGCAAGCCCAGACCTGAGTCGACGGGGCATCGTCGGCACGGGGAACGAGGTGCGGGCTCTGTTCCCACCCGTCAAGTCGAGCAGTCCGATTTGGCTGTGCGAATTGCGGACGGGGTCGTAGAAGCGTGCTGCCTGGTCGCGGTCGCCATGTTGCCGCTGTACTTTCCGGTTCAGACTGCCGTAGATCCGGAGACGAACAAAGCGATCATCCTCATCGCGCTGATGCCGGTGGCGGCCGCCGCCTGGTTGCTAGGGGAGTTGGCGCGCCACTTCACGCGCGAGAGGAACTGGCACCTCAACGCGCTCCTGGTGTCTGGCGTGGCCATACTCGTCACCTACGCGATCGCAACTGTCTTTTCCATCCATCCGACCGCGAGCTTCTTCGGGACGTACCAGCGACATCAAGGATTCCTGACACACGCGGCGTACGCGGTTTTCTTCATCTGCGTGGCAACGCGTCTCCGCCGCACCGAGCAGTTCAATCGCCTTGTCGGTGCGCTAATTCTCGCGAGCCTGCCTGTCGTCATCTTTGGGTTATTGCAACAGCTCGGGTTCGATCCGATCCCGACCACGGGCGATCCTGCGACTGTGCAGTGGCCGGTCCGGTCCTCGTTTGGCAACCACATCTTTTTGGGCGCCTATCTCGTCCTGGTCATGCCGCTGACAGTCGCACGACTCTTCAACGCTTGGGAACACCGTGACGATGTTTCTTCGGCTGGCCGTGGCCACGGCTCCGTTCTGGCCATTGTCATAGTCGTTATCGCAGCCGGCGCGTACGAAGCGTTCCTCTACGCAGCGGCGCACAACCCGGCGGCATTTGCCCTGATGCCGGCGCTGATCGTGCTATATACCCTCCTTGCGATCGGCGCCGAGAGTGTGCAAGCGAGTCCTAGGATGAGGAAGGCCGCCATGGTCGGGTATGGCGCGCTCTTAGTCTTGCAGCTGAGTGCGTTGCTTGCCACCAGTGCTCGCGGCGCCCTATTCGGAGTCATCGTGGGGGTGCTGGTGGCGGGGCTGCTGGTAGCCTGGTATCTTCGGCGCCCGACTGTCCTCTGGGGCATTATGGCGTCGGCGGCGGTCCTGGCCGTCTTCGTCCTGGTGCTCAACATCTCAGCCGGACCCTTGCAACCGTTGCGCCGCATCAGCGCGCTCAACCGCGTGGCGAATATCGCGAACTATGCGAATGAAAGTAGTGGCGTCGGAAGACTACTGATTTGGCAGGGGCTCTTCACGCTTGAGACTCATCATCCCGGAATCGGGACGACCTGGGGAGGGCTCGGCCGAAACATCGTGGGGTACGGACCGGAAGCGCAGGACAACGCATTTGAAGCGATCTTTCCGCACAAGCTGCGTGTCGCTACGATCGAAAACTACACCTGGGACCGTGCCCACGACATCTATTTGGATATCCTCGTGGACGCCGGCATCCTAGGCCTGCTTGCGTTCTCCGCTACCCTTATCCTCTTCTTTCAACGCTCCCTTCGAGCTGTACGACGCCGAGGAGCGGGGACTGCGTGGCTGTTGATCGGGATCGTCTCCGGCGTCGCCGGCCATCTCGTCGAGGGGATCTTCGCGGTGGAGACCGCTGCGAGCCTACTGCTGTTCTGGGTGCTTCTGGGCCTGGGAGCGTCTCCGCTGATGGACGATTCCGGCCCGGAAACCGAGCGCCTCCCCGAGCTTCCCTGGGGAACTCCGCTGTTGCTGTACGGGGTTTTCCTCGCCGTGGTAATAGAAGCCGTTGTCCTCTTCGGCACACCGAGTGATCACCCGGACTACATGACAACATTGTGGCTTCTCGGTATGATTGCGGGTGTCGGAGTGGTCACCTGGGTCGTGATGCGTCGTGCTGTCGCCGTTGCCGCTGTCAAATCCGGCAAGTCTCGCAACGCGCCTGCTGCCACCGTCCGTCGCACGCCCGGACCGGTGAAGTACGGAGCGGCCGGACTTGTCTTTGCTACCATCCTGGTTATGGTTATTCCCTGGAACTTCCACGCAGCGGCGTTGGGAGAGTTGGCCGGCAACGCGCATCTCGCGTCAGGTCAGGTGCCCCAGGGCCTGGGATACCTACAACAAGCCGCCAGCACGGACGGTATCGACCCCAAGTACCGGGAAGATTTGGCCACGGTATACATGGAGCTGGCGAGCGCGAGTCCCGACACGGGTGAGCCGGGCTACACGCCGAGCGGCGACGCCCCTCGAACGATCGATCCGCAGAGAGTGCAGACGCTGGGTCGCGACCAGCTGTTCCAGCTCGCGATTTTGTCGCTCCGCGCGGCACGTTCATTGACACCACTGGACCCCGATGCGTACGTCAGGCTGGGCGACGCGTATGCCAAGTGGAAGCGATGGAACTTGGCCCAGTCGCAGTATCGGCAAGCGGAGTCTCTGAGCCACGACAACCCCCGCTATATAGACGATGAGGCGATAGCGTACCTGGGGGCAGGCGACACAGCGAAGGCGCTCAGTTCCGCTAACGCGGCTCTCCAATTGGATACTGCCTTCTGGCTCACTCACTACGCCCTAGCGCGAACGTACCACACACTCGGGCAGAGGTCGACGGCGCGCTTAGAAGCGGCAGCTGCGATATCCGACGCCAGGAACGCTGTTTACCAGCCCACGGCAAACATACAAGAGCTCAAGAAACTCCAACGCACGGGGTAGGGATGTGAATGCTTTCGGCCGGATCAGAAGATTGGTCCGCCCGCGCCAGACGGTTTCGGGAGCTCGGGTCCGGCATGGACGCGGCTCTGACCGGGACGATCCGTGACCGGGAATACGTCAACACGCCTCATGGTCCAAAACTGCGAAATAAACCCAGTTGCGGCGATGTCCCGGAAGGTGGCATACGATCGCGGGAGAGGGCAGGTTCGACGCTCCTCAGTTCACGCCTCGCTTCTGGTCTTGCTCGCTTGCCTGTCGGAGTGGCGCATGACGGTGTGCGGTTCGCGTGGCCGCTGCGTATTTCGTGCTCCAGGAAGAAGAGAACCCTCGGCTCAATGCCGTAGTCGCGCTCACCGACGAGGATAGTCCCGCGCTTGAGGAGGTCTCGCTGACGTTCCAGCGTCAGATCGATGACCGAGTCCAGGAGCGGATGCCCCGGGCATAGGAATGCTGCCTGCGGCTGAGCCGCAATCCGGCGCTTTTAGCTTTTGTTGCACGTCCTCGTTGCGAGACAGCTTGTCTAGACGAGGCGTGGTCATAATGCTCAAGCGGCCTGGAGGAATGGTTTGAGGCCGACATTGAGATCGAGATCGTGCTCGTAGCGGTAGAGCAGGGTAAGTTGGTAGACGAGGATGGTACCCAAGGCAAAGCGCTGGGTGTTGCGCAAGCCTTTGGTCGGGACTGAGCCGTGCACGCCGAAGATCCCCTTGAGGTGTTCATTGAGGTTCTCCATGGCGAGAGAGCGCAACTTATGGAAGATACGGCGAACCTCGACACCACCATCCTGGTGCGGATACATCCCGCGGCGTGTCGTCACCAGCTCCTGCCCAGCCTCATCGCAGAGCTGGCGGAGACCGGGGTCGTTATAGTGGACATCCCCCAAGACGTAGCGGACCTGGGGCGGGAGTTCACGGATCAGGGCAGGCGCCTCCTCGTTGTCGGCTCGATTGGCAGGCGTCAACTCGGCTGCGAGCGGGATCCAGACCGCGGCGAAGACAGCGGCGAGGTGGAGTTTCCAGCCGCAGACCCAGCCGTGCCACCCACTCTTGGTCCAATGGGCCTCGGTATCAATCGAGGTATGCGGGACCTCGCCGGCGTCCCGGTGCTTCTTGTGCCGGACTCCGCCACGGGCATGCAAGATCGTGCTGTCGAGGGCGGCAGCTCGACCACATGCAGCAAAGGGCTGAATCAACTCCACCAGATGCCGACCCACGCAGGCGATCTGGACCGGCAAGGTGGCGGGGAGCGCATTGAGCCGACGCTCGAAGGTACGGCGCGAGGGGTAGCGACCATCTTCGCTGAGCAAGGAGCGCAACTGCTGCATCTCGGGGGTGGGTTGCTCCAGGACGGCCAAGAGGCCATGGACGGTGGAGAGATGACGCACGATCATGATCACCAGCTCTTTCAAGAACAACCGATCCGAGTAGACCGGTGGGCGACCGCGGCGAGACGGCGTGGGCGGCAGGGGAATAGCATCGACGAGTTGAACCAGGGCAATCAGCAGGGAGGCGTTGTTTACCATGAGGATGGCTCCGTTGGTGAGGTGGTACTCGACCGTACGGAACCACCGCGTTGGATGTCCATCCGGCGCGGTTTCTATTTATGACCGGCCCTCGTCTAGACGAGCGATCACTAGGAAGGTGCTGATTTAATAGACGGCGGAGAGCGGGTAGGATCGAAGTATCCTACCTCCAGGTCGTGTCTCATGATGCGTCGTCGCAGCGACTTGCCCGCGGTCGATCCCCAGCCGTGTTCTGCCCTGATTCCCCCTGACTCCTTCTATGCACGTCTTGCCCAGGTGCGGGACGTGCTGGTCGACGATGAAATCTATCGCCCCCTCTACAAGGACTCGAGGAAAGGGCGTCCGAGCCTTCCGCCCTCGCTGGTGGTGCTCACCATGCTCCTGCAATACCACGACGATTGCTCAGACCGGGAGACGGAAGCCCGGGTGCGTTTCGATCTGAACTGGAAGCATGCCCTGGGGCTTGGGCTGGAGGACACCGGCTTCGACGCCACGGTGCTCTCCGTCTTCCGCCGCAAGCTGGTCGAGCAGGACCTGACGCGTGCCCTGTTCGACCGGCTGATCACCGCAGCACGGGAGGCTGGACTCCTGACCAAGACGGCCAACCAGCTGATCGATAGCAGCCATATCCTTGGGGCGGCGGGAGTGCGAGACACCTACACCTTGATCCGTGGTGGCATCCGCAAACTGCTGCGAGCGCTTGGCTCCGCCCCCGGTCGACGGCACAGGGGCGGCTGAGGTTGCTCCGGTTTAGTGGGCACCGTGAAGCTTGGGGGTAGGATACCCCGGAAGGATGTTCACATGCCAAAGAGTCGCGCCCCCTATCCGCCGGAATTTCTGCGAAGAATCCTGGCTCTGCTCGCTGCATGTGGACTTGCCTGCGGCGTGTCGATCGCTGTTTCAGGTGCGGTACCCGGCCCGCTGGCGGCGGGAAACGCGGCGAGTGCCGGGAGCTGGAAGGTGCTGGGCGCCGCCGGCTCGCTTCCCACGCTGAACCGGCCGGCAGGGCTGGCAGTTGACGTACGCGGCAATGTGTACGTCGCGGATACCGGCAACCACCGTATCGTGGAGATCGCCCCGGACGGACGCCCACTGGCGCACTTCGGCGACGCCGACCTGCGTCGGCAGGGGGCGAGCAGTGTGGCGGTGAGTGCCGGGGACACGGTCTACGTCGCGGACTCGTTCCACGGCGCCATCCGGGTGTACTCTCCTAGGCACCGGCACATTGCAAGCTGGCAAGTCGCCAACCCTGGAGCGTCGGGAACCCTGCCGGCGGTGGCCGTCGGAGGACGAGGCACTGTGATCGTCGCCGCCGCACCGGAGAGCCGCTGCACGATTCCCTACGGGCCGCCGACCTGCGCGACCTCCTACATAATCCAGCGGCGGGCACCCTCGGGACGGCTGCTCGGCCAGTTCCGCACACCGGTCGCCCCCTTCGGCGCGCCCCATTTGATCGTCACGCTGCTCTCGGTTGCCGTCGATCCGGCAGGCCACATCTATGTCGCCGCCGGCGGCCGCCAGCCGTGCTATAAGGACTGCCGTGTCTACCACGTACTCATCGAGCACGCGCCGGACGGACGGGTACTCGGACACTGGGGTGCGGGCGAGCTGGGCCCGACGACAAACTGGCCGGCGGTGGCCATCGGCGGCAGCGGTAATGTCTTCCTCGCCGACAACGTGAGCAATCGAATCGAGAAGCGAGCGTCCGGAGGGCGCGTGATCGCACGCTGGCCGGTCGGAACGCTCTTCCCCAGTCCGCTGGAGTGCAGCACGCAGCCGCTCGCCCTCTGGCAGACCTCCGGCTGCCCGGGGCCCGACGGCGTGGCGGTGGCTCGCAACGGCACCGTGTACGTGTCAGACCCCGGCTCTGGCAGAATCGTGGTGCTGGCGTCCAGCGGACGGCTTCTGGCGCAGTGGGGCGCCGGCGGTTCTGCACCGGGCCGCTTCTGGTTCCCGGCGAGTGTGGCGCTTGGTGTCCGAGGACAGCTGTGGATAGACGATATGGCGAACGGCCGCGTGCAGACACTCGGTGCCGAAGGCCGCTTTCACGTCCGCTTTGCTGTGCCGCATGCCGGCACCGGGATGGCGCTCGACCGGCAGGGTAACGTCTACATCGGGCAACAACTGGGCCAGGCGACGAGACTGGACGTCGCCATCAGCAAGTTCTCGCCGTCTGGGACACTGCTGGCACGCTGGAGGCACCTCAATATGGCCGATCCGCCGAGCGGCATCGCCGTCGCGCCCGACGGAGACGTCATCGTGGTAAGTGTGTTCGTCTACCGCGATCCGAAGCAGATCGATCAGAGCGGCGCGAACATCGTGCGTCTCTCGCCGGCCGGCAAGCAACTCGGCCTGATCCATCTCGGCTACTTCGGCCCGGGAAGCGGGATCGCCGTGGACGCTCAGGAGAACATCACGATCGCCTATGGCACGCCGCCGCATCTCGAGCGGTTCTCGAGCAGCGGTACGCTCCTCGCATCGTGGGGGGCGCCGAAGCCCTCGCTCGTCGGGTCGAACGCTCCGAATCCCGTCGGCATCACCCTCGACGCCGCCGGCGATACCTACATTGCTGACACAGCGGAGAACGTGGTGAAGGAGTACGGGCCGGACGGGACGCCGCTGCACACATGGGGCAGCGCCGGCTCGTATGTCGGACAATTTCACCACCCGGGCGGCATCGTCGTCGCGCCGGACGGCTCGATCTACGTGTCCGACACCGAGAACCACCGCGTCCTGCGGCTGCTGCGTTGAAGTTTGCTGCGCGGTGGGGGTGATGAGGGCCGTTCGCTTGTTGCCGTCGAAGAAGCTCTGGCTCTGGGCGACGCCGTGGGCGAGGATCGCAGCCTGCATCGCAATGTCGGCATCCTCGTACGTCGCGTGATGGATGGGACGAGCCAACGCACTCGCCAACGCAGGAGCGTCACGGAGGCGGTCACGTGCTGCCGCAGCGTCGATGGCGAAGATGCGCGCGTGCAGCCGCGCGACGTCGTCGACGTTGAGGTAGAGGGCGTCCTCGGTCACTCGCTGCCGCGGTCGTGCTCGGCTTGGATTCGCAGCGCCTCAGCATGGCTCTGGATCATCTCGTCGGCGAGCGCGTCGACCTGGGCCGCCACGTCGCCGTCGCGAAGCATCCGAATCTCGCCCGCTTGATCGCGCTCCACGAGAACGTAGGTTCCGGGGGCAAAGCCGCCGTCCTCCCAGTCCTTGGGGAGGGCCACCATGTTGCTGTTGCCCACCCGGCGAATCTTCACCACCTTCATCGCCACATCATCGTCTATGGATATCCGGGATATCCATAGCTACCCGGGGCGCCGGATTCCCCCCTCTCGGGGCGCGTCCCGGCTTCGCCTGGGGTGCCCTTTTATTTGGCCTCCCACGGCAACGTGAGCTGTCCGCGCACATCCAAAAACGCGGGCGTACGGCGCAGCACCTCCCACCGCTGGCAAGCTCCCCGGCATGGACCGGGTCGAGGGGGCTCCTGAGGCAACGTTGCGCCAGCTCAGGCTCGCTGGGTCGTGGGAGGCCGTGGCATCACTAATGCGCTTGGCGCCCGGAGGTTAAATGACCACCGTCGGTCGAGCGTGCTCTCGCGCGTAGGCGACAACGTTCGCAGTGCCTCCGAGGCCCCCTACAAGCTTGCCGTTTAACACAGCGAGGAGGCGGTCAGAGCGGTCGACCACCACACGCCCCGCGGCCCAGTAGGCATCCTCCGACGACGTCTCGAACGGCAGGTGTATGACCTCCGTGGCACTGTCGAAAAGGCGCTGGTAGCGCTCACGCACCGAGTTGTCCGAGACCGTCCGGATGTAGTAAGCCGCGGGAAGGATGACGACGAGCCGGCCGCCAGCCGCGAGGACGTGCTCAGCGAAGAGCTGATCGGCGCCCTCCGCCAAGGAAGTAACGCCAACAAGATCACGGACACCGCGCAGCTCGTCGGCGATGGCACGGACGACTAGGGCTTCGGTCTCTGGCGTCAGGCCCTGATGACCCGTCATGCCGATCGCCGTCATGTGTTACGCACCTCAAGCATCAGATACGGCCCTCTTTCGCTTGGTGCCAGTAACGGCGCCCCAAGGGAGTCAGTCGGCAGCCTGTGCTGTGCAAGGCTGCGTAGTACATGTGCTCTTCGTTGACGGGCTCAACGAGCTTGGTGGCGCGGCACTTCTGCAGCTGCGAGAAGATGGCTTCGTGCTCCAGATGGTTGGGTGCCTCGGTCAGCTCACTAGGTTCTGTTTTCAAATAACGCCAAACTCGGTAGACTCTGGGTATGAGCAGACGAGATTTGACTGACCAGCAGTGGGAGCGGCTGCGGCCGCTGCTCCCACCGCAGCAAGCACGACGCGGTCG
>JAABUZ0100006566.1_pt1 | contig 14469 bp, 14 predicted proteins | sample 5562091 | NCBI WGS metagenome assembly JAABUZ01 (sample SAMN12813069, study PRJNA571459) | rock metagenome | isolation source: Antarctica rocks | place: Antarctica: Victoria Land, Linnaeus Terrace sud | collected 2015-12-21 | reverse complement strand
GTCGCCAGCGTCCCGTAGACGTAGTGTCCGCGCTTGCTCGTCGCGTTCCCCACCGTGATCCCGCGTGCCATCCTCACCTCACCAGGCCCTTACCAGGCCCTGAGCTAGAACAAATTACCGGGGCTATCCTATTATTGCTTGCCACAGTATACAAAGTACGCGGGTATACAAAGTACGCGGCAATGACACGCCCTCCGCTTCCGCCCACGGTACGGGAGCCGCCAATGCCTATAGATTTGGTAGACTTTAGGCGAGGGGGCGCGTGCGGTCCCTCGCCGGGGGTTCCTTACACGGGTAGGTTTTTGATGTGGAGGGGCGCCCAGCGACGCGGGGCGCCCCTCCACATGCGCGGGAACACGGAGGGCGTCGCCCTCCGACCCTCCCTCGCGCGTGACAAACCTACCCCTAAAAGGCCGGGGGTTCTCGGTACGGTGACGGGCATACGGGCATATGGGCGGAAGGATAGGGACACGCGATGGCTAGAATTTTCAACGACCTGTCGGAGACGATCGGGCGCACGCCGCTCGTGCGCCTCAACCGCGTCACCGACGGCGCGGCCGCGATGGTGGCGGCGAAGCTCGAATATTTCAACCCCGCGGGCTCGGTCAAGTGCCGCATCGGCGTGAGCATGATCGACGAGGCCGAGAAGTCCGGCGCGATCGAACCCGGCCGCACCACGATCGTCGAGGCCACCAGCGGCAACACTGGTATCGCGCTCTCCTTCGTCGCCGCGGCGCGCGGCTACCGGCTGATCCTCTGCATGCCGGAGACGATGAGCGTGGAACGGCGTTTGCTGCTCAAGGCGCGCGGGGCCGAGCTCGTGCTGACCCCTGGGACGGAGGGCATGCCGGGGGCGATCCGCAAGGCCGAAGAGATCCTGGCGGGGTTGGGCGCTGACGGCTTCATGCCGCAGCAGTTCGAGAACCCGGCCAACCCCAAGATCCACCGCGAGACCACGGCCGAGGAGATCTGGGCCGATACGGACGGCGCGGTCGACATCTTCGTCGGCGGCGTGGGGACGGGCGGCACCATCACTGGGGTCGGCGAGGTACTCAAGAGCCGCAAGCCAGAGGTGAAGATCGTCGCGGTCGAGCCGGCCGAATCGCCCTTGCTCGCGGGAGGAAAGCCGGGTCCGCACAAGATCCAGGGGATCGGCGTGCCCTTCGTGCCTAAAGTTCTCGACACAGGGGTCATCGACGAGGTGCTCCACGCGAACATCGCCGACGCCACGACGGCCGCTCGCCGCCTCGCCCGCGAGGAGGGCATCCTCGGCGGAATCTCGTGCGGCGCCGCGTTGCATGCGGCTCTGCAGGTGGCCCATCGGCCCGAGAACGCGGGCAAGCTCATCGTCGTCCTGCTCCCCGACACCGGCGAGCGCTACCTCAGCACGCCGCTCTACCAGGATCAGTAGCCGGCAGCAGGTAGCCGGTACTCAGGAAACGTGAAAGGGCCTGGGCCGCGATACAGTATCGCGGCCCAGGCCCTTCTAGCTACACAAACGACGTAGCGTCCGCTAGCTACCGATGTTAGACGCCCTTGATCTCGACGGTCGCGCCGGCGCCTTCGAGCTTCTCGCGGGCGGAGTCGGCTTCCTCCTTGGAGACGGCCTCCTTGATGTTGGTCGGGGCGCTGTCGACCGCGTCCTTGGCCTCCTTGAGGCCCAGGCTGGTCAACTCGCGCACGGCCTTGATGACGTTGATCTTGTTCGCGCCCGCGGCCGTCAGGACCACGTTGAACTCGGTCGGCTCGGCCGCGACCTCGGGAGCGGCGCCCGCGCCGTCGCCGGTCGGGGCGGCCATCATCATCCCCATCGGGGCCGAGGCCGTCACGCCGTAGCGATCCTGAAAGGCCTTCGAGAACTCCGAAAGCTCCAGAATGGTCATCGTATCGAACGCGGACAGAATCTCCTCAGTGCTCATGGCCATTGTTCTTTATCTCCTCTTAATACGGGCGGGACGATCGACGTCCCGTCTCGAACTACCTGTGTACTGGTTGGGCGTATGCCTGACGCCCCTAACACCCTTAACGCCTCTACGCTTACACTAGGGCCGCGCGTCGGCGCTGCCTTCGGATTCCGGCGCCGAACTCGGGTCGGCCGCGATGGCGGCGCCCGTCTCGGTCGGCTGCCCCGGTAGCGCGGCGTCGAACCGGAGACTGACCCCGCCCTCGGACGCGGCGCTGCCTTCGGACGCGGCGCTGCCTTCGGATTCTGGAGCGCGCGAGACATCGCTCGCCACGTCCTGACCCGAATCCGTCGTCGGCGGAAGGGACGCCGTCTCACCCGCGACAGCGGAGACTGGCGCGACCTCGCTCGCGCCGACGCCGTCCATCGCCTCAACCGTCGTCGTCGGCGCCTCGTTGCCTAGCTCCGGGCTCGCCTGCGGCGCCGTGGCCCCAACCGTCGACGCGGGAACCTCTGTTGCCGCCGCTGCGACCGATGTATCGGTGGCAGCCGTCACCTCAGGGGCCTCTGTCGCCGCCGATGTGACCGCAGCGTCGGTGGCAGCCGAGGCGTCGGTGGCAGCCGAGGCGTCGGTGGCAGCCGATGTATCGGTCGCGTTCGCGGCTGCTGCGCCGGGGTTGATCCCTGCCGCGGCCGCGCCCCCCTTGTCCTCGAAGGCGGCGATGGCGTAGGCCAACTGCTGCGCGGGCGCGTTGAACAGGGTCGCGAGTTGGGACAGCGGGGACTCCAGCAGACCCGCGATCTGTGCCAGCAGCGTCTGCCGGTTCGGCAGGTCGGCTAGCTTGGCGAACTGCTCGGCCGTGACCGCGCGCCCGCCCCTGAGGATCCCTGACTTGATCGCGCCCACGCGCGCCGTGCGGAAGTAGTCGTTGAGGGCCTTCGTTCCCGTCGACTCATCTCCGTAGATAAAGGCCACCGCGGTTGGTCCGGTGAACAGGTCGTCGACACTGTTCATGTTATTGCGGTGTGCCGCCTCGCGCAGCAAGGTGTTCTTCGTCACCTGCAACTCGACATCCTGCTGGCGCAGTTGGGTACGTAGCACCCCAATCTCATCCACGGTCAAACCGCGGTATTCGATCAACGCCGCGGCGTTGATGCGCCCGAGCTTCTCCGTCAGCTCGTCGATGACAGCCGCTTTTTTGGCTGTCGGCATCGGCATCCTCCTTTCCCGCGTGCTACCCGCTCGGCCGGCGACACCGCCGGCCTCTACAACGGCAACAAAAAAAGCCTCAGGTCGTGACCCGAGGCGATGGAGCGGCCACATAGGCCGTCCGTGTCGAAAGGGCGAGACGCGAGCCTCTCATCCCTTTACCAAGCGACGGCCCCTGTCGGGGAACCGTTGCGACACAGACGACGTACTGGTGAGTTCCTACCTCGGCAGGCTAGTTTGTTATGCGCTGTCGCGCGCCTGCGGTCATCGGTCCGAATAGAAATGGCGCCAGGTGCAAAGAGCGGGGCGCGGCGTCAGCCACGCCCCATCTAGTATAGGGGATCGCGCCCCTACGCCGCCAGTTACGCGGCGCGGCTACCCTGTGCCGCGACGGAATCGAGCCGTATACTCGGACCCATCGTCGGCGAGAGATAGATGGTGCGGATGTACGTCCCCTTGGCCCCACTCGGCTTGGCGGCGACGATCGCGTCCATCAATGTCCACAGATTATCGGCGAGTTGCTGCTCACTGAACGAGACTTTGCCGATCGGGACGTGGACGATCGCGGTGCGGTCAACGCGGAATTCGACCCGGCCCGCCTTGATGTCGCGCACGGCGCGTCCCACGTCCATCGTAACCGTCCCCGACTTGGGGTTTGGCATGAGGCCGCGCGGGCCGAGCGTGCGGCCCAGGCGGCCGACCTGCCCCATCATGTCCGGCGTGGCCACCGCGACGTCGAAGTCGAGGAAACCGCCCTCGATGCGCTGCACGAGGTCCTGCGCGCCGACGATGTCGGCCCCGGCCTCTTCGGCCTCGCGCGCCTTATCGCCCTGGGCGAAGACGGCCACGCGCGTGACCCGGCCGGTCCCATGAGGGAGGACGGCGGTGCCGCGGACGATTTGATCGGCGTGACGCGGGTCAACGCCGAGCCGCAAGTGCATCTCCACCGTCCCGTCGAATTTCGTATAGTTCGTTTTCTTAACCAGGTCGATGGCTTCTTGCGGTGTGTAGAGGTGATTGGCCTCGATTTGGGCCGCCGCCTCGCGATACTTCTTGCCGTGCTTCGGCATCTTTCTATCCCTCCCGTGGTATTGGCGGGCCGATGTGGCCCTCCCACTCCATTCCGCGCTGGCGCCCGGACGCGAGCTTACACCGTGCTTACGCGCTAACCTCGACCCCCATCGAGCGGGCGGTCCCCTCGATCATACGCATCGCCGCGTCGATGCTGAAAGCGTTGAGATCTTCCATCTTCTGCTCGGCGATGGCGCGCACCTGCTCCGGCGTCAAGGTTCCGACCTTGGTTTTCAGCGGGTTCGCCGACGCCGTGGTGATCCCAGCCGCCTTCTTGATAAGGTCGACGGCCGGGGGGGTCTTCGTCTTGAAGGTAAAGGAGCGATCTTCATAGATCGTGATCTCCACCGGCACGATGCTACCCGCCTGGGCCGCGGTGCGCTCGTTGTACTCCTTGACGAAGCCCATGATATTGACGCCGTGCTGGCCGAGGGCCGGGCCGACGGGCGGCGCCGGGTTAGCCTTTCCGGCCGGGATCTGTAGCTTCACGATGGCCTTGACGCGCTTTGCCACTCTATCTCTCCCACATTGAACGGCCGACGACGGGAGGACGGCCCGCGCCGCTCTCCCGCCCTCAGCCGTTCAGCCTATTACAATTTCTCAACTTGCAGGAAGTCGAGTTCGACGGGCGTCTCGCGCCCGAAGAAGGTGACGAGCACCTTGAGCTTGTTGCGCTCTGGCTCCACGTCGTCGACGATCCCCAAGAATTCCTGGAAGGGACCATCGATAATCTTGATGTTCTCGCCCTTTTTATACGTGACAGTGACGACGGGCTCCTCCACCTGCTGGTCGAGCTTGAGGATGCGGCGCACCTCGCTCTCCTGCAGCGGCACCGGTGTCGTCCCCGAGGAGACGAAGCCCGTGACGCCGGGTGTGTTGCGCACGACGTACCACGACTGATCGTCCATCACCATCTCGACGAGGACGTAACCGGGGAAAACTTTGCGTTGAACCGTGTTGCGCTTCCCGTTTTTAATCTCGATCTGATCTTCCATCGGTACGATGACCTGGAAGATGCGGTCGGCGACGCCCATCGACTCGATGCGATACTCTAAGTTTTGCTTGACTTTGTTTTCATACCCAGCGTACGTGTGAATGACATACCACTCGCGCTCGGTGATTGGATCCGCTGCCACGATGTGTCCCCTCCATTATGCGCAAGCAACTACCTTGCGCAGCGCCATCCTCCGCGATGTCGTGCGCGTCGTCCGTGTCGTCCGCCGCCCTTTATCTAAATTGGGGCGCCCGTGACGAACTGGATGACGACACGTAACAGCGAGTCGACGACACCCAGGAAAATGGCCATGATGATGCAGACCGCGAGGACGACGAGCGTCAGGTTGCGCGTCTGATCGAACGTGGGCCACGTCACTTTGCGCAACTCAGAGCGGGTCTCGCGATACCAGTTCCGCGCAGTGTCCGGTGAAACCGGCGTCTGCGGACGGCGACGTGGCGTCGCGACCGGACTATTCTTCGCCATGGTTGCTCACACATACTTTCAATCCGGCCGCGCATGGGGTGGCCGGCGTCTTGATCTGAACAGGGTCGCGCACGCGCTACCTCGTCTCGCGATGGGCGCGCGTACAGCGACACCACTTGCAATACTTGTTGAGTTGCAAGCGGTCGGGATCGTTGCGTCGATTCTTACTCGTGGAGTAGTTGCGCCGCTTGCACTCGTCGCACGCCAAATGCACGATCAAACGGTTCTCTTTCGCCGTCCTAGCCATGTCTACCTCCAGCGGTCAGGCGCCGGTTGTCGGCGCGGCGCGAGACCGTCTACCGACAACCGGCCGCGTGCCCGGTGTTACTCGATAATCTTGGTGACGACGCCGGCGCCGACGGTGCGGCCGCCCTCGCGGATAGCGAAGCGCAGACCCTCTTCGAGCGCCACGGGCACGATCAACTCGACCCCCATCTGCACGTTGTCGCCCGGCATCACCATCTCCATGCCCTCGGGCAGCTGGATCGCCCCCGTCACGTCGGTCGTGCGCAGGTAGAACTGCGGCCGGTAGCCCTTGAAGAACGGCGTGTGCCGTCCCCCCTCCTCCTTCGTCAGCACGTACACCTCGCCCATGAACTTGGTGTGCGGCGTGATCGACCCCGGCTTGGCCAGCACCTGCCCTCGCTGGATCTCAGCCCGCTCGATCCCGCGCAGCAGCAGCCCCACGTTGTCGCCCGCCCGCCCCTCGTCCAGCGTCTTGTTGAACATCTCCACGCCCGTCACCACGATCTGGCGCGTCGGCGTGCCCATCCCGATCAGGGCCACGCTCTCCGTCGTGCGCACGATTCCGCGCTCGATGCGCCCCGTCGCCACCGTCCCGCGCCCCTTGATCCCGAACACGTCCTCCACCGGCAGCAGGAACGGCTTGTCCACCGGCCGCGGCGGCGTCGGGATGTACGTATCAACCGCGTCCAGCAGGTCCCAGATCGCCGCCGCCGCCGGGTCCTCGCGGGTCCCGTTCGACTCCAGCGCCTGCAGCGCCGAGCCGCGGATGATCGGGATGTCGTCGCCGGGGAAGTCGTACTTGGAGAGCAGTTCGCGCACCTCCAACTCCACCAGGTCGAGCAGTTCGGGGTCGTCCACCATGTCGACCTTGTTCATGAACACCACCACGCTGGGCACCTCGACCTGCCGCGCCAGCAGGATGTGCTCGCGCGTCTGCGGCATCGGCCCGTCGGCCGCCGAGACGACCAGGATGGCGCCGTCCATCTGCGCCGCCCCGGTGATCATGTTCTTGATGTAGTCGGCGTGGCCGGGGCAGTCCACGTGCGCGTAGTGGCGCGCGTCGGTCTCGTACTCCACGTGCGCGATCGCGATCGTGATGCCGCGCGCGCGCTCCTCGGGGGCGTTGTCGATCTGATCGTAGGCCTTGAAGTTGGCCTGCCCCTTCGTCGCCAGCGTCTTCGTGATCGCCGCCGTCAGCGTCGTCTTCCCGTGGTCCACGTGCCCGATCGTCCCCACGTTCACGTGCGGCTTCGTCCGCTCAAACGTCTTCTTCGCCATAATTCCTGTTCTCTCCGTTGGTGCTGAGTCCGTTAGTGACCGGTGACTAGCGTGGTTGTGGCGGGAGGCTAGTCACTAACCACTAGCCGCCGGTCACTTTGTCATGAGCTCCAGGTGGGAATCGGACCCACGACCTCACCCTTACCAAGGGTGCGCTCTACCACTGAGCTACTGGAGCGGGACACTGCTGCGCCCTTCGGCGCATGGTGGGCAGAGAGAGATTCGAACTCCCGAAGGCGAAGCCAGCTGATTTACAGTCAGCCCCCGTTGGCCACTTGGGTATCTGCCCCTGATCGATAATCGAGACGGCGCGATGATCGGGTAAGAGCCGACGATGGGACTCGAACCCGCAACCGGCGGTTTACAAAACCGCTGCTCTGCCAATTGAGCTACGTCGGCACGACTAGCAAGGCCCGCCAACGGCGGGCCCTACAATTAAATATATGGACCCTGACGGCGGATGTCAAGGTCAAAAAACCGTCTGGCCCCGCCCTTCCCCTCCCGCGCGCCGTGGGAGGAGCGGCCTAGTGTTTGAAGTGCCGCGTGCCGGTGAAGACCATCGCCACGCCCTGGCTGTCGGCGGCGCGGATCGACTCGTCGTCGCGGATCGAGCCGCCCGGCTGGATGATCGCCGTGACCCCGGCCTCGACGGCGCGCTCGACCCCGTCGGCGAAGGGGAAATAGGCGTCCGAGGCCAGGACCGCGCCGACCGAGCGGTCGCCCGCGTGGCGCACCGCCAGGTCGACCGAGTCGACGCGCTTCATCTGGCCGGCCCCGACCCCCACGACCGTGAGCCCCTTGGCCAGCACGATGCCGTTACTCTTGATGTGCTTGACCGACTTCCAGGCGAATTTGAGGTCGGTGATCTCGGCGAAGGTCGGTTGGCGCTTGCTCACGACGTGCAGCGCGATGTCTTCGTCGCGCAGCACATTGTTCGTTTGCACGACGAAGCCGCCCGTGATGCGCTTGAAGTCGAGCCGGTTGTCGGGGAGCCACGAGAACTCGCCCTTGCGCGGGCCCGATCGTTCGCCGATGGCCAGGAGCCGCAGGTCCTTCTTGCGCGTCAGGATCTCGAGCGCCTCCGGCGCGAACTCCGGCGCGACGATGGCCTCGTAGAAGACCGCGCGCATCGCCTCGGCCGTGGCGCGATCGACCGTGTGGTTGACCGCGACGATCCCGCCGTAGGCCGCCACCGGGTCGCCGCCATGGGCGGCCTCGTAGGCCTCGGCCAGCGTCCCGCGGCTAGCCAGACCGCACGGGTTAGTGTGCTTGATGACGACACAGGTAGGACCGCGGAAGTCGCGCACGGTCGTCCAGGCGGCGTCGAGGTCGAGCAGGTTGTTGAACGAGAGTTCCTTGCCGTTGAGTTGCCGGGCCGTCGCCAGCGTGCGCAGCCCGATCTCCTCGGTCGTGGGGACGGTCGTGTAAAAAGCGCCCTTCTGGTGCGGGTTCTCGCCGTAGCGCAAGTCCTGCACCTTCCGCATCGGCAGCACGAGCGTCTCGGGGAAATCGATCGGACCGCGCGGGCGCAGGTAGGAGGCGATGTAGCTGTCGTAGCTCGCGGTGTAGGCGAAGGCCTTGCCCGCCAGGCTGCGCGCCAGGTCGTCTTGCCCGGACGCCCCGGTCCCCGACGTTCCCTCCTTCCGGCGGCGCAACTCCTCGACGACGTCGTCGTAGTCGCGCGGGTCGATCACGGCGAGCACGTGGGCAAAGTTCTTGGCCGCGGCGCGGATCAGCGCGACGCCGCCGATATCGATCTGCTCGACCGCCTCGGAGATCTCGACCGGGGCCGAGCTCACCGTCTGCACGAACGGGTAGAGGTTGACGACGACGACGTCGATCGGCTCGATCCCCCGCGCCTTGAGCTCGTCGACGTGCGCCGGGTTCGACCTGTCGGCCAGGATGCCGGCGTGGACGGCGGGGTGCAGCGTCTTGACGCGCCCGTCAAGAACCTCGGCGAAGCCGGTGACGTCGGAGACGGAGCGCGCCTCGATACCCATCCCGCGCAAGGCGTCATAGGTCCCGCCGGTCGAGACGATCTCCACGCCGAGCTCCACAAGCCCGCGCGCCAGATGTTCCAGGTTGCGTTTGTCATAAACGCTGATTAGTGCCCGCACCGGCCGTTCCTCCGCATCTAGTATCCCTTACTGTTCTGCCCGCGGAGCGCTCTCCGCCGCGCGTAACCCCGTCCCTATCCCGTTAGGCGTCCGTGGCGCGATGTATGAAGGCATACGCGCGCGGACATCTCCCAACAGGTTGACATCCTTTAAGCGTACATGATAGACGACATTGACGCACAATTCCCTAGCCCCGCACCTGAGCAAAAACCCTGCTCAAATCCCGCCACCGCGCGCGCAGCCACTCATCCTGTCGAAGGAGTGCGTCCGCGCGCGCCTGGACATCTGTCTCGCTGGCCAACCCTTGGCGGCGACGCCCTTCCCGGTGGATCAGGCTCACGATTCGGTAAAGTCGCATCAGCTCCGGTAACGCATCCACTTCATCCGCCCGGAGGGTCACACGTTCACGGTAGCCACTGATGAACGCGATCACACGCCGCCATCCCTCTGGATGGCTCCATGGGGCGACTGTGAACTGGCACAGACCGCGGGCAAGATCGATAGCGCGCAGATCACGGCCGGCGAACTCGAAGTCCAGCACCCCGGTGACACATTTCCCGTCGATGAGCACATTACTGGCGGCGTAATCGCGATGGACGATCTGGCGTGGTAGGGATTGATACAGGTCGGGGACGACAGCGACGACGTCGCCAACGACGTGGGCGATCCGGGTGCGCATGTTTGGCTCCAGGGGCAACTCCTCCACCATCGCGACGGGGTCGGGCACCGCCGGGTGGATGTGGGACAGAGCGCCGAACGGCGGCAATGGACCGGGTAAGGCCGGTATCGCGATGTGGGCGAAGGCGTGGTCCAGGTCGGCGAGCGCCGCGCCGCAGACACGATACTGGGCGAGATCATGCCCATCGGGTCGGCGCCCAGGGATGAGACGGAAGAGGGCAGCGAGACGGTCGTCCGCGGAAGAGACCGCGACGAGCGTGGACTCCGAGCGTGTCAGCAGCGGTGCGGGGACGGCGAAGGGTAACGTGGTGTGTGCGAGACGCGCCACGAGGGCATGCTCGTAGCGGACACGCTCTGGCGCGGCGGTGTTCTGGTAAACGCGCAGGATATATCGCGCGCCTGGCGCGACAACGCTGTACGAGAGATTGTTGGTCCCGTTCAGCAGGGGATGCACGGCTACGGGTCCGTCGATGGGCCAGGCAGCCACAATGTCCTGGGGGGTCATGGTCCACATCTAGCGTTGCCCAACGCCGTCTATGATGGGTAAGGCGTCGACAAAAACGCCTTCCAGAAGCAGGTCGCCTTCCCGCACCCGCGCGCCTATGTCGCGACGCAGTCGGTAGGACTCCAGGGGGTGCATGGCGATCAGCGGGGTCAGGACACCGGGCGACCAGAGGGCGGCCAGCGGCGCCCCGCGTGGGACGGACGTGGCGTCGGTGTGCAGGGCCAGCACCGTGCCCGTCGCGCGCGCATACACGCGCGCGACGGGGAAAGCGCCGTCCGGCATAACCGTCTGGAACCGTAGGTCGGGGGGGGACACCGACGCGCCGCGCCCGTGACTGGGCGCGACGATACTCTCGCGTAGGGCGTACAAATCGGATCGCACGAGAGGGAGCCGTTCATCGGCGATGGCCTGGTCTATGACAGTGTCCACCGCGGTTACCCATTCCTCGAACGACAGCGGCGCCTGTGGCGCCTGTGTGGATGTGACTGCGGGCGTCGTGACTTGACGACGACACATGTGATGGAAGGCGCGGTACGCTGTTTGGGCCGCGGCATGGTTGGTCTGGGTCAACACAATGCGGTCGCCTGGCCGCGCCTGGCCGAGGCACGCGAGATCGGCCGTGCAAACGGTGGCGATCTTCGCGTATCCCCCCACGCTGCGATGCTCGGCCAGGAGGACGAGCGGCTGGCCATCTCCCGGGACCTGGATGGAGCCAGCGGTCACACCCTCCGATAGAATGTCCGGACGCCCCACATGGGAGAGGCGGGGTCCGTCCAGGTACAGACCCGTGCGATCGGCGCGGGGCGACACGCGATACAGCGATCCATACAACGTCCGTTCGCTTTGCTGAGTGAACGCCCCGCGTTGCGGACCGGGCACGGCGCGGATGACGCGAACTCCGCGCTGGAGCGGATGGGCTACCGGCGCGAGGCGCCGGCCCGGACGCTCCGCCCGTCGCGTCGGACCCGCCGGCAAGACGTCACGCGCGCGCAGGGCGCGACCCTCATGTCCACCGATTCCGGCCACCAGGTCGGTCGATCGGCTCCCATACGCCGCCGGCACATCGATCCCCCCCGCGACGCAGAGATAGACGCGCACCCCTGTGCGCGCGCGGCCAATGCGCAGGATGGCGGCGTCAGTCCCATCGTGTACGCGCCAAAGCGAGAGCGGGCGGCCGTCGAGGTCTATATCCGCCTCGGCTCCGGTCACGACGAACAGGTGATCCCCGCGCAGTCGGAACAGCGCATCGCCCAGTGTCACTTCGATGGCCGCGGCCGCGGGTTCGTTGCCGAGCAGAAGATTCCCCGCGGTGAGGGCGTACGTATCGACGGCGCCGGTCGGGGAAAACCCCAGATGCTGGACGCCGTGCCGGCCGTGATCCTGGACCGTGCTCAGCGGCCCCGGCGCGATGACCTCGATCCCACGCCCGGTCATTCGGCCACCTCGCTCCCCTGCCCGGTCACTCGGCCACCTCGCTCCCACGCCCGGTCACTCGGCCACCTCACACAGGGGGTTATCCAGCGTGGAGCGCGCGACGCGCGCGTCGAACGACGCGGGGGCGATCGGCTGAAAACGGATGTGGTCTCCGGGCCGTAGGAGGACGGCGGCGTCCAGTCCCCGTTTTGGGTCGAAGAGGGCAACCGGCGTGCGTCCGATAATGTTCCACCCGCCCGGGCTGGACACCGGATAGACGCCCGTCTGTGAGCCCGCGATGCCGACCGAGCCGGCCGCGACGCGTAGCCGTGGCGTGGCACGGCGCGGCGTCGCGAGCGCGGCCTCCAGACCCCCCAGGAACGGGAAGCCGGGCGTGAAACCGAGGAAGAAGACGTCGTAGAGCGTTCCCACATGCCGTCCAATAACCTCGTCCGTCGGGAGGCCGGCGTGGCGCGCGACCGTCTCCAGGTCGGGGCCATACGCGCCCCCGTACGCGACGGGGAGCGTGATGGTCCGTCGCTCCACCCCGTCCGGCCGCGTCCCGGCGGCCGTGTCGAGGACGAGCCGCCGGAGCGCCTCGTCCTCGATGGCGATGGGGTCGAATAGGATCATGAGCGCGCGGTACGATGGCACGAGTTCGACAATCCCGGGGATCGCGCGCTCCCTCAAGCCCCGGAACAGCGCGAGGACCATCGCGTTGACGAGCGGGTCGATGCGGTCCGGATAGACGGCGTAGAGGGCGCCTTCCCCGGCGAAGACGAGGTCGGGCTGGACGTGGGCGTCCATGCTACGTCCCCTCAGCGCCCGATCCACTCGCCCACGGGGCGCACGCCGATCCCCTCGGCCTCCAACGCGGCGCGCAAGCGCCCGAGAATGCCGACCGCGTCCGGCGTGTCACCGTGGACGCAAATCGTCTCGCCCGTCATTGCGATCCTCTTCCCGTCGATCGTCGTGACCTGTCCCTCGCGGATCATGCGTAGCGTGCGGGCGATGACGGTCTCGATATCGGTGATGACCGCTCCCGGCGCGCCGCGGGCCACGAGGCGGCCGTCCGGCTCGACGGCGCGATCCGCGAAGATTTCGCGAGCCACACGCAAGTTGTAAGCGGACGCTGCCTGTTCCATCGCCGATCCGACCGGCGCGAAGAGCAGGAGCGTGGGATCGAAGCGCGCGATAGCGGCCGCGACGGCATCGGCGACGTGACGGTCCCGCGCGGCCAGGTTGTAGAGCGCGCCGTGCGGTTTGACGTGCTGGAGGGCCGTTCCCGCCGCGGCGCAGAAGGCCGCCAACGCCCCGATCTGGTACAGCGTGTCGGTCGTGATCTCCTCGTCCGTCGCCCCGAGGTCGCGCCTGCCGAAACCGACGCGGTCGGGGAAGCCTGGGTGCGCGCCCACGGCGACACCGTGGGCGCGCGCCGTTTCGACGCCGCGCCGCATCGTGCGCGGGTCCCCCGCGTGGAAGCCGCAGGCCACGTTCGCGGATGAGACGACGCGCATCAAGGCTGTATCGTCGCCCAGGGTATAGGCTCCGAAGCCTTCGCCCAGGTCACAGTTCAGATCGATAGTCGTCATCGTCGTTCTCCCTGCTTGTCGCGCGCGTTCTCCTCTCGCGTCGCGGGACCGACCGCCGCCCGGTGTGCGCGCACGGCCGGCCGGGGACGACGCGTGCGGACCGTCGTGTCGCCGTACTCGTCGATGCCGCGCTCCCAATGCACCTGACTCGGGGCATCGACATCGTAGAGATACTGCAAGAGGGCGCGATCGGCCGTCAGGTGCGCGTGGGCGCACACGGCCATGTAGCGGCCCTGGGCCGTCTCGTCGGCCACTTCGGTCACGAGGGTGGCGGTGGTCACACCGGGGAAGGCTCCGGCTAAGCCGGCGAGACTGGCCCTCGTCTGCTCCGCATTCTCAGGGTCGTAGTCGTTCACATGAATGAGGATGTCGTCCTCGTAGGGGGCGGGGAAGTCGTCCGGCAGCCACCGGTGTAAGAATGTTCGATAGCGGTCGGCGTACACCCGGTTGCGCGGGCGCACCACCGGATCGTCGGACAGGGCCTGGACCATCCGCGCGCGCAGGTCGTCCACCGCCTCCGCATGACGTGGGTACCGTGGGTTGACCGCACGCGCGAGGAACACGTAGATGAGCCCCTGAGGTATCCAGTCGGACCGGAACCAGGCGTTACTGTGGCCGGCGAATGGCTGGACCCACTCGTGCGACGGGAAGCCGTGATCGTCCGACACGATGTCCGGCGCCCAGCGGCGCCAGACCGAGGGCAGGACACGCGCTTCGCCGTGCGGCGTGAGGGGATCGCCATAGGCGGACGTGAACTCGAGCCCGTCCGCGTTGTACCGCCCCGCGTGGAGCATCCAGGTGGGGTGTTCATCCTGCAGCGCGCCGTGCAGAGCCGCCCCATCGGGATTTTCGTAGGGGATTAGCACGACGTTCACGCGCGCGAGGTACTCCTGCCACACGGGGTCGAAGGCGAGCAACTCGGCCAGGCGGAGCAGGGCGCTCGTGCTCGACGCCTCATTGGCGTGATGACGCGCGT
>JAABUZ0100006565.1_pt1 | contig 14473 bp, 12 predicted proteins | sample 5562091 | NCBI WGS metagenome assembly JAABUZ01 (sample SAMN12813069, study PRJNA571459) | rock metagenome | isolation source: Antarctica rocks | place: Antarctica: Victoria Land, Linnaeus Terrace sud | collected 2015-12-21 | reverse complement strand
ACCGGGTGGGGGGCGACCTGCTGGATGCCGTACGCGAGGGCGAGATGCTGCTGCTGGCCGGTTCGAGTCTGAGCCGGGTCGTCCCGCGCGGCGCCCCGGAGGTCGTCGGCGTCGGCGACCGGTTGAGTGGGCCGGCTGTGGCGGCGGTCGTCACCGCGGCTCGAACCCGGCTCACCGAGCAGGTGGAGGCGTTCGCCTGCAACACACTGGAGCACCTGCACACGGAACGGTCTGCCCTGCTGGAGTCTGAGGAGTTGCCGCCGCTGCGTACCGCCGTAGCTGGACGGCAGGCCGTGCTGGTCGCTCGCGGGGCGCAGCACCGGGAGGACCTCGCCTCGCTGCGGCACTACGTGCGGCGGCAGCGGCCGCTCCTGGTCGGCGTCGACGGGGGAGCCGATGCGCTGCTCGCCGAAGGCTGGCAGCCGGACCTCATCGTCGGTGACATGGACTCGGTCTCCGACTCGGCCCTCACCTGCGGGGCCGAGCTCGTCGTGCACGCCTATCGCGACGGGCGCGCCCCCGGCCTCGACCGGCTGGTCCACCTGGGGCTCGACGCGGTCCTGTTCTCCGTCGTCGGCACCAGCGAGGACGCGGCTATGCGGCTGCTCGACGAGCTCGGCATCGAGCTGATCGTCGCTGTCGGCACCCACGCGACGATGGAGGAGTTTTTCGACAAAGGACGCGCCGGAATGGCCAGCACGTTCCTCACCCGGCTGCGGCTCGGTGACACCCTGGTGGACGCCAAAGGGGTGAGCCGGCTGTACCAGCGGTCGTCGGCGCGCCGGACGTGGCTCGTCGCCGCAGCGGCCCTGATCGCCGCCGTCACGGCCGTCGCTTGCGCCGTCCTGCTCGGCGGGTCACGGGGAGGGGTCGTCACACCCGTACATGCGCAGTCCGGGGCGCAGTCGGCGGTGCAGTTGATGGGACAGTCCGAGGGGCCGGCTGGCCTGAGACACCACGTCGGCCACCCCTCCGCCGACCCGTGAGCTGGTCCGGCCCGCTGCGGGGCTCATCCTGGGTGCGGGCCAACTACCGCGGGCGCCCGGTGAGCCTGGCTGCCGGTCCCGCGGTCGCCCTCGGCGCCGGTCTGCTGACCCGGGCCCCGGGCGCCCTGCCGCTGGCGCTGCTGGCCGCAGCGGCCGGCCGCTACGACGATGTCGCCGGTCATCGGCCGGAGCAGCGTGCCGACATGGGCATCGCCGGTCACCTTCGGGCGCTTGGCGAGCGCCGCATCTCTGCCGGGACGGTCAAGATGGCCGTCCTGCCCGTCGCGGGGCTGCTGGCCGCGCGAGCCCGCGCCGGCGGCGGCACCTGCTCATGGCCACAGCAGTCATGCGACGCGCTCCTGGTCGCCGGCACGGCGAACGCGGTCAACCTGCTCGACGTCGCGCCGGGTCGGGCCTTGAAAGGCGTGCTCGCTGTCCTGATCGGCGGGGCTGCGCTGCCGCCGGTGCGCCGCGCCGGGCTCGGGCTAGGGTTCGTGGCCGCCGTGGCGTTGCCCTCGGACCTGGCCGAACGCAGCATGCTCGGCGACTGCGGAGCCAACGCGCTGGGCGCGCTGCTCGGGCTATGCGTCGGAGCCGACCGGCGGTGGGTGGTGCGGTTCCCCGCCCTGGCCGCCGTCACCGGCCTGAACCTCGCGGCCGAGCGGGTCAGCCTGTCGCCCGTCATCGCCCGCATGCCGGTGCTCGCCCGCCTCGACGCGTGGGGACGCCCGGCGTGAACGCGAGGTTCGGGACCCGCCGGCTTGCGGCCGACCGCGGGATACCAACCGGCCGGCTGCTGGTGCGGGGCGTCGCGGTGCTCGCCACCGTTACCGCAGCGGCCCGCTTCGCGGGCTTTCTGAGGACGGTCCTGCTGGCCCGCGTGCTGGGTGCGACGACCCTCGCCGACGCGTACACCGCCCTCAACGCCCTGCCCACCGTCGTGTTCGAGCTCGTTGCCGGGGGCGCCCTCGCCGGCGCCGTGGTGCCCGTGTTGGCTCACGTCCTGCCGCCCGACGAGGCCGCTGCCGTCCGTGGGCGGAGAGTCAGCAGCGAGCGCGACCGGCAGACGATCGCCGCCCTGCTGACCTGGACGGGCCTCGTCCTAACTCCGGTAGTCCTCGTCCTCGTCCTCACCCGGTACTGGTTCGCGGCGCTGCTTCTCGGGGGCGGTCCCGATGCCGTGGCGGAGGTGGCCACCGGGGCTGCGCTCCTGGCCGCATTCGCACCACAGGTCGTCCTGTATGGCCTTGCCTCCGTCGCCGTCGGGGTGCTGCACGCTCGCCGCCGCTTCCTTGCCGCTGCGCTCGCCCCGCTGGCCAGCACGGCTGTGGTCGCGAGCGGCTACGCCGCCTTCGCTGCGAGCGGCAGCGGACGCGGGCTCGCGGACGTGAGCGGCAGGGGCGTGGCGATCCTTGGTGTCGGCACGACGGCAGGAGTCGGCGCGCTGTGCGCCGCCGTACTGGTTCCGGTTCTGTGCGCCGAGCCGGGGCTGCGGCCTGCGCTGCACTTCCCGCCCGGCGTGGCCGGCCGGGTGCGCGGGCTCGTCGTGGGCGGTTGTGCTGCTGTCGCGGCTCAGCAAGTGGCGGTCGCCGTGTCGCTCCGGCTGGCGGCCGGGGAGCCTGGGGGCGTGCTCGTGTGGACGTTGGCCTGGACGGTGCTGCTGGTGCCGTGGTCGGTTGTGTCGCTTCCTGTCGTCACGCGGGCCTACCCCGAGTTGGCCGCGGCTGTCCGGGCCGGAGGCGCCGCGGCTGGAGCTGCCTACCGGGCGGTGCTGCAACCGGCCCTGCGGCTCGTCCTCGGCGGCAGCGTCGCCGCAGCGGGGCTGCTCGCCGCGGGCGCCGAACCACTGGCGCAGTTGCTGCTGGCGTCAACGCCGGGTGCCGGGGTGCCGTCGCTGGCCCGCGCGCTGGTAGCGGTGGCGCTGGCCCTGCCCGGCTACGCGGTGAGTGCGCTGCTCACCCGTGCGCTCTGGGCGGTGGATGAAGCCCGGACCGCCACGCGCGGGGTCACCACCGGATGGGCAGTGGCCGTCGTGGTCGACCTCGTCCTGGTTGAAGTCGCGCCAGCGGGCGGCTGGCGTCCTGCGGCGCTCGGGTTAGGGGCGGCTGCGGGCACGTCCGTCTCCGCCCTCCTGCTGGCCCGTGCGGTGCGCCGGGCAGCACCCGGCGTGATGGTGCAGACGTCGGGCCCGTCAGCCGTAGTGCCGGACCGGCTGGCAGTGTGCTCGGCCCCACCGTCACCAGCGGGCGAAGCAGCGTGAGGATCGGGCTGGTAGTCGGACCGGCCACCGGGGGCATCGCCGTGCATGCGGCTGCGCTCGCCGCTGCAGCCCGGGCGCGCGGGCACGAGGTTCGCCTCGTCGGCCCCGCAGGAACGGCCGACCGCTGCGACCTTGACGGCGAGACGTGGGGACACCCGCTCCGGGCGCCGATCGAGGTGGCACGGCGGTTGGCCGGATGCGATCTGGTCCACGCCCACGGGGCGCGGGCCGGTCTGGTGACAGCGCTGGCCCTGGGGCTCAGCAGTCTGGGGCTCAGTGACCATCTGGGGCTCAGCGACCATCTGGGGCTCAGCGACCATCTGGGGCTCAGCGACCATCAGCCGCCCAGCAGCCGCCGGTGGCTCGGATGGCAGGGCACCGCCCGCCGGCCGGCGTTCGTCCTCACCTGGCACAACCCACCGCGGGCGCCGCGGGCCGTCCAGCAGGTCCTGGCGCGGACGGCCGACCTGTCCCTGTGCGTCTCACGCGACCTGTTCGCTCATGTCGAAGCGCTCGGAGGCCGCCCGGTCCTCTCGCCGGTGACCGCGAGCCGGCGCCCGGCTGCCGATGGTGCCCGAGCCCGCGTCCGGGTCGAGCTGGGTCTCTGCGGCCAACCGCTCCTGCTGGCGGTCGCGCGGCTGGCGCCGCAGAAGGGCCTTGACGTTCTGGTGGCAGCGGCAGCGCTCGTCGCAGTGCAGCAGATGCAGCGAGCGCAGCAGGCTCCGACTGTCGCCGTCGCGGGCGAGGGCCCCCTGGCCGCTCAGCTAGCAGCCCAGGCAGCCCGGAGCGGCGTCGACCTTCGCCTGCTGGGCGCGCGATCGGACATCGGCGACCTGCTGGCCGCCGCTGACGTCGTGGTCCTGGCGTCCCGCTGGGAGGCTGGTCCCCTGGCCGCGCAGGAGGCCTTTCTCGCCGGCCGTCCCCTGGTGGCGACCGATGTCGGCGGGGTGCGCGAGCTGGTCGGGAAGGGCGCCGTGCTCGTCCCGCCCGAGGACGCGACGGCGCTGGCTGCTGCGATCGGGCACCTGCTGCGTGATCCATCGGCCGCCGCCCTCATCGGCGCTGCCGGTCGTGCGCAGGCGGCCGGGTGGCCCAGCGCCGAGGAGAGCTTGACGCGGCTTCTCGCCTGCTACGACCGGTTGGTCGCCGCACCAGGCGGGGCTCGCGAATGATCGGGTCGTCGGGCAGCACGGTCCGCGCCGCGGCAGCGGTCGTGCTGGCCGCCCTCGCCGTCTGCTGGCTCCTGACCGGAGCGCCGCCGGCAGCCGCGGCGCCCGGCCCGCCGGCGCGGGTCGTGGTACTCGGTGTCGACGCGCTGACCTGGTCACAGGTCAACCTGAACCCAGCTGGCCGCACCCCCCTCCTCGCCGCGCTGGCGCGCACGTCCGCGACGGGGCTGCTCGCGACGCGGGGGGCACGTGAGCGCACGAGCGTGCCCGACGGCTGGGCGACGCTGTCAGCCGGCGCCCGCGCGCGAGCCGGCCAGCTGCCGGCCCCGGACCGGCTCACCGACGCGGGTGTGGCGACCGCGCAACGGGCCACCAAGCCGTTTCGCACCGGCGCGCGCGTCGGCGCACTGTCGGACGCCGTGGGATGCGCCGACGCGAGCGGAGGCCGAGGCGCTGTGCTCGCCGGGGCCCGCTCGGACGGCCGCCGGGTCGCCACCGCGGGATGCCCGCTGCGGCTGATCGAGGCAGCATCGGTAGCAGCCGCGGAGCAGGCCCTGGCGGACATCGAGCGGAGCCCGCAGCCGGACCTGCTGCTCGTCGTCGGGGTCGGCGACAGCGCGCCAGGGGACCTGCACCTGCATGTCGCCGTGCTGCACCGGGCGGCGGCTCCGGGCATGGGCGGCACGGGCGGCACGGGCGGCACGGGCGGACGGCTCGAGTCGGCGAGCACCGGCCGGGCGCCATACGTCCAGCTGGTAGACGTCGCGCCCACGGTCCTGCGTGCGCTGCGGCTGCCCATCCCACCCGGCATGGCCGGGCAGCCAATGGTGGTGCGGGGTACCGAACAGACCGGCGGGGCCACCCGTGCCGGATACCTCGACGCGGATCGGGCGGCCCGGCAGATGCACCGGGTGATCCCCGTGCTGGTGTCCGGCCTTGCCGTCGCGCTCTGCCTGGGCGCTGCAGCCGCAGCGGTGCTGCAGCGCACGGGCCGCAGCAGCACCTCGCGGCGGTTGCTGCTCCTCGGGGCAGGCGCCGCTGCAGCCGCGCCGGCTGCCAGCTTCCTCGCCCGACTGCTGCCGTACGAGCGCTGGGGGCTGCCGGGCACGGCCGTGTCGCTCGTCGTGCTCGACCTGGCCGTCGTCGCCGCGTGCCGCGGCCGGGCGAGTCGCATCGCGGCCCTCACCCTGCTGCTGCTCGCCATCGACCTCGGCACCGGCGCCCACCTGCAGCTGCACAGTGTCCTCGGCTACTCGGCCATCGTCGCCGGGCGGTTCGCGGGGATCGGCAATCCCGCCTCGGGCGTGCTGTTGGCCGCGACCCTGCTCACGGCCGGCGCGGCGGCCGGGCGCTTCAAGGCCCCCCGGTTGCGGCAAGTTGCCGTCCTCGGGATCGGCGCGCTCGGCCTGCTGGCCGACGGATGGCCGGGGTGGGGCAGCGATCTTGGCGGCGTGCTCGCGCTCGCGCCGGCGGTGGTGCTGTTCGCTGCTCATGCAGGCCGGGTTTCCGCCGGCGGGATGCGCGGGCGACCTCGGGCCACCGTGCTCACACTGGCTGCTGCGCTCGCCGCAGCACTGGGAGCCGCGGCCATCCTGGCGCTGGTCGACCTCTCCCGGCCCGCCGCCAGCCGCACCCACCTCGCCCGCTTCGCCGCCGACCTGGTGCACGGCCGGGCCGGCACCACGCTCGCGCGCAAGGCGGTAGCCGACATGGACCTGCTCACCAGCAACGCGGCGACCCTCGCCGTACCGGTTGCGCTCGCCGGGATGGCCCTCGTGCTGCGTTCGGCGATGCGAGGTGGGCGCCCCGCCGGTTTGGGCACGGCTCTGCGCGCGCGGCCGCTGCTCGGGCCCACCCTCACGTGCTGCCTCGTCGCGGCGGTCGTCGGGATGCTGGTCAACGACTCCGGCGTCGTCATCCCGGCGACGATGGCGCTGCTGGCCGTGCCTGTCGCGGTGCAGGCGGGCGCGGCGCATCCGGCCGCAGCCGCCTCGGCCGTACCATGGGCTTCCGTGGGCAGCCCGGTCGGCCGGGCTCGGCAGACCGCGGAGGCCACCGATGGCGCAGGCGCACGTCCCGAGGCACATCTTCGTCACCGGCGGCGTCGCCTCCAGCCTCGGTAAGGGGCTCTCGGCCTCCAGCCTCGGCATGCTGCTCAAGTCGCGCGGCCTGCGGGTGACGATGCAGAAGCTCGACCCCTACCTCAACGTCGACCCCGGCACGATGAACCCGTTCCAGCACGGCGAGGTGTTCGTGACCGAGGACGGGGCCGAGACCGACCTCGACGTCGGGCACTACGAGCGCTTCCTCGACGCCGAGCTGCCCGGCCGGGCCAACGTGACGACCGGCCAGGTGTACTCCACCGTGATCGCCAAGGAGCGGCGCGGCGGGTACCTCGGGGAGACGGTGCAGGTCGTCCCGCACATCACCGACGAGATCAAGGCCCGCATCCGAGCCCTTGCCACTGACGACGTCGATGTCGTCATCACCGAGGTCGGCGGGACCGTCGGCGACATCGAGTCGCTGCCCTACCTCGAGGCGATCCGGCAGGTCCGGCACGAGGTGGGGCGCGCGCACTGCCTGTTCGTCCATGTGAGCCTGGTGCCATACCTCGCGCCGAGCGGGGAGCTCAAGACCAAGCCCACCCAGCACAGCGTGGCCGCGCTGCGCACGGTCGGCATCCAGCCCGACGCCCTGGTGTGCCGTTCCGACCGTCCGCTGCCGGAGGCGCTCAAGCGCAAGATTGCGCTGTCGTGCGACGTCGATGCGGAGGCGGTCGTCGGGGCGCCGGACGCGCCGTCGATCTACGACATCCCCAAGGTGCTGCACCGCGACGGGCTCGACGCCTTCGTCGTGCGCCGCCTCGGCCTCGCCTTCCGCGACGTCGACTGGACCGACTGGGACGAGCTGCTGCGCCGGGTGCACACCCCCGCGCGGAGCGTCACCATCGCGATGGTCGGCAAGTACGTCGACCTGCCCGACGCCTACCTGTCGGTCACCGAGGCGCTGCGCGCCGGGGGGGTGGCCAACGACGCCAGGGTCGAGCTGCGCTGGGTGCCCTCCGACGACTGCTCCTCGCCGGAGGCGGCCGCCCGGGCTCTGGGCGGGGTCGACGGCGTCCTCGTCCCCGGGGGGTTCGGGGTGCGCGGGATCGAGGGCAAGGTGGCTGCGCTGCGCTGGGCGCGGGAGCAGCGCGTGCCCGCCCTCGGCATCTGCCTGGGCCTGCAGTGCATGGTGATCGAGGCGGCTCGTCACCTCGGCGGGCTGGCGGCGGCGAACAGCACGGAGTTCGACCCGCAGACCCCGCACCCGGTCATCGCGACGATGGCCGACCAAGTCGATGTGGTGACCGGCGAGCGTGACATGGGCGGCACGATGCGGCTCGGCAGCTATGCCAGCGAGCTGACGCCCGGCTCGATCGCCGCCGAGGCCTACGGGTCGACCCTGGTCCACGAGCGGCACCGGCACCGGTACGAGGTCGCCAACGCCTACCGGGCGCAGCTGGAGCAGGCCGGGATGGTGGTCTCCGGCAGCTCGCCCGACGGCAGGCTGGTCGAGGTGGCGGAGCTGCCCCGCGAGGTGCACCCGTTCTACGTCGGGACCCAGGCGCACCCCGAGTTCCGGTCGCGCCCGACGCGGCCGCATCCGCTGTTCGCGGCCTTCGTCGGTGCCGCGGTGGAGCGGGTGGAGCAGCAGCTGCTGGACCTGGTCACCACCTGAGAGCTGTGGACAACGGCCTGCCGTCCCCAGCGCCCGCCCACCGCGAGCCACCTCGAGCCTCGCCCGTGAAAGGCTGCGGGCGTGGCGCACGACTACGAGGTACGCAGCAGCGAGGTGGTCTACCAGGGGGCGGTCTTCGCACTCCGGCGTGACGAGGTCACCATGCCCGGCGGCGGGACGAAGATCCGTGAGGTGGTCGACCATCCGGGTGCCGTGGGGATCGTCGCTCTGGACGAGCAGGAGCGCGTCGTGCTTATCAAGCAGTACCGGCACGCCGTGGGCGAGGCGCTGTGGGAGCTGCCGGCAGGGCTGCTCGACGTCGCCGACGAGCCAGCCGTGCGGGCGGCCCAGCGTGAGCTCGCCGAGGAGGTCGGGCTGACGGCGGGCCGGTGGGACCTGCTTGTCGAGGCGTACTCGTCGCCGGGGATGTCGAACGAGGCCACTCGCATCTACCTCGCCCGGGACCTGTCGCAGTCCACCCGGCAGCACGAGGCGGCCGAGGACGAGGAGGCCGACCTGGTCGTCGAGCGGGTACCGATCGATGAGGCTGTGGTGCGCGTGGCCAGCGGGGGTATCACCAACGCCATGGCAGTGATCGGCATTCTTGCCACCCTCCACGCGCGCGGCAAAGGCTACGAGCGGCTCCGCGACGTCAACGCGGCGTGGCCAGCACGCCCGCGAGCCGCTGGATGACCGGACGGAGGACTGCAGCGTGAGGATCGGCGTACCGCGCGAGGTCAAGAACAACGAGTACCGGGTGGCCATCACCCCGGCCGGTGTCCGCGAGCTCACCCGGCTGCACCACGAGGTCGTGATCGAGCAGGGGGCCGGCGAGGGATCGTCGATCTCCGACGACGAGTTCGTGGCTGCAGGTGCGAAGATCCTTTCCGGTGCCGACGATGTGTGGGCCGAGGGCGAGCTGCTGCTCAAGGTGAAGGAGCCGGTCCCGGAGGAGTACGGGTATCTGCGGTCCGATCAGGTGCTGTTCACCTACCTGCACCTTGCCGCGTCCCGCGAGTGCACCGACGCGCTGGTGTCGTCGGGCTGCGTGGCGGTCGCGTATGAGACGGTCGAGCTCGCCGACCACAGCCTGCCGCTGCTCGCGCCGATGAGCGAGGTCGCCGGCCGGATGGCCCCCCAGGTCGGCGCCCACTTCCTCGAGCGCGAGTACGGCGGCCGCGGCGTGCTGATGGGCGGTGTCTCCGGCGTGTACGCGGCGAAGGTCGTCGTTCTCGGAGCCGGGGTCAGCGGGATGAACGCTGCCGCGATCGCTCTGGGGATGCAGGCCGAGGTGCTGCTGCTCGACCGCAACGTGGCGCGGCTGCGCGACGCCGACCGCATCTACCAGGGCCACTGCCAGACCGTCGCGTCGAACACGTTCGAGGTCGAGCGCGCCGTCGCCGACGCCGACCTCGTCATCGGGGCCGTGCTCGTGCCGGGGGCCAAGGCTCCCACGCTGGTGACCGATGACATGGTGGTAGGCATGAAGGCCGGCAGCGTCCTCGTCGACATCGCGGTCGACCAAGGGGGCTGCTTCGAGTCCAGCCGGCCGACGACGCATGCCGACCCCGTCTTCGAGCTCGCGGGCAGCCTGTTCTACTGCGTGGCCAACATGCCGGGAGCAGTGCCGCACACCAGCACCTACGCGCTGACCAACGTGACGCTGCCGTACGTCGTCGAGCTGGCCCAGCGCGGGTGGGAGGGTGCCGTGCGGGCTGATATTGCGCTGGCACGGGGCGTCAACGTGGTCCGCGGGAGCGTTGTCTACGGCCCGGTCGCCGAGGCCCACAGCCTGCCCCACGTCGAGCTTGACACGGTCCTGGCGGGGTGAGCCACGCCGTCGAAGCGCCGGATGCCGAGCGCTGTGAGCTGACCGACCGCGTCACCGCAGTCATCCGCCGCTACCTCGACCACCTGTCGGTCGAGCGCGGGCTGGCCTCCAACAGCCTGCTCGCCTACCGGCGGGACCTACGCCGCTACCGCTCCTACCTCGAGGCGCTGCAGGCGGAGAATCTCGCCGAGGTCGACGAGTCAGCCGTCGCCGGGTTCCTCGCCGGGTTGCGGGCCGGGGACGAGGAGCATCCGCCGCTGTCGGCGTCGTCGGCTGCCCGCACCCTGGTGACCGTTCGCGGGCTGCACCGCTTCGCCGTCCGCGAGGGCGACTCGGCCCTCGACCCGTCCCGGCCCGTCCGGCCCCCGACACCGCCGCGACGGCTCCCCAAGGCGCTGACTGTCCAGCAGGTGGAGGCGCTGCTCGACGCGGCAGGCCCTGACGGCAGCGCGCGCGGGCTGCGGACACGGGCACTGCTCGAGCTTCTCTACGGCACAGGGGCTCGCATCAGCGAAGCAGTCGGGCTTGACGTCGACGACGTCGACCGTGAGGCCGGGGCGGTGCGGCTGCTGGGAAAGGGCGGCAAGGAGCGGGTGGTCCCGATTGGGTCCTATGCCCTCGAGGCCCTCGGCGGCTACCTGAGCAGCGGCCGCCCAGGTCTGCACCCGCGCCAGCCGGCTCTGTTCGTGAACTCCCGTGGAACCCGCCTGTCGCGGCAGAGCGCGTGGACGGCGCTGCGCACCGCAGCGGCCAGGGCAGGAGTCGAGGCCGTCTGCTCACCGCACGTGCTGCGCCACTCGTACGCGACGCACCTGCTCGACGGCGGCGCCGACGTGCGCGTGGTGCAGGAGCTGCTCGGGCACGCCTCGGTCACCACAACTCAGCTGTACACGCTGGTGACAGTCGATCGGCTGCGCGAGGTGTACGCCTCGACGCACCCGCGGGCCCGCAGCATGCCCCCGCGGGAGGGCTCCTCGCACTAGGCTGCTGGCAACCGGCCCCCCGCACCGGCCGGCTGCGGCCTGGGAGCCGGGCTGACAACGACCGGAGGGAGCCCATGAGCGCCGACACGTCGCCATTGGAGACCATCACACCCTCAGCTCCGGTGTTGCATGCTCCCGCGTTGCCGGTGCCCGGGCCGCTCGGCCCGACCGGCAGGCCGGTGCCCGAGTTCCCCCTTCCGACGGCTGTCCGCCAGCACGGTCCGGCGAGCGTGCTCGCGATCTGCAACCAGAAGGGCGGGGTCGGCAAGACGACGACCACCATCAACCTCGGCGCGGCGCTGGCCGAGACCGGGCGCCGCGTGCTGCTGGTCGACGTCGACCCGCAGGGGGCGCTCTCGGTCGGCCTGGGCATCAACGCCAACATCCTCGAGGCGACCCTGCACGACCTGCTGCTCGGCACGGGGGGCGTGGGTGCCCCGGTGGCCGCCGACGTGGTCGTCACGACCCGGGTGCCGGGGCTCGACCTGCTGCCCAGCAACATCGACCTGTCTGCCGCGGAGGTGCTGCTCGTCGGCGAGGTCGGCCGCGAGCACGCCCTCGCTCGGGCGCTGCGCCCGCTGATCCCCGAGTACGACGTCGTCCTCATCGACTGCCAGCCCTCGCTCGGACTGCTGACCGTCAACGCCCTGTCGGCTGCGGACGGGGTGCTCATCCCGCTCGAGTGCGAGTACTTCGCGCTGCGCGGGGTCGCCCTGCTGCTGCAGACGATCGAGAGGGTCACCGACCGGCTCAACCCCCGCCTGGAGCTGGTGGGCATCCTCGCGACGATGCACGACGGGCGCACGCTGCACGGCCGGGAGGTCCTCGACCGGGTGCTCGAGGCGTTTCCGGACAAGCTGTTCCATACCGTCATCAGCCGGACGATCCGCTTTCCCGAGACGACAGCCGCGGGCGAGCCCATCACCTCATACGCCTCGAGCTCCGCTGGTGCCGGCGCCTACCGGGCGGTCGCGCGCGAGCTGCTGGCGCGCTGGCCTGCCACGAGCGACGCGGACAGCGGCACGGGTGCCGCGAGCGGGGCCGCCCAGCCACACGACACAGGCGGTCGCTGACCTGTGCTGTTCCACCTCGCCGAACCGGCGGTACTGCTCGGCATAGTGCTGGGTGTCGTCGTCGGGGTCTACCTGCACGATGTCGCCCAGGTGCTGGCGGCAGCGGCAACGCACGACCCGATGGCCCGACGCGCGGGTCGGCTCGGACTGCGCCCCACCTCGCACCTTGGCATCTACAGCGCCGTCGCCGTCGTGGTCGTCGGCTACGGGTGGTCCGAGCCGGTGCCCATGAACGACCGGTGGCGCAGCCGGCGCTTCATCGTGGCCGCGGCAGTGCTGGCCGGCCCGATGATGCTGGCCCTGCTGTGCCTCGCAGCCCTCGCCGGGCTACGGCTGACTGTTTCCGACATCGCCCACGTCTCGGGTAACGGGCTGGAGTTCGTCCCACGGCTGCTGCTCTGGACTGCTTTCACGCTCGGAGCGCTGTTCATCGTCAGCCTGATCCCGCTCGGGCCCACCGACGGTGCTCGCCTGCTGTGGCTGCTCGGCGGAACCTCCTACGGGTGGCAGAAGGCGCGCTACCAGCTCGAGGAGCGCAACATCGGCCTCGGGATACTGCTCGGCCTGCTGCTGCTGCCGGTTTTTCTCGGGGGTTTTCCGTCCGTCGTCGGGCAGCTGGTTGCGCCCTTGCTGCGCGGCCTCGGCACCCTGGTCGGGCTGACGCTGCCATGAGCACGACGGCGACCGGCAGCACAGTCGGCACCGTCCGCCCGGGCTTCACCGTCACGTTGCCCCAATTCTCGGGCCCCTTCGACCTGTTGCTCTCCCTGATCGCCAAGCACCAGCTGGACGTGACTGAGCTTGCGCTGGCGGAGGTGGCAGACGACTTCATCGCGCACGTCAGAGCCGCGGGCTTCGACCTTAACGCCGCCACCGAGTTCCTGGTCGTGGCGGCGACGCTGCTCGACCTCAAGGTGAGCCGGCTGCTACCGACCCCGCCGACCCGGGAGGAGGAGGACGACTTCTCGCTGCTGGAGTCACGCGACCTGCTGTTCGCCCGCCTCCTGCAGTACCGGGCCTACAAGAAGGCGGCGACCTTGCTCAGCGGCCTGCAGGAGCTCGAGACGAGGTTCGTCCCGCGGCAGGTCCGCCTCGAGGAGCGTTACCTCCGGGTGCTGCCCGAGCTCGCGCTCACCATCGACGCAGCGGGGCTGGCCGAGCTCGCCTCCCGGTTGCGGACGCCGCGGCCGGCGCCGGTCGTCCCGACCGATCACGTGCACGCTCCCCGGGTCGATGTCGCCGCCCACAGCCGGGTCGTCGTCGAGCGGTTGCTCGCGGTCGGCACAACCTCGTTCCGCTCGCTGTGCACCGGCTGCACCGAGACGATCGAGGTCGTCGCCCGCTTCCTCGCGGTGCTCGAGCTGTACCGGGAGGGACGCGTAGCGTTCGAGCAGGTTGCCCCGCTCGGCGATCTAACCGTGCAGTGGGTGCCGTCGTGACGGAGCCGCCTGGCATCGGCGCCCAGCTCGAGGCGGTGCTGCTCGTAGCCGACGACCCGGTGCCCGCGGTGCTGCTCGCCGAGCGGCTGGGGCAACCGGTACCTGAGGTTGAACGCACTCTGGCCGACCTGGTAGGCCAGTACGCCCGGGCCGGGCGCGGTTTCACCCTGCGCGACGTCGGCGGCGGCTGGCGCTTCTACACTGCCGAGGCCTGCGCCCCGATCGTTGAGCGCTTTCTGCTCGCCGGTCACACCACGCGGCTGTCTCAGGCCGCGAAGGAGACCCTCGCTGTCGTCGCCTACCAGCAGCCGGTGACCCGCTCCCGGATCGCCGCGGTCCGGGGGGTCAACGTCGACGCGGTAGTGCGCACCCTGCTGGCTCATCGGCTGATCGAGGAGGCGGGCCCGGACACCGACTCGGCTGCCATGACCTACTGCACGACCGGTCACCTGCTGGAGCAGCTGGGGCTGCGCGACCTGTCCGAGCTGCCGCCGCTGGCACCATTGCTGCCGGGCGTCGACGAGGCGATCAGCGAGACGTTGGAGGGCCCGTTGGGCGCTGCCGGCATTGCGGAGGAAGCACACAGATGAGCTCCGACGACAGCTGGGACGCTGACAAGATCGCGAAGCTGCGTGAGCTCGGGGCACTCGCCCAGGAGCCGGACGACGACGACGACGTCGAGATGCCCGCCGATCAGCGGTCACGAGTGGCTCCCGACGCCAGCGACCCGGCCGACACGGGGATCCGGCTGCAGAAGGTTCTTGCTGCTGCCGGCATCGGATCGCGCCGCCACTGTGAAGAGCTGATCGAGAAGGGCCGGGTGTCGGTCAACGGCAAGCCGGTGCGCGTGCAGGGCATGCGGGTCGACCCCGAGCAGGACATCGTCGAGGTGGACGGCGAGCGTGTCGTCACCCGCGAGGACATGGTCTACCTGGTGTTCAACAAGCCGCGCGGCGTGCTGTCGGCAATGAGTGACGACCGCGGCCGTGAGACGGTGGGCGACTTCGTCGCC
>JAABUZ0100006563.1_pt1 | contig 14478 bp, 15 predicted proteins | sample 5562091 | NCBI WGS metagenome assembly JAABUZ01 (sample SAMN12813069, study PRJNA571459) | rock metagenome | isolation source: Antarctica rocks | place: Antarctica: Victoria Land, Linnaeus Terrace sud | collected 2015-12-21 | reverse complement strand
CTTCGCCGCCTGCAAACGACGGGGTAAGTACGTTGGAATCTGCGGCCAGGGACCGAGCGACTTCCCCGACCTGGCTGAGTGGCTGGTCGAACAGCACATCGACTCGATGTTGCTCAACCCTGACAGCGTGCTGGAGACCTGGTCCCGACTGGCCGCCCTGCAGGAATAGCCGTCGCGGTCGTCTACGTGCTCAGGTGCTCCAGCCGCCGCTCATGCTGAAGAACTGATCGGTCTGGAAGCGGCTGCGTCCGTCGAGCAGCACGGCCGCGAACTCCGCGACCTCCTGCGCCGTCCCCAGCCGACGGACGGGGACGAGCGCTTCGAGCTCGGCCCGCCGCCCAGGCTCGTCGGCCCCGAACGACGCCCGGAAACCAGGGGTGTCCATGAAGTTCGTCCCGATCGCATTGACCACGACCCCTGAGCCGGCGTGTTCCAACCCCACCGCTCGCACCAACGCGTTCGCGCACGCGCGGGAGGCAGCGTAGAGCGAGAGCTGCGGCTCCGGCCGAGCGCCGATGGCGCTGGTGAAGACCAGGATCTGCCCCTGGCCAACCTCGATCATGTGGGGAAGGGCGGCCCGGAGGGCGTAGGAGACGGAGTCAATGTTGGCCGTCTTCTGGATCTCCCACTGGGCTGGGGTCGCGGCCAGGAAGTCGCCTGACACGAAGAAGCCGGTGATGTAGCACGCTGCGTCGAGGCGACCGAACCTGCTGATCGCGGCGTCGACTAGGGCTTGGTTGCCGGCGGTGGTCAGGTCGACATCGGACGCGGGCTCGACGCTGGCACCGAGTTCGCCGAGCTCATCAATGAGGTCGGAGGACTCGCGGTCGATGCGGGTGGAGCGCGGCTCGGCCCGTGGGCAGTACAGGGCGATGTCGTGACCGGATCGAGCGAGTAACCGCGCGAGAGGGGGCCCCACGTACCCGGGGTTGCGCACCGTCATCAACACCACACGCCGACTGACCATGGTCTCCACCTCAACCCTCATGCCCTGCGGCTACCTAATCACTTCGCTAGGTGGTGGACCGTCCACTTGCCGGCGACCACACCCGGGATCGCCCGCGGCGGCGCGTCCCCGGGTGTGGCGGTCAGTGCCCTACTCCGTGACGATTCTGGCGATCTCCTCACGCGGTTTCACGAAAGCTGTCGGGAGCGCGATCAGGGCGATAACGGCTAGGATGACGACCATGCCGGTGATCGACCCGGTCTTGTCGATGATGGCTGCCGCGAGCAACGGGGTCAGACCGGCCAGCACGTACGCCAGGTTGTACGACAGCGCCAGCCCGGTGTACCGCACCTCGACGGGAAAGAGGTTGCTGAGCAGGGCGCCACGCGTGGACTCGATCATCCCGACCCCGAGGAAGACCAGGCTGAAAGCGAGCACCGTCGCGAACAGCGTTCCTTGCGAGAGAAGCGGGAAGAGCAGGACCGCGGCGGGAATCTGGACCAGTGCCACGGTAATGAGCACTGCCCTCCGGTGCCGGTCGAAGAGACGAGCGACCACGAGCAGGGCGATGAGGCCTACGACGAGGGCCACGTCGAGCAGTGCGAGGATCGTCCCGCGGGGTGAGCCGGTTTTATCGATGGCGAAGCTCACCCCGTAACCGTTGACGATGTAGCCGGTCGCACCACTGACCAGCACCCAAGACATGGTCCTGAGCACGGCCACCGGGTGGTTGCGCAGCACCATCATGAGGGGAACCCGGGGTGGCGGCTTCTCCTTCAGCGCCTCCTCGAACAAGGGGCTCTCCGTGACCTGACGGCGCAGGTAGGCACCAAAGATGACCAGGACGAAGCTCGCCCCGAACGCGATCCGCCAGCCGAAACTGACGAAGGCGTCGCGGTAGACGGCCGAGACGATCAGCAAGACGGTGGAGGCCAGCAGCGAGCCGGCAGTCGTCCCGAAGGCCGGCGCCGAACCGTAGAGACCCCGCTTCTCCGGCGGCGCGTGCTCGACCGCCATCAGGGCCGCCCCGCTCCACTCGGCGCCGGCGGCGAAGCCCTGGGACATCCGCATGAGCACGAGGAGGATCGGAGCCGCGACGCCGATCGTGGCATGAGTCGGGAGGAAAGCGATGAGCAGGGTCGAGGTGCCCATGATCATGAAGCTCCAGATCATGACCCTCTTGCGCCCGATGCGGTCGCCGAAGTGCCCCCCGACGATGCCCCCGATGGGGCGCATGAAGAAGCCAATCGAGAAGGTTGCGAGGGCCGCGAGCTGCGCGGTCCCGGGATTGCCGCTGGTGAAGAACTGGGGTCCGAAGACCAGCACGGCGGCGAGACCGTACAGGGAGAAATCGTAGAACTCGATGGTGGTGCCGATCGCGCTCGAGAGCACGACGCGGCGGGCCTCGCGGGCGTCGACGTGGACGGCCGGTGGCTCATGAACCGGAACGCTTGTCATTGGATGAACCCCTCGCTTCGACTCTGAAGGTGAGTGTGTGCAGCGGTGCGGGTGACCGGTCGCCGGCGGACGGGGTTCTCCGTCGTGGAGAACGACCGCCCGGTTTGGTCAGCAGGGTCCGGCTAGGGATCGGCTCTGCAGTGTCCGGCACGCTAGTGAGCGTCCCGCGGGGGGTGCGGCCGCCGTTCCGGCGGATGGAACACCGGTGCCCAGTGCCGCTCGTCTCCGACGCGGCCGCGGACGCCTGTTCCGCGGACCGGAATCATGGCCGTCGATGGCCGGCGCCGGATGGCAGCGTTAGGACCCTTATCGAGTGTCGGCTCCGGAGGTCGTTCATGGTCTCGAACCAGACCCTGGCGGCGGCCGACCGCCTAGTACTGTAGTACTAACCGAAGCCGCCCGGAGCGGTCGGCCGTGCGCACCGGTACGAGACCTGCTGGGCGACGCCGATGTCCAAGCCGCCTATGCGGTTACAGAGCGAGCTGCGGGCCCGGCGCGGCGCGGCCGGGCACCACGTCATCGGCCGCAAGGTCGGCCTGACCTCTCAGGCGGTGCAGCAACAGCTCGGGGTGGGTCAGCCTGACTTCGGGACACTCTTCGACGACATGGAGGTCCGCGCTGGCAGCGAGGCCTGTACGGCGCGGTTGCTGCAGCCCAAGGCCGAGGCCGAGGTCGCCTCCGTCTTGGCGGCCGATCTCGACGACGGCCCACTCGATCTGGCTCAGGTCCGGGCCGCCGTCGACCATGCAGTAGCCGCGGTCGAGATCGGCGACTCGCGAATCGCGCGTTGGGACATCACGATCGCCGACACCGTTGCCGACAACACCTCGTCGGCACTGTTCGCGCTGGGCACGCGCCGCAGAGGGCTCGGCGACTTCGAGCCCGCCGGTGTTTCGATGTCGATGTCGATGTCGACATCGGTTGACGGCCGGTGCGTCTCATCGGGAAGCGGCGCCGCCTGCTTGGGCGATCCCCTGAACGCGGTCGTGTGGCAGGCGCGCACTCTCCGCGCCACGAGTGAGTACTTTCACGCCGTGATCTCATCCTTTCGGGAGCACTCGGTCCGATGTCCGACGTCGGGCCGGGCTCGCAGGTGCGGGCCGACGTGGCCGGCCTCGGAGTCGTCAGGGTCTCCTTCTCCCGGACAGGGTGACGGTGTCAGCGGCCCCGAGCTGCCCACCGTGACCGAACCAGACCCAAACGCGTCACGGTTGCGTCCGCCTGCCTCAGACGGGGACCGGGCCGAGGCCGCCGATGCTTTCGCGCAGTCCGATCAGCTCGCGGGCGTGCCTCCACAGCCGGCGGTCCTCGTCGGTACTGGGCTTCCAGGTCGGGGCCACGACGGGACGACGCTGGTCATCGACGGCAACCATTACCGTGAGGGCCTGCGTGGCCAGTTCGCCTCGGAAGTCGACCGGGGAGCCGGAACGCACCTGGACGGCGACGTGCATCGCGGTGCGTCCGGTGTAGATCAGCCTGGCCTCGACCTCGACGAGGTCGCCGATGGCGATGGCTGAAGGAAGCGGATGCCGCCGGAGTAGACCGCCACCGCAGGCCGGCCGGCCCAGCTGGTCGCACAGACGCTGGCTGCCTCGTCGATCCAGCGCATGATGATGCCACCGTGGGTCTTGCCTCCCCAGTTGATGTCGCTGGGCGTGGCGAGAAACCGCAGCACCGTACGAGGGCCCGTGCCCGCGGCTATGTAGTCCTGTCTCGCCATGGCCCGTTGGACTGCGGACCGGGTTTCCAGCCGCTCGCTCGCCTGACCGGCGAGACGCCGGTCTTGGTCGGTGTGCGGGGTCCAGGCCGGCACCGCGACCGGCCTGCGGGCGTCGTTGATGGCGACAAAGACCATGTGGCACTCCGTTACCGGCTCGGAAGCGCGACCGGGCGCGCCGGCCCGGACGGCGACCCTCAGATGCATGCTGCTGCACCCGGTGCGGACGACGCTCGCGGCCACCTCGACCACTTCTCCGGACGTGACCGGGCGGTGGAAATGGGCGCCATCGGCGTACGCGGTGACGCTGTAGCAACCTGACCACGACACCGCGCACGCGTAGGCCGCCCGGTCGATCCACTCCAGCCCCCGGCCCGCGGAGATGCGGCCCTCCGTGGAGGTGACGTCGGTGGGGGGAGGCCAGGAACCGCAGGGTGATCTGGCGGGGTCCTCCCGGTGCTGGTGACATCATCTCCAGCACTCCGGACCGAGCTCGACCGGACTCACGAGCAGCAGCCGGATCCTCATGGCGCTCTCGGCCGGCGGGTCCCGACCCGGCTCAGGCGCTCTGGCCGGTGCCGGTGATCGCGTGGTGCGAGCCGTCCCACGCGGTGATCGGCGGGAAGGCGTACGGGTCGCAGATCACCTCGACCAGGTAGGGGCGACCGCTTTGGAGAGCCTCGGCGAGAGCCGGGGCCACCTCCGCTGCTTCGGTGACCTGGACAGCCTCGGCTCCACAAGCCCGGGCGATGGCTGCGTGGTCGACCGGGTTGAAGTCGGTTGCCGTGGTGTGCGCCCCGAGCTGCACGAGCTCGACGTGCTTCTGGAACCCGAGGATGCCGTTGTTGAGCAAGATCACGACGACGGGCAGATTCTCGCGGACCGCGGTCTCCAGCTCTGACCAGACATGCCCGAAGCCCCCGTCACCCACGAGCGCGACCACCCGAGCTGCCGGGTCGGCAACCTGGGCGCCGAGCGCGAGCGGGACGCCCCAGCCCAGCCCGGCCAGCCCGCGCGGCGCCAGGAAGCGCTGGCCGGGGTGGCGGCTGCGCATCTGGTTGCCCATCCAGATCGTCGAGTAACTCGCATCGGTGGTGACGATGACGTTCTGGTCCCGGGTCAGGTTGTCGAGCTCGGCGACGATCCTCTCGGGCCGCACTGGCGCCGCGTCGCTGCTCGCAAGGCGCTTGAGCTCGTCGGCTCCCTGTCGCAGCGCGGCGTCGATCCGGGCGATGAAACCGGTCCGGGCCGCCGCGCGATCGGTGAGGTCGCCGGACTCTAGGGCGTCGAGCAGGTCCTCAAGGGTGAGGCGGGCGTCTCCCACCAGCCGCAGGGACTCGTAGTTGCGGCCGACCTCGAGACCGTCGACGTCGATGTGGATGAAGGTGGCCTCCGGTGGGTACGCGCGCCAGGCGTCAGTACCGTTCTCGTTCGTCCGGGTGCCGACGAGCAGCACCACATCCGCGTCGCGGACGAACTCACGCAGGTGCCGGCTCGACGAGCCCTGACCCATGTAGTTGGACACGATGCCGAGCGAGAGGGGGTGCGTCTCGTCCACTGACCCCTTACCCATGGTCGTGGTCGCTACCGGCAGGGACGCGCGTTCTTGCAGGGCGGCCACGGCGTCGCTGGCGCCGGACAGGTGCACCCCGCCCCCGGCGATAATGATCGGGTGGGTCGCCGACCGCAGCAACTCGGCGGCACGCTCGACCTGCTCGGCCGGAGGCCGGGTGCGGTCCTGCGGAAAAGTGCCGAGGGCGGCCCGGCGTGGCACCGCGCTCGGCACCACGGGAGCGCCCAGGAGGTCACGGGGGAGCAACAGGACAGTGGGGCCGGGCCGACCCGAGCAGGCGGCGCTGATCGCCATGTCGAGGTACTCATCCACTCGCGACGGGTCGTCCAGCCGCCGCACCCACTTCGCGACCGAGGCGAACAGCGTGACGTGGTCAAACTCCTGGAACGCGTTGCGGTCGCGGTTCGCCAAGGGGACGTCCTGCACCAGCGCCAGGATCGGGATCGAGACCTTCATCGCCTCGGCGAGCGGTGGGACCAGCAAGGTGGCCGCCGGCCCGTTCTGAGCGGCCACGACTCCGATGCGCCGGCTGATCCGGGCGTAACCGTCGGCCATCGTGCCGCCGGCGTTCTCCGTGCGGTAGGCCACCTGCCGGATGCCGTGTGCAGGCGTGGCCAGGAACAGCGCCGACGGGAGACTCTGGCCGAAGATCTCGGTGACGTGATGGCGTGCGAGCCCAGCGGCCAGCGCCTCCGCGACGGTGGGCGTGCTGATGGTGGTCGTGCTCACGAGCTGTTCCTCAACGGTCGTCATGAGCTTGAATGGTGGCCCGCCCAGGAGTGGGCCGTCCAATAGCGAAGAGGTCGTGACGATAGAGGTTGCCTATCATGGCGTGGTGAACCTGCGCCGGCTGCAGTACTTCTCCGTTGTCGCGCACGAGCTGCACTTCCGTCGCGCCGCAGAGATTCTGGGGGTGGCCCAGCCTGGGCTGTCGCAGCAGATCAAGGTCCTCGAACAGGAGCTGGGCGCAAACCTGTTCGAGCGAGGTCCGCACGGCGTCAGTCTGACCCCCGCCGGTCTGGTGCTGCTGGAGGAGGGGGTGCCGCTCCTCGGTCAGCTGGACCGGGTCGAGCAGCACGTGCGCGCGACGGTCGAGCCGCTCCAGCGAGAGCTGCGGGTGGTGCATACCCGGTCCGTGATCGCCGACCTTCCCGACGAGGTGGTGAGGATCTTCCGTGAGACGCATCCCCGGGTCAGGCTCATTCAGGACATGGCTTGGACCGACCGGAACCTTCAGATGCTCCGGGCCGGCGAGGTGGACGTGGCCTTCGTCCGGCTGCCTCTGGCCGATCCCGGCGAGATCCACGTGATGGCGATGGGGGAGACCGAGCTGGTGGCGGTGCTGCCCAAGGGACACCCGCTGCTCGCCCGCCGGTCGCTGGACCCGGTCGACCTGAGGGACCAGCCGGTGGTGACGTGGCCGCGGGCTCAGGCGCCGGGCTACTTCGACGACCTGCAGGCCAGGCTGTGGGGTGGCCGGTCGCCGCAGGGCGCACTGTGGGAGCCCGACCCCGAGCACATCCTCGCCGCGGTGGCTGGCGGCCTCGGTATCAGCGTGCTCGACCGGAACCGCGCACTGAAGCTGAGCCCCCGAGGGGTGGCGGTACGCCGGTTCCGGCAACGGCTGACCGGCGCGTTCGGCGTGGCCTGGACGTCGGCGGCCACCGAAAGCCCGGTCGCGGCCTTCCTGACCATCTGCCGGGACGCCGCCCGAGCGTGAGACCCGGGCCCGCGTTCCATCCCCCGGAACGGGTTCTGGCGGGGCTAAGGGGACGTTGGTCATGATGGCGTTCGGCGGGTCGCCTCCGAGCGGCTGCCGTCCCGATACGCGGATGCGGCCGAGTGGACGGCGCTTCAGCACCACGTCAAGCAGAGGAGAAAGGATCCCAGTGCAGCTCACCGTCAACCACTTCGGCATCACGGTCAAAGATCTGGATCGATCGACCGAGTTCTACACCGCCTTCGGTGGCGAGGTCATCGTCGACCGGAGCCACTTCGAGGGCCACTACATGGATCGCGGTCTCGGGGTCGACGGCGTCGACATGGTCGTGCGCATGATCCGTTTCGGCAACGTCGTCGTGGAGCTGCTGCAGTACTCTGCCCCGCCGTCGCAGGCCTACGACCGGAAGAACTCCGACACCGGTTCGGCGCACTTGGCCTTCGGCGTCGACGACCTCCCCGGGCTCTACACGACGCTGAAGGAGCAGGGCATCGACTTCTACTCCGAGCCGAACCCGATCGAGGGGGGCGCTTTCACCGGCGGCTACTGGGTCTACGCAAAGGACCCCGACGGGATGTCGGTGGAGTTCCTGCAGCCGGGGCCCGGTTTCGCCGAAGCCCTGGCCTGAGAGCGCGAGTGCACCTTCAAGGGAGTGGGTCATGCAGATCGGCGTAGTGTTTCCGCAGACCGAGATCGAGTCCGACGTCGGTGCCATCCGGGCCTACGCGCAGGGTGCTGAAACGCTGGGTTACGCCCACCTCATGGCCTACGAGCACGTTGTGGGTGCCGATCCGGTCGTGCACTCGCCTTGGGATGGCCCTTACGACGTGACCTCAACTTTCCAGGAGCTCTTCGTGCTCTACGGGTATTTGGCGGCCGCCACGTCCCTCGAGCTCGTCACCGGAGTCCTCGTGCTACCGCAGCGGCAGACCACCCTGGTCGCCAAGCAGGCCGCGCAGGTCGACCAGCTGACCAACGGGCGCTTCCGGCTCGGGGTCGGCGTGGGCTGGAACACCGTCGAGTACCAAGCGCTGGGCAAGGAGTTCGGCAACCGTGGAAAGCGGATCGAGGAGCAGATCCCTCTGCTGAGGCGGCTGTGGACCGAGGACAGCGTGACCTTCGATGGCACCTACGAGCGCGTGGTCGGGGCAGGCATCAACCCACTACCGGTACAGCGGCCGATCCCGATCTGGATGGGCGGCCGCTCCAACCCCGCCTACCATCGCATGGGCCGACTCGCCGATGGCTGGATACCCGAGATGGAGCCGGGACCCGACCTCGACCATGCCCGGGCTGAGGTGGCGCACGCCGCCGCCCGCGCAGGCCGCGACCCGTCCTCACTGGGAATGCACGGACGTGTCCTCTGGTCCGACGACCTGCCCAGCCTGCTCAGCGGCATCGAGACGTGGCGGGCCGCCGGCGCCACCCACTTAGCGGTGAACACCATGAAGGCCCGTCTGGGAGGTGTCGACGAGCAGCTCCGAGCGCTGGCGCGGTTGTCGGCCGAGCTGGAGCTGGCCTGATGCACGGGGCTCTATCGATGCGAAGCGGCACCGCGGTGCCCGAAGAAGTGATGGTTCACCCGTCGTCATGGACGACGGACCAGGAGAGGACAACGTCATGAGCAGCTCGACCAAGACCAGAGTGGTTGGTCAGCCGCAGAACGTGACCGACATCGTACGGGCAGGGTTGTGCGCCGGCTGTGGCCTGTGCGCCAGTCTGGCAGGACCCGACAAGATCAGCATGGGTCTGAGCATTGAGGGCAACATGCGTCCGCTGGTGCTCCAGCCCATCGACGAGGAGACCAACCGCAAAATCCTGGCCACCTGCCCCGGCGTGACACTGACCGGCCCCGGCACCCCCAAAGGGGTGAGCACCCACCCTGTGTGGGGCCCCATCCGCGAGATGCACCGGTCGTGGTCGGCCGAGCCCGAGGTCCGCCACCACGCCGCGGCCGGCGGAACGCTGACCGGTCTGGGCCGCTATCTGCTCGAAAGCGGCGAGGTGTCGGCCATCCTGCATGTCCGTGCTTCCACGAAGCAGCCCTGGTTGACCGAGGCCCAGATCTCACGGACCCCAGACGAGGTGTACTCCGGCGCCCAGTCTCGCTACGGCCCCGCCGCCCCACTCCTGCACGTCAAGGCTCTGCTGGACGCGGGTGAGTCGTTCGCGGTCATCGCCAAGCCGTGTGACATCTCGGCCGTTCGCGCGCTTGCCCGGATCGACCCTCGGGTCGACCAGCAGGTCAAGTACCTGCTGACGAACTTCTGCGGCGGCGTCTTCAACGCCCAAATCGCGCGCGCCATGATCCGCTTCCACGGCGTCGACGAGTCCGAGGTCGAAACCTTCCGCTTCCGCGGAGACGGATGGCCCGGACCGCACCGGGTACAGACGAAAGACGGCCGCAACTTCGACCTGAGCTACGACAGTGCCTACACCGCACGCCCTTGGGGCTACGACATGCAGTTCCGGTGCAAGATCTGCCCCGACGCCGTGGGGGAGATGGCAGACATCTCCGTCCCGGACGCCTGGATCCTCCGAGACGGCAAGCCGATCTACGACGAGGCGCCAGGTCAGAACGTGGCGGTGGTGCGCACCGATCGAGGAGCGAACCTGCTCGCCCGTGCCGTGAAGGACGGATACATCGAGCTAGCGCCGGTGTCGATGACCGAGCTCGAGCAGATGCACGGAAACCACCCCGACCGTAAGGTCGGCGCGCCGGGCTCGTTCTTCGCGATGACAGTGCTGGGGCAGCCGAAGCCGCAGGTCAGCGGGTACCGACCCCTGCTCTCCATCAGGCGCGCGGGACCGCGAGTGCTGTTCAAGCAGTTCATCGGTACCGTCCGGCGGATCGTCCGTCAGGACAACCGGGAGTCGGCGATCTGAGCGGATGGCTCACGCCAAGGAAGGAATGAACATGGGTGCGGAGGACCGAACCGTCGAGAGCTGGCGCGAGCTGGGCCAGCGAGTCAGCAATTGGGGGCGTTGGGGGCCCGACGACCAGTTGGGGACCCAGAACCTGGTCACGGCTGAGCACGTCCGGGCCGCGGCCCAGCTGATCAGGCGCGGGGAGACCTTCGACCTCGGCATCCCCCTAGACGCGACCGGGCCACAGTTCGGAGACGGCCGGACCAACCCGGTACGGCTGATGTCGGTCCTGGGCGGCAGATCGGCCGACTACGGGGCCCTACGCTACAACGATGACTACGTGTTCATGCCCCTGCAGGCGGGCACCCAGTGGGACGCGCTCTCTCACGTCTACTACGACGACGTGCTCTACAACGGATTCCCCAGCAGCTCAGTGGACCGAAACGGCGCTCACCGCCTCGGGATCGAGAACCACGCCAAGGGCGTCGTGGGGCGTGGAGTGCTCCTCGACGTGGCGGCCTACCTTCAGGAGGAATGGCTTAGCCCCTCCCACGCAATCAGCCCCGATGAGCTGGACGCGGTCGCCCAAGCGCAGGGAGTGCGGGTCGGCCACGGCGACGTGGTACTGATCCGTACCGGATGGCGGCGCAAGTTCGCACAGGAAGGCGACGGCCGGGCGTTCCTCGCCGAGGAACCGGGGATCGGTCTGGAGTGCTGCGCCTGGCTCAAGGAACACGATGTCGCCGCCGTCGCGAGCGACAACTGGGCGGTCGAGGTCATCCCGTCCCCGCTCGCCGACGAGGTCTTCCCCGTCCACATGGTGTTGATTCGCGACATGGGCCTACTCCTCGGCGAGATGTTCGACCTCGAAGCGTTGGCGGCCGACTGCGCAACTGATGGCGTGTACGAGTTCTTCCTGTCCGCACCCGTGCTGAAGTTCACCGGCGGAGTCGGGTCTCCGGTCAACCCGCTGGCGATCAAGTAGCGATGGCCGTCTTCGAGTTGCGCAGTTACGCCCTGCCGTCCCACAATCGCGAGCACCTCTACGATCGCTTTCGCACCGATACAACCCGGATCTTCACCAGGCTGGGATTCCAAGTCGTCGGCTTTTGGACTGTCTCGATCGGCCCCGGCGAGGGCGATCTGGTGTATCTCCTTCGCTGGGACTCCGCGACGCAGCGGCAGGAGAAATGGCAGCAGTTCGCAGTCGACGAGGAGTGGCGCCGAGTTCGCGAGACGACCAACACTAAGCACGGACCGCTCGTCTCGGCGACGCACAGCACCCTGTTGACGGCCACCGACTTTTCCCCTCTGCAGTAGGCGGATGACGTCCGGTGCGACCAATCGAGGCGCGCACTCGGTTTGCGTCCGCGCGGGTGGCTCGGCTGGCCACTTTCGACGGGCAGCGTCCTCATCTCGTGCCGCTCGTCTTTGTTGTGCATACTGACACGATCTACAGCGCCGTTGACACCAAGCCGAAGCGGAGCACCGACCTGCGGCGGCTGAACAACGTCCGCTCCTTTCCCGCCGTCAGCGTGCTCGTCGACCACTATGACGACGCTGACTGGGCAGAGCTGTGGTGGGTACGCGCGGACGGTCGCGGCCGCGTCCTTCAGGCTGACCGGCCCGAAGCACGACACGCGGTCGCACTCCTCGTTGAGCGTTATCCGGCCTACCGGCGGCAGCGGCCACACGGTGATGTCCTGGCCGTGGATGTGGTGCGCTGGATCGGGTGGTCCGCGCACTCGTGAGCGCCGCCGGGCTGCCGATCGTCAGTACTCCGAGCGGCGTCCCAACCGCCGGAACGGTCCGTAGATTGCACGCCGCCACAGTGCCCACACTGGCGAGATGATGACCAAGGGAGTGGCGACAACCGCGGCTGCGATGACGTTCGTCGCCGTTTTGGGGATGCGCGATCGAGCGCGACCCGACCCAGAGCGGCAGTGCCGACGGCAAGACCAGCGGATTCACCATCGGACTCTCCATCTACTCGCTCACCGACACCTATGGTGCAGCACTTCTCAGCGGGGTCCGCGAACAGGCGGAGAAGGACGGCGACAAGGTGACGTTGGCCACCGACGGCCAGTTCAACCCTGAGAAGCAGGGCGATGACGTACAAATCATCGTGGCCGTGAAGGCGGATGCGCTGTTGATCGCCGCCGGTGACACCGCGCACGTGGGTCGACGGGCGGTTGCGGCTCCGATCCCCGTCTTCGGGCTCTACAACGCGCTAGACCATTTCGGCCTACCTCTGTACAAGGGCGTGAACGGCGCCGTCACGTCGGTGGTTGACGCTGATCCTCGCCTCGCTGGCCAACGGCATAAACTTCCAGCAGATCAACTCGGCCTGGCAGGGCGTCAACGAGGGAGCCTGTGCTGGTCGTTGCAGCGGCGGTCTACATGGCTACCTCGCGCAAGCGCTCCTCACGGGCCCGGCCCTCGGAGGCCAAGAGGCGGGGGATCCTTCGCCTCCGGCGACACGGGAACCGGCTGCTGCGTTGTCGGTCACGTCGGTGAGGGGGCGCCCGTGACGCAGGTTTTGCTTACAGCGCCGCTATTTGCTAATGGAGGAACGCGATGATCTCTGATCGTACCCTGCGTGCCGCCGACCGGTTGGCCGCTGCGGCCGACCGCGGGCTGCCGTGCGCGCCCGTTCGAGACCTACTGGGCGACACGGACATCGAAGCCGCCTACGCGGTGCAGCGCGAGGTCCTGAACCGCCGTGTGGCAGCGGGGGCTCGGGTCGTCGGGCGCAAGGTGGGCTTGACTTCGCCGGCCGTCCAACAGCAGCTGGGAGTGGAACAGCCCGACTTCGGTGTCCTGTTCGACGACATGGAGGTCGTCTTGGGCGCCGAGGCCTGTACCGGTCGGCTTATGCAGCCCAAGGCAGAGGCTGAAGTCGCCTTCGTTCTGGCTGCTGACCTCGAAGAAGGCCTGCTGGACGCGTCGCAAGTCCGGACCGTCGTCGACTACGCAGTAGCCGCCGTCGAGATCGTGGACTCCCGCATCGCCCGCTGGGACATCACGATCGTCGACACGGTCGCCGACAACGCTTCGTCGGGCATGTTCGTGCTAGGTCAGGAACGGCGGGCGCTCGCCGACTTCGAGCCGGTCGACGTGGTGATGTCGATGACGTTGGACGGCCAGCCGGTGTCCGCCGGCACCGGCGCCGCCTGTCTCGGCGACCCACTGAATGCCGAGGCCTGGCTGGCCCGCACCGCTCGGGCGATGGGTAACCATCTCCGCAAAGGGGACATCATCTTGTCGGGCGCTCTCGGGCCGATGGTGGCCGTCAAGTCCGGCTCGCACATCGTCGCCGATGTGGGGACGTTGGGGACAGTGGATTTCTGGTTCTCGCGAAAGGAAGAGCGATGACCGAGACCTCGTTGGCGCGGACCAAAGTCGCAATCATCGGGTCGGGCAACATCGGCAGCGACCTGATGTTCAAGGTGCTCCGGCTGGCGCCGTCGCTGGAGATGTCGGTCCTGGTCGGCATCGATCCTCGATCCGACGGCTTGCAGTGTGCGGGCCGGCTGGGTGTGGCCACGACCTCCGATGGTGTGGCCGGACTGATCGCGATGCCGGACTTCGGTGAGATCGAGATCATCTTCGACGCGACGTCGGCCAAGGCGCATCTAGCCAACGCGGCCGCCCTCGAGCCGTACGGGAAGCAGCTGATCGATCTCACCCCGGCTGCGGTCGGACCGTACGTGATCCCGTCCGTCGGTCAACCTCGACCAACACCTCAACGCACCGAACGTCAATATGGTCACCTGCGGCGGTCAAGCCACCATCCCGGTGGTGGCAGCCATCTCCCGGGTCACCTCAGTCCCGTACGCCGAGATCGTTGCCTCCATCGCCTCGAGATCCGCGGGACCGGGCACCCGGGCCAACATCGACGAGTTCACCGAGACGACTGCGTCCGCGATCGAGGCCGTTGGCGGCGCCGAACGCGGCAAAGCCATCATCGTCCTCAATCCCGCTGAGCTGCCCTTGATCATGCGGGACACCGTGCTCGCCCTCGTGGACCCTTATGATCACGAAGAGATCAAGCGCTCCATCGCCGAGATGGTCGGCGAGGTTTCGAGCTAGGTGCGTGGGTCAGTAACGGCATGTTGTCGGTGTGTCGGGCTCGCGGCGGGGCGGGGGGTCGGCGAGGCTGTGGGTATGGATTCGATGGCGGCCGAGGATCAGCT
>JAABUZ0100006559.1_pt1 | contig 14491 bp, 15 predicted proteins | sample 5562091 | NCBI WGS metagenome assembly JAABUZ01 (sample SAMN12813069, study PRJNA571459) | rock metagenome | isolation source: Antarctica rocks | place: Antarctica: Victoria Land, Linnaeus Terrace sud | collected 2015-12-21 | reverse complement strand
GCCCAAAATATGATATATAGGCAATGCTAATCCCAATAATGAAGTTTGATTCTTAGCTTTATTGCGATTATTCTCAGTATTATTGAGAGCCAAGTACTTTTATTGCTTCTTGCGCTTACCCTGAGCTATTGATAGGTTTGTAGAAGGTCGGAAGAAGATGTGCTTACAGGAGGACGGCGGTACTTAGTTAGCTGCTCGAAAGAGTATGCCAGCTTGAGCAAGGTCGGCTCACTCCAAGGTCTACCCATGAATTCGAGCCCAATTGGGACACCTATAGGCGCAAATTGCTTGGGTGGTGAAAATCCTGCTGGCACGCTGATAGCAGGGAACCCTGTAACAGACGCAAGGACACCGTTCCTTTCAACTTGAGACGACCCAATTGGTACTACGAGTCGTTTTTGGTGTGGATACACAAACGCATCCAGTTTATTGTCTGCCATGACCTTGATCACGCTTTGTTGCAGAGCCAACCGCTTCAGGAGACGCTCTTTGTACTCAGGGTCATTCATGCTGAGTGATTGGGCTTGTTTGAGGGATTTTTCTATCGAGGGACTGTACTTTCCAGACGCTATTATGTCCTCTAGTGTCTTAACTCCAGTATGAGGGCCGAGACTCGCTAAGTATGAGTTTAGATCAGCCTTGAATTCGTAGAGATGAACACTAACATCAGAGACTAGCTTATTTGCATCAAGGCCAGCAATGTTGATTGGAACAACCACAGCTCCCTGCTTTTTCATCTCTGAAATTGCCGCATTTACGACGGCGTTCACCTCTGTATGTTCTGGACTTGAACCAAAAAAGTTTTGTAGAACCCCTATCCTTGCACCTACAAGCCCGTTTGGTTTGAGGAACGCCGTATAGGTTTCGGGAACATGGCCAACACTCCACGCAGTGACCGGATCAGCCGGATCATAACCTGCGATCGCATCCATTACCATAGCTGCATCAGCAACAGAACGTGTAATGGGTCCTGTCATATCCTGGGTGTGGGAGTATGGTATAATACCATCCCGGCTGACAAGACCCATCGTTGGCCTAAAACCTATGAGACTACAAGCGGAGGCAGGTGAACGAATGGAGTTAAGAGTATCACTCCCCATACCAACTGCACCAAAGTTGGCGGCTATCGATGCTCCTGTACCGCCACTCGAACCTCCAGGCGTCCTTGTTAAATCGTAGGGATTGCGTGTCTGTCCTCCCAGGGAACTGATTGTTTCGCCCCAAACCGCAAATTCATGCAAGTTGGCTTTGGCGAGAACGAGCGCCCCCGCTGCTTTTAGCTTTCGCGTTACGAATGCGTCTTTTGGCGGAATTGAACTTTTCAGGGCGAGTGAACCCCCTGTAGTCGGCATGTCGCTAGTGTCGTAGTTGTCCTTGAGTATAACCGGGATGCAGTGTAGAGGGCCAGTCAGACCAGATTTTGCTTTCTTGGCATCCAGCTCATCCGCCATGGCGAGTGCGTTCGGATTGGCCATAATGATCGAATTCAAGGCGGGTCCTTTTTTGTCATATGCCGTCAGGCGATTCAGGTACAGCTGCACTAAAGCGCGACACGTCAAATTGCCAGACTTCATCGCTGTGTGGATGTCAGCGATCGTCGCCTCTTGCAAGCGGAATTGGTTTGCCTCTGCGACCATAGCCAAGGGTTCAATTGTCATTGCTATCGTAGCTAGTAGCACCACAGTTCGCTGCATGATTTTGCCCAATGCGTATTATCTCCTCTGAATATAAAAATGACAGCACTACCCTAGAGACTGCTAGCATAAACAGTCTTATGTTGAAGCGACAGACATCATCTTTTTAATTGATTCTGTAGAAGCAAAACGTATTGTTTGATACCTAAAGCAGATTAGGTGGTTTGGGAAAGAGAAATGAATGATTACAAGCAGCAGGTAACTGAATTCTTTAATCGTAGAACTGCTTATGATGAGGAAGGTCCTCGCCATCCGCGTGAAGCCAACCTTTTATTGGAATCTGTACAGCTTCAAAAGGGGCAGAGAATTCTCGATGTGGCAACTGGAACAGGCTTAGTTGCAATTCCTGCAGCACAGAAAGTCGGTTCAGAAGGTCATGTAGTTGGAGTCGATATGTCTCCTGGAATCCTCTACCAAGCTAGACAAAAGATTGAAGCAGCAGGGTTACAAAACATAGACCTAATTGAAGCAGATGCAGACTACATAAACTTTAGTGATGGTAGTTTTGATGTCATCTTTTGCTGTTCAGCAATTACGTATCTGACTGACATCCTTGCCACTTTACAAAAGTGGTATCGCTTCCTCAAAACAGGAGGATTTGTTGCCTTTACGTGTCCTGCTGCTACTGCTTACATGGCACCTGTTCAAGCGAGTGTTTGCGCTAGATTATTCGGCATATCGCTGCCACACATCAACGAACCGCTTAGTACCCGAGAGAAGTGTCACAATTTGCTACAACGAGTGGGTTTTAGAGATATCGAGATCAAAACTGAGCAATCTGGACAGTATCTCAACCTGAATGATCGCAGAATATCGTGGAATGGAGGCGGGTTTTATCCTAGAGGTAATCCGCTGTTGCAGCTAAGACAGGAACAATTAGAGCAGTTACAGACCGAATATAAGGCAGAAGTTGAGAGGTTAGTAACTGACAAAGGAGTTTGGTACGATATGACGACCTTCTTTGTATTGGGTCGAAAAATATGAAAAGCCAGCGATCTTACCCAGTCCCGCAGATGGAGCCACCCCTCTCTCCAAGGGAAACTCTGCCCACGATGTATGATTTACCAAGCTTTGATCCTGAGGAACCTGGCTTGCCTGATGAATTTCACGACCTGCAACCCCAATTGCTGAGTGCGACGCTTCGCCTCAGCAACTATTCAAGAGACCAAATTTTTACAGGTACGGATCTAAATCTATACTACAACGTTCGCCGTCCTCAGTGGTACAAACGCCCGGATTGGTTTTTAGTGGTGGGCGTGTCTAGACTTTACGATGGAATTGACTTGCGATCAAGCTATGTCATCTGGCAAGAAGGAGTTGATCCCTTTGTGGTAGTTGAGCTGCTCTCACCCGGTACCGAAAAAGAAGACCTAGGAGAGTACGCTGAACCAGTAGAGGGAGGCAGTTCACCGAACGTCAATCCTGAACCACATAGCATAACCAACACAGCCCAAGATGTGGGCAATGGTCAGACGACCAAGGAAACCTCACCCAGAAAATGGGAAGTTTACGAGCAAATCTTGCGAGTTCCTTACTATGTCGTGTTCAGTCGCTACACCAATCGCCTGCGCTTCTTCCAACTAACTGGAGGACATTATCAAGAACAGGTGCTTAATTGGGGTCATCCTCGCATTTGGATTTCTGAGTTGGAGTTAGGGTTAGGACTGTGGCAGGGAGAGTTTGAGGGAGTCACCCGCCAATGGTTGCGCTGGTACGACGACCAGGGAAACTGGGTACCTACGGATGCAGAACGCGCAACGCAAGCAGAGAAGCAAATACAACAAGTTGCTCTGAACTTGTTGCGGCAAGGAATGTCACTAGAGCAAGTTGTCCAACTGACCGGGCTATCTTTACAACAGGTACAGGGGATAGCAGACAAGTAAAAACGTCCGTCACACGAGTCAGTAGGCAGTTGAGATAGTTACTTCGTAGGGGGAGCCGCTGGTGTTTGTAATGGTCTAACGACGACCCGACCATTTTCAACAACGGTGCAGTTTTTAGACTTGACTTGACCCTTATTCACTGAGGCATCATCTAAAAACTGGTTGTGGTGGTCGGTGTTTTGCTGCTGTTGTTGGTTCAGGACAACACAACAGGCGGAGGTAGGGCAAGTCATATCAGCCAATCCGAGCTATGTCCTTATTCTCCCAGCTACTAACTCACTCATCTCATAAAACTATATAAAACGTAACATTACACTGCTCATTGCTTTCGTAAGGGTTACCAGATCTGCCAAAGTCTTTTATTGTTCGTTAATCACGAATAATAAAACTATAATACTTGAGGCGAGATAATGCAATCATGAAACTGCTCTACCATCCGGACAGAAAAGACATCTCTCTTTCAGGTGTTCTCTACGCCCTAGGCGACCCGGTTCGGCTCGAAATAGTGAAGCGTTTGGCGGTGAAGGGGGAACAAGCTTGTGCAGCTTTGGATGTACCTATAGCCAAGTCAACTCTGTCTCATCACTTTAGAGTGCTGCGGGAGTCGGGTATCCTCTACTGTCGTAAAGAAGGGACGCAGCACCTGAATTCGCTGCGGCGTGAAGATTTAGACGCCTGTTTTCCCGGCTTACTGGATGCAGTGTTGCAGGTGGCTGGACCTCCATCATGTAATTTAGAACCGTCCTGTAAAGAATCTCCCTTCATCAGGCGGAGCGTTTAACGGTGAGAGTGTCAATAAAGCCCCCTTATTGTTCTAAAATCTTCTCAAATAACAAGGTCTTATTATGAGCGAACCTCAATTTAGAGATGAAATCACTCTGGCAGAACGAGCAGAAGAACTGGGAAGAGAAGCTATGAAGTCAGGGCTGATTCCTAGTTTTGTAGTGCGTCACTTTCCAGACAGCTGGCAATTTTATATTCCCAATGAAACTGAATCTGAGCCTCTCACCCCAGAAGAGGCATACCTCCGCTTGAAGAAATTAATTGAAACATCTGGTAAATAGGCGTCTCTCCAATTCAACGACTACGGCTGAAAAAGGTAGCAGCCATAACAATTAAAGCCAAAAGCACCAAGGGCACCCAGAGATTGGGAAGATCCGATAGAGTCATTGACGCCTGATTGAAACTTTGAGATGCCGTAGAAACTGAAATGAACCAATAAGTTTGAATGCTACTATCAGGGGGTTTACCATGGCATCCACAGATCTTGTGATATGGCTCCAAGAACGCACAGCTTTAGGGGTGCTTTCCCCAGAAGTATTGAGTGCTATTGCTCAAGTCCTTGAAGAACAAGTGGTACCAGCCAACCACCTCCTGGTTCTAGAAGACACGCCTCCTGAAGCACTTTACGTTCTTGAACAAGGCCAGCTGGAGAGCTATCGCACCAGTCAAGCAGGCTCAGTTTCACCCAGCAGCTTCCTTCCAGGAGCAGTCATACACCTCCAGGAGCTACTGTTGGATCAACCAGCTCAGCGAACTGTGATGACTAAGAGCGAGTGTCACTTGTGGGTTGTGACCGCTGCTCAATTCCAGCAACTAGTGGCTCAATACCCTGAAATTGCCCAGACGCTCTCACGGATGCTAGCCCAGGAACTGGCTCAAGTTTCTTCACAATTAGCTTATGAGCAAGAGCGTCAAGCTGCTTTGCGCCCTTATCTGGTATCCCAAGCTAAACGCGGCGTGGTGGGGACAAGCCGCTATGCTGTGCGTCTACGGCAACAAATCAAACAAGCTGCTGGGGATCGGCGACCAGTTCTCGTTTTTGGCGAACCAGGGCTAGAAAAAGACAACGCAGCTGCCCTGATCCACTTCAGTTCCCAAAAGCGGCGAGAACCCATGATTCAAGTCACCTGTGGTCTCCTCCAGACGAGTGGGGCAGATATCTTTGGTCGTGCAGGTGGTAAGCCTGGACTGCTCGAATGGCTAGGCGAAGGAACCCTGGTACTCAACAACATCCAAGATCTCCCTGCTGAACTGGTGCCTAAAGTAGCTCAGTTACTTGAAATGGGTACCTACACCCCGGTGAGCCGTCCGGGGGAGCCGCCAGCCCAGCCTCGTCCAATACAAGCTCGCATCATCATGATTGCGGAAAAACACTTGCCCTCGATTGAGCGCTTGGTTGGTCATTCGATTAAAGTTCCACCGCTGCGGGTGCGCAAAGCCGACATCAAAGCCCAAGTGGAATATTACAGCAGCCTTTACTGCCGAGCTAAACACCTGCCAAAACCGAAAGTCACACCAGAAGCTTTGCGTCGTTTACAAGAATACGATTTCCCCAGCAATCTTCGAGAGTTGCAAAGCTTAGTGGAACGGGCGATTGTGCAGTCCGCAGGATCACCAGAGTTGACGGAAGAAGTTTTCTGGTCAACGCGGGTCAAAGGCAAGCGGTTTCGCTTCAATCTTCTCAACGCCTATCCTGGCTTGCGGCGGTTCCTGCGCAGTCCCTGGTGGCCAGACCGGATCAATTATGGCTTCACCTTGGTCGCTTTTGCCGTGGTTGTGGTTCTTTTATTTGTTGGCCCGCAACGTCGCACGCAGAATTTTGCCCTAAACCTATTCTGGGCTTGGTGGTGGCCATTGATACTTTTGGGCTTTCCTTTTGTGGGTCGCCTTTGGTGTTCCGTCTGCCCCTTCATGATTTATGGTGAGGTCACTCAAAAGCTTTCCCTCTGGCTCTGGCCCCGACAACTAAAGCTCTGGCCCCGCGAAGAGGCTGAAAAATGGGGAGGGTGGTTCCTATTTGGGTTGTTTGCCTTGATTTTTCTGTGGGAAGAACTATGGAACTTAGAAGATACTGCCTACCTTTCCTCCTGCCTGCTGCTGTTGATTACTGCTGGAGCTATGATTTTCTCTGCCATTTTTGAGCGTCGTTTTTGGTGTCGCTATCTGTGTCCGATTGGCGGAATGAATGGTCTGTTTGCCAAGCTTTCCATGATTGAGCTACGGGCTCAACAGGGAACATGCTCAGCTGAATGCACCACCTACCAGTGCTATAAAGGAGGTCATAAGAAGGGAGAGGGTTTGGAGACAGGAGGCTGTCCTTTGTACTCTCACCCGGCTCAGCTGGAGGATAACCGGGACTGTGTTCTGTGTATGACGTGTCTAAAAGCCTGTCCTCACCGTTCAGTGGAACTAAATTTGCGCCCCCCTGGAATTGAACTATGGACCACTCATGTTCCGCGCACCTACGAAGTGGCACTTTTGCTTTTGTTGTTGGACGGGATCTTTGTGCACCGTTTGCCGGAGCTTGAAGCTTGGTTAGGGTTGAACTTCGATCTGACACAGTTCTGGACACACTTGGGAGTGTCGCTTGCAGCCCTGACCCTTCCGGCAATAGTTCCTTTTGCAGCTTATGGTTTGATCCGGCTGTTTCAGCAGTCTCTGAAACCCCGACCTTTTATAGAGCTGGCTTATGGGTACTTACCACTAGTTCTAGGAGGGAGCCTGGCTCACTATTTGCGCCTAGGATTAGGGGAAGCTGGACAAATCCTCCCGGTGACTTGGGCAACTTTCGGCTACAGCGGTGAGGGATTACCAATGTTAGTTGCTCACCCGGCTGTTATTGCGTTTTTGCAGGGAACGACGCTCATTTTCTCCGTGCTTTTGACAGTGATATTAACTCAAAAGATTGCCCGTCAACCGCTACGGCTGCTCTTGCCTCAACATTTGGGAGCGATCGCTTTGGGTACCAGTCTATGGTCAATTATTGTTGGCATGTAGCGATATGGTGTGGATTAGTTAATAAGGGCAAATTTGTAGTAATCGATTATTTGCCCAACTTCTTCGATCAGCCTTGGTCCGTTCAGTTCACCGAGATCTATGACGTTCAGTTCAGCTGCGGTACGCTCAAACAGAGCATAGCAAACTCTTTGGGGATCGTGCCTGGAGATATAGCGAATTCCATCCGCTTGAATTGGGTGCGCCCAAAGAGCACGGCTCCACAACTGGCTGAGATGGCGATCTCGTCCAGTACATATTTCTGCATCGGCTCCGATATGAGCGAGTCCACTCCCGGTCAAGTCAACAAACTGAAGTGTTCTGCTACTGGTAATGCTTGCCAGACGGCGATTGGACAGCGATTTTTCGCTAATGTCTCTGGCTCCCGTTGACCATCCTAATGTTTCGATGAAAGCTGCGTAGAAATCCGTAGCACAGTACAGAACACCATACTCTTTTTTAGGATCATCGAATCTGTTGAAGGCACCCTTAGCGAAGTGGATAGCCCCGTACTTGCTGTTGTGGATACGGAACCAAGGTTCACTTTGATTGGCAAGCGGTAGTTCTCGCTCATTCAAATCCTCTGGGGGATGCGGATGAGCCGGGACTTTTTGGCTCAAAGTTCACGCGGCTCCTTGCTCCCCCGATGCCTGTGCAGCCATAATTACCTCGTTGATTTTTCCCTGCCGCAACATTTCTAGGGGACTTGCCCCATCAAGCCAGATATTGGGGTTAAGCATGAATGAGGCTTGCATCCAAGGATCGTCTTCATCAAGGAAGGCAAGTACCTCCTCCAGTCCGGGAAGAATACCCTTATCAGTAAACTGCCACTGGGGAAAAAAATACCCGCGCTTGCTGGTGCTTAGAGCAATAAGTTTGCCTTTGCTACAACGCTTGTGAATTGCTTGACGACTAATGCCAAGCATTTTCACCACTTGGGAGACTGTTAATGAACCACCTTCCGCTTTTAGTAACCGCTCCCTAGCAGCGAGCCCACGTACTCTAGCACCTTCTAAGGGATCGTCCTCAGCAGGTATTACCCGCTCAGCTTCTGTCTCTTCCAAGAGTTTGACTAGCATCTGAGTACCAGAGATAGGTTGCTCAGGCAGTTTATCAACAGGGTATTGCTCGATTGCATTGAAAACAGTATCGAGGATGCTGGCGACAATTGCAGCCTTTCGAGGTTGGCTACTGAGCTGGCGCATCCGCTGCACACGTTTCTCTATCAGAGTATCTCGCTGCCCATCATCTTGAGGAGCTTTCTGTCTGATTCTGCTGACAGCATCCCGAACAGATTTTTTTCTGTCTGCGCCAGTCTTATGCCTCTTGCTAAGCATAGCGGCCTCCTTAGCTTTAAACTCAGGTTAATTTATTTTTGTCAACTTTGTCAACCTGGATTGCAGCTTGTTTGACAACTTCCTGGACATCATCAGAACCAATACCATCGGCGAGTTTCTCTCCTTGAAGTACGAAATCCCACACATGCGAAGGACATTCTTCTATGCAGTACACAACACTTGGACATACAGGTCTACTTGTCTCACGCCTCGCCTTTGGCGCGATGACCTTTGGCACAGGTCAGTTAGTTCCAGGAGTGACCAATAACATCGACCAAGCCGAAGCCGACAAAATGATCGGTAACGTTTTAGATGCTGGAATTAACCTATTTGATACCGCCGATGCCTATACGGGCGGACAATCAGAAATCATCCTGGGTAAGGCATTGAGTCAGCGGCGACAGGAAGTGGCGATCGCTACCAAGGTCGGCTTTCGCACTGGTGATGCCCTCACCGATACAGGGCTGTCATACCGCCACATCATCGCTTCAGCCGATTCAGGAGCGGCATAACTACGCTCGGTTTGTTGGGGCGCAAATGTATTATTCGCTACTAGGGCGCGATCTCGAACACGAAGTCATCCCCTTTATCGAAGATGCAGGGATCGGGGTGCTGGTTTGGAGTCCGTTGGCGGGTGGGTTCTTGAGTGGAAAATACAGCCGAGAAAACCCTGCCCCAGAAGGCGCACGACTGAATCAATTTAAGCTGCCCCCAATTGACATCGACAAGGGCTACGACGTAGTGGATGTGCTAAGGCAGATTGGGCAGAATCACGGAGCCTCTCCAGCGCAGGTAGCTCTTGCCTGGATACTCACCAAGCCGTTCATCTCCTCCATCATCATCGGTGCCAACAAAATGCAACAGCTTGAAGATAATCTTGGTGCAGCTCAACTCAAGCTGTCTGCTCAGGAGGTCGAGAAGCTTGACATGTTGACGGCTCCCCAACAACTCTATCCTGGCTGGATGCAAAGTATGGGTTGGGATGCCAAGGTGATACTCCAAAGGAGCGGGTTTGTAGCATTTTGGGACTAGGCAACATGGTACGCCAAACTGGTACGATAGCGAGCAGGTACTAGCCTGCAAAATCAAGAGGGTCAAATTGCTACAGATGGGGAGGATATACAACCAACAGTTGATCAAGCTTTCAAGGGTCTGATTCTATGTCAGGTACTATCCAATAGCTATAGAAATATAGTTTTGTTCCGATTTAGCGATGGAACTGGAGAAGTGTTTATTTTGGCTGGAGAAAACATTCAGATAAGAGTGAAGCGCGATGGAAACTGGGAATTCATCAACGAAATCTAACTTCAATGAAATGAGTTTTAAGGAACTGAGGGCTTACATAGTGGAGCATCGGGAAGATGATGAGGCTATTCACGAGCTGTTTGTCAACCGGGTAAATCCAAATGCCACACAGTATTCAACTTCTGATCCCAAGGAAATCGAAGAGATTATTAGACGCAAGCTCAACGGAGAACTGTGATCGTCGCCATCTACTGTAGAAAACCTGAGTGCACTGATGAGACACCAAAATATCCAGACATAGGAAGTCAAACGAGGTTGCTAAGTGCTAAGGTAGCGACTACGCCAGCGTGTTGTGAATATTCTGAGGGAAGTTGTGATGCAACCAGAAGAGGCAACAGGTGCTTTAGCCCAGCAAAGTGTCACACTCAGTCTAGCGACCAAGATTGAAGCCATTTTGTACTTAAAGGGTCAGCCGCTCTCCATTACCGAGATTGCCGAGTGTGCTGGGTGCGATCGCGCCACAGTTGAGGAAGGACTGATTGAACTTATAGACGACTACGCCCATCGTCACAGCGCCCTCGTAGTCGTCGAAACTCCAGTTGGCTACAGTCTCCAGCTACGCTCTGGCTTTCAGGACTTAGTGCAGACTCTAATTCCGGTCGAATTGGGGGTGGGAGCATTGCGGACTCTGGCGGCGATCGCACTTAAAGGCCCAATGACGCAAACTGACCTGGTAGACCTGCGCGGTTCCGGAGCTTATCAGCAAGTCCAAGAACTCGTGGATCTGGGTTTTGTCCATAAACGCCGACAACCTGATTGTCGCTCCTCCTGGCTACAAGTGACCGACAAATTTCATCAGTATTTCCAACTAGAGCAACTACCCCAGCCATTTTGCGGTAGCCAGAAGGACGAAGAATCATGAGTACCGCTCCTTTGCACAGGCGAGAGGTAACACTCCTTTACAATGGTTTAAATTAGAGATTAGCAAATCAGCTATTGAGAGTGCCCATGGTCTTTCATCCTGACTTCGAGAGTGACAACACCCAAGAAAATCAAGCCAACCCGCTTCTGAACTACCTCCAGCACCAATCACCTGAAGTTTTAGCCCGCGTTGCCAAGTCGGCCAGTCCTGAAATCAAACAAATTATATCTCAAAATGTTCAAGGGCTAGTCGGGATGCTGCCCTCAGAGAATTTCAACGTCCAAATTTCGACCGACCGGGACAACTTAGCAGGTCTTCTAGCTTCCGCGATGATGACAGGCTATTTCCTTCGCCAGATGGAACAACGGATGCAGCTAGAGGAAAATTTGGCAGGTTCGGCGGCACTGCCTCAAGACTCCCCCGGCAACTCACAATCTACAGATTCCTCGGCTTGAGTCAGCGGGAAGTCCTCAAAACTCTCTAGCCCATCTCATCGGTGGGAAAAGCTCCTGGTTTAACCTTAAGGGTCTGAATTTGACCCTTGCGGTTCACTTGCATTTTCAGCACTGCCCCGACCTCACCAGATTCGACGCGCTCTTGCACCTCAGAAGACTTTTTAATTGGTGTGCCGTCAATTTTTTCAATGATGTCACCTTCCCGTAGTCCAGCTTGGTCAGAGGGTGATTTCTCTATGACTCGAACAACCAAAACGCCAGTGTCCTGCTTGATATTGAGGCTTGTTTCCCGATTAATCTCTTGTTTTGTGCCTGGAGTGATATCTACCATTTGAATGCCCAAGAAGGGATGCTCGACACGCCCTTTGGTCAAAATCTGATTGGCTATTCGTGCGGCAGTTTCAATCGGGATTGCAAAACCGAGTCCCCGAGCATCAGCCCGAATGACGGTGTTAATGCCAATAACCTCGCCTTGGGCGTTTAACAGAGGACCCCCAGAGTTACCGGGGTTAATAGCGGCATCGGTCTGGATGAAGTTAACCCGCTTGTCAGGGACACCCACTTGAGCGCTGGAGCGATTGGTGGCACTGATAATGCCAGATGTTACCGTATTGTCCAAACCGAGAGGATTACCAATAGCGATCGCCCACTGTCCTGGCAACAGGTTTTGTGAGTTGCCCAGCTTCGCCGTCGGCAAACCCGTAGCTTTTATTTTGACCACTGCTACATCAGTGACCGGATCTACTCCTACCACCTTGCCGTCAAAACTTCGACCATCCTTGAGGGTAACTTGAACTGTATCTGCTTCTGCTACCACATGGGCGTTGGTGAGCAAGCCACCATTCTGGGTCAAAATGAACCCAGAACCAGTGCCGCGCTCAATGCGATCTTCGGGAATGGGTCGCTCTGAGCCAAAAAACCGGCGAAACAAGGGATGATTAAAAATTTCCGGAATATGATTAGCCACCTTACGCGTCGCATTAATTCGCACCACCGCCGGTCCAACTTTTTCCACTGCTACAGCAATGAAATTGCGGTCGTTGCTCCCAGTCTTGGTGCCAGTTACCCCCCCAGATGGAAAATTCCGTCCAGTTCCTGGCGGCAGCGCCACTGGCAGCGCTGTTAAGCCCTCAACCGGGCCATTCTCAACCGGGAAATAGCGACCGCCCAACCATCCCGCACCGCCGCCGATAGCGAGTAAGGTGAGATAAAGGGCCAGCTGCTTGAACGATAAACTCATAGTCTTTCCGCCTAACTACAGCAATGCCGATGCTAACTTCTAATTTAGTTAAGCTATGGCTTGAGTGGGACGAGCAGCGCTCATAACGCCCTTGAACTGCTCACTCCTCTGTTGAACAAGCATGACTTCAGGTTACTGCTCATAGATCTAGTATTAATATGACTCAAGAACAAACATCTTTAGCTTACGTCCTGCTCGTCGATAATGACGAAACCTTCCTATATGCGTTGTCTGAAGCGTTGCGTCTCCGACTTCCCAAGCTGAATTTCGTTACCTGCAATTCAGCATTCGAAGCACTCTCCCAGATTGAGAACACCGACTACGACGCGATTGTGAGCGACGTTAAGATGCCTTATATGAACGGGTTGGACCTGCTGGGTGCAATCCGAACCAGGCGACCTGAAACCCCGACACTACTGATTACCGGGTATTCCTGCCGTCGCGGTGACAGCCTATGCTGATGAGGAAAAACGGGAGCAAGCATTACGGGTAGGCTACCAGTTTCAGATGGCTAAGCCCCTTGACCCTGAAATTTTAGTGCTGACAGTTGCCCGTCTCACCGGACACCTTTGTTAAGCCATTTCCCGCAGTTCCTCAAAGGGTATCGAAAAACTCCTTAACTGCCAGATGGCTTCCAGGCTCGAACCCAGTTAATCGACATGTATTGCGGGAAAGTTGTGCTGCCAGGGTCTCCAGTCCAATTAGAATTACTAACGGCAGACACGAATTCAATATAGCAGGGTTTATTCGGCACACCTACTGTGGTTCGGTAGCGCTCGACGCCATCCACATACCAAACCAACAGTCCTGGCTGCCAAAGAAGGCCATAGGTATGGTATTTGGCGTCTAAGCCAGTGCTAGAAGTCCAGGTTCCCTCAGAATTTGCAAATGATACATTCCCGTTACCATCCATGTAATGATTCGTCATCCAAACTTTAGTGGCGCCAACACCAAAATTACCTGGAATCTCGAAAATGTTGATTTCCGGTGGCCAGCTTGTGTCCTCAGCTAAAAGGGAGAAACCCGGACCCACGCCCATCCCTTTCGGAACCTTTACGTTAGCTTCGAAGTAGCCATAGGTTTGGTAAAACTTCCCGTAGGTACTGGCGACCCCTCCGGTGTATGGCATATTGTTTACGGTTCTATGCTCGGCCTCCAAATTTAGGGAACCATCAGAGACGAAAACATCGTCAGGAGAGAACCAACTAAGTGAACCGTCAGCAATGAGGGCTCCATTTCCCCACCAAAACGTTTTAATCCACTTATTAGTATCAAAGCCGTTGCTGAAGTTATCCTCGAAGGACTTTGTCCAGCCTGTCGTTCCACCAGGAGGCTGGGCTTTTACAGGTGCTGGCATAAGTGGTACCAGCGCCATCGCTGCACATGACAACACTGTTAGCGAGTGCTTCATGAGATTTTTTAGCTTTAGGCTCAGCGATAGGCCGTCCCGCTGTTTCACGGTAGTCAACGCTTTGATAGACACATAGTCTTTTGGTGTCAGAGAAATGCGTATCTTCAAATTTATACCCTCCACGAGTTATAGGAACTTTTAGAAACACATAAGCATAGACCCTATGAATACTTGGTTAATATCCAGCATTCATAAGAGTAAAATGCCATAGCAAGCGTTGCGAAGCTATCTTGTGAGATTCTTCGCTATTGCTTAAAATGACGTTGAACGCAACTATAGCAATCCGATTTGAGTTGTGAACTGTAGCGCAGGCATCTTGCCTGTTACACACTTGCAAGGCTTACATGCCAGCGCTACAGAACGTTTTACGAATCATTTATGACTGCTATAAGTAAGTCGGCGAGAAAATTCCGAAGTATGTAAAGAACAGTTAATTAATAGGAGTGAAGTTAAATTTAACAGGTTGTGTACTATAGTTTCCTCTTTCTCCTCTAGCTTCAACGCCATCAATTACGGCGTAGGCAAGT
>JAABUZ0100006556.1_pt1 | contig 14495 bp, 17 predicted proteins | sample 5562091 | NCBI WGS metagenome assembly JAABUZ01 (sample SAMN12813069, study PRJNA571459) | rock metagenome | isolation source: Antarctica rocks | place: Antarctica: Victoria Land, Linnaeus Terrace sud | collected 2015-12-21 | reverse complement strand
AGGCTTATAAATCCTGGTCAACTTTTGTGGCATCTGTCGAGAAAATTTTAAGAGAATTTGGCAGAAATTATGTAATTAATTTTGTTTAACTACTTATGTGCCTACCACGCTTGGCGCTTTGATTCTGAGGGCAACTGCGTTAGCATCCCCCAGTCCAAAGACAAGCAGACTGAGGCTATGCACTGCTCAAACCGTAAGTCATGTGCCGTTGCCTATCCAACGCAGGAGCGCCAGGGTCTATTATGGGTATGGTCAGAGGCAGGTTCCCAGGCTCAATTTGAAAGTCAATCGAGGCCACCGCGAATCATTCCAGAGCTTGAAAATGACTCAGACAGGGTAGTGAAGCACTTTTGGAATGTACGCGACCTTCCCTATGGATGGGACTTTTTCATGGAGAATGTGGCAGACCCAGCCCATGTGCCCGTCTCTCACCACGGAATTGTAGGAAGCCGGTATCAGGATGCCAAGTACTACGACATGATTCGAGTCCGGGAGATGTCTACCCAGGAAGGGTTCTCCTTTGAAATCACACCAGTTGCTCCAACGCTGGAGCAAGCGGTTCACGACTTTCAACCGCCCTGTCACATGAGAATTGTCTCAACATTCAAGGATGGCGGTCAGCTCATCCTAGCTTTGTATGCCACCCCAACCCGTCCTGGATGGTGCCGTCATATCGGATGCCAGGTTTTAGTGAAGAATGAGGCGGGGAAGCAACCGAAAGGTTTGGCATTCTTTGCGCTACCGATGCCGAGCTGGTTAGGTCATATGTTGGGCTCCCTGTTCCTGCACCAAGATTTGGTTTTTCTCCATTACCAGGAGAAGATCCTAGCCCAAAGGGGAAAGGGCAGATGGCTGGATGCAGTCTACACGCCTAATCCCCAAGACAAGATGGTGATTGCGTTTCGCCATTGGCTGGAGAAGAGAGCCGGGGGTAGTATCCCTTGGATCTCGGGATGTAGCTCCGATCTCCCCCCAGCGGAGCGAGACAAGCAGAAGCTCTTTGATGTGTGGACAACACATACTCAACACTGCAGGATTTGCCAGAATGCCCTGAAAAACATTAATCGCCTCACTGTGTTGTCCTATGTGGCGGCTGTTGGATGTTTTTGTCTGAGTGTAATTGTGGATTCACGGGCTGTGGCGATGAAGGTTGCGGTAGCGACTGTAGGGCAAACGGACACATCCCTTTTAACCGTTGTCCCTCCGGCAGGATTCTGGTGGGCGCTTGGGGGCGCAATTCTATTTGCAACGGTGGGATACCTGCTTAAGAAGTTCAGTCGGCTTTTCTATGTTTATGAGTTTGAACATGCTCGCAATGACTAATATATCGGTCAATGGTTCCAACTCCTTACGAGGATAAAATATTTGAGCAGCAACCATTTGAGCTATGGTGGTTCTTCATCCGCTTTCAGATTTTATTCACTGCAATGCTACTCTACGTGACGAATCTCCTAGCTATTGCTATGAAGGGCGTTGCCCTCAAAGTGGTAAGCTACTGAGACTGCCCCGCACACCCTTGGCAGAGGCGATCGCCTATGGTTTGATGCAACACCTTGCCAACAATGAGCGTTATTCCTATGAAGGCAAGATGTATGGGGTATTGGTGGTTGAACTGCCTAATGGCTCTGAACGGGTACTCAAAGCCTTCTCCGGTCTGATGAATGGTCACAGTGCGATTGAGGGTTGGGTACCGCCAATTCCCGGAAGAGACCAAGTTGCCTTAGAGGAAGTCCGCACCTTGGCTGAGCTGGAGGCTATCAAACAGGAACTGATTACTCTTAAGCAACTTCCAGAACGGCAGCAGTACGAAAGGCGTAAGAGCGAGTTTGAGCAGCACTTGCAAGAAATGAGCGATCGCCATCGAGATTGCAAATACCAACAACACGAAAAACGTCAGATACTCTGCTCAACGCTCACAGTCGAAGCACTCACTGTTGCCCTGGAACAACTCGACGAAGAAAGTCGTCGTCATGGAACAGAGCGACGGCAACTCAAGCGCCAGCAGAATGCCGTGTTGCAGCCGCTCAAGCAGTGGATTGAAGCTAAGGATGCGCGGATTCGGGAACTGAAACAACGGCGTAAAGCACTGTCGCGCCAATTGCAGGATCAATTGCACGCTGCCTACAGCCTGACTAATTTTTCAGGGCAGTCCCTATCGTTGCAGCAATTGATGCTAGGATGCTCGATGCCGACTGGGACAGGAGAATGTTGTGCCCCAAAGCTGCTGCACCATGCGGCAGCACACAGTCTAAAACCAGTGGCAATGGCAGAGTTTTGGTGGGGTGCTACCCCAGCTCTTCAAGACAAAGTCCAGGGAGAATTCTATGGAGCGTGTGCGGATCGCTGTCAGCCATTGATGGGGTTTCTGCTCTCAGGATTGCCTCAGAGACAAAGAGGGGGAGATGAGGAGCAATTCACCCTCTCCTGGGCTGAGCTACCCATTCTTTATGAAGACGAATGGCTGATTGCTGTGAACAAACCCGCAGGGCTACTTTCGGTGCCTGGTCGTTATAGCGATCGCCAAGATAGTGTCCTCAGTCGCTTGCGCCATCTGTTACCTAATGGTAGAATGGTTGCGGCTGTGCATCGTTTGGATCGGGAAACGTCTGGCATCCTCCTACTGGCTCGCGATCAACAAACCTATCGTCAACTCAGTCGGCAGTTTCAGCAGCGGCAGGTTCAAAAGGTTTACGAAGCCGTACTTTCCGGTTTGATCACAACCGAGCGAGGTGCGATTGAACTACCGTTGTGGGCAGATCCTCAGAATCGCCCATATCAGAAAGTCGATTGGCAGTGCGGTAAACCCAGCTTAACTCGCTTCTGGGTTATGGCTCGGGCAGGAGACTACACTCGTGTAGAGTTGATTCCGCTAACAGGACGCACCCACCAACTTAGGGTTCACGCTGCCGATTCGCTAGGACTTGGGGTACCCATCTTGGGCGATCGCCTCTATGGATGCCGTGCAGTTGCAAGTCGATTACATCTGCATGCGAGGGAACTCCGCTTCGAGCATCCGCAATCCGGACAAATCCTCGATCTACGAGCAAAGACGCCGTTTTGAGTCTAAAATCATGCAGCGCAAACCCACAGCAGAAGAGATTCGTGCAGCGTTCGGGAACACCGTTCCAGACATTATTGCACCGGACTTGCACATCTTGTTCTGTGGCATCAATCCTAGCCTCTACAGCGCAGCCGTCGGACATCACTTTGCCCGTCCGGGAAATCGCTTCTGGCGATCGCTGCATGCGGCAGGCTTCACGGAGCGATTGCTCACACCGTTTGAAGATCGCAATCTTCTGCAATTCGGGTATGGTTTGACAAATATTGTAGATCGGGCAACAGCAAGGGCAGATGAATTAGACGCTAAAGAACTGAGTGCAGGTCAACGACAGTTGGCAGCCAAGGTGCAGCACTATCAACCACGGTTTCTAGCCGTTCTAGGTATCAGCGCTTATCGAACGGCATTCAATCGACCCAAAGCAGTTATAGGGCAACAGGATGAGTCCCTGCATCAGGCAATCATCTGGGTACTGCCCAACCCCAGTGGGTTAAACGCTCATTATCAACTGGAGGATCTCAAGCGGGTATACCGAGAACTGCTACTTGCAAGTGGAGGTAGGTAGTGTCCAGGCAATGGGGACGCCAGTAGAGTAAAATTTCTTAACATCCGGCATTTGCTAACCTGTTAACCCCATGCATTCTGACTACCTGGAACGAATCCTGACTGCCCGCGTGTACGATGTGGCGCAGGAAACGCCCCTGGAGTACGCCCCGAATCTATCCGCGCGGCTGAATAATAAACTCCTGCTCAAACGCGAGGATATGCAGTCAGTTTTTTCCTTCAAGCTGCGGGGTGCCTACAACAAGATGGCGAAACTACCACCGGAGATGCTGGCACAGGGCGTGATTGCCGCATCTGCCGGGAACCATGCCCAGGGGGTTGCTCTCGCTGCCCGTGAGCTAGGAACACGAGCGATTATCGTCATGCCGGTAACCACACCCCAAGTCAAGGTGGATGCAGTCAAAGCTCGTGGGGGAGAGGTGGTGTTGCATGGGGATACCTACGACGATGCCTATGCCGAGGCTCGTCAACTGGAGGCGGAAAAAGGCTTGACCTTTATTCACCCCTTTGACGATCCAGATGTGATTGCCGGACAGGGAACGATTGGGATGGAAATTCTGCGGCAATACCAGCAACCCATTCATGCGATTTTTGTAGCGATTGGGGGAGGCGGATTGATTTCTGGGATTGCGGCATATGTGAAACGGTTGCGCCCGGAAATCAAGATTATTGGCGTTGAGCCAGTGGATGCCGATGCCATGTATCAATCGCTTCAAGCCGGACATCGGGTGCGATTGTCCCAGGTGGGCTTATTTGCCGATGGGGTTGCGGTGCGGGAAGTAGGTGAAGAAACTTTCCGTCTGTGTCAGAAGTATGTCGATGACATGATTCTGGTTGGTACGGACGACACCTGTGCTGCGATTAAAGACGTGTTTGAGGATACGCGCTCAATTCTGGAACCGGCAGGTGCCTTGGCGATCGCCGCTGCCAAAGCCTACGTAGAACGGGAGCAAATCCAGGGACAAACGTTAATTGCGGTTGCCTGCGGTGCCAACATGAACTTTGATCGCCTTCGCTTTGTGGCAGAACGGGCAGAGTTGGGCGAACGCCGCGAAGCCATCTTTGCCGTCACGATCCCCGAAGAGCGGGGCAGTCTGGGCAAGTTTTGTGAATGTATCGGCAAACGCAATCTCACTGAGTTTAACTATCGCATTGCCGACGAGAAAGAAGCCCATATTTTTGTGGGCGTACAAATCCAAAACCGTGCCGACGCCGCAAGGATGGTTGAAACTTTTGAAGCCAATGGGTTCAAAACCCTTGACTTAACCGATGACGAACTGACGAAATTGCATCTGCGACACATGGTTGGTGGACGCTCTGGGCTGGCTCACAATGAATTGCTCTACCGTTTCGAGTTTCCCGAACGTCCCGGCGCATTGATGAAGTTCGTCGGTTCAATGAGTCCCGACTGGAATATTAGCCTGTTTCACTACCGCAACAACGGGGCAGACTACGGGCGAATTGTCGTCGGAATGCAGGTACCCCCCCACGAGATAGAGGAGTGGCAGGCATTTCTCGATACGCTAGGGCTTAGCTATTGGGATGAAAGCCAGAATCCGGCATACAAGCTGTTTTTGGGATAGGCACAGGCAGTCGGACGTGAATATCCCCTCAGTTCTCATCTTCAAAGCTAAAGAAACTATCGGGGTCGAAGTTCTCAGTCGGGTCATCTGGATACCAGTGCGCTGATTACAACGCAAGTTGGCAGCTTTTGCACAGGTAAGTCTGACGGCGACTGCCATCTTTAAGGGTTTCGCTGCCGTATTTGATTCAGGTCGAACAGTTGCAGTGAGGACATTTCAAGGTAGGAGGAGGCCACAGTTATTGAACTGTAATCTATATTGTTACCTTACCACGGATTAGCTGACCACTGCCATCCTTGCCTGTTTTTAACTTCTAGCTCAACAGTGGAATTTGAACCTCGACATACTCTTGCGCGATATCTTGTGTTGGTTCGGGGATAGGTAGCCCTTCTTCTAATAAGCCTTCAAAGTGAAACTCAAGCGCTTCTTTGAGATTCTGCTTAGCTCCCGCAACTGTGTCTCCTACCGTTCCGCAGCCAGGGACATCAGGTGAGTACGCTCCGTAGTTACTTTCACCTTTTTCAATTACAATGGGATAACGCATTAATGTTCTCCTTCACTTGAGTCCAGCTTTCTTAAGGATATTGTTGAGAGTGCCTACTGGGATTTCATCAGATGGATTTCCTGGAACAGTTACGACATTAGGGTTGTTTGAGTTCTTATTACGTGATTCTTTTATAAGTCTCATACCGAAAGCCTGGACGAACTTCTTTGGCTACCAATTCAAATTGACTGTCAATTAAAGAGTGGTATTCAGGGAAAAAAGTATCTCCCTCAAAGTTTCCCTCTACCAAAGTCAGTTCTAAGGTATCTGCTAGTTCAAGTGTCTGGTCATATATAGTAGCTCCTCCAGCAATAAAGATTTTTTCGGTCTTTGAAGCTTTTGACAAAGCTTCTTGGATTGAGTTGACAACAAATAGTTCGTCAGGATGAATAATAGATTGTAATGCAATTTTAACTTTGTGAGGTGAGGAAGAAATCACGATGTTTATTCGGTTTTTTAGGGGGCGGTTATTGAGGTCATTCTCCCAAGTTTTCCGGCCCATAATTACTGTATGGTTAAGTGTTAATGACTGAAACCTTTGTGAGTCTTCTGGGATTGTCCAAGGCAGCTTACCATTTTGGGCAATGACTCTGTTAGATTCAGCTAGAGCAGCAATGATAATGATTTCAGGCTTGTTCATAGATTAATTTAAGCTGAACTCGGGGAAACCGGGTAAAACAGCTTTGATTGTAAGTCGAAGCGCCACCCGATGCCATCCTTGTCGCTAACCCTGCGAAGTCAGGGAAATATTGGGATTACTGGATGATGGCTATAGACCGGCAGAAATCAGTAAACTGAAGAAAGTTGCCCCGCACTTTTTAAGGGTGCCCAAAAGACTATGACCCAACAACCTGCACGCATCTGTATTCTCGGTGGAGGCTTTGGTGGTCTCTACACGACACTGCGCTTAAGCCAGCTGCCTTGGGAAAAGCTGGAACGACCGGAAATTGTCTTGGTTGATCAGAGCGATCGCTTCTTATTTTCGCCTCTGCTATATGAACTGCTCACTGGCGAACTGCAAACCTGGGAAATTGCCCCACCGTTTCAAGAAATTTTGGAAAACACCGGGGTGTGCTTCTGTCAAGGTGTAGTGGCTGGAATTGATATAGACGAGCGACGGGTACAGTTGCAGGATGGCCCAGAAATCCCCTATGACTGGTTGGTGCTGGCGCTGGGTGGCGAAACGCCCCTGGATATGGTACAAGGGGCGACGTCCTATGCCTTGCCGTTCCGCACTGTCGCAGATGCCTATCGCCTAGAAGAACGGCTGCGAATTCTGGAAGAATCTGAAGCCGATAAAATCAGGGTGGCAATTGTCGGGGCTGGTTACAGCGGCGTCGAACTGTCGTGCAAGCTGGCAGACAGGCTTGGGGAACGAGGCCGGTTACGGCTGATTGAACTCACTGACCAAATCCTGCGGACATCTCCAGAGTTTAACCGTACAGCAGCAACCAAAGCCTTGGAAGCGCGGGGCGTTTGGATTGATTTGGAAACCAAGGTTGAGTCAATTGGACCAGACACGATCGCACTGGAGTACAAGAACCAAGTGGACACCATTCCAGTGGATTTGGTGATTTGGACGGTAGGAACCCAAGTAGCACCGGCAGTGCGAGGGCTTCCTCTCAAGCAAAACCAGCGTGGTCAACTGACAACCACACCAACCCTGCAAGTAGTAGATCATCCAGAGATCTTTGCCCTAGGAGATTTAGCTGATTGCCGTGACGCTGAAGGCCAGCAAGTCCCAGCAACGGCTCAAGCTGCCTTCCAACAAGCCGACTATACAGGCTGGAATATCTGGGCATCTGTGACAGATCGACCCTTGCTCCCCTTCCGCTACCAGTATTTAGGAGAAATGATGACGCTGGGGACTGACAATGCCACCTTCTCTGGTCTAGGAATAAAACTAGATGGCCCTCTGGCTTATGTCGCCCGTCGCCTCGCATATCTGTATCGGATGCCGACTTTAGACCACCAGCTTAAAGTCGGTTTCAACTGGATCACCACTCCTGTCCTGGAGAGACTTTCCAAATAGTTCGTAATTGATAATTCGTAATTCGTAATTATTAGCCCAATTACGAATTACGAATTACGAACTACGAATTGTTTCAGTCATTGTGGTTTTTAAAAAAGCTTGTTGATGCAACGACCCAAAGTCATTTTTTTAGATGCTGTTGGCACACTGTTTGGAATAAGAGGCAGTGTGGGCGATGTTTATGGTAAGATAGCCCAGCGGTTTGGCGTCGAAGTCTCAGCGGACGCCTTAAACCAAGCATTTCTCCAAAGTTTCCAAGCGGCTCCGCCGCCGATATTTCCAGGGGCAGAACCGAAAACAATTCCACATTGCGAATTTGAGTGGTGGCAGGTGGTTGCGCTGCGCACGTTTCAAAGAGTAGGCGTCCTACACCTATTCCCAGACTTTTATGCTTTTTTTACCGAACTCTATACCCACTTCGCCACTGCCGAACCCTGGTTTGTTTATCCCGATGTCCGCCCAGCTCTAGAACACTGGCGGCAACTGGGAATTGAGCTGGGGGTGCTGTCGAATTTCGATTCCCGTCTCTACTCGGTATTGCAAGCCCTTGAGCTAGCAGAGTTTTTCACCTCCGTCACTATTTCTACAGAGGTAGGTGCGGCTAAACCAGACCCTCAAATTTTTGCAGTTGGGTTGCACAAACATGACTGCACAGCTGATAACGCTTGGCACATTGGCGATAGCTTGAAAGAAGACTATCAAGGAGCCAAGGCAGTTGGGCTGAGAGCCATTTGGGTGAAGCGAGACGAAAAGTCCTGAGCGCTGTTAACTAAAGAGCGCAACCTCCTGTTTTGTTAACCTTAGTGAGCTAAAGAATGCTGACGGAACGAAATACCAACGTAAGAGAGGCTTGTCCACATGAAGACTCCCTAATTGCTGAACACTTTTATCAAATGTGGCGTGACAATAATGTTCCCACCCACTCTATCCGGTCTGACTGGCTTGACGTTACGATCCAGTTCATAAGCCGTGCACGCCGAGAGCTATGCTACAAGGCTTTTGTCGCAGAGGTTGACGGTATTCCTGCCAGCGCTGTTGCAGGCTGAATTTTGGGGCGCAGGGGCATTGAGGTAAGGATGGCATAGGTTTCAGCCAGACTGTGGGTGCATACCAGGCCAGTAATCTCCCCATGGGCAGCGCGGGCGAGCCAGGGGGTAGCCCGGAGGTGGTGGACGTGGGTTTGAACCATCCCTGCAATCAAACAGGAAGTGTCGAACAGGACGCGCTCGTGGGTCATTACATGCCGTTAAGCAGTCGAGCCATCCGCTCTTCACGCATCAGTGTGACGGCGTTTTCCAACGGATAAACATCGGTCTCCGGTACCGAGGTGAAGATAAGCAGGCCCTCTGCAAGGGCGGTGGGAGTGTTGTAGTCCTGCAGTGTCGGACCGCTCTGGAGTTCCTCGACTCTGGACAGAGGTGGCTTAGGGGTGTTCGGCTCCACCACCGCTAACTGGTGACGACCAATGCGTTCAAGCAGCTCAGAAACTGAAATCCCCAGAGTGTGAGCGACCGCTTGAACCCCAGCCCAGGCCTCGTCCGTGAGCGTGACGCCGTGACGGTGCTTCGACTGGGTGTAAACAGACTTGCGCCCTGGGGACTTGCCCATTGTCAAGTTTTCTAAGCTCTTTGGGTTCATCTTGCGAACCATGTGTATACCCTACAGTCGATACGCTGATTATACCCACTCAGATGCCACCCTGCCTGCTCCAAAGGCAGCACAATGTGCTTGTCTTGGCCGACACCAAAGTGGAGGGCATGCTGCTGTTTTTCTAATGACTAATTTCATCACTGGTTCAATTCTGGAAGTGGATGGCGGTGCGCTGCTGACCTAATCAGAGTTGCCGTCTGTGTAGAATTGCAGGCGTCCAAAGCCGAGAAATTGACCGTTGGCTTGCTCCCCAGCGGGAAATGCCGTGACACTAAATAAATAGACGCCATCATAGAGGGGATTGCGGACAGTCCGCAGCCCAATCGTAACCGTTTTACCTGGTAGTACAGGCGGGTCGAACGTTACAGTCACAGGCTGCGTTTGGCGAACGGCCGTTGGCAGATATCTGTGTGATGCCAGATCGCTCTTCGCGGGGGGTTTGAGTGTCAGTTTTGGTCCACGGCGATCGCGTGTCCCCTCAAAGGCACCGCTATGTTTCAGATCAAAGCGAATGCGTTCGGTGCCCTCAGTCTGAGAGAAAGTGACCCGTTGGAGTGGTTCGCCAGCGTTGACTGGCAACTCAAGGGTGAAATAGTATGTCGTGTCCCAGACATTCGTATCAGTGTAAGGCGTCGTGGCACTAACCAAAAGCGGCGGCTGGGCAAAGGAAATGGTGCCATCAGTTTTAACAGCATAGGCGACGGGGTGTGGGAGTACCCACAGACCAGTGCTGAAGACGAACAGGGTGGTAAAGAAAGTAGAAACGCACTTCATTAAGATTAATCAGAAAAAGAAATTGATTAAAAAATTGCCGGATTAAAGTATAGCTTCCTGAACATGGCACAAAACTTTACAGCCAGCGTCTTAACTTATCGTGCAGGCAAGACTTGACTACTTTAATCATGCCAAACACTTTTAGCTCTTCTTCTGTAGCAACCCAAAAACGAGCCTACGCACTAGATGCGCTGCGTGGATTCGCGGTTTTAACCATGGTATTATCTGGCACTATAGCATACCGGATATTACCAGCGTGGATGTATCACGCCCAAGAGCCGCCGCCAACCCATACCTTCAATCCTCATCTGCCTGGGTTAACCTGGGTCGATCTCGTATTTCCCTTGTTCTTATTTTCAATGGGGGCAGCCATACCGCTGTCATTGTCTCGTCGCCTTGCACAAGGATTAGCTAAAAGAAAAATTGTTTTATCCATCCTTAAAAGAGGATTTCTGTTAGGGACATTTGCCATAGTTCTTCAGCATCTTCGACCGCTGACGATAAATCCGAACCCAAATACACGAACCTGGTGGATTGCCTTGTTGGGGTTTTCCCTACTATTTTTAATGTTTGTACGCTGGCCAGACTCGTGGCCAATCAGTCTGCGCAGAGCGATTACGCTTGCTGCTTGGTTAGCAGCTATTATACTACTAGCTCTCCTCCGATACCCAGATGGAAGTGGATTTTCAGTTTATCGCAGCGATATTATCCTAGTTGTCCTGACAAACAGTGCTATTTTTGGCTCAATAGTATGGTTGTTTACCCAATCCAACTTGTTGCTACGTCTTGGATGCCTGGGCTTACTGCTCGCCCTGCGTTTGTCTGCTACAGCTAATGGTTGGGTTGCTTGGCTTTGGTCAGCTTCACCTATACCATGGCTCTTCCGATTTGAGTATTTGCAGTATTTGTTTTTGGTCATTCCCGGAACCATTGCTGGCGATTTGATTCTCTCTTGGATGCAATCTCCAATAATAGCTAATAGCAGTCAAATTTCCTGGTCAAGGCAGCGTTTTTATAGCATTACATTGTGCATATTTACTATCTGTTTGCTCCTGCTGATTGGATTGCAAGCTAGATGGTTATGGCAAACAACCTTACTAAGTGCAGGACTTTGTTCATTAGGTTATTTTTTATTTATAAAGCCTGCTACTGCAACCGAGAATTTACTCAAGAATCTTTACCTATGGGGCGTTTATTGGCTAAGCCTTGGCTTACTTTTTGAACCATTCCAGGGTGGCATCAAGAAGGACTCACCAACTCTGAGTTACTATTTTGTAACCGCTGGGATGGCGATTTTTATTTTGATTGCTTTTACCATTATTATAGATATATTAAACCAGCAAAAATGGGTGCAACTGTTAATTGATAACGGGCAAAATCCTATGATTGCCTATGTGGGATTTGCCAACCTGCTTTGGCCTATTCTGCTTTTAACCAACCTTGAGCCGTTAATTATAGAGCATACCAAAACCCCGTTGCTTGGATTTATTAAAGGGCTTGTTTATACCTTGATTGTGGCGTACGTTGTGCATTTATTTACAAGAATGAAACTCTTTTGGAGAACGTAGCGCTCCCCTGATTTGCTAGGTGGAGCTGGAAAAAAGTAGATATTTAGTGTAGCTATTATCTAATCGAAACCGATTCGTGCTATAGCAAGAGGAGCAAGGCATGGAAAACTTATTGAGTACTTTACTAAGTATTTGTATTGGCATTGCTTTGAGTGCAGCTTGTGGCTTCAGAGTGTTTATGCCGCTTTTAATCATGAGCATTGCTTCACTTGCAGGACACCTTACCCTGTCACCAGGCTTTGCATGGATCGGCACCTATCCTGCACTGACAGCTTTTGCCGTGGCTGCCTTTCTAGAGATCTTAGGTTACTTTATCCCTTGGGTAGATAATCTGCTAGACGCGATCGCCACCCCTGCTGCAATTATCGCTGGCACCATCGCCACAGCTTCCTCTGTTTCCGGGATGAGTCCCCTACTCACCTGGACTTTGGCAGTCATTGCCGGAGGAGGTGCGGCTGGCACGATTCAAGGCTTCACCGTCCTTAGCAGAGGCGCTTCCAGTCTAACGACTGGGGGGCTTGCCAATTCTGTTGTAGCAACAGTGGAAGCCGGTAGCTCCGTCACGCTATCAACGCTGGCAATCACCGTGCCTGTACTGGCTGCTATAGTCGTGTTTGTATTGTTATATCTTGCTACCAAAACAATCTTCAAGAAGCTGCGGAAGCGTTAAGTTGGTTATCGCGATGGAAGGTGCTGCATGATGGATAGCTTTATAGGGTGCTAACCGGCAAGTCACGCAGGAAGTAAAAGCGATCGCTCTTCCAATCACTTCCCCTAATGCGCCCCAAGTAACCAGTCAAGGGGGAGGAAAGCTCAATTAGAATTTCGTGCATTTCTTCAGGTTTTAACCGCTGGGGTGGTTTGGAGCCAAAATATGCTCCATGAAGGGCATCAACTCCAGCATCAGCTAATCCTGTGTTTTCCAGGTAGTTTTTTACCAGCTCGACAAGATGCGATCGCAACTCAATCTCTCTTGCAACTTGGGCAATGTATTTTTCCACCTCATCATCAACTGATCCTGGTTTGAGGTAGTCTTTCAGCTTAAACAAGTCTACTGAGCCACGGTACTGGCTTTGAAGTTTGACCAGCTTCTCAAGTGTTTCAGGGTTAATGATGCAGGGTAAGCGCAAGAAAAAAATGCCCAAAATATGATATGTAGGCAATGCTAATCCCAATAATGAAGTTTGATTCTTAGCTTTATTGCGATTATTCTCAGTATTATTGAGAGCCAAGTACTTTTATTGCTTCTTGCGCTTACCCTGGTTAATGATGCTCATACTATGAAATTGCGCTGCGTCTCTAAGTTGCTCAGTAGGTTTGCCAGGACCGATGATCAGCTTGGCTGATTTACTAAATCGTTCTTGGCTTTTCAGGCGTAGAGTACCCAAATTCAACAGCTGCACTGCTGTGGTATTGGGAATACTTTTACCTGCTTTGCACTCGCCAACGAGTGGGTATGGTTTTGAGCAGAATAAATCTAAGCCTCCCGCGCCGCCTTTGTGGGCATAGTCAATGGTAAAGCCTAAAAACTGAAGGCTATCACGGACTATGTTTTCAAAGTCTGTCCCAGCTTGATAGTTACTCTTTTCCTGATCTTGTTCTTTGCTGCGATTACCCAAATCCGCAATAGTATTGATCCAGGCTACGCTTGAATCAAGTTGCTTTGCTGGTGGCTCACTAGCCCAGCCCAAGAATTTGCTAATTTCGTGATTCAGCTGCTGGGCAGCTGGGTTGTTCAGGTGAGCGATCGCACCCTGCAACTCTTCCAATTCGGGATGCAGCGATGGTTCTCGTTTTTCCAACTGGCGTTTGCGCTGGGCAAAGGTGCGATCGCTCAACACCGGCACAGATTCAGTAATAGTCAGGGAAGGCTGTAAAGGTACAAACTGACGGTCTTGAGTATGCACCGGAATCTCAATCGGCTGAGGCAGCAGATAAACGCGCAGGTGAGCCAGAAAAATATGAGGCCTTTGCAGGAGGATTTGCTGTAATGCCTCTGTTGTCCAGATCGTTGACCGTGACAAAGCCTCTAACGATTCAGAGTCACTCAGGATTTGGCATAGTTCGCACCTAGCCCAGGCTTTAATCAAAACTGTCTTACTACCCACCTTAGCACGAACCGTTTGGACGATGGGCAAAAAACTTGAGCGATAGTGCTGCTCATGGGGTAGTAAGTTAATCGAGACATCGGCTGGATAGAGGGCAAATTGCAGCCCCGGATTAATGAATTTTCGAGGCATAGCTGCAATCATTCGCCCTTGGATTAACGCTTCAACGTCTGGAGCAGGTAGACGCAGGGCTGTTTGAAGCAAAACTGATTCGCCCATGCTTAATTAAACAAATCAACCAGAACAGCAGAATCATCTGTGTCGTCGATGCTGGATGGTTTAAGGAAGTCATCTAGGAGTTTATGCTCGTCTTCATCATCAACAGCGGGCATTTGACCAGACGGGTTAATCAAAATTTCTCGCAGTAAAAGATTGTCAAAATTTAGCTGCTTCTGAGAAATGAAAGCAAAAACCTGCTCCTCAGTTAAATCATATTTTCCGCACTGCTGATAGGCAGAATAAACGGCGATAATTGGTTGGATTTGATCCAGGGTAAGCGCAAGAAAAACGGCACTGTAATGTGCTATAGGAGAGATTCAATCAACCTATCCTGTATTCTCTATGGCTAAAGGTTTCGCTCCCGCTCCAGAATCTCCGCAACGCCAAGCTCAGCC
>JAABUZ0100006555.1_pt1 | contig 14495 bp, 15 predicted proteins | sample 5562091 | NCBI WGS metagenome assembly JAABUZ01 (sample SAMN12813069, study PRJNA571459) | rock metagenome | isolation source: Antarctica rocks | place: Antarctica: Victoria Land, Linnaeus Terrace sud | collected 2015-12-21 | reverse complement strand
GGGACTGGTGGGATTGGCAGAGATTTGAGTGACATGGATGGCCTCCTCCTCGGTAAGCTGCAAACTGTTCATTTCCTCCATGCTAATTGATGAGGTCCAGTCTCTTCTTGACTTCGCCACCAGTAACGAAAGTGGACAAGAGCCTCAGCTCTGCTATCTTTCTTGATTTCAAGCGGGTTGACGAGGGTTTTGCGCCATTTTATCTGGCAGAAATCCGCCATTAATCATGTCATTTGACAACAGACACATCATCAACGATACCGGGACCGTCCTCGTAGGTTGTAAGCTAGCGATTTGTTCAACCAAACATCAAGCTGTACAGGACCATATTACTGCCCCTGTACAGCTTACACGAGAACAGGTACAGTAACAAACAAATGTCTGTCGCTACAGACACTTTGAAAAATCCACTTGAGCATCTATACTTATCAGTAGCGACAGACTGTACGGAGAAAGGAGACATAACTCATGACCGCACGTGTCATTTTTATCGGTGGAGGTAAGGGAGGCACCGGCAAAACAACGACGGGGCAAAACCTCGCCTCAGCTCTACTTGCAAAGGGACTCAAGATACTTGGAGTCGATGGCGATGGGCAGGCTTCATGGAGCCATCTCAATGGCCTCTTCCCGCGCAAAGGTCGCCCCAACATCTTTACAGCCGTCAAGCAACTTATCGAGAACTTTGAAGCGAAACTCGCGATCTATCATTTGCCGTCAGGATTAGATTTCATCCCGTCGAGTGCGGCTTTGCATAAGATTGTCAGCGACCTTGCGAGTGTCGAGCGAAGTGAATACTTGTTGCAGCAGCTCCTTGCACCTGTTTTAGAGCGATATGACATCATTATTATTGACTGCCCGCCAGCGCTGCATGCATGGACAAACAACATCTTCATGGCGGCAAACGACGGCATTATTACCGTGCAATTAGAGCCGCTGGGAATAGCCAGTGCAGGCGAAACTCTGGAGTATCTCCAGACCCTGAGAAAGCGCGGGTTGTTCCAAGCCCATGATCTCAAGATTACTGGTGGACTCATCACCATGATGGATGTTCGCACAAGTATCCACCGGAACCTAGCAGAGGTCGCGGAAGAGAAGTTGGGCATGCACATCAACTTTTTCCGCACGCGTATTGAGCGCACGATCCAGTTTCCAGAAAGCCAGTACTTTGGCATGCCTATTGACCTCTATAATAAGGATAGCAAGGGAACTACTGCATATCAGGCTCTCGCGGAAGAGGTCGTATCAGGGACAAGCCTCAGCAGCGTTTCTCGCCTGAACGTCCCTGCCGGATTTGCAGATAGTCTGCTCCTCGATGCATCTTCCATCGAAGAGCAAGTTGGTGAAGACGGCACAGAGATTACGTGGGAGGAAGTCAATGTCATCATTTAAAGACAAAGTAGCCCGTGCGGAAAAGCAAAAGGGCGGTCGGGCGACCAAGAAAGGAGTACAACCAGATGCTTCTCCACCTGAAGAGTATGCTGAAGGCGCACCAGAGCAGACTCAGGTTCCCACTGCAGATACTAACGTCGTGATGGAGGAAGCTCCTCCTGGCAACACTGGCGAGTTCTACGGTGAGGACCAGGAAGACAGTCGGGGAAACCCCAAATGGGAACGCACGATCCCCTTGGATCGCCTTCGCCCAAACCCGTACCAGCCCCGAAAAACATTTGATCCGGCCAAACTTGATGAACTCGCCGACGGTATGAGAGAGCATGGCTGGATTGGAGGTGGACTTCCAGTCCGTGCTCACACAACGGAGGCAAATACCTACGAGTTGGTCTGGGGAGAGCGCCGCTGGCGTGCCGCTGGCCTCGCAGGACTAAAGGCCATACCTTGTGTCGTGTCCATCTACACTGATGACGACATGATTGAAAAAGGGTTGCTTGAGAACATTCAGAGGGAAGACCTGACCAACCTGGAAGAGGGTCAGGCATATGTCAATCTGCTCGCACTGAGAACTGATCAAAAAAAGCCACGGTATTCAATCAGACGCCTTGCGAAGGCGATCGGGAAAGATAAGAGCTATATCGAAGAACGCCTCAAGTATGCACGCGTCCCCGTCGATATCCAGCAGCTCGCTGTCGATCACCCTGATATTTCACCGAGGATCATCCACGAACTTGGTGAATTGTCAAAATTGCTCCAGCTGGAAGAACGTGAGTCAGTGATCGAAGGTGTTCGCGAAGGAAGGTTACGCATAGAGGATGTGCGCGAGATACGTCAGGACGTAGAGCAGGCCAAGAATGAGGTGACAATCGCAACCGTTCCTGAGCCATCTACACCAGTTGAACAACTACGTGTACAGCAACCTATACCTCTGCCAGTTGCAACGTCTGGAGCTATAGACACTTTGCTCCCAACAACACAACAGGAAGAGCAACCGCCAATGCTCGGCCAGGAACCAACACCCCTTACTGCAGATGTTCCTTCCCAGGAGCAGGAGCGGGATACTCCAGCTCCTGCTAGTCCGTTGGCTGCGGCTGTCGCCGTCAGTGTCTTTGAAAAGACCCTAAAGCGCGACAATGAAACAGTAGAGCGCATCTTCCAGCGCCTCGCTACGATATTTGAGTCACTCACTGGGCCTGAGCAGCGAGTGTTTTTATACTACCTAAGACGCTGGGATGTAACCATCCAGGGTTTCATAAGCAAGCTAGAACCGGAAGAAGGACACTAATCGACTAGAAGAATGACCCATTTTAAAGAGGAGTTGCCATCGCAGGTAACTCCTCTTTTTCTCTGCCTTAAGAGAGAACACGAGTAAGGGGGCAATTGGATCGCTAGGCGTCGCAACCTCTCCCTTCTGTGCTACCGACAATAGTACAAACAATGATGATATAGTGTAGATGCAGATAATGAATGATAGCAGCGAAAGGCAGGGTGCCATGACGGACCCAGTTCAGTTTACCCAACTCGGTAACGAGCAGGTTATGTTTGTGCTGGTCAAAACAACCTGGGCCGCTGCTGGGAAAGCGCCATCTCTTCATTTCCAGATCATTGCCACTCCCAGAGAAACCGATCTGGATGATCTTCGCCAGGCTATCCAGGACGACTTCGAGACCCACGCTCAGGAAGACCACCACGGCTCGACCATGACCGTTGAAGTCTACGAAGCCGATCACGTTCCCGATGGCGTTATGCCCGATGATGCTGTCGTTACGTCTTCTCCCGAAGCCTCTGCTCTAGCAGAGGCCATTGGCACACACCAGGACATCAGTAGCAATCCTGAAAGAGAATCCTAAGGTGCCTCTAGTATAGTTGAGGTGCTGCAAGCAGGCAGGGAGAACATGCATTAATAAAACTCTTACGTATAGTGGGGTTTGCCGATGGTAAGAACAGGAAGTCGGAATAGTGGATAGGAGAAATAGGTCATACAAGAAGCCAAAAAGCTGAGCAGACATCAATCGTGAAGGGTTTCGGGAGGGTGAGCTGACACTGGCTTTCCAGTTGGTGCTTGCTCTTCTTGCTATTATGACCATCTGCAAGCTGAGCAGAAATAGCCTTTCTCCTTTTCCCATTTTTGGAGAGGGATCACCAGAGAAGAAGGGCCTTGTTAGCCCATTTGGGCTACACTGTTATTCCTACTTCCTGTTCTTACCATTGGCAAACCCCTAGACTCAACGCTTGCGTCGCCAAATGGCAGCGCAGCATCAACGCAAAAGCCTGGAAGTGGCGGTAACAACTCAGCTTCTAAGAAGAATGGCAAGCCATCAGGGCAAAAGCAACAGGGGAAGAAGGGATTGCCGTCGCCATCGACACCACCTGCAGGGCAGCAGGGAAAGAATGGAACACAGCCAGCTAAACCGTCACTGCAATCTCCAGCGCACACGTCACCAGATATACCAGCACCTTCTACAGGGAAAGTGGGACCTGATGTTGATGAAACGTTGCCCTTCCTGTTCCCAGAAGTGAATCCGCAGGCACCCACGCAACCGGGGGTACTGCCTCTGTGGGGTGAGAATGAAGGTGAGGATTTGTTGCCATAGTTGTAAATGTCAGAATGAAATGAGCGAAATCGCTACAAGTATGCGGGTGACTACTCCCTCAAAAAAGAGCAGACCACCCCTAGAAGTATCAAAATTCTACCCATTTCATTCTGACATTTACAATCAACCGGAGTGGGTAGATGACGACTATGAGGGCGATGCAGACAGCTAGGATTATGTAGGTGAGAGTGATGGCGGCGATGACACGGATACCGAGGGCTATGATGCTGGGAGCGTCAACGGCTATCAATGAGTGAAGTAGTAGAAAAGAGATGTACATGGAAAAGAGACAAAGCGTCACCATAGGAAGCTTGACGTTTCGGTGGGCTGACGACGTGTTGACGGTGACAACTCCAACGGGGCACTATGTACTCACAGGGCAAGAGGCCTCAGAACTGCTCTCCTATTTGTTTGCTTATGGGGATGAGATGGCTGATGTGACGCAGGAGATACCGTCTTGGGCGCGATCTCCAAAGCAGCAAGTTGACAATGCTGCGTCCAATCCGCAGATCACAACGGGGCATTTCGACGCACAGGGAGATAATGAAGAGTGGGAGAGAAACCACGAGTAAAGGCTGTACTCTTCTAGCTCGGCTTAGCAGAGTATCCCATGACTGGGTGGCATCAGTCCCTGTTTCCAGAAGAAGTAATCAAGTGAAGGCATACGTAACGGTTCGCGAACTGCACCGATGCGTTACGTATGCCTCTGGGTGCCCCACAGGTTTTTGCAAAGAACTGGAGAATGGGCGTGAGATTTTGTCGAATTATGCTCTTGATTATAATGACAAATTGAAAGCTGCCTGTTAGAATGGCAGCGAGAGTAAAAACTTTAAAAATCTGCTCATAGGATGAAACGGTAAATAAAGTACTTTAAGAACACACAACAAGGATCGTAATAGCCTTCTCTCGGCTTGGGGAGATGATGCCGACCACTTTGAGGAGATAGTTTTTGTGGAACCTCCATCCAAATTGCGTACTGTCTTAGATACGAACCTAGTATTGAAAGATATCTGGTACAGCAGCGGACAAAATACTAAAACTGCATTGCAAGACACACTGCAAAAAGCTGAATATTGGGCATTCATGGCAGAGCCAGTGTTCCAAGAAGTTGAAAAGAAGCTCAGAATACTCTGTCGTGGTGATGTTGATAAACAAGTCGCTTTATGGCGAACTGCCTATGTACCGTATATCTGGACTGTTCGTCTTAAAGGAAGTTCCTATCAGGATGACCCTCGTATCCAGGCGATGCGTGATCCTGACGATATTCCAACTGCCCAGCTTTTCTTGTTCCTCCTCCCAGAATTTTTATTTTCTGAGGATAGACATTTAAAAGCCTTCCCAAAAAGTCGAGAGTTAGGGCCGGTTTCTGCTGCGTATCGCGATATCATCGATATTCATCGTCAAATACAGGCAGTAGGTTTCCTACCTCTTGGTGGGATTGCTATTTCATCGGAGATATGGAAAGCATTTCGTCAGCTTCCCTCATCGGTCCAGATTGTTTTAGGTGGAGCGGCTGTTGGAGCTTTGTTATTATTTGGGCCATCGTTCATTCGGAACGTATCTCATTTTCTGAAAGATCCAGAGGCACAAAGAATGCTCGATACATTGAGTACCAATGCACAGAGCAAATTGAGCCAACTATCTCAAGCCAGCAAATATATTCAGGAGCAATTACTACCTGCACATCCAGCAATGTGTGTTCGGGATCACCTCATCGAAATCCTTAGTGTCATAGATGAAACGCTCTCACTGGAAGATATCTACTTGTACTTGCTAGCTCGTGGCTATCAACCTAAAGGAACATCTGCCAATTCTAAACAGTATGTGCTCTCTGTTCTCAAAAAGCATGCTCTCTTTTCCGGTTCTTCCTGGCAACTAGCTGAAACGAGTTCGTGAGAAATGCATACTTTGGTTGGCATTTCTTCGAGTCCCGTCTCTCGCTAGATCAGTGAAACGAAAAAACAAAAATACACCTGACTTTCGTTTCATCCTCCCTTCTAAGAACCGCATGAACGATGAGATGCGCCATGGATTTTGGAAATACTGAGTATGCAAGTTAGTTGCAAAAATCCGTGGCGCACCCTATGCCTCTCTCTCCCGCATTCATCGCTAGTAACGAGACACGTTCCTATTGAACATGTTGATGAAACGTTGTCCCATTGTTGCATCGATTGGTATGTAATGACTCTAGCCTATCTTCTACTGCCACGAAGAAAAATATAGCAGAGAAGCCGGCGAGAGCATCTCAGCGCTGCACCTCAAATAGTAGCTGGTTTCTTTCCCCACGTCGATACGAAGAAGAATATTCCACAGAAGTTCGGCAAAAGCATCTCTGCCAGAGCTTGTTCATAGAGCGTGTCGAACTCCTCTTGCGTCGTAACCCCCTTCTTGATAAGAAAAGGAGCTAAGCCCTGATATCCATATCGAGCATTCTGATACCACGTTTCATGTGCTGGGGTTCCAGCACTATACTCGACGATGTGTCCTTTCTGTTGAACGGTTTCGAGTCCGAGGTCACGGAGGAACTGGCTGATCATAAATGTGATGCCTATCATTTTCCCCTGGGGAGCAAATGCTTTGCCATCCAACCACATGGCTTGCGTAATCAGAGCACTCAATTTCTCGCTGGCCTCACCATTGCCGAAGCCCCATTCCGCCTCGATTAAGCGGATTGTTCCCCCTGGACGGGTAATGCGTAGGCACTCCTGTAACAACTTCGGCCACGCGTCTTTGGACACAAAACTCTGTAGCAAGCGAGCGTTCACGAAATCAAGGGAATCATCTGGGAACTCCAATGGTTCTAAAACATTCATGACCTGGAATGAGGCGTTGCGTAGGTTCCGTCCATCTGCTGTCGTGTTGGCGAAACGAACCATTTTGATACTCAGATCCACCCCGACGACTTCCATCTGTGGATAGGCATGAGCAACGTCGAGTGCCCAACCGCCCGGTCCACAGGCTAAATCGAGGACAGAGTGGACGGCGTTTGTATCGAGAGCATCGGGCAGGAGCGATTCCATGGCCTGAGTGAGGCTACGGTCCTGGACCAGCAGCCTAGCCGTTTCATCAGCTTCTTTCTCATTATTCTCATTGAAAATATACGTTGTGTGAGATTTTTCCCGATTGATTGGTGTTGGCATTTGTTTGGTCCTTTCTATCGGATCAACTCGTCTTCCATGTCTTGCAAGACTCTTATTTCAGCCTCAGCTTCACCAAGGCGAAATGCATTCGCCTGTCTGAGTGCTGCAATACGCTCACGGAACTGGGTGGTCTGGTGGTGCTGATCCTGCTCAGATGCAAGAGGAAGAAAATGCAGCGAGATTTCGCTCTGGCGGTAGAACTCGTCGTCAGCGAATGCAAGCGCGATTCGGTTGGTGTACTGCTCAATGAGAGCAAGTGAAGCAGGCGTGAAAAAGTCTGTTTGGGTGCTTGATACCAGCAGACAGCCTGCAATCCTTCCTCGTCGCAGTAATGGGTGTGCTGCGGCACTCTTTTCATAGGCTCCTGGTCGGACCGGAAGAGATCCTTCTTGCCTCATGTCCCCGACAGAGGCCGGCTCGCCCCGCCCAATTACATAGCCTGCCAGCGACTCCGCGCCCAAGAAGAGGACTCTTCGTTTCACCCCGGATGACCAAGGAGATGATCCTACTCCAATCCGTTCGCATGCACTGCGTACAAGCTGCTCCTGCTTAGGAGGAACACACTGTACGACACTGATCTCCATCCCAAGGTCGCTGGGATCGAGCTGCTCTATCGCTTTGAGAAGCAGCATATTGCAGATCGACCACGATGAGAACGTTCCGCCAGATGTGGCAAGTGCTTCAAACACGCGTTCAGTCAGTTCAGTCGGAACGCTTGGAGTCCCAACACTTCCCGGAGAGAGATAATTTCTGATGGACTCATTGAGGGCTGCGCTATAGAGAGGGAAGACGGAGGGCAGCTTTTGCAGTGACTCTGTTCGCGGTCGCGATTCTCCTGTCATCCAACGTACCAACGTAACGGTACTCACTCCAAGCTCGCTGGCAGCACGTTGACGTTCGGCAGGATTGTTCTCGGTTAGTTGCGCTAGGAGCTTTCGCCAAGCTGGGATGTCTTCGCTCATGTCCTCACCTTTACGCATTCTACAGTTCCCTACAGTATACTCTACTTTTTCGACAATTGTCGAACATTTTACAATAAAATGTCAATATATGTTAGAAGTGAAACGGATATCAACAAATTTTTACACGCTTGTTGACAAATGTAAAAACATATGCTACAGTTCTTCTTGGCTCACCTTATAGGTACAAGGGAATGAACAACCATGACGGAGGGTCTTACTATTCCTCGATAGGTGTTTCGCCCTGCAAGAGGGAACGGTACAGAGTCTGAAGACCATCGAGCTCGTCCTTCATACAGGAGGAGACATGACACTTCTTGCATCACGATTTGATGACGTGATGAGGCATGGATGCCCAACAGCTGAACGTGTTCTCGTGGTTGAGAATAATCCAGGTATCAATGCCTTTCTCTGCTGTGCTCTTACGTTCCAGAAGTATCAACCAGTTCCCGTTCACGGAACAATGGCAGACCTCACCTGGATCGACCTCGTTGACTCTTCCAAGGGTATAGCACTCATGCTTCTTGATGTGAGTCTCATGCCACTAGCTCTCGCAGGAGCATCCCTGCACAGCGTACAAGCCCGCTGGCGGTCCGTTCACGGTCTCATTCCGCCGATTCTCGTCCTTACCACAAGCCCGCTGATCTATAATGGGCTTGTGGACTATCCAATTCTCTTAAAGCCCTTCCCTGTTCGCCGTCTCCTGGCCTTCGTACAAGAGATGATCCCGTACAGAGATGAGGCTGCTCTGGAAAGGAGTCCACGATGACACAAAAGCATGACCATTTGGAAGACGGAGCCACAGGTGAACAGGTTCCCCGCTTGTCCTGGAGCGCAACCAGCCACGGCTGGTTGGCGACGATACCTGATGGTGTAGGCATCTTTGTTTCCGAAGACCTGTATGACAAATGTCTCAGGGAGTATATGAGCCGTCAGGGCCGAGAGCTGAAATCCTTTCATGAAATCATGCGAGCCGCCGAGCAGGAGTGGCAACACCAGTGCGACCTGGAGCGGACATTCCAGGAGAACCTGGAACAGTGGCTTACCTCTCCTGATCGCGGTGTCAGGCTCACTCCACGATGCCCACATGATGAACACAGTTCATTGGTGCGATGAACTGACTGGCTCGATAGGAGGCTCAGAACGAATGAGCGTGGAAACATCCACTTGCAGACCCATCGCAATGCGCGCCAAGGTTTCCAAGTCAGCGTTGCGCTCAGGGTCTCTCACCAAACGTTGGACGGTCTTGTAGTCCAACTCGGACCTGTGGGAAAGCATTTGCATGCTCATCCCGCTGGCCGCCCAGGCCTCCCTGACTTTCAGGCGAAAATGTAGCGTCATTTCACCCCTTCCTGTCCGGTGGTTGCGATGTAGTCTATCAGATACCTCCACTTGACGGGACTCACCGCATCTTGTAGGGCATAGAATGTAGGTATTCTAAGGTATATCGACAATGAGACGATAGTACAGATACTGCACGAACATCGGCAAACAAGGCAGCTTTCCCCTTGGGTATTGCAGGGGTGAGCGAACCTTGTGAGACAGGGATACTACATGCCAAAGGCTTCTTCTACACAACCGAGAAAGCAACTTATCGCCGAGCGCCATCAGCATCGATGGACGCAGCAAGAGGTTGCTGACCGCATCGGAGCTGATAGGACACAAGTGGAACGCTGGGAACTCGGCTTTACCACGCCGAGTCCTCGTTTCCGTTCCCTGCTCTGTGAACTGTTTGGGAAAAGTGCAGAAGCACTTGGCTTGTTCGGCGAGCCGGCTGTGCAGGTGGGCAGAGCCCGCCAGATGATGCCTGACGCCGTTGGGCAATGAGAGTGGCACCGCTTGCTTGTCAAAACCAGCTTGTATCCCGGCCCATTACGACTCACGGGCCGAGAGTGGATCTGCTAGAACTGGTTCAGCATTTTGCTCGGAGAATTCTGTCACTTTGGGAAATAGGCGGGTCTGGAAGCGCCTCAAGAGAAAGAAGACAACATAGATCACCCACCAGGAAAAATACGCATAGTTTGTATTCACGGGGAGCAGTAAGATCAGCAGTGAAAGGAGGAAAATGACAGGCGAAATGAGCGAGCGTAGCAGGAAATAGTTGATAGTATCTTGCTCAAGGTTGGGATCTACCAGCCGGTGTTTCCACGTGGCATTCATCCACAGAGCCGCTAATGTCAATCCACTCAGAGCCAGGGACAGCGTATAAATGATGGTAGAGAGCTTGAATGGGTCTTCATAATGTTGTTGGAGGGCGAAGGTAGTTGGAATGGGCAAGGCGGTGACAAAGAACAGAAGCAGTAAATTGAGCCGTATGAAAGATGCGTCAATGCGTTTCAGATAGTGTATGATGCGACGGTGGACGCCCCAATACGTGCTAATCATGATAAAACTGATGACATAGCTGATACATTTTGGAAGGAGTAATTCCAGAGCGTCTTGAAATGTGGCATGGGGAAGACCTTCAGGGAGCCTGATATCGAGTATCAGCAGGGTCATGGCGATGGCAAAGACGCCGTCGCTGAGCATGACAATACGATCTTCCCTGGGGTTTTTCTCTCCCGTTATGGCTGGTGTTTTCTTCAATATCTCCATTTGATGCGCTCCAAAAATAAGTAATAGACGAGGTGTTAGTGTATAGGGTGTTGGCAAGGTGATAACCTGGCTTTCAGTCAAGGTGCAGTATATCGTTCTGGTTGCTGTTATGCAAGAGAGTTTTGCGAAAGGGGCGGCTTCTAACACAGGGGAATTCTGGCAAGCAAACAGTGCCACTCTCATTGCCCAACGGCGTCAGGCATCATCTGGCGGGCTCTGAGGTGGGCAGCCCATTTCCAATCGAAGATTTCTTGCTTCCACAGTTCCTCCCGCACTTAGTCGGCCGTGAGGACCTGCTTTCTCTGCTCTCGCAACGTCTCATGCGCGGTACGATCCTTTCGCTCAATGGTCTGCCTGGCGTCGGCAAAACCGCGCTTGCGGCGTCCCTCGCTCATGATGCGAAGATACGCAGACGGCCCTTGAGTATGAACGGAACGAAATACCACGCTAAGGGATTTGCCTTTTGTGAATGCGATAAGTGGCTATGGCGAGGAGGTGTTACAAAGCCAGCATATTCAGGGAGTAGAGGGTTAGAGTTCTTCACGGAGCTTGCGTTTCTTGATATAGGTGTTGAGAGAGAAGTGATTCGGGTACTCTAGGATTTTCGCAATCTTTCGTACCGAGATGCCTAATAGTAGTAACTCTTCGATGCGTTTTCGATCTACATCGAACTTGCTTTTTTGAATAGTTCCCTTTGGCTTTCCTAGCGTGACCCCCTGACTTTTCTTCGCGCTTAATGCTTCCTTTGTTCTCATACTGATTAAATCTCGCTCCAGTTCTGCCAAGAGAGAAAAAACCGTCACGATAATTTTTGAACTCATATCGTGCTGGCCGGAGCTTATATCAATATTCTGTTTCAGAGCAATAAGCCGGATACCACGCTTTACCAGTTCATTCACCAGAGCTATTATTTCGGCGGTGTTGCGCCCCAGCCTTGAAAGCTCGGTGACGATAAGGGTATCTCCTCCCTCTAATCTTTGCAGCACCTCATCAATACGTCTTTGCTTGCTGGTCTTCCTGCTTGTCATGGTGATTGAAATAAAATCATCAATCTTCATGTCTTTCAGCCTGGCTGCCTCAAGGATCTCATGTCTTTGGTTTTTGACATCCTGCTTATCATCGGAGACGCGAATATAGGCGAGTGTTTTCTCCATGGTTTCCCCTGTCTCTTCTTAACCTTTTTACAGCCACAAATACTATACAGTTCGTTATAGTTTTATGCACTATATCACATGCCAAAATGGAGAGGGAATAACGGTGATTAAGAGGAAGACGTGTCATTCCTCAAACAGCGTTTCCAGTGTTTGAGATAACAGATGGAAGGCTTGATGCACAGGAGAGGGGAAGTACTGATTCACCACATCGTGTGCCTGCCTCCGGTTTCGGATGTCGAGCTTGTGGCATAAGACCTGGATATCGGCAAAATCTTTTGTTGCCCGGCCTGCTATAAGCTTGCACGCCAGAATGTATCTGAGGTCGCTTGGGACATAGAGATGCAACTTGTGATACGCTTTGAAGACGCGCATCGGAGGAAGCTCATTCTCACTGAGTTCCAGTAAAAAGGGCGAACAGTCATCATTCAAAAAGAGTTGTTGTTGGCCCTTGAGTCCGTGGCGTTTCCCAATGCCCTTAATAATCCGGCGAATCTTATCTGCGAGCGGTGATTTAAAGATGAGGGTGCTTTCCTCACTGCCCATCATGTCGAAGATAATCACATCCACATCTTCCGTAGGTCGAGTGGTGACATCCTGAAAGAGTAAGCATGCACCTCCAACCACGAGGACACTCATTGTCTCTGGGCCTGGGAACGCTTTCACCAATGCCGCATCGAGTTCCTCCAGTAACGCCTCTAATTCCGGCTTATTCATTGCATTGTGTCCTTTGCCCAGGTTCCTTCTCACAAAAGAAGGTCCACATGTTTCGACTCTTTTATGGATGACTATACCATAGATTGGGATGCTTTTCATGTGTTTACCGAAAGATGTGGCAGGGAGCGGAGGGGAGTCAGCATACGAGTATATCACTGCTCTGCCAAGTACCCTCGCCTCTCATTCGTTGTCGTGTGACTCGTCATAGAAATGCAATTGGATTGAAACTCGTACATGGTGAGGAAAAAACCGTATCATCCAGACAAGGCAAAAGTAAGGTCACATGGTACAATAATGTTGACACGTTTTTGTTGGAGGTTCCAAAGAGGAGATGCAACACATCAATTTTTCGTAGGGAAAGGCGCTCACGAAGGACGAATTCGTCCTGGTACAATGCTTCTTGGCATTAAGAGTATTGTGCTAATAGCAGTAGTATAAAGACAGGTTTATAAATGTCGGAGAGAACATTTCTTTAATAGGGCAACAGCGGTTTGGTCATTTGAAACACTAGTGGAAAGGAAACAGCTATGTCCATCGGACAAGCATATTCTGATATACTCACTCCACGCGAACAGCTGGCCCTCCAGGCTGCATGTGATATACTCATAGATAGTGTCTTTGATGATCTTGAGATCGTCAAAGAGCCAAATAACAGTCTCGATGTAAGGATGAGTGATTATCTTCCCACACGCTATCGGCAGAAATATACATCACATTTTTACCGAAAGTTCGCGGTATGTATTATTACCGTTGCTTGGAAGCTAGCACAATCAGAACATAGGCCACTTTCCTCGTTAGCAGAGGAGCTAGCAGCATGGGCGATTATCAATCAGGCAAAGAGCGTCGTTGAAGAAGATGAGGACGAAGCAGCAGAAGAGCATGCTTTTGACATCTTCGTTGATGGGTATTTCGAAGATACCGATTTTTTGTACCTCTTCGATGATACATATGATGGCATTGATGAGGCTGAGGTAGCTCAAGTACTTGGTATGTCGTCGTTAGCGTTTCATGATTGGTTCTTACCATTTTCTGATGAACCTTCCCGAAGGGCACATCCGTATGTGCTCTAAGCTGGCTTTTCCACACGGATTGCTCTAAAGTGGGCAATTCAGAGCGAAGAAACAGTCCATCATAGTTTGGTAGGGCTACCCCTCTTGTAGTTCATGTTGGCTGAGATATAATGCTGCCTGAATGGGGTAAAACCCATTTTAATATGGTATAATAATAAGAGGGATATATACCTCACTCAATGAAAGTTACGTGGTAGGTGCTGGCAAGGAAGGGAAACGAGAAAGCGGTCCAACGACCTATCACGAGAACTACAAGAGTGAAATAGGATGTATCGCGATTGCAATTCTTGTTTATCAAACAACGTGGCAACAATCCCGCTCTTCCTGCTTTCAAGACGGATAAGTAATCCGGCCCTTCCCCAAAAGAAGTGAGCCTGCTTGCTGCAAAAGCCTCAGATTTCTGATAAAATGTCATCAGCATTACCTATCAGGAGTATTTTATCAATGGACCTCAGAGAGATGGCTCTCTTCTCACGCGTGTTCCACCTGCCGGCTGAAATCACGATTACATCCGTTCATCCCTCTCCCACCGAACTCGTCATTGGTGTGGCTTGCCAGGCTCCCAGTATGAAGTGTCCGGAGTGCCACCAGCCCTCGGCTCGCATTCATGGGAGCTACCAACGAACCGTCGCCGATCTGCCGTGTGCAGGCCGCAACGTCATCCTGGCACTCACCGTGCGCAAATTTGTGTGTACGATGCCAACGTGTTCGCGCAAAATCTTTACAGAGCGGCTCCCAGGGCTGGTCGAGTCCTATGCGCGTATGACGGGCAGACTCACCGCGCTCGTCCAAGCTCTCGGGTTAGTAGCAGGTGGGCAACTGGGCACGCGACAGGCTGACCGAACAGGTATCGCCACCACCCCTTCAACCTTGTTACGCC
>JAABUZ0100006553.1_pt1 | contig 14499 bp, 14 predicted proteins | sample 5562091 | NCBI WGS metagenome assembly JAABUZ01 (sample SAMN12813069, study PRJNA571459) | rock metagenome | isolation source: Antarctica rocks | place: Antarctica: Victoria Land, Linnaeus Terrace sud | collected 2015-12-21 | reverse complement strand
CTCCTTGCCTACAGCCATCAGGGCAAAAAACCGGGTCTGCATCTCGATGAACGCGCTCTTCTGGCTGCTTGATCGACTTCCCTTAAACAGAACTCACGTTAAAGAAGCAAAAAAAGTCGAGCATCTCAGTTTCAAGCTCTGCTCAAAACTGAGATGCTCGACTTTTTTGCTTCTTTACTATGAAGAAGAGAAGCAAGCATTAATACTCGTGTTATTTTCCGTATAGGGAGAAGGCGTAGAAGTAGCCATCACTCCCACTTACGTAGAGAACACCGTTCGAAATGACGGGAGAACTCATTACAGTAGCACCAGTCTGATAACTCCACAGCTTAGTGCCATTCGCAACATTAAGGGCGTAGACACTACTATCGCCACTGCCAGTATAAAGAACTCCGTTAGCTATTGCCGGTGACGATATAATGATACCGCGTGTAGCATATGACCATGCAAGTGAACCGTTGCTCGCATTAAGGGCATGAATGCGATCATCACCGCCGCCAAAGAAGGCTTGATTGTTGTAAAAAGCTGGACTTGAGAAGATGCCTCTATCTCCACTCTGACCTATGCTATATTTCCAGACAATCGAGCCATTGGAAGCGTTAAGTTCGTAGAAGAGACCGTTCTTACTGCCTATGTACAATTGCCCATTGTTATAGGTAGGAGTGGTCGGTACATCATCGTCACCACTGATATCAGGTAACATCTGAACTGACCATACCGTTGCCCCTGTGCTCGCATTTACATCTAGCACATAGCCTGCACAATTGCCACCACCTGAGTCAAGGCAAGGATTGCCAGTATCTACATATATATTTGATCCTGTAGGATCTGCTGTAGGTGTAGCCCAGATACCATAAGGTGTGCTAAAACTCCAAATTGTGGCGCCTGTACTCGCATTGAATGCTGTAAACGCACCAGAAATGGCTTCCTTGCGCGCTGTGGGGACATAGACACGTCCATTTAGTACCAATGGGTCTACCCAATCTGACCCACCGACGAGGTAATTTGCCCAGATGAGTGAACCATTGCTCGCATTCAAAGCATAGAAGTAGTTTCCACTTAAACCTTGCAAATTTGGCGTGCCGACGGTGAAAGTGGATGTTACGACGGTCTTAGAGAGAGCCAATGGCTGCTACTGTGTAGGTCCCATTGGCAGTCGTGGCAGGAACAGTAAATGCTCGATTGCTAAAGGTACCATGTGAATCAGTAGTTGCCGTAGCAGCTTTTAGGCCCGTTGTACCATTCCAGTTCCAGTAGAGTGTGATAGCTTCTTTCGCGGCAAATCCCCAGCCACTCAGCCGTAATACCGAACCCGCAGGTCCTATATAGAGGCCAGTTTCAACATTCGGAACGAGGTGAAAGACTGCTGTGTCGACAATACCACTTGTCAGCCCTTTTCCCGCTATCGTATAGTTCCCAGTGGGAAATCCAGGAATAAATATACTCATAGATGCATTGCCATTTGCATCTGCAACACCAGAAGGACTGAAGTAGTAGAAATTATTCTCTTGTACAACTGTCCCTGAGCCGCCATAATTCCAATATGGCCGAACTGTTTCTCCCGGCTTGTAGCCTGAACCAGAGATAAAAATATGGGTGCCGACAGTACCCGAGGTGGCACTCAGGTTAAGTGTCCCTGCGGCAAATGTCTTCTTTAGATTCACACCCACCCCATTCACTGCTAAAGTAATCAAAAGTAGACAAAATACTGTGACAATCAACCATTTTATATGACACAAAAATTCTTTTCCCATGGTCATTATCTCCTCTTATTGAATTCATATATGTAACTTATTATACTTGAAACAGATGGAACAATGATATTATGGTTGGGTTGAGATATGGTTAAGGTATGGTTAAAATAGAGTCAAAATAGGAGTAAAAAATTTCATTGAAAGAATAGTATACATCGTCTACACTGGTGATAAGCTATACTAAATGTGATAGCGGAGAATAAGTGGAAATATAAGATTTCTATCTGTCTTTCAGAAGGGGTATTGTTATGCCTTCAACTGTATCGGTTAATACAGGCTGGTTAATTGGGTTTGCGGTTACCGTCACATTTGCGATTATCTATCCTTTCGCATTAGCTGTCATTGTGCAATTACGCCTTCATGTCAGTTGGAGATACTTCTGGTATGGTACATTAGTCTTCTTAGTTTTTCAACTTATTACTCGTGTTCCAGCTGTGTATATATTAAATATCATTTTGGCTCAGCAACTGAAATCATCAGCATTCTTTCGCCTTACATGGCGGATCGTTTTGGCACTTACTGCTGGCTTATTTGAAGAGGTGGGACGCTATGTTGGTTATCGCTTGTTCATGAGCCATGAAGAAAAAACGTGGAATAAGGCGGTTATGTACGGCATTGGTCATGGCGGACTGGAGTCAATTGTACTGATTGGATTGTTAGGTCTACTCTCCCTATTCAACATTATCGTAACATCAAGTCTCAACTTGAACGCGCTTTCTACGAGCCAACATGCACTTGTGGTGCATCAGTTTGCCATCATCAATGCGCAACCTTCTTGGTTCTCACTATTGGGAGCGTGGGAGCGTTTGTGGACACTTCCTATTCAGATCGCACTGTCGGTAATGGTATTGCAAGTGTTTAGACGTAAGAATATCGCTTGGTTATGGCTTGCCATAGCTGCTCATGCTGTCGTCGATTTTACCCCTGTCAAAATTTCACAGATGCTTGGAAAAAGTAGCTCACCATTGCTATTTACTGAGAGTATTATTGCACTTTTTGGTATCGTCGCGCTCATAATTATATGGAAGTTATGCGACACTCCTATACAGGAATTCGGTTCCGTTGAGCAATAAATACAAGAAAAGAATAGCGCGGAAAGCATATTTATTCCGCGCTATTCTTTTCTTGTACCAAAGTATCTATAGCCTCTACAGATGTTAACTGCTCAGTCTGGATTGCTCGTTCGCGTCGTTCGGCATCACGTCGTAAGCGTTCTTGCTCACGCCGCTCTTTCTGCAAACGCCGTTTCTCCTCTGCCTGCCGCTGCGCCTCTGGGTCTGCGTTCAGTTCATTCATAGAAATGGCTACTCCTTGACTAATAATGCGCGGAATAGCTTCTGCTGCACGGTCTTCCCCTGTCGAAAGCGTGATACGCTCATCGAGCGGCGGAACACCCAGGACATAGCTTATTGTCTCTACACGAGTATTTGTTGGACGTCCAATTCCAACACGTAAACGGGGAATTTGATTGGTATGCAAATGACGAATAATGTTATCTAAGCCGTTGTGTCCGCCTGCGCTACCGTTGCTTTTTAAGCGCACTTTTCCCACTGGTAAGTCAAGGTCATCAAATACAACTAATATATCCTCTGGCTGTATCTTGTACCATTGGGTCAACGCACCTACAGATTCCCCGCTATTATTCATGAATGTAATGGGCTTCACCAAAATCACTTTTTCGGGGCCAAGAGTACCACTTGCTAGAATGGCTCTATTACGCTGCTCCGACCAGTTCCAACCAAGTTTTTTCGCTAGTATATCGACAACACGGAAGCCGACATTGTGTCGAGTTTGCTCATATTGCTGCCCAGGATTCCCTAAACCGATGATAAGTTTCATGCAAATTATCGACCATATCCCAGGCGTGCCGCAAGATAGGGCGGCAAACCTGCTTTAATGATCTTCTCCTGTGTTTTCTCATAATCATAGTGGACGCGATAGAAAGTAAAGCCACGCTGCGTATCGTAAATCATAAAGGCCGCACGTGGATCACCATCGCGTGGTTGCCCGACTCCGCCGGGATTAACAATTGCTCGGTAGCCCTTGGGAGCAGACCACTCGCCTTCAGGTGGAACAAGCATCTCGTTTGTGACCTGTACCATGTTCTGACTTAACCCTAGCAGTGCCAATAACTCTTCAATTTCGCCATTGAGTCGATCTTCAGCGCTAGCAACGAGTTCTTCCTGTATTGGCTCATCCTCGTTGTTCTCAGCATTGACCTTCGAAGTTCCGCTCAGCGAAACGTCATGCTCTCCTCTATTTGGCTTGTCCTGCATTAGTGAAGGGAGTGTGCCACCATCATGTTTGGCATCGAATGCAGTACTCTGTTCTTGCTCTAGTAAAGCTATTTCACTATCGGAAGTCTTCGTCGTTTCAGTGGACAACTCAGGTGTATTTTGTGGTTCTGTTGCGGAAGCGGTTGCTTGTGTTTCCCGCTCTATAGTATCGCGAAGTGGAGTAACTTCCTCGTTATGGTCTTGCAAGTCTGACTCATGACTCGCTGAAGAAAATTCAGGCTCAATGACAGCACTCTCGGTATGAAATGTTTCTTCCGCTGTTTGAAGTGCCAAGCGTATTGCGACAACTTTTTGTGTCTCTTCATCTTCATCTACTGAAACGATTTCGCGTTGCTCTGTATCGGTCAAAGGTATGGTAGGAGTTTGCGCTACAGTATCAGGTTGCTGGAAGATAACAGGAACATGAGTATGTCCAACAAGACAGAAGCGACTCGTGAAGTATTGAAAACTGCGTTCCGCTAGAACTTCTGAGGTGAGATATTCCCAGAGCGGTCCATAAGGGCTACCATGAACAAGTGTACAATTTTTTACATCAAGACGTTCTGGTAAATTCATGAGGAACTCTCGATGTTCTTCCGTGAGTTGCTCAGCGGTCCATTCTGCTGACGTTCGTGCGACTGCACTAAAGTCATCCAGGTCAATCTTTCCAACTGCTGCCCAATCATGATTGCCTGCAATGATAACATCGGTGTGTTCGCGTAACTTTATAATGCATTCATTTGGATTAGGACCATATCCTACAAGATCGCCGAGAAACCACATCTGGTCAATGGGTTCTTGTTGAGCCAGCTCATCTATTTTTGTCAGAACCGCTTCTAGTGCTTCGAGGTTGGCATGAATATCGGTAAATACAGCGTAGCGCATAAGTGTGTACTCTATTCAAACTATATAGTATAAGGTAAGTGAGAATATTCTATCATGTTTATGCAGTCCTTACTAGTACCATTCTGGATGACAAGGAAGCAGAAAAATATTGTGAAATCCGCGTGTTGATAGGAACAAGGCCATGTGATACCCTAACGTGAGAAGACTCCTTTTAATTTACATTTCAAAAATAGTCAGGCTAACCTGTTTTTAGCATTTTGAATGCAGAAGTACAGCGAAATACTACACAGGAGGTTTCTATGTCACGACCTGTCACATTATTTACTGGTCAATGGGCTGATCTACCATTAGCAGAACTTGTACAGAAGGTGAGTACATGGGGCTTTGATGGGCTTGAACTCGCTTGCTGGGGCGACCATTTTGATGTACAACGAGCGTTAAAAGAGCCTGAGTACATTCAGTCTCGACATGATATACTTAACCGCTATAACTTGAAGTGCTTCGCCATATCCAATCATCTAGTTGGGCAAGCCGTTTGTGACCCAATAGATGCGCGCCATAAAGGTGTTGTCCCTCCACACGTTTGGAGTGATGGAGAACCAGAAGGAGTACGTCATCGAGCTGCTCAGGAACTTGAAGATACCGCACGTGCCGCTGCAAAATTTGGTGTAACCCAGGTCAATGGCTTCACTGGCTCTAGCATCTGGCATATGCTCTACTCTTTCCCACCTAATGACTTGTCCGAGATAGAACATGGCTACGAGGATTTCGCGCAACGTTGGAATCCAATCATCGACGTATTTGAGCGTGAAGGTGTAAAATTTGGTTTAGAGGTTCATCCTACTGAGATAGCCTACGATTTTGTCACCACGCGCAAAACACTTGATGCTATTAACAATCGTCCTGGCTTTGGTATCAACTTCGATCCGAGTCACCTTGTCCATCAATTTCTTGACTCTGCCGCCTTCATTGAAGAGTTTGCATACCGCATCTATCATGTCCATGTCAAAGACTCAAAGCTTCGCTTGAATGGGCGCAGGAGTATTCTTGGATCTCATCTCAACTTCGGCGAGGCACAACGAGGATGGGATTTTGTTTCACCTGGACATGGCGATGTTGATTTTGAGTCAATCTTCCGCACACTCAATCGTGTTGGCTACCAAGGCCCTCTTTCTATCGAGTGGGAAGATTCTGGCATGGATCGTGAATGGGGAGCGCAGGACGCCGTGAACTTTGTGCGTCGTACCGATTTCGCTCCCTCATCAATAGCTTTCGATGCTGCATTCAGTCGGTGACATCTCCCTGGCTCAGGCGTGGGAGCTTCCTCTCATCACTGAGAGGCTTTCCTGTTTCGCTGAGGCTTGCCAGACTTGATTTTCACCGCACCTGATCTTACGGCCTCTCCGCAGGCAGCAACCGTGAGTCCCAGGACAATTGTTCTGAGCCGCATTGATATCGCGAACATGGCAGACCCCACCCTGAGGGCATGTCCAACTCCGGATAGCAAGCGAAAGTGAGTCGAGAATATGACCACAATTGAAACAGCGTTTGGAGGATGGATAGAACGTGTCTATCTTGACAAGCATTCGTCCATACCATTCAGCTTTGTATTCCAATTGCCTCACAAACTCGCTCCATCCCACATCCGAGATGGCTTTCGCAAGCTTGTGGTTCTTGACCATGTTCTTGACTTGCAAACTCTCGATGCATACGACTTGGTTTTCTCGTATGATCTTGGTCGAGAGTTTATGTTGGAACGGACAAGTAGCTTTTTGAGTTACCTGTCCGTTCTCATACTCAACCTGTGGGTGAACTTGTGATAAACTTGTGATATTAGAGACCTTCAGGCCAACATGTGTGATAATCAGTTTCGCGCTCGAAAGCATCAGCAATGCGGAAAATTGTCTCTTCTCCAAAGGCTGGTCCTAACAGTTGCAGACCAACAGGGAGTCCTTTACTGAAACCGCCAGGAATAGATATGCCACTGATACCCGCAAGATTTGCCGGAATGGTGAATACGTCTTGCAGATACATTTGGTAGGGGTCAGAGATTTCGCCCAGCTTGAATGCGACGGTAGGTGAAGCAGGGCTAACCAATGCATCTACCTTTTCAAATGCCTTCTCAAAATCTTGCGCAATCAGTGACCGCACCTTCTCCGCTTGTTTGTAGTAGGCGTCGTAGTAGCCAGATGAGAGTGCATATGTACCTAGCATGATACGACGCTTCACCTCTGCTCCAAACCCATATTGGCGTGTCTTCTCCATTGCCTCCCACATATCATTGGTGTCGCGATAGGAATAGCCATACTTAACACCATCATAGCGTGCGAGATTTGCGCTTGCCTCAGCTGGCGCGATAATATAGTATGCGGATACGCCGTACTTTGTATGTGGTAGTGATACATCGATAATTTCAGCACCCATCGCACGGAGTTTTTCGATGTTCTCCCGTACTAACTTCACGACCTCTGGCTGTGTTCCCTCGACCCAATATTCCTCTGGTACGCCGAGCTTCATTCCCTTGATGCTACCATTTAGTGCGGAACTGTAGTTTGGGACAGCGTTGGGTGAACTTGTTGCATCACGTCCATCTGATCCAGCGATAGCTTGCAGTAATATTGCTGCGTCTCGTGTATCGCGTGCGAAGGGACCGATTTGGTCGAGTGATGAGGCAAATGCGATCAGTCCAAAACGTGAAACGCGTCCATAAGTAGGTTTCACTCCCACTATATTACAGAGTGATGCTGGTTGACGAATGGACCCGCCGGTATCGCTGCCATAAGATCCCATTGCCATACCAGCCGCCACTACTGCTGCCGAGCCACCACTGCTACCACCCGGAGCACGCTCAAGGTCCCAGGGATTGTGTGTATTGAAAAAGGCCGAGTTCTCCGTCGAAGATCCCATTGCGAACTCGTCCATGTTTGTCTTGCCTACCATCACGATGCCCGCTGCGTTAAGCTTCTCCATGACTGTCGCATTGAAAGGTGGCTTGAAGTTTTCTAGCATACGGGAGCCAGCAGTTGTGGTGATATCTTTTGTGCAAATCACGTCTTTGATTGCAATGGGAATACCCGTGAGTGGTGAAAGCGTCTCTCCACTTGCGATACGGCGGTCTGCCTCTGCCGCTTGCTCCAGTGCGAGTTCGTCCGTTACCAAGGTGAACGCCTTCACCTTATCTTCTACCGCGCGAATACGGTCAAGATGTGCTTTCGTCAGTTCAACCGAGGAGATTTTCTTTTGGCGCAACAGATCGCCTGCCTCATGAATTGTGAGTGTGTATAATTCCGTCATCGTTTCCTATTCTCCCTCCAACACTGCATTGACCTTCAGACTATTGTCTTCCTGATCGGGAGCATTAGCTAACAAAACTTCTGGTGGATATGATGGTTGTGGCACATCAGCCCGCATAATGCTTGTTAGACGTGAGACATGGGCTGTTGGCGAGACTCCGCTCACATCGGCCTCCTGCAATATCTTGATATTCTCCAGGATAACGGAAAGCTGTTGCTGAAATGTGGTAACATCTTCCTCGCTCATACCCAAACGTGCGAGTTTCGCTACATTTTCTACCGTCTTGCGATCAATCATCGTTCTACATCCTCATTTGTTTTTAGTAACGGATGGAAAAGCCACTGAGGTGCTCGGTGGGTTCACGCCAGGTCATTTCAACCTCATCTACTTCCGCTGCCGAGGGACCATGCCGCAATGCTACAAGAAGATTTTCCAGTGTACTCCGAGTCCCTTGAGCCACAACCTCTACACTGCCATCGCTCTTGTTACGAGCATAGCCATGTAAACCAAGCGACAACGCTCTCTGGGAGGCAAAGTAGCGAAAGCCAACACCTTGTACATATCCATGCACCACTGCATGAAGTTCTTCTCTACTATTTTTCTTTTCATTCTGGCTCATGCCGCCTATAATAGCATAATCATCCTGTTTGGCATAGCCTTGATAACGCTAACTGTTGGCATCCGACTTATTATGGTTAGCCCACCTTTTAATGTTGGTCGTAGTGTAGCATAGCGATAATCTACTGTCGAGATGTTGAAGTGAACCTCTTTTAGCTTTTGGGATGCGTAAGGTGTTATGATGCTTAAATAATAGAGCGAGTTTTGTAAAATTGGCAACGAAAGAATGTGCAATGACGTAGTAGTATACGGGAAATCCAACTTTTTGTAGTTACTACCTGTGCCTCTTGTGGGTTTGTGGTAACATGGTAGCCTACTATAGAATATGAACGATAATGCGTCGATATTAGAACCCTCAATTTTACCTCGTTGGGGAGATATGTATGCAGTCAGTACAGGACTTGGCGACGGCAGTACAACGTGTTGTTGGTAATGTTGAACGGGTCATTGTTGGCAAGGCCGACTCCGTAACGTTCAGCCTGATCGCAGTGATTTGTCGCGGACATATTCTCATCGAAGATGTCCCAGGAGTGGGCAAAACCGTTCTCACCAAAGCGATTGCTCGTTCTATCGGATGTACCTTTAAGCGTATTCAATTTACACCAGACCTTTTACCAAGTGATGTAACCGGTGTCTCTGTCTACAACCAGAAGACAGATAATTTTGAATTTCGTCCCGGCCCGATTATGGCCCAAATTGTGCTTGCTGACGAGATTAATCGCGCGACGCCAAAAACTCAATCAGCCCTTTTAGAGGCTATGGAAGAAGCACAAGTGACGGTTGATGGTGTTTCCCATCGTCTTCCTGAACCGTTTATGGTGATGGCAACGCAAAACCCTATCGAATATGAAGGTACCTTTCCTCTTCCTGAAGCTCAACTAGACCGCTTTATGGTGAATATCAGTTTAGGCTATCCTAAAGCAGCAGATGAAATCAACATCCTGGATAGTCATCAACATCATCATCCTCTTGAAGACCTTGCCCAGATCATGACGGCAGAAGAACTTGTGCATATCCAGCAACAAATCCGTGCTATTCATGTCGATCCTTCTATTCGCGAATACATTGTCTCCATTTCTAATGCAACTCGCAGCCATCAAAACATCTATCTAGGAGTCAGTCCAAGAGGCTCTCTGGCCCTGTTCCGCGCTGCACAAGCATTAGCCGCAGTGCGAGGGCGTGGCTATGTTATTCCTGACGATATCAAACTTTTGGCAAAGCCAGCATTGGCACACCGTATTATTGTGACGCCTGCCGCTCGTGTGCGTGCGATTACATCGACAATCATTCTTGATGAAATTTTGCAAAGTATTCCTGTGCCTAATGCATGGGTTGGTGGCGGAAGGGGACGCTAACATATGCGACCCTGGCAAGCTGTTCTGCTCATCATTGTTCTGGCCTTCCTCTCAATTAGTAGTGGTTGGAAGGTGCTCTATGTCCTCACCTATGTCTTGTTAATCCTCTTTGTGCTTTCCTGGTTCTGGGCACGGTACAGTCTGCGGAAAATCATTTTTCGGCGTGCTGTCACAAATGGACGTGTACAGGTTGGCGAAGTTTTTGATGAGCGTCTTATGCTGGATAACCTGAGCATTTTGCCGAAACTTTGGGTGCAGATTGCCGATGGTTCCACGCTTCCGGGTCATCGCGCAGGCTATGTAGCAAGCATGGGTGGTCGTAAACGGGCAATGTGGCGTGCGCGTAGTACCTGCAAACAACGTGGACGTTTTCAATTAGGTCCGGTTACCGCTACCAGTGGTGATCCCTTTGGCCTGTTTCGACGCCGTATCATGCTTTCCGCGTCGCGTGAACTGATGGTACTTCCGCGTGTTTTCCCGATTACCACCTTTGCGCTCTTTACAGGCGGCCTTCCTGGAAGAGGACGAAGCTCACGCCGTGCCTTACAAGCGACGACTAACGCCACAACGATACGTGAGTATGTCAATGGTGATGCACTCAATCGAATACATTGGCGTTCCAGTGCTCACTATAATAAGTTGATGGTCAAGGAATTCGATCTGGACCCCGCCGTCGATGCATGGATTTTTCTTGATTTGCATGATACGATACAAGCAGGAAAAGGCGAGCAGTCAACAGAAGAGTACGGTGTGACGATTGCAGCAACAGTTGCCAACTACCTTCTTCGGCAGGACCTTTCCGTTGGGATGATTGTAAACGGACAGCGGCGTGAGTTCTTGAACTTAGACCGTGGTGAACGTCAGATCGAACGTATGCTGGAGTTATTATCCGTTGTCAAAGCTGGTCCCGGTCCAGACCTAAAAGAAGCTCTCGCCCTGAACGCGCTTCACTTTGGACGTAACACCGTTGCGATTGTCATTACACCATCAAACTCACGTGACTGGCATGAAGGTTTACGTCACCTACAACGTCGCGGTGTTCAGGTTGCTATTATCGGCATGAATGCTGCATCATTTGAAAACAAACCTTCAGATGAGGACTCTCTTGCCTTATTAGAAGGTGCAGGAATACCTGTAGTGCGTGTAAAATGCGAAGAAGACATTTCTCAAGTTCTTGAAAGTGGTTCAAATGCACGTCACACATAACGGAGGTAAGGGCGATGCGTGATGCTTCAGTTGAAAGATTAGCCAAAATTATCTCCGATCAACCAAAGTATAATCCAGACTACAAAGAGTCCCGCTCTTCTAACGCACGACGCGAGATTCATATCGGGTTGGCAGAAGGTTGGTTTTCACTGATTCTGCTTGCCATAGTGATCTATAGTACTGTCTGGTCCGTACAAGCTGCGGGCTGGGTTGACCACCTCAATATTCTTACTCTGACAACGGGTCTCGGTTTAGTCATTGGTGTAGTGGCTGCTAAGCAGAAGTATGTACCGCACCTAGTTATGCACCTTGCCACACTTGGCTTTGGCCTACTCCTCTCTTTCTGGCAAACGACAGGTGCCTTCTATCAAGGAAGTGGGAATGCTCTCATTGTTGCAATACAGCACTGGCTTTCAACTGCGTTTACAGGTGGAGCGGGAAATGATGACTCGATCTTTCTCTTTTTCATCTTACTACTTGGTTTTGTCCTGGCATATACAAGTGCCTGGCTCGTGTATTGTACACGCAACCCCTGGCTAATGATTGTGGCTAACGCTGTTGTCCTTCTTATCAATCTCAGTAGTGTAGACCCTGGATATATCATTTTCCTCATCGTATTCCTTATGGCATCCCTGCTCTTGCTGTTGCGCTTCAATCTTTACGAATCGGTACGACGTTGGCGGAAGCAGGGCTTACGGTATCCTGATGACATCGGCTGGGACGTGATGCAAGCAGGAGCCATTATCTCAGCGTGTATTCTTATCTTCTCATGGATGCTTCCTGGCACTTACACGAATGATACTGCCGCGCAAATTTGGAATTCTAGCAGTAATCCCTGGCAACAGACAGAAAATACCTGGAACCGTATCATCTCACTAAACGGTGGTGTGAACCCTTCCAATCATGGTAATTTCAGAGACTCACTAGCACTTGGTGGTAATCCAAACCTCAATCACGACACTGTGTTTACTGTGCAAACTACAGATGGCTCCGTCTACTTTGAAACGTTGAGCTATGATACGTATGATAAACAGAAGAGTAGTTGGAGCAATGGACCAACGGAAACAATGCCATGGAAAGCGAATGATCCCTATCCTCCTGATGCCACAGTAGCGGTGCATGCGCTCGCGCAGAAGATTACTATTGTTAGCCCTTTAAGTGAGCAATATCCCTATATTCTCGGTGCTCCTGACATTGCGTCATATAATACTGGCGCCAATGTTATGAGAAGCAAATCAAGCGGGTCAGTAATCGCGTGGGTAGGGAAGAACGGAAATCTTGGCACAGGCACACATTATACCATCACTTCCTACGTCTCGTCGGCTGACATACCGACACTCCGTAGTGTACCTCTGCCTGCTAACTCTCCACAGTACCCACCTGACTATGATGGACCAGCAAATCCAAATGTCTATACCCAATCCATTGTAGATACATATACAAAATTACCGAGTGGTCTTGATTCACGCATTCTTGCGAAGACTAGACAGATTATTGCTGATGCACATGCAACATCGATGTACGATAAAGTTGTGGCCCTAGAGTCGTTCTTTCGGGACAACTACTCATACAGTACGAATATTCAATTACCTTCCGGTCAAGAAGGGGTGTCATGGTTTCTCTTCGAGAACACAGACCATCAAGGCTTTTGTACTTACTTTGCTACATCAATGACCGTTATGGCTCGTTTACTTGGCATCCCTGCTCGTGTTGTCTCTGGCTATACCAATGGCACATATGATGCTAAGACTCATCAACGTGTTATTCATGGTACAGATGCACATAGTTGGACGCAGGTATACTTTGCTGGCTACGGCTGGATTAACTTTGAGCCGTCTGCAAGCTTTGCGACGTTCACTCGCCCCTTCCCAAATCAATTCGGTACAAGTAGTGCAAGTGGGGGTACAAGTGCGTTTAGTGGTGGTGGATCAGTCATTTCTACCGCTGGCCGTGGAAGAGTTCAACATGGTAATCCTGCTGACTCATCCAGTGCGGGCAGTACCTCCTCATCGGCACAAGCTCAAATACAAGTTCGTCAACAAGTGGGTACTGCTGTAGGAAGTATTGTGCTGCTGATCCTCTTTGGAAGTCTACTATTCATGCTTTGGTGGCGACGTCTTTTTCGTCGATATAGTCTTTCCGCGCAATTTTACGGGCGCTTATGTCTGCTAGCAAATTGGGCGGGAATACAACTCCGTCCATCACAAACACCTTATGAATACATACACGGAGTTGCTGCATCCGCACCACAAAATGCGCTGATTCTTGAACGATTAGGTGACATCTATGTGCGTGATAAGTGGGCTGATCCTGAAAGTGCTGAACATCCTTTACGCTCCGGTGAGATTGACGAGCTTCCATCTCTGTGGCGACGTATTCAACCACGTCTTTTTTTCCATGTACTGCGGCATCCCTCTTTCTTACAATGGCTCCCTCAGCGTATAGGTGCGTTCCTTGTTCGTCTACGGAAACGAAGACGTGCGCGGAAGATGTTTGAAGAGGAATTATAGCAATTTCGCCAGAAACACTTGACCAAACATTTGAACTTGCGTACACTAAGGCGTGCAGTCTGTGGCGACACTTGACTTGTAACTGCATGCCTTGATTGCATCTATCTAGGAGGACAACAAAACATGTCTCAGAGTAATATCGCGGGCGAGGATTTACCAACACTTGCTCTCACCCCTATTCCACAACGACGCGCCATCGAAATACCAAACGCGCTTCCGGTAGTTTTACAGACACTAGATATCGCACGACACATTGCTATCGCCCCTAACGGGAAACGGTATGTTGTCGCGACCTATGACGACTCTCTTTTGGGACGCGACTTTGTAACCGCTATCTATCCCCAGCAGAATGAGTATCTGACATTAGTGCGCCTGACCGTTCGTGAGTTTATAAGCAGTACCATAGATCAAGCAATGCAACGTCACATTACCACTGTTCAGGCCATTCAGCAGGGAAAACTGAACGAACTGAAAGATATAGCAGTGAAGTAAGTCACTACGTCAAAACCTCGTTAATCCGTTAAATTTACCCCGTGTCAAGTCAACTGAAAATGTTACCGAATGATGATGGTTCCCTCAATTGAAAATGTTACCAGAGGGCGGTACGCGCCTCCCATACCACCCACCCCAGCCACTTCAA
>JAABUZ0100006551.1_pt1 | contig 14503 bp, 11 predicted proteins | sample 5562091 | NCBI WGS metagenome assembly JAABUZ01 (sample SAMN12813069, study PRJNA571459) | rock metagenome | isolation source: Antarctica rocks | place: Antarctica: Victoria Land, Linnaeus Terrace sud | collected 2015-12-21 | reverse complement strand
CTTTGTTGGGTGTGCTTGTGTGAATCGCTGATCAGCGACTCTGGTCAAATCAGATCGGGAGGGATTGTCAATGTGTATGTCCGTCCCTATAACTATTCAGCCTTTCTCATGCAGCTTGTAAAGATTAATCCGGATTTTTTGTGCCTTTTTTTCAGTGCGGTGTACACCTTGTTTCAGGCAAAGTCACTTGTAAAGCCTGATCTGGAGCACTCCCATAGATGTTTCAACTGGTCGATCAGAAGTGATCTTGAAGATTGCGCATGCATTTGACTCTGGTCGCGTGTTTCTCTCATTGAACATACTGACGATGAAGGTGTTTAAGAGGTGTTGATGACGTCTTCCTCTTTCATTTTACAGGGGAACTGCCTTATGTAGATAGAGAATCAAAGGAAAGGGTGAACAAATTGCAATTGTCTTCTTCTAGTAAAACACGGAGAGGGGGTTTATTTGACTCGTGTTGAGATAAAGGAGATGTTGCCGTAAATAGTGAAGAAGACTGCATTCGGTGGAGGAGATAGGCAAGAAGACTTCTTGAAACGAGAACTCCTCACCGACATCCCCACCAAAGCTTCCCCGTACCTGAATAGAATTGTTTCAAAGTGCATTCACATTTTAGCCGATTCGTAAACCAACTGAAGACGATTTATTAACTTTCGTTCACCTTGAGTGAAACATCATCAGCCATACTTGATACCTTCGACATGAGATTCATAAGACAGGAGTGACTTACAAAAGAAGCCTAGATTATACCCTCCATCGTTTCACGAGCTCACATTTTGTAATAGTGATTGGGATAACATCGAGTGCTAGGCACAATCGAGCAGCAGTAGGAACTTACTTTTCCTGCTTGAGCATCTACCAATGCTTGGTAGAATGAGTCCCGACAAGTGACTGTCATATTCACCAGTACAAGCCTGGTCGAAAGCTGAGAGCTGAGAAGAATCGATGGTATTAAGCGAAGTGTAAAATAGTACTTCTTTTATTGACTCAAGTGCGAAGCTAACGCTACAATAGACACTCGCTAAATATATAGGCCTAGTTACTCACAGATTATACAATCGCCACCGAACTGTACCATCCTCAAGACAGATCCTCAATACACGAGATTCCTTCAATTCGTACCCCCTCCTTCAGTACTCCAGGATAGCTGGCCTTTGTAGAATAGCCCCACGGAAACGAAAAACCATCGGTTTTTGCAATCGGTGGTAAAACCTTAAACCGTAGAAATGCATCGATGTCTCTAGGTATAGAGGCGTATGAGGGAGACTGACAATTGGATCCAGTCCTGCACAGTCCCTGGCTCTCAAACGACACGTCGTTAAGTCTTGATTCCCCTCTTTCTGAGCATTCCAACTTTCCAATTAAATTTTATACCTTCCATCGTAGTGAGCGCTAGATCCAAGAGCCAAACTTCTACCGAAGGCCACTCTATAGCCCATATAGTGTGTTTATTGACAAAACCTCTTTCCCAACAGAACAGTGATTTGAACGAAACGCAGTCGAATAAGCCTCGAGAGCTTAACCGTCGAAGCTCGCTGAGAGTCCCTATCGATAGAACTTCGGCATTGAGGTATATAAGTCGTGTGGTGAGGACGCAGTATCTTGCCCCTTGTCCCGGTGGCTTCGATGATCGTTGTAACAGTCGCACTTCGCCCGATAAAGATCGTTAATAGGCGTTTTCGGCTGTGTATCGTCGGGTTCGTGACTCTTCTTAGCTCTGATAACAATAACCAATTGTTATCAGGTTCCCAGCCGGCACCACGTGGAGGTGAGAGTCTTGCCAGCCCGGAGTGTAAAATGTAACGGGGTTTAAACTGTCCTCGAGGTAACAGCATCGATGGGTATAAAATAATAAAAGTACAGTTATTTCCGCTCCGGCCGAAGCCGGCTTGGCGCTAGAGGTATTTCAACAGTAGCTTACAGCGCTCGTCCCAGCTTTCATTCCTTTTTTCAAGGAAATTAGCAAATACAAGACGGATGTGTTGGAGGACAATAATGAGACGGGCGAGGCGGCTGAGTAAACTCTTTTGCTGGTGTGCTTGCTTCTGCCGCTGTGCCGCATGGGAAAATTGTGAGCTATCTTTAGCAACCGTTGTGGTGTAGTCCGTACGGTAACGGAGGTACCCTCTGGTCTACCCTTTCGACCTCTAGATTACCTATGAAAGTTCTTGCCGAAGTAGTCGATGCCATGTTGACCCACCACGTGAATTGTACAGAAGCAAAATAGAATTTGCTTCTGTATAATCCACTTTGGCCTACAAAGAGAAGCCGCAATACACCACTTCCACCAATCAATAGTGGTGTCGGGCTACTTGACCGTCCACGACGCCACAATCCACCCTCCTAGATGTTCTTCAGGGCTCCGCTCCCTTGGGAAGCAACGATCAAAAGACGTACGGGGCTTAGTTGTAGGGCTTACCATAGAATGCTGTCTCGAGCTCAAAGATGATTTAGGCCTAAAAGATGAACCCAACGATGAATCGTTGCTTTGAATACTCGGCGGATTCTCTGATGGCTCGCTCGCTCCTCTGATGGCATTGAATCCAACGATATGACGCTTCTCCGGCGGTACAGAACGAGTATTTGTTCATGGGATCAGAGCCAAACGCAGAGCCCGTTGAAGCTGAAGACATCTTACTAGACGATATTGAAGTATGCAGATGTAGGGACAGTAGTACCGTGGATCAATGCATATTGCTCCCACGGTATAGGCAAAATCCACGAGCTCTCTCTGTACTGAAAGGCCTGCTTGCAGAACTGATGATTCAAGGAGCAAACTGAACTGTGCCTGTTCGCACTGAGCGCCACTCTTCTTCTCATCGCGCAGCAATCATAGCATTGTAAGCGCCTATATCCGCGGCGGCGAAGCTGTTCGTCTCTTTGTATCTGTAAAGCCTCCTTCTTCTCCTCTTCTGTAATTTTCATATTGTCTAGTGAGAGAGGCAAGAAATTCGCAATCAGATATGCATAAAGGAAAAATTTTGGTCGTGCATGCCAGGCGACGGCTGGCGTTGGCGTTGCATAGTGGTGGCCACCATTAGTCCCAAGGCTCCGAAAACGGCATGGATGATTGCTTTCAGGTGCATAAATTGCCCGAGCATGTTGAAGGAACTAACAATCTGGTTGAAAGAGAGGACTGCATCGAGCTCATACTCCATTTAATCCCTCGCGCAAATCATCGTTCGCTAGTCCAAAACCACATTCGTTCCCTCTTTAACCAGACACTGTATCGGAGCCCCTACCAGAACATCTACAGGAGAAGGCATCGAGCTGTCAGATGAGCTTGTTATTCCGAGGCATTCAGTCCATTTGTCGAAGAACCCTTGGTGGAAGAGGCTCAACAGCCTCTCACGGCGGCCCGGCCCGACCCTTCCCACGGACCATCTCCCACCGGAAATAAGCGAACGTTTTCTATGATTGTTAGAATATAGTTGTATGTATCCGGCCAAATGCCGCCGTCGACTTTATAGTACGATCAGATGTGCGCATATCATCAGTCAGATGCCGACCTTTTCCTTATTGATGGATTCTGGAATCCCGAATTTTGTCCACACAGGCTTTTAGCCGCGAGATCCTCATGCCGGTCCAGCTTCTCTTTCTCGGGCCAAGCTGGATCGAGAACCAATTCGCACCCTTCAACCTCTTGAAAATCCTCTATCTCCACATTCACCTCCGTCTGCCCGGTTTGCAGCACGCCTCCGTCCTCGAATAGATCGCATTCAAGAGAACGTGACAATTGTTAGCATCAACTTGTTCTATCCATTGTTGAAGTCGTCATACTTAGCCACTAACTGCTTTTCAGCATGGCCTTCGACTTCAGCTCCAATACATGCCTCTATACACGACAAGAGAGAGGCTGTCAGCTGCTGAATAACAGCCTAAAGAAAGGAGGATGCTATGAATCGTTAACGCCTGCGACCCGATAAGACGGCAACAGGTCTTCTGCCAAAGCTCTCCTTCTACCTATTTTCTTCATCGAAATTTCTGTTCAGACCAGGCACCAACCCGAGCTTCAACACACCGCGCCTGTAGCCGATGGTTCGGCGCGACTATCTTGCCGTTACCGATTCCATGACTACTAAATTGATAACACATCAAAACTACTAGCATTGCTGTAAGCCGTGCTTCTTTCGATGCTTGAGTACTTGATGACTCTCCCGGATGTTGACACCACCCCCGATCACATGAAGATCAATACTACTCGATGATGACAGATTATCAGAGACATGAATGCTGCGAAAGAGACATACATCAATAATAAGAGCTTATGAGCACACTATTAAGAATGATGATCAAGCTTGATCAAGACAACGATACTTTCGTATGTGAGTTCATCGACGAGATAGAAAGCTTGAACAGCAACGAGCCATGAGACTCTCTAAGAATACTGCAAATATCCTGCGCTGTGAGAATCTTCTAGATAATTAATCGATGTTGTAATAGATCGTCAATGCTTGCTGACTGCACTTAGTCGACCTCGATTAATCTTCGCGTTTGTATCTGTTCTAACAAGCGATCAACGCTTTGCTGAGAAAGCTCTCAAAGCGCACACACTGTAATAGCACTTAGTCCTTTCTAAGCTCGCTGCCGTCATGCAGCATCTATTCTTACCTCTCTATATCGTTTTTGACTACGCCTGAGCACAAGCGTCACCTGCTGTTTCTCATGCAGTATCTGTCCAGTGATGACGTACCAGAAGTGATGACGTATTCAGGTTGAAAGTGAATGAATGAGAAGAATTAGACAGGTTTCCCACCCGTTTACTATTTAGTTCCGAAGCTCTCAGCTAGAAAATGACACGCCTGTTCTTTACTACCTGCAGATCGTAGTTCTATGCTTCATATCATCTGATGAACGAGCACGAGACCTTTCGCAGTCTTGTATTCAGAAAGTGGTTTTATTGTGTAATGAAGTTGTTGTCTTAGATTCTATCCAGGTTCGATTAGTTCTTGTTCCTGTTCTACCGTGTGTGTTTCGATTCACTACGTTCTTGATTCGATCAGTCCTTGTTCCTTTTGTTCGATACTCTAAGCATTTTACCTTCACCCTGACGAACCTATTCAATGAGCTGTCTAGATACTACCATTCAAACAATTCCGAGCTACCCATTGCCGAATTCTTTCTTGATAGCTCTCAAAGTTCTTCTACATTTTCAATACCTACTTTCGATACGCCTATCAATATGACAAGTCAATCAACCTGCTCAACTTTCTTATTCTCCGATATCTTTTCAGATATCGATAAGATATCAGCTTCTAGATGATTGAAGCGTTTAGACCACGAGTTCTCTTCATACAAAATAGATGACGAGATCAAGTCATTCACCTTTCTGAACTCGCTGAACATGCTCTTGACGGACGATGTCGCAGACTGGGCGAAGTCACATCCAGACGCAGTACGTATCTTATTCATCGAAGATTCAACAACCCAGAATCTGAAGAAATTTAGATTTCTAATGTGCGAGCGGTTTTCTGTTAGGGCCAGCATAGAGCGAGTCATATGGATGTCATTTAACTAATAGATAAATGCTAAGGAAGGAAAGTATCTACAGGAAAGAACTCGGTTCTTATATGTGTGTTCCTCAGCCCTGTGCTAGGCCCGAAAGGGTTGGCGCCTTACACATATGATGCAGGGTTTCCATGACATCATAGCTAGCCCTATATTAGTCTGGAATAGTCTGGATTCATATGAAGGCTGGGCCAGATCTGGACCAGGTCATGTTAGCCTAACATAGAATCGTAACATTTTCAACCATTGAAAGCAATTGAAGTCTCTTCAATTTCTTTTGATGTTGAACTAGCGAAACTGCATCAGCGTTTCGATGAGACATTATTATCTTTCTATAAAAGAATAACTAGTTTGATGCAACGCGTGAGAGCTAAGAATCGACCAGCATCTAACTTCTCTACTATTCTTACGTTATTGAAGTCTGTCATGCTAGATACGATCTTAAGAGCCTTCATTAAAGAAATAAAAGATCATACAGTACGAAAAGAAGCTATCAGAGAAATGACTGCCGCTGATAGATCTTTGAAGTCAGTATACAATCTGACAGAAGAGATCAGAAGAATCAATCTGAAAATTCAGAAGATCTATGAAGAAAAGATAAAATCAAAGCAATTTACATTTTACAAAGATCTAGCGAAGAGAAACATGTCTAGAAATCAAATTGACGCTCTTATAACAGTCTATTATTCTACTGATATTTCTAATAAAGCATCTGAATAAATCTTTTACTCGAACCCTTCGTAGTCTCATTCTATCTCTCTCTCTATCCTTCTCACTTTCAGACCAGAGGTCGGAAACCGAGCGTCTAATACATACAGATCAGAGAACGAAGAACAAGCTTTAATGACAAATTTAGATAGAGTCAACATAGAACCTAAGCCTTTAGCAAAAAGGTTCGAACCGTATGTTCTGCCGAAGAACCTATCGAACAGAAAAACGTCTAAGAATCAGTGAGTAAATGAAACAAGAATCTGATTCTATCAGAAAGAAAGATTATGCGTAAGATGCAAACACATAAATCACGTCAGTAAGAAGTGTAAGAATAATGTGCTACCAGCTTAAAAACAGTCATATTTGAAAAGCATAGTATTTAAGGAAAGTTCTCAATTCAACTTTGTGATGACCTAATATGAGGTTTACGACGAAAACGTTTCAGCTTATGAAACAGATCAATCGTCTAGTGTGAGTAGATTCCTCAGTCAAAAGCTTATAATCTCATCTACATTCTCTTCTAGTTTAGTTGAATTTGAGTGCGCTAACCTAAAAGCTGGTAAGAATGATACAAAGAAACCAGCGAAAGTCAAAGCAGTAGAGACTTTCTATGAGAAAAACTCTGGTTCAAATAAAAGATCTTACCTGAAACCAGTTTCAGGACCGCAACCTCAACAGCTACAGCAGCCTCAACAGTCGTTTCAGTTTCAGACAGTCACTGATGATCGTATCAAAAAGAAAGGACAAAAGCGTGTAGAGAAGAGAACAGAACCACAGCCGCTAGTAGAAATGTTTAACGATATCATAGAAAGGTATGACTTTCTAATATCTATTAAAGAGATGTTACAACGAAACAAAGTAGATATCTCTTGAATGAACCTAATCATCTGATCTTCTGCCGTTTGCAGAAAACTTAAACGACTCTGCACTCATATAGTCAAAAAGAAAAAATCAAAGGCAAAGCAATCATCGCAGACTCAGCAAGAATCATCAAACCTTAAGTCTCAGTTTGCTCTCACATTCGATTTCAACTATGATGATCAAATGTCTCAAATGCTTTAGATGCTCACAACATTACCTTCGATCCAGATCATTTCTACTGTGTTTCAGTCAATGCAAAATATTCAATCTATGCAGTCGAGCGTGAGCGTTGATCTCTCGGTTTCGCCTATGACATATTCTCAATCTCAATCTCAGAATCAGTTCACTCAAGAAACTATGCAAGCTTCCTCAGTGAAAGCGAAACATAACACATGATTTCTAAGCACAATGATCGATAAGAATAAAGCATTCAGAATTCTCTGTTCCATTAAAAAATCTGACGAATCTATCGTGCATCTCGATAAGTTCTATGTTCAGACGAATCAGAGATCAAACATGAACGTGATTTCAACTGAACTGATCAAGCATCTAGACTTACAGTCACACTCGCTAAGTGAGATTGAATTTGCTAAACTAGAATATCGATGCGTACTGCGAACTATCGTGAGATTGTTTTTCATGACTGAACTTGACTAGATATTGGTGTGAAAGAAGTTTGAAGAAAGATACGATGTTTCGTGACTTCAGAACTCACCACAGAGAACGAAGATAAACAAGAGTATCTTAGTCTTATACTGAGAATTTCATGACTCTAAATCGTAAACGTCATTATTGTCATACAAAACTCTAAGATTCTGATAGAAAATATTCGTGAGATTATCAATTCGAAGTTAGTCTTTTGTGAGAAGCATAATCTACTTATGTATTTCAAATCTGCCATCGCTGCAGACAAAGCAAGAGCAAACTTGAAACGCAGCTTATGTGAAAACAGATTCAGAAAGCTCTTTTAGTTCTGATAGTAAACGAGTTATCAAAGATTGAAGATCCGAAGTCATCTTTTCAATAAGTTCTAAGCAGAACTTTAAACTGTCAGAGCATTCGATCATTCTCCCTTCAATTTCGCTACGCCAGAATGCTCGCTCATTGATAGATCAGATAATGACTATCTATGATTTCTCTTCAGAACATACAGAATCTACGAAAGCACAGACGCTTTCTGTTAGCAGATCAAAATGATCTAACAATGTCTTTACTATCTTCGAAACCTTCGTTTATGATAGGGAAACAAAAAGAGATAAAAATAAAAAGCTACATTCATTTTCAAACAAAATAGTGAAACGACCAAGCATTGACACTCATGTCGCTTCCGATGTATTAAAGATATGAGCTGAGACTGCAAAACTAAAGTTGAAATCACTTGTTTCGTCTGAAGAAGTCAGGCACAAAGTTTTGTGTCTGCTATATCACTATAGACATCTTGATGAAAAAGATTTGAATAATCTGCCATGTACAGACCTAATTACTCATAGAATACAAATAGCGAAAGAAACAAAGTCAACATCTAATCTAACTCAAAAAAGGTGGTCAGCTCACTCTGAATAATGATTACGAAAGATTATTCAGAATGATATTGAAGAAGACATCTATGAGCTTACTGAGCCAGTCAATGAACGCTTGTCTCGCTGAAACGCAAGAGCAGTCATAGTAGACAAAGTTGCGAATTCTACGTCGAAAGATGAATCGAGAATCATCTTCGACTATTCTAGAGTGACGAAAGATCTATCTGATACTTTCATAAAACTAAGTAGCAAAGTTCATGATAATCTGACAGATCCGAGGCATGAATGCTTAATGACAGCGAACCTTAAGCATGCATATCTAATTATTGATATGCATGCTGAAGATAGACATTATTTTGCGTTCACAATTTCGGGAATCGACCAGCTTCAGCCTACTAGAATGCAGCAAGGGTTTTAATCCGTCGAGTTCACAATGACGAAAGCGATATACAGAGTCTTCGAAGTCTTGCCTTCATCAATGAAGAAGCTTTCTCTTTTGCACTCTGAGAATTCAAGCACTCTGCCCTCGTTGACGTTCTACATGAACGACTTCTTTGAAGAATTCGAGAACTTCGAGAAACAATATCAGTTTCTCAGGCATCACTTTCTCTCGAGAATTGAGTGAGCGAAGCTAAAGCTTTCTTTTAAAAAGTTCAAACTATTCAAAAGATCAATCAAAGCTCTCGAAGTAATTCGATGAGTTCATTCAGGTTCTAGAAGATAGAATAGAGAAAATAGTAGCCTGAAAAGCATCAAGAAATTAAACTGAAGTAAGATTCTTTCTAGAAGTTGTTGACTTTACTAGAAGATGAATCAAGAATTTTGCGAAACTAGCGAGATCTTTGTCTCGCTTAATCGGTAAAGTTTCATGAAAGTGAAGATCAGTTGAGCAGTTATCTTTTGATATTCTGCAAATAAAATGCGTCATCAAAGTCAGCATGCACGAAGTAAACCTGAAGTTACCTGTTCACTTCTACATTGACGTATCGAACCAAGCAGCAGAATTAGCTATTACACAATTTCAGAACGCAGCATCGATAGGCTCGGACAAAGAAGATTCGTTGATTGAGATATTTATCATCTATGATTTATTTTCATGAAATCTCACACAGCGTAACTACCCGACGTATAAAAAGAAACTATGCGCCATCGTCACATTTCTAAAGAAGTACGATTATCTATGCAAGCATTCATACCAATCGATCATAACTCACACGAATCATAGATCTCTAACACACTTCATAGAAGCAGACGCTCATGAAAATGTTTATGATAATTGAGCAGATAAATTGCGTCGACTAAACGTGATTATCAAATACATTTTGAGAACTAGAAACAAGATAGCGAACAATCTGTCTAAAACTTTATTCGAGTCTGATTGAAACGAGAATACAAGAAGCACTTTGATAGCAGAACAGCTAAGAGAACGAGAAAAGCAATGAATATAAAAAGACGAAAAAGAAGGTTTTGAAAAGTTTCTGACCAAATTGAATTCAGATGATCGCTTAGAAGCTGTAGAGCGTGAAATTATTAATGATGCTTCTGTTTTCGGTCTTGAATTAATGACAACTGTGTCATTTGAGAAAATATTCTAGAAACAGATCTATAAAAGCTCTGATTGATTTAAGAATATCTATGAGTTTCTCATGAATTCAGCCTTTATTTTCTTCATCGAAGTGATGAGAAACATCATAAACTATCGTGTGACAAACGATATTCTATGAATTTATCATAGAAACCAGTATTTATCATGTATTTCAAAAGCAAAGATACTTCCGATATTACTAGAGACACACGATCAAGCTGATTATTAAGCCAAAACAGGCACATTAGCATGGCTAAGAGAACTATGCTATTGATCAAATCAATTCGAAAACGTTAAAAAGTACATTGTCAATTATCTAGAATGTGTTCGTCATGAACTCGCAATCAGATCACAATTACTTAATTCAGTTCGAGTATCTTTCTTATTTCAGCTACTAGGAATAAACTTCATAGATTCGCTTGCTGAAACAAAGATAGAAAATAAATACATCTTTAATGTAGTATGTTATTTCAGTAAGAAGATGATATCTTTTGCCACGTCTTCGGCTAACGCGCCTGATGTGATTGAGTCTCTAAAAAAGATCTTTACCTGATTTCGCAGATTTTATGCAATATATTGTGATCGAGATCAACATTTCGATAATTTCATGATCAGGAACTTTCTGAAATTCAAAGACGTCTCTATATCATATAGCTTGTCTGATTTCTCGAAGAGCACTGACATGATGAAAGTATTCAACAAACTGCTGAAGAATGTACTAAGAAAATCACTCGAAAATGTTGATTGAGATCAGGTTCTGAACAGGGTCACGAAGTCCGTAAACTCTCGAGTTATTAAATATCTAGAAATGTCTTCAACTGAAATCATCATTGATTCGATTCAGAAGATCACACTCACTATCTCTATCTTGTTGACATTGCCTGAACGAAATGTATTCAATTGAGTAATCGAGCTTTGTACTTCTATCACTCATGCTGTGAAAGTATGAAAGTATTTACGGTTTAGATCTGATTTTCACAACTATGCGAGAACGATATCACAGAAACATCAAGAAGACATGATCTTTAGATATGATCGAAGCGTTAAATCAATTGATCATCAGCTTCAAGATTTGATAATGCTGCATCAAAAAAAGACTGATAAGCTAGAATTTAGATGAAGAGATCTCTTTTGCATTCATGATCATGATGAAACTCACGATAGATTCTTCATTCTTAGACAGGTAAATGACAGAAAGATAAAGGAACCATTTCATGAAAACGATCTAAAGCAATTTATACCTCATTTTGATCATTTGATCGAAGATTCAGATACACTCTATTCTATCAGTCAAACTGTTGGGACCGTGCCTAGAATTTAAACCAATAGGGTGAGTAGTGGCTAGAATGTTCATAGAGGTAACTATAACTAGGATTTTAAAAATACAGAAGGAAGAAGGTACAAAAGGCAAGAAGAACATGCTCTATATAGTAGTTTCCCAGGCCTGCGCTAGTTCCGAAGGGAACGTGTTGAAACATCAGGAAGGTGTTGGTTCGGAAGATGTTGGTTCGAAAGATGTTTGTGACACAAAGAAATGTGTTTGCCATAGGTGACTGTTAACTACCCGTAACACAAAGGAGTGTGTATTGCCTAGAAAGCAATAGAAGTTGATGTAGAAGGTGCCAGGGAATGAAAAAGGTGCTGGGCCAGATCTTGGTCAGATTTAGGCCAGATCTTGGCTAGGTGATTGACTAGCTCTATAGAGGTTCAATGAATCATGAAGTTCTAACATGATCTATGTTAGGCTAATCCTGGTACCGTTCGTAACACAAACTATCAGAAAACAAAGAATCAAGAAAAGAAAGACTGAGTCAGCGAACGGCTCAGTCTAGAAAATAGTTTCATTCTTTTGCTTTATGCTCTTGTTGTTTAGTTTCATTTTTTTTGCGCTAGTGCTCGTAAGATGAGATGTATTTGACCTTTAATCTCATCTACCTCAATCATTCTTTCAATCAACAATCACGTTCTCGCTGACTTCTTGCTACAAAAGTATACTAAGTGACACGCAATGATGCTCAGTCTATTCAGTCAAAAACTAGACGAATAAACTCTAAGAAAATCAGTTCAAAAAAGCGTTCTTTAGAAATCGTTATCAAGCTCATCAAAACTCACGTTACACACAAAGATCTATGAATCACTTTAACTTTTACATGTCAGAGCTCAATTCATCACAGATCAACTCTAACTCTAACTTATTTACATTCGTTCCGACTCAAAGTTCCGTCCTCGTCGCAAACATGAAAGCTCAGAAAAACTCAGTGCCAAGAACAGATCACAGCGCTGAGAAAATTTCAAATCAGATTAGAAAGCGGCTCGAAAAAGCAAAGAAAAAAAAAGAAGTCAGTTTGCTAGAAGAAATAAGAGCAAGGAACCGAGTTCTAAAAAACATGATCCGTCAGAATTCATCGCAAGATGTCTCAACAACAGAGATTCAGAACGAAGGAACCAACGAAACTTCTGAGAATGACGAGTTAGAAGAATACAAAGGTGTAAACGAAGATGAATTTGAAGAGAATTCAGAAAGAAAACTAGAGAAGAATTCAAAAGAAGAGAACAACACGAATGAAATCAAAGATTTTAAATCATGAAAATCTGACGATGAATCTGGTTCAGCTACGCAAGCTGTTCTAGAATGAAGATTATTTGACGCGGACGAAGACTATATCTTAGACCCAAGCCCAATTGAGTCAACGTTTCTTTTCAGAAACGTATATCTCTCGGATTGATGAGTTGAAAGAGTCATTCAAAGCCCCTTAATAGTCAAACAAAGGTGCAAATACTGGTCGGAAGATTTCAGCTCGAAAGAGTACGTTCTGACCAGCCGAAAGAACAAAGGAACATCTTACAAAATAGAGAATGAAGAGGGTGCATGGCGATACGCAGTCGTCACAGGACGATATCAACTACACGGAACGGAGAGATCCGACATGAGAACCGTTAAGAATGAAAGTTGAACTGCAGATAAAGAACTAGTTCTAGATGACAAAGCTTTGGTTCAAGAGAATAGTTCTCTTAAGTTCAAAGAGGTAATTCAAGAAGATATGAAAGAAATCAATGCAGAGCTTATGAGAACTATGAAACGAAAGATCAAAAAGGAAAGTTCATTGCTTCTTGCACCAATCGGACCTAAAACTAGGTCCGGCGGAACGAATCCGACGAAGCCGAAGAAACCTACCAAATCCGCTTCCAACCTCATAGATCTCACCAAGTCTGCCACGCCAAAACAATCGATCAAGCCCGCTCAGATAGCCAAACCTGTAAAACCTTCATTCATACAGTCTCTAGAATTCACAAAGCCCCCTTCGCCCCCTAAGCTCTTCGGGTCCAAGAAGGGCAAAGAAACCAAACGAATCAAAGCCAACGAAGCCGAGGATTCGCAAACTACCTTGAAGAATGAGTCTGAGGCCGATGCGTCCCATAAGAGACGTAAGGTAGTTCTACCTCCTGCAGCCGATTACAATCTGTTCCTCGTACCAAGTGATTCGGAAGACAATGAGGTCACGAAACACCTGAAGCTATTGAAGGACTTTGTAGTCCATTCTGAGACTTATAGGGCAATCACTACGGAAGCCCTCGGCCAATTAAGGCCATTGTTGAAGGCAAACCCCCTTTTGCGGCCAGCATATGACAGCCTCCGCAATAGGAACAACGCATTGGTTGAGGAGCAGGCGACCCTACGGGGGAGCTTGGAAAGGATAGTGGAGGAAAGTTAGCCTGGTCCCTCTGCCCCCCCCGTTCTTTTTTTCTTTTTTCTTTTGTTCCAGCCTTTTTCGCTTTTTAGTTCCGCTGCCCTCCCTCTTCTTTGCGCTGAGGCTCTTGTATTATTGAATAGGGAGGTGTTCAGTGGTGACGTACCAGAAGTGGTGACGTATCCAGGTTGGGAGTGAATGGGTGGGGGGGATTAGTCAGGTCCCCCACCCGTTTACTATTTAGTTCCGAAGCTCTCAGCTAGAAAATGACACGCCTGTTCTTTACTACCTGCAGACCGTAGTCCTATGCTCCATATCATCTGTATCCGCTGTTGGAATTAGGGAACAGTACTGTTACCCCTGTGGTTAGTAATCTCCGCATTGATCCGGCGCTAGTGGATGGGTATTTACCCTTCGCCCACTTCTTCCTTCCTCCATAGTTTCTACTAGATAGTTCAGTCAAATATATCTACATGCCTCTCTGCCTCCATATGACCTCGTGTTACAACATCCGCCTTCGTCGATCGATCTGTTCCAGTAAGCCAGTCGACTGTCTGCCAGGAACCTTTTGCTAGGAGCTCTTAGCTGGCCTACCCCTTCACCTGATTGATCATTTGTTCGACCGGTCA
>JAABUZ0100006550.1_pt1 | contig 14509 bp, 13 predicted proteins | sample 5562091 | NCBI WGS metagenome assembly JAABUZ01 (sample SAMN12813069, study PRJNA571459) | rock metagenome | isolation source: Antarctica rocks | place: Antarctica: Victoria Land, Linnaeus Terrace sud | collected 2015-12-21 | reverse complement strand
GGGGTAGGGATGCGATGGAGTGAAGATGGGTTCAACCACTTATTGCATTTGCGACTTGCTTGGGTCAATGGACGGTTTGATAATTTATTCCCCTCACGAGCCTCCCCCAACCGTTAGATACGCCCGTGGGTGGGAGTATGAGGAACTTCGGCCCCCTCGTGGGGAACGTGGGAGGTTGCAAAGCTCAAAAGCTCAAGGGTTGCTGTTCTGACTCTCTGGCAGGTTCCGTAGTGGCACTTCCCGCCCTTCGTAGAACTGTCGCTCTAGTTTGCCCAACCATAGCCATGCAGCTCCAGCCATAAGCGGAATAACGGCTGAGAGAATTGCCTTGAGGATGGAGGGTTCGCCAAAGATGAAGGTTATGAGAGGGAGCATTGCCCAGGCGATCGCGCCCACAACCACAATCCCTAGTCTAAGCCGCTTGATGTTGACGAGCGCTTTGCGACAACTGCCGCACTTTAACGTATGGGAGTGGTAGCGATCAAGCAGGACTTCGGTGGGTAGAGGTGGCGGTAGGTATTTGCCCTGAAATGGGTCAGCCTCGTACTCATTGAGCCACTTGTGCAACGCAGAAATGAAGGAGTCTGCACGAGTTGGTAGATAGAACGCCTTGGCAAAATTGTCACTGCCACCTTTTGCTTCCAGATAACGCTCCTGGTAGTGCAGGAAGATCTGATCATCTTCTAGGACACCGTTTTGTCCAATATGGGAATACCAGCGAGGGGTGAATTTGATCAAGAGCCCCAGGAGTTTGTCGGAGAACTTGAAGGGAAAGCGAGCAAATAAACGACACTCACCCTTGCGAATTGGGGTGGCATAGACGACGGTCAGCGTTCTGCCGAACTGCTTGGAGGTAAGATCGTGCCACATTAGGACAGGGGCTATAAAGGTTGTGTTTTGCCGTCCCAATGTTCCTTTGCGAGGACCTTCTGCCCAAGTGCCAATGAACCCTTGTTTGCCAGATGACAAAACCTCCAACTCTACTGGAGCAGCGTTCATTCTGTTGCCGACGGAACGGTGATGGGTAAAGGGGACGTGGCTGGCATCGATCACGTTTTCCATCAGGGTCAACGCATCATAGGGCAGATCTCGGAAGGTGTTGAGGCAGATCCACTCGTCTTTTGACTCCTCCATCGGTTCGATGAGCGGGATTTTGACATCAGGCGCATTTTCTGGTTGACCAGGGTAGACGAAGAGCAAACCCTGTCGTTCTGACGTTGGCAGGGACGCGACACAGGCTCGTTTAGACTCATGGGCGGTGGAACCTGCGACCTGTTGGGGAATGCGATCGCAGGTTCCATTCCCCCTGAATGCCCAACCATGGTACGGACACTCCAATAACCCATCCGATTCAATCCTGCCAGAGGAAAGCGGCGCGAGACGGTGGGGACACTGGTCTTCAAATGCCCGCCAGCACTCCGCCTGTCTGTCCCACCAGATGACAAGGTCTTGACCTAGCAGCGTGAACTTAGTCAGCGTTGACTTATCCAGATCCTCAACGTAGTGGATTGGATACCAGGCTTCTTTCCAGTCAAAGCGAGTCGGATCGCTTCCACCGGCAGCAAGAGCGTTGGATTGGGTTGTCTGGATGTCTTCTTCGGTCAGCATTCCCGAAATATGTCTTGTTACAGAAATGGTCTTTTATATATCGTAACAATGACAGAGCTATGAAACAGAACTATTGGCCTGGACACAATTGCACCACCGGGGCTACGGTTTTAAATAGCAAGAAGTGCCTTTATGACTGGCATGACCGCTAGGCATAAATATTTCCTCTCCTTGTGATGAAATAAACACACCCCCAACCTAAAGCGCTTTTGTGAGAAATATCCTATCCTTAGGCTTAAATCCAAATCCTATGCTTAAACGCTGACTTGCCTCAGACGCCGCACTTCTCCAACCGTGACAGACCTACCCGTCCAAGATTTGGCAATAACCGATGAGGAGTATGGTTTTTCGATGTCTTAGCCATCACCTCACCTTGAGCACAACTCGTTACACTGTCTGAGGCTGGAACAGTATAAGGGTTGGTTGTTGTTCCTTGTTACGGTGGGTAAGAACGAGATGCTGTGCTACCATAATAGATGAGAATAAAATTCGGTTGCAGCGTTTGTTTTTAGAATTGACAGGTTTTTTCCTTGCGGTCTTGACAGGCTTCTCTCCGAAATCTAAACCTCTACACCCCCTCTGATTTTGGAGACAATATTATGTCAGTTTATGTAGGTAATCTATCTTACGAGGTCACACAAGAAGACCTCAGTGCTGTTTTTGCAGAATATGGTTCTGTAAAGCGAGTGCAGCTACCCACTGACCGTGAAACAGGTCGCTTGCGTGGCTTTGGTTTTGTGGAAATGGGTACAGATGCTGAAGAAGCGGCTGCCATTGATGCCCTTGATGGTGCTGAATGGATGGGGCGCGATCTAAAAGTTAATAAGGCCAAGCCTCGCGAAGACAGAGGTTCAGCTGGCGGTAGTCGGGGAAACAATAGCTTCTCTGGCCGCTACTAATTCAGTAACGCGTATCTAATCTAAAAAGGCTCAGGCATTACTGCCTGAGCCTTTTCGATATCGGAGCATCCTAATAAAGCAAATAGTTAAGTGAAATGGAGAAAGCGTTTTCAGGAGTACTTATCTAGATAGATTTCGCCTATCATTTGTTGACCCTGACCCAAGCCAGGAATTAATTGCTTGGGACTGCTCAAAACAATCGCGCCAGAATAAGCGTTACAGGCGTCAAGAGTCCAATTAACTATTCTGCTTGCACATTTCAACTGGGATTGAGCCGGCTCAGTCCCTGTTACGGCGGAGGCAAGATAAGCCGCTGGAGGACTAATTCTGGATTATCCAGGAACGGATTAATTTAGCTGAAATCATAGGTTTTTGTTTCTTTGGGGATATCTCCCGCATACTGACGGAGCAAAACTTTACAAGGGACTGCGGTTGCCGGTTTCACATCTCGATTCCAAGGGTGAATTTGGGGTTGATTGTTACCGTAATTAGCAACCCACAGACCATGACATTGCGCACCTGCTTTCATGGCGGCGCTTAAATTTCTGGAAGTCTTACTATCCGAGCCATTTAGGTAGACGCAAGGAAGCAACTTCACCTTACTACTAGCATTAACAACAGCATTTGACCATCCCTTGTAAAAATCCTCTGACAATGAGGGTTGACCGTCAACCCCTTCAACATCAAGAAAGATATAGAAACCATCCTTCATTAAAGCCAGGTATTCTTCCCCGAAGGTGGATAAAGCGTCCTTTGCGTGGCTACTGCCAAGATTCGCTCCTTGTTGCTCTTTGCCACCAACTTCATTGGTGTGTCTGGAAATTGGTAGAACTCGAATTCCAGCATCACGCAATGGCTTATTTTCCTGCACATGAAGGTATTCTCCAGACCCTTGATTGCCTTGGAAATATCGTCCCCAAAAACGGGGAGATGCTCCCATAAAATTGGCTGCTTCTTGAGGCATACCAGGTCGTACATTGACCAAAGTGTCAACTCCACCGATTCCGGTTAAACTCGACGAACTTGGCCACTCACATTGCCATCCAAATAATTTTTTATGCCTATCAAGGGCAGTCCACGTACTTGCATCAACAACTCCATTCCCAGACATGCCAAGATTTTGTTGAAATCGATTGACCTCTGCCAGTGTTTGAGGGCCAAAATCTCCGTCGAGATCTAAAGGTTCATAGCCACATCCATTTAACGCATCTTGAAGAAAGACAGTCCAGTCCCCTTTGCTTCCTTGTTGTAAGACTGGGCGTTGATTTGATCCGGGTTTCTGTACATTGCTCATTGTCATCCTCACTTACACTAGGAGTAGGAGTTCTTCATATAAAGAGCAATCGATTTATGGCAAATTCCGGATATTTGCCGATTCTGGTAGTCCAGTAACTCCAGTCACCACCGAATGGACTGTGACATTCCTTAACTTTAAGCCGCTTTCTCAAGCTTAATAGAACTTTTATCCAGTCACTACAGTCTCAAAAGGTGTGGCTGATAGTTAGAATGAATGCGGGAGTAATATGCCATCAAAGCGTTTTTGCCAGCAAACCCGCGCATCTGCCGTTGGTGCGCTCCTCGCCATCACCGCACTGGTGACTAGCGGTGCGACCACTGCCCAGCCCAGCCCTCGGACCAGCGTCGGCTCGAACCCTACACGGTGCCGATTTAGCCAGTTGTCGGTGCGCCGAGTGAATGAAGATGCTGCTATGGGTCACGTCGGGGTGATCTACGCCTTTACCAACACCTCGTCGTCGGCTTGCACCCTTTATGGTTATCCGGGATTTGTGCCGCTAGATACCAAAGGCCAGCCACTCAAGGGGATCAAGGTCACTTGGTCTGAGAGCAACTACTTGCATCATGCGCAGCGGCACCAGGTCACTCTAGCCTCTGGCGCTCAAGCCTCGTTTGAGGTTGTCTACAGCCACATTGGCTCCGATGACCAGTTCTGCTCAGAGTCGGCCAAGGTTGAAATCACGCCCCCCAACACCTACCACCACTTCTCCCTTGCCGAACACCTCAGCCCCTGCCGCGATATCTCTATTACCCCGGTGGAAGCTGGTATTATCCAGAACTAGTGGGGGTCAAGCCGAGGTGTATGCTTTCATAGTGCCACTTACATTAGCTAAAGCAGCAACGTGGTGTTGTTGTCGATCAGGGTAGGGGTGCCACAAGGTGCGAGCGCGCCAAATCCCTCAAAGTAGCGACGAGCTAGGAGCGGAAATTGGGGAAAGTCAAACAGGGCATCCCCACTGGCAATATCAGCCCAGAAGTCGCGCAAAGTCGGAGCCAGTGCCTCTGCCTCTTTTTGGGGCAGGTTTAAGGGTGGCTGGGTAAGGAGCTTGAGTATGAAGGGAAAACTACGCTCACCCATCCATTGTCGCGATACCTGCTGTAATGTGGGCCAGTTGGGTACTGATTCCACCCGATGAGATTCAATCTGCAACCAGTTCCGACCCTGGTTATCCCGGTGAAACTGCAAAACCCGGTAGGGGTGAGGATAGCTGACAAGCGAACCAGTAGTAATATCGTATACCCCTTCGCAGTTGGCAATATCCTGAACGTGCAAATGTCCGGTAAACACCAGATCCACCCCAGAATTGCGCAGCAACTGCAACAGAATGAGTGCGTTTTCCAACATATACCGACTCGCCACCTGGTGGTGCGATTGATTGGGTAGGTGTTCCACGACGTTGTGATGCACCATCACCAGCACCAGCTCGTCTTTTGCCTGAGCCAGAACCTCCCTAAGCCACTCTATCTGGGTGTCATCCAAACGCCCCACCTGTTGCCCTTGGTCATTAAACTGATTGGAATTCAGCCCAATTAACCGGACTCCAGGCAGCACTTCACAGGTATAGTAAAGTTGCTCTGGGTTGTCATAGCCAAACTTACGGTAGTAGTGTGGAAAATCTGCATTAGCGATCGCGTTTCCATCCGCAATAGCGCTCTTAAAATCATGATTGCCGGGAACAACATAGACTGGAAAAGGCAGCTGGGTCAAGCGCTCTTGCAACCATGCATGGTTATCCGGTTCTCCATCTTGGGTTAAGTCCCCTGGTATGAGGAGAAAATCAAGCTCAAGTTGTTCTAAATGCCTTAGTACAGTCTCCAGTGCCGGAATACTAACTTCTACCAAATGAAACCGGCTGGGATGATTCGAGATCGTATGAGGCAGCGCGATATGTAAGTCGCTGACTACTGCGAAACGAAAATTCAGGCTAGTGAAAGTGTTGCTCTTTAAATTTCTTAACATCATGTCTCTAGAATGTACGTCATCCGTGAGGAAGAACATCAGTTGAATAAGCTGTTCGCAGGCACACCACGTTCAACAATCGTGCTGGGCAGCTCTTGGTGGTAGACACCCGAAGGGATAATGCCACAGCCACCGTATAGCGCCATCATTCGCAACTGAACTAAGACATCCTCGCCACAGTGTTCAGCAGGAAGCTCCTGCCAGAAGGAGTAGCCCCCAATGCTGCGAAGTTTGGAGGTGTCGTACATAACGCAGCCCCCAACCCAGGCGACGCGGTACTTTCGCTGCCCCTCCTGACTCAAACCGAGGTGCTGCTGGACATGGTAGATATTGGCGGCATTATGGAGACGCCAGCGCTCCCACTGCGGTGTGCCAGATTTTACTATCTCCGGCTGAACTGGGCCGTCCCAGAACTCGATCACCTGTTCATGCGGTCGAACATCATCAATGTAGCCCAGACCGATAACGGCACTGCCAACGAAACCGCAGCCCTCCTCCTGAATGGCAATGAGCATCCGTTCAACCACGTCTGATTCCAGAATCAGGTCGTCGTCGAGGAAAAGGGAATAGGTTGCCATTGCCTTATCCAGCAGAAACTGGCGCTGCTCCGCTATACCCCGGCGGGGCAGATGTTTGTGGACTTCGACATCATGACCGTGAGCGCGGAGGACACGCAGCACAGCCTGAACCTCGCCAGTCGCTACCGGGTCACTGTCTTCTGTCTGGTCTGAGATAACGATGCGAAAGTCGCGGCACGTCTGGGCTACCAGGCTAGTGAGGGTAATGACCAAGGCAGTTGGGCGACGATAGGTAGGGATGAGAATATCAACCGTGGCTGTCATGAATGAAAGGACTCAGGAGTCAGGAGTAGTTCGCAGGCAGCACGTACTATAGACTCTGGTGTAACTAGCCGCAGGCAGTGGTGGTGTCCCTCAGGGCAGATGCTCTTGTAGCAATATTTACAGGGTACATCGTGGAACAGTACACGGTGGGGTACACCCCAAGGTGTGTGCTGCGGGTTGGTGAGAGCGTACAGGTCAACAACCGGTGTACCGACGGCGGCGGCAATGTGGACGGGACCAGTGTTGTTGGCAATCAGGATAGGTGCGATCGCAACCAAGGCTGCCAGTTCATCCAAGTCGAGGCACCCCACGAGCGATTGAGTTGGAACACCTACTGCCGTCTGGATGCTTTCAATCAGCTCCCGTTCCGGCTCAGTGCCTGTAAAGATTACCTGGATGCCCATGTCCAGAACCAGACATCGGGCAACCTCCGCGAATCCTTCTGGTGGGTAGCGCCGCGATGGAGCCGTAGCACCCGGATGAATAACCACCCACGGACGCAATAAGTCAATGCCTAGTTTTCCGAGGATGTTCTGAACCCGGCAATGAGCCTCCTCTGGGACACAAAGTGACATTCTTTCGTCATAAATCTTGCAACCGACTGTGGCAACTAAGTCGAGTTGGCGGCGAACTTCATGGCGCACGCAATTCTCTGGCTCCGGGTCTTTCACCCAGTGCGTCAGCAACTGGTAGGGATTTTCGTGGCAATGAGCCAACCGCAGGGGAATGTCTGCTAGATAGCACAAAAACGCCGATGGCAGCGGGTTTTGGCTATACACTGTAAAAATCGCCGCCGCATCAAACTGCAAGCGCCGCAACTTCTCTGCCATTTCGTACTCAGGACTGCTATCGGTTCGGGGGGAAGTCGCCTTTAACCAGGGAGCGTCGTAGACAATGACTTCATCAACCTCTGGCACCAGTGACGCCGTCGCGGCACCAGCAGAAGAAGTCAGCAGCGTAATGCGGCGGTTAGGATGTGATTCTTTCAAGGCTCGGATTGCCGGTGTGGTCATCAACACATCGCCAATTGTGTCCAGTCGGATGCACAGGATGTTTTTAACCTGTTTCCAATCATCTGCTGTCATGCTTGTTTCCTTGTTGGCGCTTTGTGTCTTCGTTTGACAACTGGGCTTTACAAATCCGCTCAATTATGCTAGTTGTAGAGCGGTTCTCCACAAACGGCAAAATTTGAACAACACCTCCCAACTGTTCTACTAGCGACGCTTCTGGTAACGTCTCTTTGGTGTAGTCGCCACCCTTGACATAGACATCTGGACGAACCATTTGGATCAGGTTACTAGGGGTGTCGTCATCAAAATGAACGAGGTGATCAACACAGCCTAGTGCACTGAGAACCTGGATGCGATCCCAGAGCGGGTTAATCGGGCGACTTGGCCCCTTGAGACGGTTGACGCTCACGTCCGAGTTGACGCCGATGATCAGAATGTCTCCCAATGCCTTAGCGCGGTTGAGGTAAGAAACGTGCCCAGCGTGGAGGATGTCAAAGCAGCCGTTCGTGAAGACAATGCGATATCCAGAGGCGCGGTACGATGTCACACGGGCGACAAGCGAGCTGGGGCTGGGGCAATATTTTTCTGCGGCTTCTAAAGACGGGATTAATAGCGTCTCCCGCAGTTCCTGGGCAGAGCAGGCTGTGGTACCGTCTTGCACCACGACCATTGCTGCGGCAGAGGCAGCCAAGTCTGCGGCAGCTGGTGTTGGGGCACCAGCTGCCAGGGCAAGAGTCATGGCACTCACGAATGTATCACCCGCACCAGTGGTATGATTATGGATTGCTCTTCGCGCGTATGTGCGGTGAGGGGAGTGATTGCCCTCAAAGATCAGCGCTCCCTCAGCATCAAGGGTTACAGCAGCAATTCGAGCACCCGTGAGTTCAAGGAGTCGCCCTTGGTAGGCGGCGATTTGAGCAACGCGAGCCGAAGGTTCGGTGATGGGAACACCTAGCAATTGGATAGCCTGGTCGTAATTAGGTTTAACTGCCGTAACGCCAACGTGACGATATGCGGTTAGGTTTTTAGAGTCAACGACAAGGACGCGGGGCTGACTTTGCTGAAGTTTGGCGATCGCCTCAATCACCCTCTGCGTCAAAATGCCGTATCCGTAATCAGACACTAGAATCGCATCACAATTGGCGAAACAGCGCTCAAGTTCATCAATCAGTGCCTGCTCCGTCTCTGAGTCAAGAGGAATTGTGCTGCCCTGATCAAACCTAACTAGCAGAGTTGCCGCCGCCATTACCCTTTGCTTGGCAAGCGTCCGCCTGCCTGGGTGAGTTAGGACGTGAGAAGTTGAAACGCCACGCTCTTGGAGAACTTGCCGGAGTAAGGTTCCCTCCCAATCATCCCCAATGACCGAGAGGAACGTCACCTTCGCGCCGAGACTGTGGACATTAACAGCCGTATTCGCCGCACCGCCTGGAGCCTGCTTTTGGTCAGTTATGGTGACAACCGGCACCGGAGCCTCTGGGCAAAGGCGGTCAGCTACCCCACTTAGGTAGCAATCGAGCATCGCCTCACCGATGACAATGATATTAAGACCAGCGATCGCGTCGAGCAGCTTCACAAAGTCAGTTTTCACCAGATACTCCAAAGTGAGGGGTGGCTGAGGTAATCACCAGCGCTGCCTCAGCCAGGTTAGTAACAATGTAGTGGGGCAATCGCTTAGGAGACAGTTGCCACTCGGTTTCATTGCCATTGTCAATCAGCACCGTCTTGCATCCGGCACGACGACCGGCCTCCACATCATTAAGAATATCGCCAATAAACCAGGACTGAGCTAGGTCGATGCCGTGGTAGTCTGCTGCACGAAGCAGTAGACCAGGTTCAGGTTTGCGACAAGAGCAAGCGATCGCATAATCCGCCACCACACCATCTGGATGATGGGGGCAGTAGTAGAACCCAGCCAGGGTAACACCCGCTGCCAACAACTGACGCAATCGCGCTTCTACCGCCACCAGCGCCGATTCTGGAAAGTAGCCCCGCGCCACACCAGACTGGTTAGTAATAACAATCAATTTATACCCAGCTGCGCTGAGTGTTTGCAATCCTTCAACCGCGCCTTGTGTCAGCTGGATGCGCTCCGGGTCAACATTATACGGCACATCGTCAATCAAGGTACCGTCCTTGTCAAGAAATACCGCCTTTGTGGACATGTATTCAGTCGCCTCTAAAGGCTCAATTACAGTCTGGACTTGGTCAAGGCCAAGAACTCTCACGCATCGGTAAAACCATCATTTCAGGAATGACAGTCTCAGTTGGTGAAGAAAGCAAAAACCGAATGGTTTGGGCTACGTTCTTGGGGTCTTGGAGCGTACTGACATCAATATCAGGAAACCGCTCCAGCAGAAATGGCGTCCGCATCCCACCGGCAACTAGAGCTGTAACTTTGATATTATGCGGTCGAGCCTCCACATGAAGGGCGTGGCTGAAGCCCAAGAGCCCCCATTTGCTGGCGTGGTAAGCCGAGGCGTTCGCCCAAGCCCGTTTGGCAGCAGTAGAGGTAATATTAATGATATAACCGCTGGCCTGTTCCTTCATCACTGGTAAGGCGAACTTCGACATGATAAAGGGGCCGCGCAGGTTGACGGCGAGAACCCGATCCCAGTCAGTAATGGAAAGCTCCTCAATCGAGAGAGTAACATCCGTTCCTGCATTGTTGATCAGGGCGTCTAGGCGTCCTGACTTCGCAACAATCTTTTTGACAGCATCTTCTGCTTGCTCCTCGTTCGTCACATCAAGCGGCAGCGCGATCGCTTCCTTACCACTAGCCTGAATTGCCTGCGCGACTTTCTCGGCAAGATCCGGACGTATATCTGCGACAACGATGCTGGCACCCGCTGATGATAGCGTTTGGCAGACGGCTTCACCCAGTCCCCGTCCGCCTCCAGTTACAAGCACAACCCTTCCTTTAAGTTCTTCCATGTTTTTTTCTCCTGATTAGCTATCGGCTCCATTTCCCACTTACCGCACTGCTCCTCAACCAATTCGCATAGGAGATGCAGGACGAGAAGTTGTACTTCCTGGATACGTTGTGTATCGGACGCTGGTACAACTACTGCTACATCAGCTAAGCCAAGTAACTCCCCACCATCACCTCCCAGCAGGGCGACGCAAATGAGTCCATGGGATCGCGCCGTCTGAAAAGCCTCAATTAGATTGCGTGATCGCCCACTGGTGCTGATGCCAAGCAACAAGTCACCTTTGGACGCAAAAGTTTCTACTTGTCGGGAAAAGACATACTCGTACCCGACATCATTCGCCCAAGCAGTGAGAAAAGCCGTATCCGCAGTCAGCGCCAAAGCCGGAAGTCCAGCGCGGGAGGAGCATCTGAAACGACCAACTAACTCAGCGACAAAGTGCTGGGCATCAGCTGCACTGCCACCGTTGCCACAGACAAGCACCTTACCACCTTGAGCAAAGCTCTTGTTGATCGCCTGCGCCGCCGACAAAATAGCAGGACCCAGCTGCCGCCGCGATTGCTCCATCGCCTGCAACACCGCGTCAAAGCTCTGGTCGATAATGGACAGTGCTGAGTGCTGTTTGTGAGCGGGTGTGCAAGTTGCCAAGACTTCCTCGTAGAGAGCCGCAACATTACTTGTCACCTGTTGCCAAGTAAACAGCGCCTTGGCTCTTTTAACACCAAAAGAGCCCAACCTCGCCTGACTCTCAGGATTTTGGTAGAGGTAGGCAATTCGCTCTGCGATCGCGTCCGGGTTATTTGGGGGGACAAGGTAGCCGGTTTCACCGTCTTTAACTGTAAATTTAATCCCACCCACGTTAGAGCCAATCACCGGCGTCCCACAAGCCATCGCCTCCAAGGGTGTAATGCCAAACGGTTCGTACCAGGGCGTTGTAACGAACACATCCGCTGCACTATAGTAGTACTTGAGTACCTCGCGGTGGCGGCGTCCGACAAATGTTACCCACGACTCAATGCCAAGAGAGCTGGCAATAGCTTGAAGGCGACCGATTTCAGGTGTGAGGCAGGAATCTGGCTCTTCCGATTCACCTCCCACAATTAGCAGCCGTGCAGTGATCTGATGCTGCTTCAGGAGCGTTGCTGTGCCACGAATCACCGTGTCAACTCCCTTACGCGGCACCAGTCGCCCCAGCTGGAGGATAAGTAGATCCTCAGGCGGCAGCCCTAGCATGACCCGAGCGCTAGCCTGATCAACCCGCCAGAATTCAGCTGGGTCAAAGCCACAGGGAATGATACTGATTTTCCCTGGGTCAGCATGGTAAAGACTTCTCAAGTCTTCTTGATCCTGCTGACACTCAGCGATGATATGATCAGCCTCGGCAACGATGCGGTCTTCGATCTCAAACCGCTCATCCGGAAATTCATCCGCTTCACCTTGGTAGAAGCGGCGGACGCGACCGAGAGCATGAAACGTGACGACGAACGGTATACCTAATTTTCGCTTAATCTCCGCTGCTACCATTGCCGACATCCAGAAATTGGCATGGATGAGGTCGTAGGTTTGCGGAGTATGCACGCATTGCGCAAGGACGTAAGCGGAGAATTCCTGCATGTACGGCAGGAGGTCTTCCTTTCGCACGTACTTCACTGGACCAGCTGGAACGTGGATGATGCGAACGCGATCGCACCACTCCACAATTTCCGGCAATTCGTAACTATCCCCTCTGGTAAAGACGTCAATTTCGTAGCCCAGAGCAGCCAAATGCTTAGCCAGCTGCCCTACATACACATTTTGCCCGCCGCTATCTGCACCCCCGAAGGTGCCTAAGGGTGAGGCGTGTTCGCTAATTAGCGCAATACGTTTAGTCATAAGGCATGGTGGCGGGTGTGGTGGCGGGAGAGAGCGCCTCTCGCCTACTTTCAGTAACTAGGGAAAATGCCTCTTCCCAGTCGCGGGTGAATCGTCCAATGTCAAAGCGCGATCGCGCTCTACAAAAAGCACCTTCACCCAGCGATCGTGCCCTGTCTGGGTTGTTCAAAAGTTGGCACATTGCCTCCACTAGCTTCTCAACATCGGTATCGACATAACCAGAAACTCCGTTTTCAATTAGCGTGACCATTTCTGTAGTTGCCAGCCCAACCACTGGCAGACCGATCATCATCGCTTCGCACACTGCAAGCCCTAAGCTGGTATAGCGAATCGGATTAAAAAAGAAGCGGTAGCGTGATGCGAAGGCTGCTAGCTGGTCATGCCGCACCTCCCCCAGTCCACCCAACTGCTCCGAACCCATGCCAACCAAATCCAGGGGTACCGACCGACGTACACGCTCAAATACGTCAGCACCAAGACGACGACCGCGTGCTTTGAGACCATTCACAATAACCAGCCCCCTTGAAATCTCGCCAGTGTAGCGGACACCAGATGGAACCATGACGCCGTGTTCAATCACACGGGTAGGGGTGCGATTGCTATCCCACATTAACTGGTTAAAGTGGGTAACATGAACCAAAAGCAGATCCGAGTCATCTACAATGTGACGCGTATCTGTTGGTTGTTCCCGTGGCGGATCGTGTTCCAGGTAAATCCGGGGAAGTCGTCGCTGGGACTCTGAGAGGATTTCCTACTGATCCTCCAAGTAGTTCTTACGCGACTGAAACAGAATACAGTCCAGTTGTAGATTCCGTACCTCCTTAGCTGAGACATCATGAACATTGTCTGCCTAGGGAAAGCCGCCCAAGCGACCGCCATAGCCTTCAGGGCGTCCTGGTTTAACCGGCAGGTAAAATTCGTGACCAGCCTGCGTCAGGTAGTAGAGATAGCTGCCGTGGATGTGCCAGGTCAGAATGAGCAATCGTCGCATGGATAATTTCACTCTTTTGCTTCTGTACGGCCCGGTGTCAGACCCGCCCCCACGCCAGTAACCACTCTACTGCTCCGATTTCCATAGTTCATTGGGCATTTGACCAAAGAAACTTTTGGTTGACGACCTAGCAATTGGGCAATTGCACAAACAACGGCACTGTCACCGCTTTCCCACCGAGATCATCAGCTATGCAGCCTGGCTCTACAATACGTTCTCATTAAGCAAAATAGCTAGGAATAACTATTGCTGACCGTGCCTTTCTCAATCCGACTATGCCCTTTACTGGGTGAATCGAAGTAGGTCTCTTGAGCCATGAGATTCTCCTGCACACTTTTGAACAAATTGAGTTGATTATCTTTGAGCGCAGCTAGATAGTGATTGCCACTGTTGATAATCAACTCACAAGTTTTGTTTTTTTGCTATTTAAGTCTAACCTTTTCTTACTACAGTTAAGACAATTTCAGCTATTTGGTTGAAGATTTTTATGGTTTCATTTAAGTATTCTTTTTCACCATTCGGTTAATGTAAGACTTACACAGTGTACAAAAAGAATCCTTGCGTGCCTCAACGTGCATTACTTCATTGGCGTGAGCTAGAGCTGTTGCCGGAGTCTTATGCATAAGTGGTGAGCTTCGGAGCGTTAAAAGTAGAAATACTGAAATTAGCGCGTCTGTTGCAGCAGAAAATTCAGTAATCTTCCTGTATTCAGCCAGGCTGATGATTAGACATAATGTAAGTCTGAAAGGAAATAATTGCCTCGCTCCTAGTCAAAGTATTTGGAGCAGCTTCAGCAGCTTAGTAGTTTCACTTGATGTGTTTCTGCCAAAGACCCGCCAGCTTTTGAGCTTACAAAAGCCAATTGGGCAGAGAAATCCCAGCCGCTAACTTCTATCCAGATTCCTAAAAGAGAAAGAAAAATTATCACCAAAAGTCCAGGAGAGTTTTTGAAGTAACAACTTCTATGAGTAAGTTAAAGTTCTTAACAAAGTCAATGGTATAGCGTTTCCTAATCTACTGAGGTACATTAACAACAGTGAGTAAACCAGTTTTGAATATCTTTTAAAGACACTTTATTAAAAGCTTCTTCAATTGCTTTTGCCA
>JAABUZ0100003239.1_pt1 | contig 14511 bp, 10 predicted proteins | sample 5562091 | NCBI WGS metagenome assembly JAABUZ01 (sample SAMN12813069, study PRJNA571459) | rock metagenome | isolation source: Antarctica rocks | place: Antarctica: Victoria Land, Linnaeus Terrace sud | collected 2015-12-21 | reverse complement strand
ACATGATTGTTGAACCGCCGGGGGCGCGCGCGTTGATGGCTGTCGTCGCGCACCCGGACGACATCGAGAGTTGGTGCGCCGGCACGCTGGCGCGCGCCAGCGACGCCGGCGCGACAGTACGACTGCTGCTCGTTACCTCTGGCGATAAGGGATCGAGCGATCCTCGGGACACATCCGACGCTGTCGCCGCGCGACGCGAGCGCGAGGCGCTGGAGGCGGCGCGACGCCTGGGGCTCGCGGAGGTGGCGTTCCTGCGCCACCCGGATGGAGAGGTGGAGGACACGCGCGCGCTGCGCGGCGCGTTGGTTGCCACCATCCGGCGTTGGCGACCCGCCGCGCTGTTCACGCACGACCCCGCGCATCCCTATCCCCCGTACACGACCCACCGCGACCACCGCGTCGTGGGCCGCGCCGCGCTGGACGCCGTCTATCCGCTGGCGCGGGATCGCCTGTCGTTCCCCGCGCAGGTGACGGAGGGCCTGGAGCCGCACGCCGTGGATGAGGTCTGGCTTTTTGCCAGCGACCGCCCCACCGCGTACATCGACATCGACGCCGGCTTCGACCGCAAGATCGCGGCGCGATTGGCGCACGCGAGCTAGACGCGCGATCCCGACGCGTTGCGGCGGGGCTGGCGGGAGCGGGCGGCGCGCATCGGCGCGGAGGCCGGTTTGCCGCTCGCGGAAGCCTTCGTCGTGCTCCATCTCGACTAGCGTAGGCGCCGCATCCCAGAGTGGGGTAAGGGGAGGGGATGGAAAAGGGCGCGGGTGAAGGATTACGCGCCCAGGATGTTGACCGCGCGGGCCGCGACGAGCGCGACGGTGAGGAGCGAGGCCAGGGACTGCAACAGCATGAGCCCTTTGGCCGCGGGGGTCAGCGGCATCGTGTCCGTCGGGCTGAACGCGGTGGCGTTCGTGAACGCGACGTAGAGGTAGTCCACGAAGCGGGGAGCCCAGTGTCCGACCGTACAGGCCGGGGTGATCATCTGCGGGAAGAGAAAGTCCGGCTCGCGGTGGCCTGGTCCGCTGCGGTCGTCGGGTCCGCCGCGGTCGAGCTCCCAATACCACAGCGCGAAGACGAGAACGTTGGTCAGCCAGATCGCGATCGCCGCGACGATGAGGGTCTGACCGGTGAGTGGAATATGTTCATTCGCGCGCACGAGTACCTTTTTCCCTGTCAGGAGCGCCTGCACGAGCAGAACTAAGGAGCCCACGTTGGCCGCGTTGATGACGGCGATGAGGGCGACGGCCGCCCATCGTTGCCAACGCGGCTCGCCCATGCGCCGACGTGGCGCGGCTATCCACAGCGGGACGAGTAACGCCAAATCTAAAATCGGCAACAGCCATGTCGGGCCGACCGTGAGGGCGTCAGGCAGCATGACATAGAGAAATAGCGCGGCGATCACCGCCAGCGAGGCCGGCCAACGAGGCTCTCCCCGCACGGGCTCTCCCCAGGCCGCCTCGCGCTCGTGCTGACGCTGTGGCGTCTCCGTCGTCATCGTGATCTACCTTCCGTGTCCCGTTCTAGACGCCATGACTCCGTTACATATATCACAATATATGCCACTATGCGCCCGCCGCCGACGCCATATGCCACTAGGTATGCGCCGCCCGCCGACGCCCACACAATCATAGCAGCGGAGCGTGTTCACGAGGATATGGCGTCGTCCAACAGGGGAAAGACCGCGCGGAGGGCCGGGTAGATGCGGTCGTAGAGCGGGTAGATGCGGTCGTAAACGGCGCTCTGAGCGGCCTGAGGCGTCACGGGGGGGCCAGGCCACACCGACCGCGCGACTCCGTCGGCGAGAGAGAAGACCCTGACGCCCGCCCCGGCTAGGAGGGCGGCGCCGAGCGCTGGTCCCTCGCCGCCGCCTTCCGCCAAGACCGGCACGCCGAAGACATCGGCCTGCACCTGACGCCAGAAGAGGCTGCGGGCGCCGCCGCCGGTGGCGTAGACCCTGTTCGCGGGCAGACCAAGCGTGCGGATGATCTCCAGCGAGTCGCGCAGCCCAAAAGTGACGCCCTCGACGACCGCGCGCACGAGGTGCTTTTTGAGGTGCCGCACGGTAAGGCCGCAAAAGACGCCGCGCGCGTGGGGGTCGCCATGGGGAGTGCGTTCGCCCGAGAGATAGGGCAGGAAGATCAGACCTTCGGCGCCTGCCGGGACGGTCGCGGCCTCCTCCATCATCAGGTCGTAGACGTCGCGCCCCTCGCGCTCCGCCCGCACGATGTCCTCCTGGCACATCGTGTCGCGGCACCAGCGCAGCGCCCCGCCGGCCGCCAGCATCACGCCCATGACGTACCATGTGCCCGGGACGGCGTGGCAGAAGGTGTGCGCGCGGCCCTCGGGGTCGACCTCCGGGGCGGCGGTTGGGGCCAACAAGACGCCGGAGGTGCCGAGCGAGCTCATCAAGCCGCCAGGCGCGATGACCCCGGTCCCCACCGCCGCGCACGCGTTGTCGGCCCCGCCGGCGACGATGGCTGTCCCGGCCGCTAACCCGCACGCTTCCGCCGCCTCGGGCGTCACGCCCCCGACGACGTCGCTCGACTCGCGGCAGATGGGCACGAGCGTGTCCGGGAGGTCTAGCAGACGCAGCATCTCCGCGCTCCAGGCGCGGCGGCGCACGTCGAGCAGCAGCGTCCCGGCCGCGTCCGACACCTCGGTCCCGAGCTTGCCGGTGAGGCGGTAGACGAGGTAGTCCTTCGGCAGCAGGACTTTGGCGACGCGCGCCCACACGTCCGGCTCGTTCTCGCGTACCCACAGCAGCTTGGGGGCGGTGAAACCGGCCAGGGCGGGGTTGGCGACGAGTTCAAGCAGGCGGGCGCGCCCTCCGACGCGGCGTGTGATCTCATCGCACTGTGGGGCCGAGCGCTGGTCGTTCCACAGGATGCACGGCCGCAGTACCGCGCCCCGGTCGTCGAGCAGCACGGCCCCGTGCATCTGACCGGAGATGCCGATACCCGCGATCGAGGCGGGGGAGATCCCGATGTTGGCGAGCGCCGCGCGTACGCTGGCGCGGGTCGCCTCCCACCACTCAGCCGGGTCCTGCTCGCTCCAGCCGGGGTGCGGGGACCGCGCGCTTAACCCGATCGTCGCCGTGCCCGCCACCGTCCCATCCTCGGCCAGCACGAGACTCTTCACGCCGGAGGTCCCCAGATCGATGCCCAGCAGATAGCGTCCTGACGTATCCATCGCGCTCACCGTCCATTCTTCGTTATCCGTGTCTCGGAGACCTGTGTATGGGGCGCGCAGCCCCGAATACACGTGCCGAACAGGTATGCCGGTCCCCTATGCCGTATCCGCGCATGGACGTGGACCACGAGGGGACGCGTCTGGGCCGGGCCGACATCGGCCCCCCAGCGCGGGAGGAGCGCGAATCGCTGTTGCGCGAGGAGACACAGGAGCAGTACGCCGACGATGACCGCGGCGCGACGTCCGCGCCCTATGCGCGCCCCACACGCGCCGGCCGCGCCGACGCGCCGGCAGATGTACACGAGAAAGTCCCTCTCGTCGCGGAGAAAGCGGATTACCGTATGACGCGGGGCGTGCGGGGCGTGCGGCGCGGAGTAGGCGTCCGCGCGCGCATACGTTACCCCTGACGCCGTGGCGTGGCGCGGGCGTCCCAGTCCACCGGCGTGGGCGTCGTCGTAGGCTCGCCGGCTCACGGGGCTACTCAGAACCCTATAGGCCTCGTCGATGTCCTTGAACCGCTGTTCCGTCCGCGCCTCGTCGGGGTTTATATCGGGGTGGTAGCGGCGCGCCATACGGCGAAAAGCGGCCTTGATGTCCTGCTCATCCGCGTGGGGATCGAGGCCCAGTATGCCGTAGTAGTCTTTAACCGTGCCGTGCATACCGTTGCGCGCCCCTTATCTAGCGAGGATTGTCGGACATCCTGTTTGCGTCCTGTTTGCGTCCTGTTTGCGTCACGTCGGCCGTCGGCGTCGATCGAGGTCTATCCGCCCGGCTGCCCGGCGCGATGGTACGCCGAGACCACGTCTGTTATGCGTCGCGGCTATAGTGTACGGTAGCCGACGCGTACACACCCATAGTACACGCCATTACGGCGCCGCGTTTATACGGGATCGCCCGTCGCCGGCCAATCGCTGACGGTTGCCAACTGATGGCTGGTCGCTGTCGATCTTCAATGCGACGAAGAAGGCGCTGCCCATACCGGGGGCGCTCTCGACCCAGATGCGTCCGCCCATCGCTTCGGTGAGGCGGCGCGCGATGTAGAGGCCCAGCCCAACGCCGCCGTGGCTCTGGTTCATGGCCCGCTCGATGCGAGCGAAGCGCATGAACAGGCGCGGTATGTCGGCCGCGTCGATCCCCGACCCCTGGTCGGAGACGGTTAGGACGACCTCGGCGCCCTCTCGTCTCCACGCTAAGGTCACGGTCGACCCGGGAGGGGTATGCTTGACGGCGTTGTCGAGGAGGGAGATCAGCACTTGTTCCAGGCGGAATCCGTCGGCGAGCGCCGTGATGGGCGACCCATCCACCTCAATATGCGGGAGCGTGTCAGGGTAGCGGTCGCGCAGGTACCCCAGGACCTCGCTTGCGACATCCTCCACCGCGACGCTTTTGAGGTGGACCAATAGCTCCCCCCGTTCGACGTCGGTCAGCAGCATCATGTCGTCGATGAGTCGCGAGAGCCGGTGACTGGATACGTTGATCTTCTCGATCATGACGCGCCGACGGTCCTCGTCGGTCAACCGCCAGCGCATGAGCAGCTTTTGCGTGTAGCCCGATATCAACGTCAGGGGGGTGCGCAGTTCGTGCGAGATGGCGAAGGCGAAATCGGTCTGGACGCGGTCGATTTCTTCGAGTTGGCGGAGCCGCTCGCGCACGAGAGTCAGTTCGCGTTCGAGCCCGGTGATGCGCTCGCGCAGGATCAGTTCCGTCACCGGTTCGGTCGGCTCACCGGCCATGGCCGACGGGTTCTGCTCCATCAGGGCGCCCCGTATATGCTCATCGTCGGACCCGGACGGAGCGGGGAGTCGCCCGTAATGCGCTGGAGCAGGCGCCCGCGCCGGTACAGTTCGCGGTAGCGGGCGGCCTCGACGGGGTAGCGCCGCGGGCTGCGCAGATACGCGTCGTCGGTGTAGCTGTCGACGACGATGTAGCGAACCCCGTGTGCCCGGTACCAGTCGTACGTCTCGGCCGTTATCGTGCCGTGGTTGATGATGCGGTAGCGCCGGGGCGAGAGCCCGAACGGGCGGCCCTCCCAGTTCTCGGTCGCGATCGTGGCCCCGTTCGCCGCGTGCGCGTCGACCCAGGCGACGGCGGCCTCTTCGCTGAACGGGTGTGTGATCGCGAAGTCGGACTGCGTCCCGGCGTAGGCGGCCACGTACAGCGATGGGACGACCGCGACCCCCAGGACGATCGCATAGGCGGCGACATGATTGCGCAGCGCCCGAATCACGGGCGGCATGACGGCCTCGGCGGCGGCGGCGGCGAACAGGGCCAGGAACGGCAACAGGGGCAGCAGGTTGCGATCGAAGCGCACGTAGGTGCCGCACAGCACGGCGTAGTACGGCAGCGCGAAGGCCAGCAACACGACGCCCGCGCGACGGTAGCGCGCCACGACGGCGACGAGGCCGGCCACGGCCAATAGCGTCATGGGCGCGAGCATCCCGTCGCGCGCCAGGTACAGCAGGTACCACACGGCGTTATCGTTCCCCTCCGCGCCCGGATGCCCGGTCATGTAGTGCCGCGGCACCACGGTCATCGAGGTCACGAAGTCGGACCAGTCGCGCAGAGCGAAAGGGATCGATAGCGCGAAGACGACGGCGGCGACGGCCGTCGCCGCCGCGGACACGCCGAGCCGCCAGCGCCACGAACGCGCGTGTGTGAGGAGGGCCGCGGCGAGCGGGAGCGTCAACGCCACGCCGGCGTTGTATTTCGTCCCCCCCGCGAGCCCCGCCGCGAGCCCGGCGAGCACGATGTCGCGTCGGGCGCTCTCGCCGGTGAGGGCGCGCACGGCGAAGAGCGCGGCCAGGGCGGTGAACAGAGCCGTGGGGGCGTCGACGGTGATGTAGTGCGATTGCTGCACGTGCTGCGCCGCCACGGCGAGAAAGAGCGCCGCGATCAGTCCCAGGCGCGGCGCGAGGCGGCGTCCCGTCAGGTACGTCACGAGGACCGTGAGCGTGCCCATCAGCGCGGTGAGGGCGCGTCCCGCCAGATAGTACGCCGGTAGATGCGCGCGGGGGTGGCGCAGGATGTCCGGGGAGACGAGCGCGGCGACGTGCCCGACGAGGATCGCCCAGAGCGCCTGAAGGTCGTAGAAGAAGGATGGGTAGACGTAGTAGTGCGCGTCGGGGTTTCCCTTGAGCCACATGTCGAGCGCCCGTCCCTCGACCGAGGGCTCGTCTGGCTGGACGATGTAAGGGAGGCCGAAGGCGAGTCCCCAGAAGCGCAGGGCCAGCGCCAGGAGTAGGATGCACACGAGGGCCAGGCGCAGGGTTGACGTCAGGGTGAGCGTCGACCGACGGACGAGCGTTCGGCCGCTCAGGACCGATGGGTAGGCGGGATTTTGGTAATTCTGCACGATAGGCCCACGGCTCTGGCGTCGATGATTATACGCGATTATACGCCACGGGTTTCTCGGGTCTCGCAACCCGCGCGGCGCCGCGACACAGCGGCTCGTTGCCGCCGCCGTCGCGCGGGTAGACGGTCCGCGAATGGATGTCGACGCGCGCACGCTTACTCGCGGCAAGCCAGCTTGCTGGATTATAACATACACCCCGAGTTGATCCGGTTTGCGGTACTTTTGCGGTACTATAGACGGTGCATGCACCCGCTACCTCTGGCCTCGAAACGGCGCGATCACCTGCTTTCCGCCGTCCTGACGGCCGCGGAGCGGGTCGTCGATCGCGCGCGGGCGACGCCGCGCGCGCCCGTGGCTCCGCGGCGCGTCGTCGTCTTGAAGAGTTGTTGCCTGGGCGACGCTCTGCTCGCGACGCCCCTGATCGGCGCCCTGCGACGGGCTTATCCTCAAGCGCGTATCGTGGCCGGGATCGGACGTTGGGCGCGGCCGGCGCTGGTGGGCAACCGCGACCTCGACGGTCTGCTCGATCTGGAGGGGGTTGGGACGGGGAGCTTCGATCCGGGCGCCTACGCCCGCGCGCTGCGACGGCTGCGCGCGGGCCGCTTCGACGTGGCGCTGGCGCTTGACCGCACGCCGCTGCTTACGCTCCTGCCGCTCCTGGCCGGCATCCCCGTCCGCGCGGGGATCGACAGCGCCGGGCGCGGGCTACCGCTCAACGTGCGTGTGCCGTGGACGGCCGTGGAGCACGAGGCGGCGCTGTTCCTGCGCATCGGCGCGGCCCTCGGCGTTCCGGTCGACGAGGCGCGCTTGCGGTTCGACCCGACGCCGGACGACGAGGCGCGCGCCGACGTGCTATGGCGCGCGGCCGGGCTCGACAGCAAGCGCGCGCTGGCGCTGCTTCCGGGGGGAGGGCGCAATCCGGGTATGACGATGGAGACGAAGCGTTGGCCCCCCGCGCGCTACGCCGCCCTGGCCGACGCGCTCTACGAGCGCCACGGGCTCATCCCCGTGCTCACCGGCGACGGCGCGGATCGTCCCGTGACGGCTGAGACGCATCGGCTTATGCGCGCTCCTGCTATTGACATAACAGGAGAGACGACGCTCGGGGCGCTTGGCGCGTTCTATCGGCGCTGCGCGCTCTTCGTCGGCAACGACTCGGGTCCCACGCACCTCGCGGCGGCGGCGGGCGCCCCCGTCGTCGCCGTCTTTGGACCCACCGACCCCGCCGTCTATGCGCCCTACAGCGCGCGCGCGATGACCCTGCGCGGACCCTACGGCATCAGCACCGCCGAGGTCGGCGTCGACGAGGCGGTGGACGCGGCCGATCGCTTGCTGAGTATGGGGGTCGGGGAAGTCTGACGCGGAGTCCTAGCCTTGGGGGCCTGCGGCGCGGATATCGGCGGCGACATCCGGGAAACGGTCGAAGTTGGCGCGGAAGCGCGCGGCGAGGTCGGCCGCGGCGCGGTCGTAGGCCGCCTCGTCCGCCCACGTCTCGCGCGGCCGCAGCACCTCTCCTGGCGTCCCCGCGACGCGCATGGGTATCGCGAGCCCGAACACCGGGTCGGTCCACGTCGGGGTCCCGACAAGATCCCCCGCCAACGCCGCCCGTACCATGGCCCTGGTGTGGGTCAGCGAGATGCGCGCGCCCACCCCGAACGGACCCCCGCTCCAGCCTGTGTTGACGAGATAGCAGCGCGTTCCGTGCGCCAGCAGCCGCTCACGCAACTGCGCGGCGTACACCGGCGCGGGCAGCGCCAGGAACGGCGCGGCGAAGCAGGCGCTGAAGGTGGCCTCGGGCTCATTGCCCAGGCCCGCCTCGGTCCCCGCCAGCTTGGCCGTGTAGCCCGAGATGAAATAGTACAGCGCTTGCTCCGTCGTCAGCGTGGAGATGGGCGGCAGCACCCCGAACGCGTCCGCCGTCAGGAAGACGACGGCGCGCGGGTGGCCTCCCCGCCCCGTCGCCACCGCGCCGGGGATATAGTCCAGGGGGTAGGCCGCGCGCGTGTTCTGAGTCAGACGGCCGTCGGCGTAGTCGGGCTCACGCGTCTCGGGATCGAGGACGACGTTCTCGAGGACGGCCCCGAAGCGGATCGCGTCGTAGATCTGGGGCTCTTTCTCCCGGCTGAGGTCGATACACTTGGCGTAGCAGCCGCCCTCGAAGTTGAACACGCCGTCCCGGCCCCAGCCGTGCTCGTCGTCGCCGATGAGCGCGCGCGTGGGGTCGGCCGAGAGCGTCGTTTTACCCGTGCCCGAGAGCCCGAAAAAGAGAGCCGTATCGCCGTCCGCATCGACATTGGCCGAGCAGTGCATCGGGAAGACTCCCGCTGCGGGCAGGACGTAGTTGAGGTACGAGAAGACGCTCTTCTTGATCTCGCCCGCGTAACGCGTCCCGGCGATCGTGACCGTACGCCGCCCGAAGTCGAGGATGACCGCCACCTCCGAGCGCACGCCGTCGCGCGTCGGGTCGCAGCGAAAGTCAGGGGCGGCCAGCACGGTGAAGCCGGGCTGGAAGCCGGCCCGATCGCCCGGCGTCGTGCGCAGGAAGAGTTGGCGCGCGAAGAGAGCGTGCCAGGCGTACTCGGCGACGACGCGGACGCCCAGGTGGTGGGCCGGGTCGGCCCCGGCCCAGGCGTCGACGACGTAGGTTTCGCGGCCGCGCAGGTAGTCTTCCACCCGCTCCTGCAACCGCCCCGCGACGGCGGGATCGATAGGCTGGTTGGCGCCGCCCCAGGCGACGGGGCCGTCGGTCGCGGCGTCGCGCACGATGAACTTATCTTTGACGGAGCGGCCGGTGCGCGGGGCCGTCTCGGCGTCGAGCGCGCCGTTGGCGGCGAGTTGCGCGTTGCCGTGACGCACAGCCTCCTCGATGAGGGCAGCCGGACTGAGGTTGGCGTGTGCCCGCGGCCACTGCCCTTCCATCCCAGTGTCCGGCCTCTGCCGCGTCGTGTCTGCCATTGTTACCTCCTAGATAGTGAGTGTCGGATGTCAGGCGCTAGTGGCGAGAACCGTGCCAAGCGGTCGTTTGGGCCGGCCTGGCAGCCCATCCGGAGCCAGGGATTGGCGCCTGATACCTGGCTCCCGGCGCCTGGCGCCTCGTTAGATCCCGGCCGTGCCAGCTTTGACGTTGGGTCCGCCGTAGACGACGACCGGGGTACCGACGGGAGCCCAGTTCCACAGCCACTGCGTGACGGCGAAGGGGATGTTGACACAACCGTGCGTGCCGGTCGGCTCGCTCGATCCCGGCCCATCGCCCGTCACGTTCGTGCCCGGTCCGTAATGGGCGCGCCAGTAGGCGTCGTGCATGCCATAGCCCGAGTAGAAGGGCATCCAGTATTTGATCCAGGTGGGCGCGTAGTAGAAGGGCGAACCTTGCGGCCACGGCGAGATGAATTGGAAGGGCGTCACCTTCTCGTAGATGGCAAAGTGACCCGTGACGGTGGGCAATTCGGGCCGGCCCGTGGTGACGAGGGTGTATTGCACGGGACGCCCGTCTTCGTACGCGCGCAACGCCTGCTCGGCCACCGAGACCATGATGGCTTTGTGCGGCATGACGGCCCGCATACGGGCCTGTACGGACGCGTCGTCGGCGAGCGCCTGCGCGGCGGCATCGATGTAGGCGTCGTAGCCCCCGGCGTGGCCGAGCAGCCCCTGGTAGTACGACGCGTCGTGCGTCGCGTTGCTCGACGTCCATTGAGCCAACGCCTGAAGGTCAACCGTGATTTGCTGGACGGCGGCCTGCGCGTTGCTCTGGGCCTGGGGCAGCGATCCGTCCGCGGCTGCGCGCGCTTTCCGGCGCGCCGCGTCGAGCGACAGGCGGTTAGCGGTCGGGGCGGGATTGCCGTTCGCCACCGGCACGAGCGGCCGCAATTGCGGCCGCAGCGTGAGGTCCCGGCCTGTTACGGCGTGCCGCCCGTAGAGGTCGCCGGTGACGGCGACCCGCAGATGTTGCTCCCCCGTGGCCGTTGTGCTGAGCGGCGTGCTCACCGCCCACATACCCGAGGCGTCGGAGGTCGTGACCTGGGTAAACAGAACCGCCCCCTGGGCATTGCGGACGGAGAACGTCAGCGCGACGCCGGGCCGGCTATAGACGCGGGCACGCAGGGTGTCGCCGTTGTGGAGGACGGGCGTGTCGACGATCGCGTTGATATGCAGAGGCATGGGTGGGTAGAGCACGAAGTCGCCCCGCGCCGAGGAGTGGATGTCCACGCGGCTCACGTTGACCCGATAGCGCGCCAGCGCGACTTTCGTTCCCATGTAGGCGGCGGTCCAGGTGAAGAGATATTTACCGTGGTCGTCGGTCGTGCCGGTGAGGGTGACGTTTTGGCCGTTGCCGTATGCGACCGTGAGCGTCACGTTGGCCTGGGCGAGGGTATGGACGAACACTTTCTGCTGCTCGCCGGCGGAGATATCGCGCTGGGCTGCCGCCGCGAACAGGGGAACGCCCCCGGAGCGAGCGGCCTTAACCGAGCCGGGAGCGACGACGGTGCCAAGGGCGGATAGGATAAGAGCGCAGAGGAGTGCGAGTGAAGGGATGCGCTTGGACATTCTGGACAACTCTCCGCATCGAAAGGTCCCGCCACCCGACGCGACACACACGACCACGCCATCGTCGGAACCATGCTCCTTCAACTGTAGCATGTTAGCCCCTATATCTAACGAGGCCCCGCCTCAGACCGACGAGATGTACGCGCCGCCAAAAACATGACGCAATCGCATCATGTTTCAGCCCTATAGCGAAGCTAGGGCGAATAGTATGCGCCGTGAGCGCGTTTAGACCCCGGCCGAGAGCAGGCCGAGGGCGGCGAGGCCGGCGATGAGGCAATAGTAGGCGAACGGATCCAGACGATTTTTCTTGAAGTAGCGGTCGAGGAACCGCACGCTGAGGTAGGCCGCCCCGGCGGAGAGCAGGCAGCCCAGGACCGCGTAGCCGAGCACGCCCCGGCCGGCGGGCGCCAGGAGTTCAGGGGAGGTCTTGAGGCTGGCCGCGACGATGATGGGGGTGGCGAGCATGAAGGTGTAGCGCATGGCCTCGTGGTGGCGCAGCCCGAGCGCCAGCCCTCCCACCATAGTGGCGCCGGAGCGCGAGATACCCGGCAGCAACGCGAGGGATTGGAACAGGCCCACGATGAGCGCGCCCCTCCAGCCGAGTCGGTCGACGTCCTTGTACTCCTGCTCCCGGTCACGTCCCCCCGCCGCGATCGCCCTGTATTGGCGGCGCCGGAGCACCTCGCCGCCGAGCATGAGGAGCCCGTTGACGGCGAGGAAGAGCGCGGCCGACCTGGGGTTGCCGAAGTTGCTTGTGAGTACTTCCTGGAACAGGATGGCCAGGACGGCGGCGGGAACGGTCCCGACGATGATGAGCCAGATAAACCGTTCGTCGGGGTCGTTGCTGAGCTTGCCGCGCGCCAGGGAGGCGAAGAGCACGTTCAATAGATGCAGCCAGTCGCGCCAGTAGAACACGAGGAGCGCGGCGGCGGTCCCGAAATGCAGGAGCACAACGAAGGCTAGGTACGCTGGGGCCCTTTGGTTGATGTTCCAGTGCAACAGCGCGGGGAGGATGACGGTGTGGCCCAGCGAACTCACCGGGAAGAGCTCGGCGACCCCTTGCAATAGGGCCAGGATGATGACCTGTAGAAGGTTGAGGTTTGTTCCAGCGGCGGCGTGGCCGTGGACAAGCACGCCGCTCGCGGCGCTGGTTAGACAAAAAGTAGGCACGAAATGGAGGATACCGAGCATGTACCGATCTGTCAAACGACCGGAGCGCCGGAGCCGGCCACTCCGAACGTCCCGGCGGGAGCATTGGGTGCGCTGGCGCCGGCGGCGCCGCCGTTAGACCCTTTGTTGTTACCGTGCCCTTTGCTGCGCCCGTCGTGCTTGCCGTGCCCCAGCGCGCCGACCGGGTAGACTTGGGCCGGCTGCCCCGCCTGCCCCGCCTGTGGAGACGCGCCCTGACTGGTACCGGCGCCCGGCGCGTCGGTCGACACAGAGAAGTGGCGCGTGCCGACCGTTCTGCCGTCGACGAGCGCGGACACGCTATACGCGCCGGGCCCCGCGACCTGTTGCTGCACCCAGAAGGACGGGGAGGAGAGCGCGGCGCTCCCGAGCGGGTACGGGACGTGTTTGCCGCCCGGAAAGGTCCACAGCGCGGCGATCGACGCCCCGACCGGCACGTTGTGCAGATGCAGGACGGCGTACGCCTGCGTGTTAGGGGCGAACCTAGCGCGCGGGTCCATGGCCGCGAACCCGCCGTCCGGGCCGGAACTGTAGCCTGTCCCGGTCGTTATCGTGGCCGTGCCGCGCCCGCGCCGGCTTGCGCCCGCGTTCTTCGCCTTGGCCGTCGCGGACGCGGTCGGGGCGGCCGTCTCGGACGGAGTCTGGGTCGAGGACGCCGCGCTCGCCGTCGCGCTGCCGGTGGGCGCCGTCCCTGTCGCGGTCCCCGTTGGGGTTGAGCTGCCGGCCGCGGCGCCGGGGGCGGTCGGGGAGCCTGTCCCCGTGGGCGTTGGGCTAGCGGCGCCGGCGCTCGTGGGCGTCGTGCCCGTCGTGGGTGTTGTGCCCGTCGCCGTGGGTAGAATCGGTCCCGGCCCGGCCCGGCCCCGCGATCCGCCTGTGGCTGTCGCGGCCCCGGATGTCGCGGAGGCCGTCACGGCGCTGGCCGTCGGGGAGGGGGGCGGCGCCGTTGCGGTATTGATCGCCGGCGCCGCGGTCGGCCCCCTTGTGCCGAACAGAGAGGGGAGCCACGAGGGATGCGTGTACGCGTAAGCGCCTCCTCCTCCCAGGAGTACCAAGAGCAGCAGCGGGAGCACGGGCGCGCGGCGGCGCTGGGGCGCGGCGGCGGCGGCCGCGCGCGGGCCCGCGGGGCGTGGACCGCGCATAGGGGCGGCGGCCGGCGCGTGCGCCGGGTAGACGGCCGTCGCGGCCCGGCTGGCCGCGCTCGTCGTGTTGTCACGAGCGGGGGGCGCCGCGGCGAGCGCGGCCAGCGCTGCGGCGAGCGCGACGCCGGAGTGGTAGCGCCGGACGGGATTCTTATCGATCGCCTTGAGGACGACCGTGTCGACGGCCGGTGGGAGCGACGGCACGACCGCGCGCGGCGGGGCCGGCTCTTGTGTAATGTGCTGCATCGCCGTGGCGAGCGGGTTGCCGGCGGTGAAAGGCAGCCGCCCGGTCAGCATCTCGTAGAGCACGATGCCGGAACTGTAGAGGTCCGACTCGGCCGTCGCCGGCTGCCCCTGCGCCTGCTCCGGCGAGAAGTAAGAGACGGAGCCGAGTACCATCCCGGTCGCCGTCTGCCCCGCGGTCGTCAGGGCGCGCGCGATACCGAAATCGCTGACCTTGACAGCGTGATCGGGCGTCAGCAGGATGTTCTCGGGTTTGATGTCGCGATGGATGATCCCGCGGCCGTGGGCGACGTCAAGCGCCTGTCCGAGCTCGCGCATGAGGGGGATCACGGTGGACAACGGCAGGGGGGCCTCGCGAACGATGAGGCGCTTGAGCGAGCCGCCCTCGACGTACTCCATCACGATGTAGTACGTGTCGTCGTCGCGGTCGACGTCGTAGATAGACACGATATTGGGGTGTGTCAGGCCGGCGGCGAGCTGCGCCTCTTGCTGAAAGCGGCGTACGAAGTCAGGCTGTCCGAGGTACTGCTGGTGCAGGACCTTCACTGCGACGACGCGGCCGAGTCGCTCGTCCTGCGCGCGGAAGACACGCGCCGTCCCGCCATCGCCCAATATCTCGAGAAGGCGATAGCGTCCCCCGAGGATCATCCCGCCCGCCGCCATAAGCCCTCCCCCATACGTTTATCCTCGTATTTTAGCAGCGGGGGGGATTCGGGGCTTACACTTACCTAGGCTTTCCCCATTTTAAGGAGAAGAGGCAGAATACACAGCAGAGATTTCGGTGAGACGAAAGGATCTGCATGTCTATTCTGCCTGGCCGTAGTATGGCCTATCTCTCAGCGTTCGCGCCACTGT
>JAABUZ0100006546.1_pt1 | contig 14518 bp, 8 predicted proteins | sample 5562091 | NCBI WGS metagenome assembly JAABUZ01 (sample SAMN12813069, study PRJNA571459) | rock metagenome | isolation source: Antarctica rocks | place: Antarctica: Victoria Land, Linnaeus Terrace sud | collected 2015-12-21 | reverse complement strand
GGGGCTAGCGACCTTGGAAGCGGACTTGCCGCGCATGGCCTCTCTGACTGGCTTCAGCTGGATTACCAGTGTCTCTCTGAATGCGAGTTAGTATGAGTTGCCATTTCCGATGAAATTATTTGTGATAGCATTACTCCGTTTTAACCAGCAGTAGTATTTCTGATACGGTCTCATTGGGGGAACCATGAAGTTAGCCGGACTTACGACCGCGCCGGTCGTAGCCGCAGTATTCTGTTTAGCGTTAACCTTGCCGCTTTCCGCGCAAACCTACCGCGCACAAGTGCGGGGACTGATTACGGATCAAAGCGGCGCTATTCTGCCGGGCGCGAACGTGACTTTGTCCAACGTGAACACCGGGCTTAACGCGGTCAAGCAGAGCGATAATTCCGGCTTGTACGTGTTCGATTATGTCGATCCTGGGACGTACCGATTGACTGTCGAGGCCACCGGATTTGGCCGGTTCACGCAACAGAACGTGGTGATTCAATCAGGCGGAGATATCACGATCAACGCCAGCATGACTCCCGGCACTTTGCAGCAGAGCGTGACGGTGGAAGCGACTCCGCCCGCCGTCGAATTCAACTCAACGAATCAGGAATTGACCATCGATACCAAGATGGCGAATGACACGCCCCGGCTCGACCGGAATCCATTTAAGCTGACCCTGCTGGAGCCCGCCGCCATCAACACGCGAGGCGAGATGCAGCCGTTCCAATCGTGGGCCGCGAACAGCGTGGATTTAGGCGGCGGCACAAATTTGAAGAATGATCTGCTGGTGGACGGCGCGCCTATCGGCATTGGGCACAAAAACGGCTATCCGCCGAACCAGGATGACGTGCAGGAGGCGATTGTTTCGCAGAACAGCGTCAATGCCGAATCGGGACACAGCGCCGGTGGAATTATCAGCCTGACCACCAAAGGCGGAACCAACGAGTGGCACGGCACGGCATTCTATCTGGGGCGCTATCCGTGGCTCAGCGCGGAAGCGGACCGGACCCGGTTCAGCCAGAACGCGCAGCGCCAGAACATGTTCGGCGGCGCGCTAGGGAATCCGATTCTCAAGAACAAGCTATTTAACTTCTTCTCCATGGAGTACTGGAAGATTGCCTCTCCGGGCACCTATAACACAACGGTGCCGACCCCATTGGAACGCCAGGGAGATTTCTCGCAGACGCTGGCGGCGGATGGAACGCAGCGCACGATTTACGATCCGTTCAGCACCGTGGTGGACCCTGTGACCGGCGCGGTGAGCCGGACCGCTTTTCCGGGAAATAAAATTCCAGCGAGCAGATTCGATCCTCTTTCCGCCAAGCTGCTCGGCGCTTTCTGGGACCCGAATAATCCGGGCGTCGGCTACAATCATGCCAACAATTTTCAAAAAGGATACATCGACGCGTACAACTATTACAACTTTTCCGACCGGGTGGACTACAACATCAACGAGAAGTGGCGCGTATCCGGGTACTACGGGCGTTATCACACGACTGATATCACGAACAACCCGACGCCAAACAACTCGGAGCTTTATCAACCATCAGGAAGTTTGCGGGCATCCAACATAGCCACGGGCGACGCGGTTTGGTCGGTAAGTCCGAGCACGGTAATCAATTTTCACGGCAACTGGTACAACCTGACGGACGCTTATGTTTCGAAGGATATCGGAAAAAACGGCTGGGCGAGTGTCTGGCCGAATAATCCTTGGTACAAGTCCTATCAGCAGGCTTCCGCGAACGTTCCGGTCTACTTTCCCACTTTCAATATTGGCGGCAACTCTTTCGGCGGCCCTGGGTTCTTCTGGGATCAGAGACCGGCGGCTGAATCATTCAGCGTGCGGGCATCTCAAACCAAAGGTTCGCATTATTTGAAGTACGGCTTTGAATACCGGCGCAGCGGCGGACCGACCTATGTGAGCAACACGGACAACTTTCTCTTCAATCAGTCACTCACCGCTAATACATCCACCAGTCCGGACCTGAAGAAATCAGGCGATCCGTTTGCTACGTTCCTTTTAGGCGCGCTGGATGGTTCATCCCAGATGGTGGGCGGGCCGGCGCCGATCACCATTTCAGATTTCTACGGCTTGTATATCGGCGATGACTGGAAAGTCAGCCGGAAAATCACGATCAACCTGGGCCTGCGCGAAGAATATGAGACGCCCTGGCATGATCCCAATCACCAGCTTTCGCTCGGCCTCGATCTGGCGCACGCGGACCCTGCAATTGCCGCGAATCCGCCGCAGATGCCCGCGCAGGCGCTCGCGATTGTTGGCCCCAATTATTACAGCTTCAACGGGCTTTGGAGGTTCACCAGCGGCAGCCATCGGGGAATGTGGAACGCGCCGAAGCTGAACCTCCAACCCCGATTCGGTATTGCTTATCGCATCAGCGAGAAAACGGCGCTGCGCTTTGGCTACGCGATGTACACGGTTCCGTCCGAATATAATTTCACGGCGGCTCCGGTGTCCGGGTTCGAGGACGTGAACTTTCTGGAACCTCCGTTTTTCGGAATGACCGGATATCAGAATACGGCTCCGCTGCTGAACGGCAGGCCGCAGCAGACGATTTCCGACCCTTATCCGGCTAACAATCCTTTGGTGCCAATTGCGGGAACGGCGGCGGGAACCAACGTGGGCCGGGGAGGTTCGCCATTGCTCTGGTATCCGGAGTTTTTCCAGAAAGCGTACAATCACCGGCTGAATGTCACGCTGGAGCATCAGTTTCCGGGCCAAGTGGTGACGGCGGTGACGTATTTCAGAAACTATGGAAACCAGCACTATAATCAACCGCTGAACAACATCGATCCGCGTATTCAGTTGCAGTATCAAAACACGCTTAACACGACAACGGTTGCCAATCCGTTTTACAACTATCTGACCCCGCAGTTAATTCCTGGACCCTTACGTAATCAACAGCAGGTTACTTTGGGTTCATTGCTGACGCCCTTTCCGCTGTATGGCCCGTTGTATGAGATCGGCAAGCTGGGCGCGGGCGAGCGTTACCAGGATGTTGAGTTGCGAGTGCAGAAGAGGTTTAGTCAGGGATACAACTTCCTGTTCGGGTATATCTACATTCGCGAGAAGAGCCAGCAATACTTCAATGACTTGGATGCGTATTTAGATCGGCTCTCATGGCAGACCAGCGATCAGCCGCGGCATCGCATAACGGCGGCGGGCAGCTATGAGCTTCCTTTTGGCAGAGGCAAGGCTTTCCTTTCGGGTCTGTCCAGAGGCGCGGATGCGCTGATAGGCGGTTGGCAGCTTACAGGCGTGTTGACCTTTAACACGGGCAACTATCCGCGATTCGGCAATTTGATTGTCACAGGCAATCCCTGCCAGAATGTACCGAGCGGCGATTACTTTAATCCTTCGGCGTTCAGCCCGACTCCGGCAAACACGTATGTGCTGCGAAGCAATCCGCTCCAGTATTCGTGCATCACGGGTCCGTCGTTCCTGAATCTGGATGCCAGCTTATTGAAGAACTTTCACATCACGGAAAGAGTGCAGGCGCAGTTAAAAATGACTGCTTATAACGCCACGAATAAGCTGAACCTGGCTGCTCCTGATACCAATCAATCGGCTGCGGATTTCGGGCAGTCCCTTTATCAGGGTGCTCCGGCGGGTCAGTTCGGGGCGCAAACGGCTACTTATGGAAATCAAGCGGGGCGGCAGGTGGAACTTGGATTCCGATTGATTTTCTGAGTCAACCTAGCTGGTAAGCAGCGATGCAGCGCTCAACGTTCGAGAGTACAACTGAGTTCCCACGATGATGAACCAAGCCGCTTGGCCGAGTACAACGAGGGTCATGCCATGAACGTTGAGCCGCAGGTGGCCAACGCTGATACCGAGAATGGTGAGTAAAGCAATAACGCAACCATATATAGCGATACCACGGCTGAGTCCTCCGTTCCGCAGCGCGGAGACGGACCAAAGAAGGACAGCCATGGAAGCGCCGATGGAGAAGATGCGCGAAAAGGCTTGATTGATCTGAAAGATGCTGTCGATGACAATCCGCCATTGATAAGCGGCGGCGGGAACGTCGCGGGCCATGTGGCTTATCATGCTGGGAATAATAAATCCGCTGACCGCCGCGGCGATGAGCACGGCAACGCAGGCGAAGCCGTAGGTGACAATGGCGGCGAAGGCGATCCGGTCGGCGGCGGCGATCTGTCGTTGGAGGCCGCAAGCACCCAGGAAAAGCAGAAGGAAGCTGGCAATCGCGAGAGAGTGCGCCACGGCGGAAGTCGTCGCTAAATGCGCCGCTTGGTCGGCTGTCAGCGAGGCCGCTTCCGCAGGGTGGATGGCCATCGTGAGGAGGCCGCCCAGCGAGCCTACAATCAGGGCAATTCCAGATTTACGCGTGTCTGTCATATTGACACTGTAGACATAAATTCCCTGCCTATGACAGTGTATTGGGAGACGATAGGGCGATACGGAACAAAGGAGGCCGCCATGTCCGGGATTGTGAAGACCGAGAGAACTAAGGAGGCGGCTGCGAAGTCCGCTCCGGGGTCTCATGTAAAAACAGATCGTCGTATCCTGCGAACGCGCGACACGCTGGGGGATGCGCTCGTAGCGCTCATGCAGGAAAAGAGTTTCGACGAAATTACCGTACAGGAAGTACTGGACCGCGCGGGCGTGGGGCGTTCCACCTTTTACGTACACTATCGCGACAAGGATGATTTGTTCCTGAGCGATGTGGAGGATTTCTTTGAGGCGTTTTCGACAGCGCTGAAGCGGCAGGGCGCGAACGCGAAGCGACTGGCGCCGGTGCAGGAGCTTTTCACCCATGTTCGTGAAGCGCGTGAATTCTATGCGGCCCTGGTGACGTCAGGAAAGGTGAACGATGTGCATACGCTGGGACGGGGCTATTTGGCGCGGTCGATTGAGGAGAGGTTACATATGGCGGGCCTGGAAATTGAGGGCGCGCGGCGGGCGGCCCAGGCACACGCTCTGGCGGGGAGTTTATTCTCGCTGCTGGACTGGTGGATCGACAAAGGGATGAAGGCGGACCCCCAGGAAATGGACGATCTGTTTCATCGCATGGCGTGGAGCGGATTAGCAGCAGGCTGAACATGAAGCTCTTGCTAAACCGGCGCAACATGCTGCGATGGCTGGCGCTGCCCGCTGCTCAACTGCTCGCTCAACAGAGCGGACCGGTTTCGAATCAGGGTATGAGTTCGCGCCGGGTGAAAGCGGCTCCACGCCCCAAGGCTTCGGGGATTCCCTTTCATGCCCGTTTTACCGACGTGGCTCTCCAGGCTGGCTTGAAGGAGACCGTCATCAGCGGACACGCGAACCGGGCCGATTATGTGATTGAGGCCATGGGCTGCGGGGCCGCGTTTCTTGACTTTGACCACGATGGCTGGCTGGATATTCTGGTTCTTTCCAGTTCCCGCTTCGGCGATCCTCCGCCTAGGGCGTCGAACCGTCTTTACAAAAATAACCGGGATGGCACGTTTACCGACGTGACGGAGAAAGCGGGACTGCTCCGCTCCGGGTACGCCTATGGAGTGAGCGTGGGCGATTACAATAATGACGGTTTCGAGGACCTGTTCATTACCGGGTGGCCGCGCAACATTCTTTATCGCAATAACGGCAACGGCACATTCACGGACGTTACGAAAGAAGCCGGATTGCTGAGCGCGGAGGAGCGCTTTGGCGCCGGATGCACTTTTCTTGATTATGACCGGGATGGCAAGTTGGACTTGTTCGTCTCGAATTACGTCGCGTTCGATACTAAGTCCGTTCCGCGAGCGGGGGATGGCGCGAGTTGCAATGCGGAAGGCGTTTTTTGCGGACCACGCGGCCTGCCTTATGGCCGCCATTCGCTGTACCGCAACCATGGCGACGGCACGTTTTCGGATGTGTCCGCCCCTTCCGGCATCTCCAAAGTGGAAGGCGGTTACGGGCTGACGGCGGTCGCGGCGGATTTCGATAATGACGGGTGGCCGGATATTTATCTGGCCTGCGACTCCACGCCCAGCCTGCTTTTTCAGAATCAGCACGACGGCACTTTTCTGGAACAAGCCATGGAAAGGGGTGTCGCTTTAAGCGAGGACGGCATGGAGCAGGCGGGGATGGGCGTCGGCGTGGGAGACATTCTGCCCAACGGCAACCTCCACATTGTGAAAACGCACTTTGCCGCCGATACGCCGGCTGTCTATGTGAACAACGGCAGCGGCGAGTTTCGGGACGATACGCTTCGTTCCGGCCTGGGCGTGGAGACGCGTTTCATCAGTTGGGGAGTCGGGGTGCAGGACCTTGACAATGACGGCAATCCGGATATTTTTTGGGTCACGGGCGGCATTTACCCGGAATTGCAAAAGCGGCCCGATCAGCCTTATAAAACGCCCCGCATTGTTTTTAGAAATTTGGGGAAAGGACGATTCGAGGAGCTGATCGGCGAAGCTGGTCCGGGCGTTGATTCCCCGCACTGCAGCCGGGGTTGCGCTTTCGGCGACTTCGACAATGACGGGGACATGGACGTACTGATCGTTAATCAGAATGAGCCGCCGTCTCTTTTGCGTAATGATCTGGGAGGAGCCCGGCACTGGCTGAAGGTCAAGCTAACCGGCGTCAAATCCAACCGCAGCGCGATTGGCGCTCGCGCGACGGTTCACTACGGCAATTCCGTGCAGGCGCAAGAGGTGCTGAGTCAGTCTTCCTATCTTTCGGTGAATGACAGCCGCCTTCATTTCGGGCTGGGAGCAGCGACGGAAGCTGACATTGAAATTCGCTGGCCTGCCGGCGGAAGCGAAAAGCTGAACCGGGTTGCCGCAGACCAGTTGGTTCATGTCACGGAAGGCAGCGGGATCACGCGTTGCGAGAAGTTCAAAGGGCAAGGGACATGAAGAAGTGGCGCTTGGTTCTTCTTGCTTGTTGTGGTTTGCTTCGCGCCTATCAGGCGAAGCAACCGGATGAGCATTCCCCGTCTCTTGAAAAGTTGCGGACGGAAGCTGCCCGGCAGCCGCGCTCGCCCGAAGCGCAGAATGCTCTAGGAGAAGCTTTAGCCGAAGCAGGGGAACTAGCGGCGGCTCGGGAAGCGTTTGAGCGCGCGGCCAAACTCAAGCCGGGTTTTGGACAGGCATATTTGAACCTGGGGACTGTTTGTTTGCAGACGGACGATCTTCCCGGCGCGGAGCTTAACTTAAATCGCGCGATCCAAATTTTGGGGAAGACGCCGGAGGCGGGCTATGCGTTTTATCTGCGCGCCAGAATTGACAGCGCGAGAAACGAGCACGAGAAGTCTTTACAGGATCTGAATCGAGCGGTATTGCTGCGTCCGGATTTGGCCGAGGCCTGGTCGGATTTAGGGCTGGCGCGAAAGACAGCGCTCGATGACAAAGGAGCTTTGGCGGCGTACCAGCGCGCTGTTCAATTGAATCCCTCCGACCCCGTGGCGCAGTACCGGCTGGGCGCGGAGTGCCTTCAGGAAAATCAGCCGCGCTTGGCGGTCGAGCACCTCCGGCAGGCTTATACGTTGAATCCGAAAGATCAGTCCACGCTGAACGGTTTGCAGAGCGCGCTGCGGCGGGACGGCCAGGAGCCGGAAGCGAACCGCATCAAGGCGGAGCTTGCGAAACTGCTGCGGGAACGCGACCGGGCGGATCAGAATGCCGTGGCGGCCATTAAGGTTAACAATGAAGGAGCAGCCCTGCAGCAGACTGGTGATCTGCGGGCGGCTTTGGAAAAGTACCGGGAAGCGCTGCGCCTCAATCCGGACCACAACGGCATTCGCGTCAATTATGCAGTGGCTTTGCTGCGTTTGGGCGCATGGACCGAGGGCCTTACCGAACTACATGAGGCCGCGCAACGGGAACCGGGCAACGCGCTGATTAAAGCCGCGCTGAAAGATGCGTTGGCGCAAGCGCCTCCGGGCACGGCGCCGCACTGGAGCGAGGGCGGATCGAAAAAGTAACTGTATACTGAAGCAACGATTCCGTTCTCTCTCGATCCAGTGATGCGTGTTTTTTTCTGCTTTGCTTTTTGTGCCCTGTCTATTTTTGCGCAGAGCACCTCAAATCCTGAAGCGTTGAATCCTTACGAGGGTCAAACGGCTGCTATTGAAGCCGGGCAGAAACGCTTCCGGGAAGGATGCGCGGCTTGTCATGGCGCGAATGCCGAGGGCGGACGCGGTCCGAATCTGGCGGAAAATCAGGATCTGAAACGCAAGACGGACGGGCAGCTTTTCAAGATCATCCGTTACGGCATTCCGGGCGCGGGAATGCCTGCCTCGCCGCTTCCTGACAATACAATTTGGGAACTGGCGGCATTTGTTCGCAGTCTGAGCGCTTCCGCGTATGAATCATCCATGCCGGGTGATGCCAATGCCGGGCGCGTCTTGTATTGGGGCAGCAAAGCGGGATGCGGCGGCTGCCATGCTATTGGCGGCAAAGGCGGGTTTACCGGTCCTGATCTGACCAACATCGGCGCTGCCCGAACAGCGAAACAATTAACGGAAGGAGTTCTGCATCCCGATCAGCATCCGGTGGAAGGCTTCAAGGGCGTTACGGTTGTTCTTAAGGATGGGCAGCGGATTGAGGGCGTTGCGAAGAATTATTCGAGTTATTCCATGCAGGTTCTCGATAGCGCGGGGGTGTTGCATTTGCTCCAGCAGTCAGATGTCCGTCAGGTGGAGTTTCATAAGAAGTCTTTGATGCCGGATAACTACGGCCAAACGTTAAGCCAAGAGGAGTTGCAGAATTTGTTGGCGTTTCTGAGCAAGCAGGCAGTGAGACCAGATATAAAAGAGGCTCGTGCGTCTTCGCGCCGCTCGGATGAAAACTAGATGCGGCGCTCCCTTTTGTTTTTTTGCTTTGCGCTTTGCGCTTCGGGGCAGGTGCGTTACAGCGATATTCTGCGAGGCCCTTCCGAAAACTGGCTGACGTATCACGGAGACTATCGCGCCCACCGGTACAGTCCGCTGACGCAGATTAACCGCGGCAATGTCGCAAACCTGGTTCCGAAGTGGACCTATCAAGTGAGCGGCGCAAGGCGCTTGGAATCGACTCCTATTGTTTATGACGGCGTGATGTATGTGACGCAGAGCAATGAAGTCCATGCCATTGATGCGCAAAGCGGGAAGCCCATTTGGGTGTTCCGCGAGGGAGGCGCGCGGCAGGAAAGCGTCAATCGCGGCGTGGCGATTTTGGGCAATACGGTTTTTTTGGTGACGGCGGATGCGTATCTGGTGGCGCTGCAACGCTCGACCGGCGGGATTTTGTGGGAAAAGAAGTTCGCGGATACCAAGAAAGGCTACTTTGCTTCGCTGGCTCCCTTGGCGCTGAAGGATCGCGTGGTGGTCGGAGTATCGGGCGGCGAATCGGGCATGCGGGGGTTTGTGGCGGCTATGTCCCCTTCAACGGGGGAGGAGCTTTGGCGTTTTTATACGGTTCCGGCGAAGGGCGAACTGGGGTCCGAAACCTGGGGTGAGTTCGACACGCAATACGGCGGGGCCGCGACTTGGATGACCGGCACTTATGATCCGGAGTTGAATCTGCTTTACTGGGCGACGGGCAATCCTTGGCCTGACTACTATGGCGGTGGGCGGCGCGGAGATAATCTGTATTCGGATTCGGTAGTAGCGCTCGATGCCGGTACGGGAAAGCTGAAATGGTATTTTCAGTTCACTCCGCATGACACGCACGACTGGGATGCGCAGTCGATCCCGGTGCTGGTTGATTTGCCGTATGGGGGGCAGGTGCGTAAGATGCTTGTGCATCCGAATCGCAACGGTTTTCTGTATGCGCTGGACCGGGTAAGCGGACAATTTCTGTATGCGCGCCAGTTTGTCGATCAGTTGGATTGGGCGGACGGCATTGACGCCAAGGGACGGCCCATTGAGAAGCCCAACATGGAGCCAATTGCCCGTGGGCGACGGGTTTGCCCGTCCACGCGAGGAGCTTCCAATTGGATGTCGCCTTCGTTCAATCCACAAACGAAGTTGTTGTATGTTCCCACGTTGGAACAATGCGACAACTACATCAGCACGGAGCATACCCCGGAGCCGCTGCACAATTTAGCGGCGGGCGGCGCGGAAGGAATACCGCATGAGCCAGGAAAGTTTTTTATGCGGGCATTCGATCCGGTCACAGGCGAGCGGCGTTGGCAGTATGCGATGACAGGCCCGGCTACGATGTGGGCCGGAACGGTTGCAACCGCCGGAGGGCTGCTCTTTTTTGGAGATGATGACGGTCAGTTGATCGCGGTGGACGCCCAAACGGGCAAGGACCTTTGGCATTACAGCATGGGCCAAATGCTGACGGCTTCTCCGATGACGTTTTCCGTGCGCGGCAAACAATATGTGTCGATTGCTTCCGCGTCGGATGTTTTTACGTTCGGGTTGTTTGAACCGGCGGAAGCTATTACTGCTCAATGAGGGGTGAAAAAGCCGGTATGCTGTAACAGCGTCTTCCGACCTTCTCCACAAGATATTCAACAGCGGCACCGAACGTTACGAGCTTTGATTTTGCTTTCTTGTGGTCGGGAAGAGTTTCGCCGCTAGTTGTGGTGCTCGGCTCGGCAGCGTTGGCAATACTGTGGCAAATTGCCGATTACTGACGCTGTACTGGCGGCCTGTTTTCCAGCTGGCTTGCCCATTGCAGATTTGGCGCCGGCCCCATTTCCAATTCCAGTTTTCCTCCGGCAATCAGCTCGGAATGATAAATCCAGGCGCGTTCGAGCGGCTTGCCATTAAGCCGGGCGGATTGAATGTAAATGTTGTCGCGGGAGTTGTTGCGCGCTTCGACTGTAAACGTTTTGCCGCCGTAATAATCGGGATCGAGATGGATGGTAATTCGGTTGAAGAGCGGGCTGCTCAGATCGTAGTAGGGGCGCGAGGCGCAGCCGCCGTCCATTTCAAACAGGCCCATCGCCATCATCACGTACACCGCGCTTAGTTGCCCTTCGTCCTCTTCGCCGATCCAGCCGGAGAGCGGCGAGGTATCGTAGAGTTCGCTCATCACTTGGCGCGTGTACTTCTGGGTCAGCCAGGGCTTGCCGGAGTAGTTGAAAAGAAATGGCGCTTGCAGGTTGGGCTCGTTCGACAAGTCCACGTAGCCCTTGGCGAAGCCTTCTTCCAGGCGACGATTAAATTCGTCACGGCCCATCATTTGAATGAGACCGCCAGGATCGTGCGGCACAAACCAGGTATAGATCCAGGGAGTGCCCTCCATGAAACCGGGGCCGTTCCAGCCTCCTTCGGTGCCGAAGTGGAGCAGGTCAAAGGGCGTGACCCAAGTGCCGTCCTTGTGGCGGCGACGCGCCCAGTGGGTTTGCGGATCAATCTGGTTGCGGTAGTTTTGGGAGCGCTTCAGGAAAAAGCGGTAGTCTTCCTCCTTGCCGAGCGCAGATGCCAGTTGAGCGGCTACCCAGTCGTCATAAGCGTATTCCATGGTGTTCGAAGCCGCGCCGGATTCATCCGGAACGTAGCCGTAATCGCTATAAGCCTGTAAGTGGCGGTTTCCGGCGTAGCCGCCGCAGGCATAGGGCTGGCCCGGCGTGGTCAGGTCGTGCCGGATGGCGGCAAAAGCTTTTTGCGCGTCCCAGTCGCGGATGCCTTTTTGATAGGCGCTGACAATCAGCGCGTTGTGATGCTGTGAGCCCATGATCGGCGAGTAACCGCCGTTAACCGGCGCTTCGGGAATCCATCCTCCATTGTCGAAGGCTTGGAGATAGAAGTGTATCCAGGAACTGGCTAGTTTGGGACTGATCAAAGTCCATAGCGGAAAGAGCGTCCACTGCGCTCCCCAAAGGCCGTCACTGCTGTACATGGCGTCGGTGGGAGGCGTGAGCTTGCGGCGTCTTTGGCAGGCGTCCAGATACGCACCGTCAGCGTCGTTAATCATGCTTTTTGCGGAATACGACCGGTACAGGCAGGTGTAGAACATCTGGCGGTCGGCTTCGCTGCCTCCCGAAACTTCGATGCGGTTGAGAATCGGATTCCAGGCGTTCCTTGCATTGCGGACCACGGCATCGAAATCCCAGCCGAACGGTTTCATCTCCTCTTCCAGATTCATGCGGGCTCCTTCCACGCTGACCAGGGAGATACCGGTTCGCACTTTCATGACTTCATGCGCGGCGGTGCGGAAATTCAAAACCAGTCCGCAGCGGTCCTGGCCGTGGAACTCGCGGATGTTCTTTTCGTAGGTGACGGGCGTGCTCCAATCACCGTACATGCGCGCCACAGGTTCGGCGCGCCGCCATCCATCAAGGGAGCCGATTGCTTTATCGAGCTGGATGACGAAATAAACGGTGTAATCCGGCGCATACTGGTTCGACTGCCGGACAAAGCCGCTTAATTCGGCAGGTCCGGTTTGGCGGACAGAAACCTCACGGATCTGATTTTGTTCTTCAGTAGGAAATGCAAAATCCATGAGCAGGTGGGCTTCATCCGTTTGGGGGTAAGTCAGGCGCAGCATGCCGCATCGCAAGGTGGCAGTGAGTTCGGCTTTTACATCAAAATCGAGCAACTGAACGCCGTAGTATCCGACGGAAGCTTTTTCGTCTTCCTTGCGAATGCGCGAACGGTAGCCCGCTGTCCACATCTTGCCGAATGGACCGTCGGGTGAGCCGGGGAAAACGCGATAGATTCTGTTTTCGGGATGCAGGTTGCCCGTGACCGGCATCAGGCTCACGCCGCTGAGCGACATAGCGTGCAGGTGACTGAATCCCGAGATGCTATCGACGGTATATTCATAGCCGCCGTTCCAGACATTGGCCTGATTATCGGGGCTTAGCTTCACCAGCCCGAACGGAAGCGTGGGACCGGGAAACAACATCCAGCGGGAGTTTGAGGTGCCTGTAAACAGATTGATCTCGTCCGCCGGATCACTGCCAAGGACCGCGCCTGTTGCTAAAAATGTAATCAGCAGCAGGCGCTTTGCCATGCTAAAAGTATAGTTTCAGCGCGAGCTGCAACTGCCGTGGATTGTTAAGCAAATCGCCGCTGCTGGTAATCCGCCCAAAGTTCGGGCTCTGTAATTGCGTGTTATTTGTGGTTCCGTTCCCATTCAGGTTGCCGATGCCGAAGCGAACCCGGTTCAGCAGGTTGAATGATTCAGCGCGAAACTCCAGCCGTACCGATTCACGGATGGGAAAGCTACGGGTCAACGAGATGTTCTCGTTGTAGTTGGGGAATTGCCGTACTTTTGGGTTATAGCGGGTCGCATTGCCAAAACCAAGATTCCCGTACTGTGGGTTTTTGATATCGCCCTGAAGTGGAAAAGGCCCAGTGCAATTCGTGGTTGAACAGGTAGACACAAAGAAGTTATCTACCGATGGATCGAAGCTGCCGTTCTTCCAGGCTGGCTGCCAGCCATCGTAGGAGGTAATGTACGGCACGCCGCGACCAACCTGGGCACCATACAAAGGCAGCGTGTAGCTGGTGGCGAGACTGACGGGCTGACCGCTGGAGTAGGTAAGCACGCCGTTAACGCCCCAGTTACCGAGAACCCAGGCTCCGGGGCCATGCGTCAAGAATTGCCTACCCTTTCCAAAGGGAAGATCATAAACAAAGCCGACTTTGAAGTTGTGGGGAATGTCATACGCGCCTATGGATTTTTCGAGACGGCGGTTATATTGATCGGCGGCATAGTATCCGTTTCCCCAATAGCTGTCGGAGTCCGTCAGGATTTTGGAAAATACATAGCTGGTCTGGAAAGTAAATCCATTCGAATAGCGTTTTTCCAGGCGAATCATAACGGCATGATAAGTAGAGTGTCCGCTGTGGTCGCCTTGGCCGCCGAAGGTGTCAATGCCCGTGTATTGCGGGAAGGGCCGGAGAGCCTGCCGGACAGTTCCTTTGAAACCGGGATAAGGCAGCGCGATGCCGTACTGATTTGCTAGAGCAGATCCGACTTGGCTATTTAATACATTGGTGCTTTGGGCAATGCTGCCGAAAGCGGTCAGATAAGCCGGGTTGACTTGATTGTAATTGAGCAGTTGTGATTGCAAATGAGAGCCCATCACGCCGTTATAAGACGCCTCCATAATGGTGCTGGAATTAAGCTGGCGCTGAATGGAGAAGTTGAAGTTGTTGGTTTCCGGCGCTCGCACCGTTTCATTGCCTTGCCACCAGGTCACGCTCGCGCCGTTGGAAACAGAAGGATTGATAAAGGGCGGCGCGGTCCAGGCAGGCATTCCCTGGTTCATCAGAAACGTGGGCGTAACGCCAGTAGTTTGGTTGGGAAAAGGCTGAGTCAAAGTGAAGCCCATGTTGTGGGCTGATCCGGTGGTCGCCATGAGCGGCGCAAAGGAACGGGCATACGCGCCGCGCAGCACGGTTTTGCTGTTCAAGGAATAAGCAAATCCGATATGCGGCCCAAAAGCTCCGTAGTAGCCGGGCACCAAACTCCGCGAACCTTGGCGGCCCGGACCGGAACCCGCGAAGATAACGGCTCCAGGGATTCCACCCGCGCCCGGATTGGGCGTAGTCGGGGAGAAGTCACTCCAGCGATCATCCAGGCCGGTCGGTGGAAGGTTCGTTTCCCACCGCAAGCCCAGGTTTAGCACCAGCTTGTT